>Ga0307439_1000326_pt1 | contig 34186 bp, 30 predicted proteins | sample SalMarWE160490MG_FD_202142 | JGI IMG/M metagenome (GOLD analysis project Ga0307439, IMG submission 202142) | Salt marsh sediment microbial communities from the Plum Island Ecosystem LTER, Massachusetts, United States - WE1604-90 | ecosystem: Environmental > Aquatic > Marine > Intertidal zone >... | reverse complement strand
GCGGCACGCCGGACACCGCGCCGGCGTCGAGAATCTGCGCCGCATCATCCGGGCTGTGGCCGAAACCGGCATCCCCCATCTCTCGATCTACGCCTTTTCCACGGAAAATTGGAAACGCCCCAGGGGAGAAGTCAAACGTTTGATCGCCCTCATCGACCGCTCGCTGCGACGCGAGCTGCCCGAACTCCATCAGGAAGGCGTTCAACTACGTCATCTGGGCAGCCTGGATGGTCTGCCGCGTTCCACGCAGCGCAACGTGCGGAAAGCGATCGAACTCACCCGCGACAACCGCAACCTGATCCTCAACATTGCCTTCAACTACGGCGGTCGCGCGGAGCTTGCCAATGCCATTCGGCAGATCCTGCAGGAAGGAGTTCCCGTACATTCCATTTCCGAGACGCTCGTCGAACGGCACTTATATACCAGCGGGCAGCCCCATCCGGATTTGATCATACGCACAGCGGGAGAGAAGCGTCTCTCCAATTTCTTACTCTGGCAGAGCGCAGGTGCCATGTTATACGCCACCAGAGCGTACTGGCCGGATTTCGATGAAGATAAACTCCATCGGGCATTAACATATTACGCGGGTTCTACCAGGGAGTGAGACATCGCAATACATAATTCGTTTTTTAACATGTATTACATATCTCAAAAGCAAAATATTTTTCCAAGCAGGTTCAGGAATTCATGAAAGACAAGATAACTGCTCATATTGGATTTAGAATCCTATTTCTTGGATTATTTATCCTTATGTTTTCAGCATGTACCGTAGATCGAGATTTCAAAATCGATCGTTACTTCTCACTGGTAGATCTGTTGATTTCTGAACCAGATATGCCGTCCGGTTGGAGTGTTGAACACCCAAATCCTGCCAACAAAGACGCCAACTTTCATGCGAAAGAAGGTGTAGCGATTATTTTTCTGGCAAACACAGAAGTTCGAAAAGCCTCGGCTCATGACGTGTATCGATACAAAGATGAGAAACAAGCCAGTAAATACTTCGAGCGATATTTTTTCCGATCAGTAATCGGCAGTGGTGAGTTTATTCCACAAGAATGGAATCCCCCTAATATTTCTACTGATGAACAAACTATGAAATGTAAGTGGGCCCGGGTTTATACCGAATCCGAACAGTATCTGCTATGTGAATGGGCGGGACGATATGAGGAATACATTGTTAGTTTTCAAGCCTGGATTCTTCCAGAAATGATGACAATGGATGAAATGGGGTTTATCGTCGACAAGATTGACAGTATCATGGTTAAACATTTCAACGACTGAGCAATCTCATTCGATCGATTACAATCTTCACACTATTCTGATAACAAGAACAATGAACTTATTAAAAATCGCCCATAACCATCAGCTACCTAAGCCGCGACCACGAACGACACGCCCACCAACCCGGCGCCCGAATGTACAGAGAGTCCGGCCGACATCTCAGCCAGCAAGATCTCCTGCGGACAATCCATACTGGCGCGCAGCTGCGCTTCGAAGTGCTTCGCAGCCTCTTCTGCGGTGACGTGGATGATCGCCATGCGTTCGAACGACTTTCCGGCGGAAGCTTCCACAATGAGTTCGATCACGCGCTCGAACGCTTTCCCCTGCGTACGCACTCGTTCCAAAAGATCGAGCTTTCCGTCCTGAATTGTAAGGATCGGCTTTACGTTGAGGACATTGGCGATCCCCGCCGCAACATGCCCTACGCGACCACTCATCGCCAGATACTTCAATGTCGCCAGGGCGGCATACAGCTGCGAGCGCGCCCCCACATCCTGCGCATAGGCGATGACCTCTTCCTTGGATGCGCCATCTGCAGCGGCTTCCGCCGCAGCCAACGCCATGAAACCCTGGCTCATGCTCAAGGTGCGCGTATCGACCACGGCGATGTCCTTCCCCGGCATCGAATCGCGCGCCGTGCACGCCGCGCTGTAAATTGCGCTCACCTCGCTGCTGACACTGAAACATACAATCGTATCGGCACCCCCATCCATTACGTCTTGAAAGGTCTGCATGAAGACACCGGGCGCAGGCGCGGAAGTCGTCGGCAATTCTCCCTCCCGATCGATGCGCTCAAACAGCGCTGCATCGTCGATATCCACGCTGGTACGAAACGTCTCCTCCCCGAAATGGACGTTCACGGGAACCTGTACGATATTCCATTTTGCGGCCACATCCTGGGGTAAACTGGCGTCGCTGTCGGTGACGATCGCAATTTTTGGCACGTTCTCATCCTCCATTCGCATCGTAGATGACAACACCAAATCAGAGGGGGAGATGCCGCACGTATACGCCTTCTTGGTAAAATGACGCTAGAAACAGGACATCATCCGAAGTTGTTAACAGCCATGATTGAAATTAAAAACCTGCAGAAAACCACGGGGCAGCGCACAACGGTCGACATCTCGCTGTTAAAGATCATCCCCGGCCAGGTTGTGGGGCTGGTCGGACCCGCAGGTAGTGGAAAAAGCGAACTGCTCGCCATGCTGACGGGCAAATCGCGGCCATCCACAGGCACGCTGCGGGTAGCGGATCTCGATCCCGTCGCCGATCGCCAACAGTACAGCCGACGAGTCGGCTTTCTCTTCGCCGAAGATGGGCTTTACCAGCAGCGTTCACCCTTCGCCAACCTGCAGTTCCACGGCAAACTGCACGGCCTGCCAAAATCCAAGGTGCAGGAAACCCTGGGTCGAGTCGGACTCGCCGATCATGGCAAATCCAAATTGGACAAGCTTTCAACCAGCCTCAAACGCCGCCTGGCCTTCGGACGGGCCATCCTGCACGATCCGGAAGCCTTGATCCTGGAAGAACCGTTTGCCCGCTGCGACAAATCATCGATCGACTTGCTCTCCGATTTAATTCGCGCCCTCGCCGAGCTTGGGGCGGCGGTGCTTGTCCTGGCAGACGACAGCACGCTGCTCGAACCTATTTGCGACACGATCCATACACTCAATGAGGGACGTATCCAGTCGACACGCAAACCTGGAGAGTCCCGTGAAACGAGTTTGCCCTTCAAAATCCCGGTCAAACTGGAAGGGCGGGTCGCCCTGATCAATCCCACCGACATCATCTACGCCGACGCCGAAGAAGGACGAGCCGATCTTCACACCACCGATGGCGAGACGCTGTCCACGCAGTTCACACTCTCCGAACTCGAAGCGCGTCTGGCTCGCAGCGGATTCTTTCGCGCCCATCGCGGCTACCTGGTCAATTTGCAGCACGTAACGGAAGTGATCCCCTTCACGCGCAACAGCTTTTCCCTGCGTCTCGACGATTCGGAATCCACACTGATTCCCCTCAGCAAGACCGCCGCCGCCGAACTCAAAGACCTGCTTGGCTATTGATTCGGATACATAGATTGCGAAAACCCCGCTTCGCATTAACACAATTTTGTCCAAATCGGGCTTTTTCTACGAAATATCAATCCTTTTTTCCTCTCCATTGAACCCTTACCGTGCGCCATTCAGCTTCGATAATCTGCCGTTCGGCGGTTTTTTATTGCAGTGCCCTCGAAATATCTATATCGTTGGGCCAAATCCAAACGCTGCCCGAAGCAATCCGATCGTATGCGGCGGTAAGGAGTTACACACAATGAAAGCGATTCAAGTCAATGACCTGCACCGCTATTACAACGGCGTTCAAGCCGTACAAGGAGTAAGTTTCGAGGTGGAGTATGGTGAGGTTTTCGGTTTTCTCGGCCCCAACGGCGCCGGAAAATCGACCACCATCAAAGTCCTCACCGGGCAGCTGCGGCCGACCTCCGGCTCTGCCCAGGTCGTCGGCTGCGACGTTGTGGAACAGCGTCAGCAGCTGAAACCGCAGATCGGCGTGGTCTTCGAATACCAGAATCTATACGAACGCCTCTCGGCGAAAGACAATCTGCAATTTTCTGCACGATTGTACGGCGTGCCCAGGCGCCGTGTCGACGAGACTCTGGAACAGGTCGGCCTGCTGGATCGGGCGAAGGACAAAATCAAGACCTACTCCAACGGCATGAAGCAGCGCCTGCTGATCGCCCGGGCATTGTTACATCAACCCAAGGTGCTCTTCCTGGATGAACCGACTCGCGGCCTGGATCCGGGTGTGGCGCGCGGAATTCGTAAAATCGTGGAGCAGCTCTCGGATCAAGGCGTGACCGTATTCCTCACCACGCACTATATGGAGGAAGCCGACCGCTTGAGCGACCGCGTGGCGATCATCCACAAGGGCAAAATCGTGGCCATGGACACACCGGACGTACTCAAAGCAAAACACGGTGAAAGCCAAAACGCCACGCTGGAAGATGTCTTTATCAAACTCACCGGAAATGAACTATATTGATCGAGCAGGATTGTAAACCATGCAGAAAGTCGTGTTCTACCCAGTAACTATCAAATTCCTGCGTAGAAAGGATCGATCCAATGGCTAACCAAAACAGTGCGGGCACGAAGGTCTCGAAGTGGCAGCTGATCTGGGCCATCGCAAGCAAGGACTTTATCGACGGACTGAAACGCCGTCAAATGCTGAACTACATCCTCACGATCATCTTCCTGTTGGCGCTGTACCGCTTCTTGCCCATCATCGGAAACGCCGACGCGCCGCCGCTGCTGGTGGTATTCGACGGCGGCGAATCGGAACTAATGCAGAGCCTCGAACTCAGCGAAGCCGTCCAGTTGCGCACCGCCGAGTCCGACGATGATTTGCTGTATAAGGTGGGCACCGAAGACCGTAAGACGATGGGCCTGGTCTTGCCGGCGGATTTCGACCAGCGCGCAGGCAACAGCGAAGCGATCGAGTTGGAGGCTTATATCGATCATTGGGTGAGCAGCGAGGACGAAGCCGCCATGAAGACGGGTATCGAAGCCGAGATTGCCAGATTGTTAGGTACGGCCATCGACCTTCGCATCAAACGGGACTACCTGACGCAGCCGGACAGCGGCTTCTCCTTTTACATCGCCTTCGGGCTTTTGGTCGTGATATGGATAATGGGCATGATGGTCACCCCGCAGCTCATCGTCGAGGAGAAAACCAACCGCACGATCGACGCCCTGCGGGTTTCGCCAATCACGGAGACGGAACTGCTCACGGCCAAAGTACTGGTCGGGGCCGTGTACTGCATCCTGATGAGCAGCGTGGTCCTGGTTGTTTACGGCAGCTTCGTGCTGCATTGGTGGGCCATGGCCGGGGCGATCCTCTGTGGGACTTTTTTCATCGTATCCATCGGTTTGCTCCTGGGCATTAAAATCAACGATGCGCGCCATATCAATCTGTGGACCTTCATCATTTTTCAACCGCTGCTCATCAGTATGATTCTGGGCATCTTTGAGGCCGTCTCCCCAGGACTGCGGGCTGCCATGCGCTGGTTGCCCACGGTTGCCATGGGCAACGCCGCAGCACAGTCTATCGCTGCCAACGTTGATCTGGCTGCCTATCTACAATCCCTGCTCATCATGATCTTGTGGGGTCTGGCCTTTTTCCTGTTCGACGCCTGGCTGCTGCGCCGTATGGAGCAATAGAGTACGAAAGAAGATTTTCAGGCACTCGAGATCTACCAAGGAAGGATCACATGCAGAACAAAGTCAATTTTCGAATGGAAGGGATACGCATCGTACTGTCCATAGCCGGTAAAGATATATTGGACGCTTTTAAAAATCGCCTGACCATATCGATCATCCTGGGTGTGGGCATGATCGTGCTTTCCGGACAGCTGCTGCCGCTGGTGATGAAACTGCGTCCCGAGCAACGGGCATATGTGTTCGACGAATCGGGATCGACGTTCGTACAGGAACACCGCCAGGGGGACGGATTCCGGCTCATCCCCATGTCTTCATTGGAAGCCATGCAAGAACAGTTCGCTGCAGCTTCGAGCAGCTCGATCGGCCTGGTGCTGCCACAGGATTTCCTCGAAAAGCTGGAAGGACAAGCTCCGGTCGAACTGCAGGCATACTACGCGCATGCCATGCGCGGAAAGCCAGTCAAGGAATCAATGGCATTTTTTTCCGATCAGCTCAGCGAGATACTCGAACGGCCGGTTAGCCTTTCCTGGGAAGGTAACGTGGTATACCCCACGTTGAAGTCGGGGGGACATCCTTTCATGGTCAGTATTTCACTGGTCGTGGCGATACTCACCATCGGTATGGCGCTCGTTCCGCTGCTGATGATCGAAGAGAAAGAACGCCACACCATGGAAGCGCTGCTGGTTTCGCCAGCCAGCTACGGGCAGATCGTTGTCGGGAAAGCGTTGTCGGGGTTGTTTTACTGTTTCCTCGCCGTGGCGGTGGTCTACACGCTGAACGTCCGTTTACTGGCCAACGGATGGCTTGCGCTGCTGGCCGTGCTGGCGGCCGCCTTGTTCACCGTTTCATTGGGACTGCTCTTCGGTGTGCTCTTCGAGCAGCAGGCGAGCATGAACATGGTCATGGGTTTGACCCTGATGCTCTTGATGGTGCCCGTGATCCTGGCCGCGACCTCCACAGCCAATTATCCACCGCTGCTGCAAACCATCCTGCCCTGGCTACCTTCGGTCGCCATGGTCGAACTCTTCAGCGCTTCGTTCTCGAAAACACTCGATGGGGGAACGCTGCTGGTAAACTTCAGCATCCTCGCAGGATTGGCGCTGCTGCTCTTGCTGCTGGTGACTGCACGCGTACGTAGGATGGATCGTTGAACATCCGAATGGTGAGTTGAACATCTGGATGAGGATTCTGAAGCGTGGAAATACACAACCAAGAGAAACGCCCAGGCTTTCTGCCTGGGCGCTCTCATCACTGAAGATGGATTGGTTCACATGCCCGAACCAAACGGAAACCAAGATGATCGAATCCGGCCAGGGATTCGTCGATACTGTTTACGGCTATCGTTCGCGCAGTGGTCCGGTTTCACGGATACGCCGCACCATGCGTTCCACGGGTTCTTTATTGGGATCGGTCTTGGGACCGAAATGCCAGCGACTCTGGGCTCGCTTGGTCTTCAAGCGCACCTTCAAACCGTAACGCTTCATACCTCGGATCTGCAATATCTCGGAATTCATCCTGTCAACCTCCCTCCGTGCCGCTTACACGGGAATCGTTGCCAACAAAGATGCAATTCTCGTGCCAGAGTGAGGGTTTTCCAGCGCGACAGCGCTGGTATAAATTCGTATTCTATATAGGAAGACGTTAAGTACCCCGAATCGGTTCCCGACAGATTGTCAGGCGAGGGTCAGGCCACGGTTGGCATCAGGGAAACGAGATGGGTAAAATGGAATATATCAGAGGTTAGACATGCAGGAGGAAAATGCCGTGTCTCAAACAGAACGCCATCATCCCTGGTTTATGTGGCCGTTTGTTGCCGTGTGGCGCCTGGTGGGCTGGATATTGGGATTGACCGGTCGTTTGCTTGCCATCGTGTTAGGGATCGTGATGATCATTTTTGGCGTTCCCCTCAGCATGACCGTTATCGGTGCCATCTTCGGCGTACCACTTATCATTCTCGGGGTATTGCTGCTTCTGCGGGGTTTCTTCTAGAGTAGCGTACGCTATTCCCCCAACATACGTACCGCTTCAACAATGACCTGCACCGCCCGGTCGATTTCCGCGACGGTGTTCATCTTTCCAACGGAAAAGCGTACCGTTCCCATGGCATATTCCATTGGCACGCCCATCGCCTGCAGCACACTGGAGACGTCCACCCCTTCGGCGTGACAGGCCGCGCCTGCGGAAGCCGCCACCCGATCGAAGATCTTCGCCAGCAAGGTGTTGGCTTCTATTTCGCGAAATCCCACGCTCAACGTGTTCGGCAAACATCGATCGGGATGCCCATGGAGACGTATGGAATCGGGATCATCAAATCCAGCCTGCAAACCCTGCCACAGCCGCTGGCGCAGAGCGTGCATGTGCGCAGCGTTTTCGGCCAGATCGGCTGCTGCGATCTCGGCCGCCTGACCCAGCCCGACGATCTCGAGCACGTTCTCGGTACCGGGGCGCCGCCCTGCCTCGTGATCGGCGCCATGCATCAACTTCTCCAAATTCACACCGGAACGGATATACAATGCGCCGACGCCTTTCGGCGCGTAGAACTTGTGGCCGGCCACGCTGAGCAGATCGACCCCCAGCTCATCAACCCGCACGGGGATTTTGCCCAGCGACTGCGCCGCGTCGGTGTGAAACAAAACACCTCGTTCGCTTGTTAATTTGGCGATCTCTTCTATGGATTGAATCGTGCCCACCTCGTTGTTGGCATGCATGATCGAGACCAGGATCGTCTCGTCCGTAAACGCCGCTTCGACCTGCGCCGGATCGACCTGGCCGTGCCCATCGACGGGCAGCACGGTGATGCGGAAGCCCTGAGACTCTACATAACGGCAGGGTTCCAACACCGCCGGATGCTCCACGGCCGAGGTAATGATGTTACCGCCGCGCGCGCTGAATGCTTCAGCCGCGCCGCGGATGGCCATGTTGTTCGACTCCGTGCCGCCGCTGGTGAAGATGATCTCACCGGGCTGGCAGCCGAGCAGACCGGCCACCTGGCGGCGCGCCTTCTCGACCGTCCGGCGCGCATCGATGCCGTACGGATGCGCGCTGGAGGGATTGCCGTAATGCCCATGGAGATAAGGCGCCATCACCTGCGCCACGCGCGGATCGACCGGCGTGGTGGCGTTGTGGTCCAGGTAGATCGGCATTTCGGGCATGAGGCATCGCCTCCAATAGTGCATCTATACCCATGGTATCAGATTCAACATTATCTCGTTCAATCATCCTGAGCGGAGGGCGAAGCCCGCAGTCGAAGGAGCACCTTTCTACACCACGCAGGTAAGATGAAAAGGTCGAATGGATGAGTCAAATTCCATATCGAGGGAATTGCATCATTCAGCGGCCCTTACCAACTGCGCACTCACGATCAAACTCACGGGCCGCATTGCCTGGGGTGTGGGGCGGGCTGCCGCACCACATCCCCCCTCTGGGGGGATGATAGGGGGGAGAATAACAAAACTAAACTGTCAACTTTGAAGGTATCTTCAACAACGGATATCGAGAAAGATTGTTATCCATCTCAATGCGAAAGCGAAAAGCCCGTCCTTCGACTTCACTCACCAAAATACGGCTCGTTCCGATCAGGATGATGAGTTGAGGGAGAGGGAATCGCCACATCTTCCCTGACATCCACCCCGATTCCATTTAGAATACATACGATCCCACACCACCAGGAAGGGACGTTCCGTGCAAGCCACATTCATGCACCTCGCCGACGTGCACCTCGGCTACAAACAGTACGGCAGCGAAGCGCGCTTCAACGACTTCGCCCGCGCCTTCGACGCCGCCGTAGACGTGGCCCTTGAGCGGCAGGTGGACTTCGTCGTGCTCAGCGGCGACCTGTTCCACAAATCCGCCATCGACCCGCCGACCCTGCTGCAGGCGGTCAACCGGCTGGACAAACTCAACCAGGCCGAGATCCCCGTCGTGGCCGTCACCGGCAATCACGACCGCGCCCGCTACCGCGACCCCTTCCGCCGTTCCTGGCTCGATTACCTATCCGAACGCAGCCACCTGATCTTGCTGCGGCCATCCTTCGAAGAAGAGACCATCCAATTCCCGCCCTGGGATGGAACCCATGGCGGCTTCATCGAAATCAACGGCGTGCTCCTGGTCGGGCTGCCCTATTTGGGCTCGACCATCGACACCGTCCTTGAGGAAATTCCCGCCGCGCTGGCGGCGTTAGAACCCGCCGAGTACACGCTGCTCATGGGCCATTTCGGCCTGGAGGGTGAAATACCGGGCATGGCCGGCGGGGTCTCCCACAACGCCATCGCGCCGCTCCGCGGGCACATCGATTACCTCGCCCTCGGCCACCTGCACAAACCCTTCGAGCGCCAGGACTGGGTTTACAACCCCGGCTCGCTCGAGTCCTGCGGCATGGACGAACGAGACTGGCAGGGTGGGGTTTACATCGTAAACGTCGACACCGACCAGGACCCCAAACACCGGGTCGAACACATGCCCATCCCCCGCCGTCCGTTCTACCGCTGGACCTTCGAGGTCGATGCCCACGCCACACCCGAAGCCTTGTACTCCGCACTGGAAACCTTCTTGAAAGACCGGAAGCGCAAACAGGCCAGCAGCGACCGTAAACCCGTGGTGGAACTCAACCTGGAAGGCGTGCTGGCCTTCGACCGCGCCGCGCTGGACATTGGCCAGCTGCAAGCGCTGCTGAAAGAGGTCGTCGATCCGCTGCTGCCGCGCCTGCGCAACAACACCCGCGCCACCGAATTCGAGGTTGGCGTCGAAGATGGCCGCTCGCGCCAGCAGCTCGAACGGCAGGTCATCCTCGACCTGGTCCAGCGCGACGGCCGCTACCGCGAGCGGGCCGAATTCTGGACTGACCTGATCGAGGAGATCAAAGATCTGACCCTGGCGAACCGCCCCGCGGACGAGATCGTCGAGACCCTGCGCCAACGCACGGCGGACGAGGGCTGAGCGCCATGCAGATCACCCGGCTGGAACTGCGCAACGTCAAGAGCTACGCCGACTCGGTGAAAATCGACTTCGCCCCAGGGGTGAACGCCATCTCCGGGCCCAACGGTGCCGGCAAATCGACCCTGCTGGAAGCCATCGGCTTCGCCCTCTTCGACTCGCTGCCTTACAAACAGGACGATTTCCTGCGCCAGGGCCAGAAGCGCGGCGAGGTGGCGGTGCATTTCATCGACGCCCTCGACGAGCGCGAGTACGTGCTCACGCGCCCGCTGGGTGGCGGCACGCTTTTAATCACCGACGCGGAGACCGAGCGCAAGCTGGAAGAAGGCAAGCAGGACGTGGTCGATTGGCTTAAGAAGCACTTGGGCGTGGAACCCAGCGCCGATCTGACCGCCCTGTTCGAAGACGCCATCGGCGTGCCCCAGGGGCTGCTCACGGCCACATTTCTGGAGAACGTGCCCGCCCGAAAGAAGAAATTCGACCCGCTGCTGCAGGTCGACGATTACGAGACCGTCTGGCACCGGCTGCGTGATGCCCAACGCCATCTGAGCGACGAGCTGCAAACCCAAAAAAACCGCATCGCCGGTCTGCAGGGCGAGCTGAAACGCCTGCCGGATTTAAAGCAGGAGATCGAGCAGCTCGAGAGTGAGACCGGTAAAACGGAAAAAGACTTCAAAGCAGCCGCCAAGCGTTTGGATGAAGCCACTGCGAAATTGGCTGCCCTGGAGACGGATCGCAAAGCCATCGACGACACCGCCGGCCGCATACGCACGCTCGAAGCCCGTCTGGAAGCATTGGCCAAGCAGCACACCGATGCGGCTGAGGCGGTAAAAGAAGCCGATACAGCCCGCCAGGTACAGGAAGAAACCCGGCCGGCTTTCGAGGCCCACGAAGCCGCACAGCAGGAAGTGAAAGCGCTCGAGGCGAAGCGCCTGGAACGCGACGCCCTGCGCCAGACGCTGGCCAAATTAGACAAGGAACTCGCCCGCTTACAGACGGAAATCGAGAGTCGGGAATCCGCACTGAGTGAGATCGAGGACGCTGAAACCGAACTGGCCCGGATCCAGCCCGCCGCCGACCGCCAGACACAGCTTGAGTCCGAGTTAACACAAACTCGCCAGGCCAACACACGCCTGACATTGCTCAGCGAGCATCTGGAAAAAGAGCGTACGGCGCTTGATGCACTTCAATCGCGCCAGGCTGAGATCGAAGCGGGGGTTCAGCGGCGTACCGAGCTGGAAGAAGAACTGCGGGGAGTCGCAGATTCGCTGCGTGATCTCGAAGCAGCGCGCGCCGGTTTGGAAGCCGAGTTCACCGGCATCGAACGTCAGCGCACACAGATCGCCGAACGTATCGGCTTGCTGGAAACCGCCGACGAAGCACTCTGCCCGGTCTGCCGCCAGACTCTGGACTCCGCCCACCGGCAGGAATTGGAGCAGCACTACGCCGGCGAGCGCGCCGCGCTCGACCAGACGGAAACCCAATCGCGTAAACGGATGGACGAGCTCGAGAAGGAGATCGGCGAACTGAAGAAGACGGATCAAAAACTGCAGCGTGAATTGGCCAGCCTGCCGCTGCCCAAGCAGGAAGAGGAGATCAAACGCCAGATCGCACAAGCGCAGACGCAGCTGAAGAAACAGGGGAGCGAAGTCGACGACTTGCGTCCGGCGCCCGAAAAATTGGCGGCCATCGAATCCGAGCTCGCCGAGCTGGACGATCCGCGTTCGCAGGCAAAGGCCTTGCAGACAAAAATCGACGCTCGCCCCAAGCTTGAGTCCGACCAAAAGAAAACAAAGAAGGAACTCGATAAAAACGAAAAACAAGCCGCACAAATCCAGACCCAGCTGGCGGATTTCGCCGATCTCGATCGGCACCTGACCGAGGCCGCGGCGCAGCGCGACGAAAACACGGCGGCGTATCGACGCTATCTAGAACATGCCGCAGCGGCAGAAAGCCATGCAGCACGGACGGCAAAATTGGAGACCCTGGATGGCGAACTCCAGGAAGGCAAGGCGGAGAAAGCGCGCCTCGCAAGCGAATACCAGAAACTCGAAGCGGGCTACGACCGCGCCGCGCACGAGCGCCTCAAGCAGGAACACGAGGCGTTCGCCAGGGACCACGCATCCCTGGAAACGCGGCTTTCGCTGCGTCAGGAACGTCTCGTCGTCCTGCAGGACGAAATTGCAGCACTGCAGGCTAAAGAGACGGAGCTGCAGTCCGCCGGGCAGGCGCGCCAGCGCCTGGAGGAACTGGCCGAGATCCTCGATTTCGTGCGTAAAACGGTGCGCCAGGCCGGCCCCTACGTCACGCGCGCATTGGTCCAGGTAATCTCCCTCGAAGCGGGTCGCATATACGCCGAGATCATGGGCGATCACACCCAGCGCCTGCGCTGGAACGAGGACTACAGCATCACCATCGAGCAGGACGGCCGGGAACGCGTCTTCGGACAGCTCTCCGGCGGCGAGAAGATGGCCGCCGCCCTGGCCGTGCGCCTGGCGCTGCTGCAGGAGATGTCCCAGATTCGCATGGCCTTCTTCGACGAACCCACCGCCAACCTGGACGACGAACGCCGTGACAATCTGGCAGAGCAGATCACCCAGATCACCGGCTTCGACCAGCTCTTCGTCATCAGCCACGACGACACCTTCGAGCGCGAGACGCATCACGTGATCCGCGTCAGCAAGGACGGCGGCAGCAGCAAGGTGGAGGTGGGTTGATGCTCGTGCCTGATGAGATCCTCGCCGACCCGACCAACAAAGCTTCCTTCGGGTTTACGGATCGAAGGGAAGCGTTATGCTCCGTACCGTATATTGAACCGTTGACCTTGGCTCCCCTGTTCGAAACGCGGGAATGATTGAATATATCGCCGATAGGCAGTGTCACAAACGATCGTCGGGGGACGTTACAGGCATATACTCTTCAGCACATTCTTTAAGGTTGAAGGGGGATTTCACCGTGAATAGTTATATTATTGGAGCACTCATCCAAGAGGAGGATTCAAAGATGACCCTAAAACAATCCGTTCGTTTGTGTTTAATTCTCGTGTGTTCAATATTGGCAGCATCTCTCGCAAGTTGCCGGCCGAATCCGGATTGCGACGCTCCGGAGTTCCTGGTTACGAAAGTGGACGACACCAACGACGGTAGGTGCACCGAGGACGACTGCTCGCTGCGCGAGGCCATCCAGAACGCCAATTTCTGCCCCGGCCCCGATGTCATTCGGCTGCCGGCCGGAATCTACACGCTGTCGATCGCCGGAACGGACGAAGATGTGTCGTTAAGGGGAGACCTCGACATCTTAGATAATGTGACCATCATAGGCGAAGGCACACCTGAAATCGACGCCAACGGGATCGACCGTGTATTCGACATCGCCGAAGCCACTAATGTGACCTTAGAAGGATTGATGATTCGCGACGGTGCGGCGCTGCATGGTGCCGGAATCCGCAACAAGGGCGTTCTACAATTGACGGATGTACGCCTTTTCAGGAACGAAGCCACCGAAGACGGGGGAGGAATTTACAACTTCGGATCGCTCACGGTTGATCAAGGCCTGATAACAGATAACACTGCCCATAACGACTACGGAGGAGGCATCTACAACGAGGGGGATGTGCTGCTGACCGACACAGTCGTAGTCAACAATATCAACTACGGCATTTACAATCAGGGCGCTTCTCTCGAGCTGGTAGACTGTACTGTGCAAGGTAATGAAGGTGACGGTATCAACTCCTTCAAATCATCACCACCATCGGTGCCCGTCATCTTGACAAACACCGATATCATCGACAATGAAGGATACGGTTTCTATGGCATCAACGCCGAGTTAACCATCACGGGGGGATCGATCAGCAACAATCAAAACTCCGGCGTTTTCAATCACACAAACCTGACCATGTCAGGCACGACCATTAGCGGGAATCATTCACCATCCGATGGGGGTGGTCTGTACCTGGTGAACATACTCTCAGCCACAATCGAAAACAGCACCATCGACAACAACCACACGGACGGCGACGGCGGCGGGATTTACTTCTGGGGCTTGGGATTGGAACCAGGTGTTCTTACACTGACCAACGTTACTGTAAGCCAAAATTCTGCTTTTGGAAATGGGGGAGGCATCATCATCGCCTCGAATCCCCCCAGCAGAATGGAACTCAACAACGTGACTCTGTCCGGCAATGGAGCAGGGGGATCGGGGCAGGTGATCTACAACAACGGCACGGTAAACCTTCACAACACGATCATTGAGAGCCCTGGTTCGGAAAACTGCGCCGGCAACGCATCTGAGATTATCTCGCTGGGATATAACATATCCAGCGACGCCACCTGTCTTAGCGGCGGCACGGATGACCTGCTCTCAACGGATCCGTTGTTGGAACCCCTGGCGGACAATGGCGGCGGCACACTGACGCACGCCTTGGTGCCGGAAAGCCCTGCGGTTGACAGCGCGGATACAGCTATCTACCCTGCGACAGATCAGCGCGGAATCCTGCGCCCGCAGGGTAGTGATTGTGACCGGGGGGCTTATGAATTGACAGTGATTTCCGTGGCTGAACCGGAAGTGGCTGAACCGGAAGTGGCTGAACCGATAGTGACGCCAACACCAATACCTATCCATATCAATTTCAACGCCGATGATTACCGTATCACCAAGGGCGAATGCACCATCCTGCGTTGGCAGGTGGACAACGCCACCGAAGTCTTTCTCGAGGAGGAGAAAGTCGAAACACTCGGGGCGCAGCAGGTATGCCCTTCGAAAACAACGACCTACGAGATGCAGGTTCCTTCGGACGAAGAGGAGTTGGAAGCCACGGTGACCATCGAAGTCGTAAGCCCACCGGAGGCACCGACCGGCCTGCAGATCGCCAACATGGTTTGCGATCCGGAATACCAGATCACATTGAATTGGACAGACCAGGCTGACAACGAGACAGGATATCGTGTATATCGTGATGGAACTTTGATCGCTACACTACCGGCTAACTCCACTAGCTACAAAGATACGCTCTCGGATCAAGCCTTACATACCTACTCTGTGGAAGCTTACAACGAGGCAGGTGCCTCGTCGAGGATCTCGGTCACACAGACTGATTTTTGCCATATATATAAGTAACTCGTGCATTTAGTCTGCTCGCACACTGGGGCTGTCCCTCAGAGACAGCCCCTTTTCTATTTCATACGATTCATTCCTGCAGATCATTCCATGCTGCTGAATAGCGGTGAAACGCCATCCTTGGATAAGCCGTTATCACAATCAGATAAACTTCATCAATCCGGTAGAACTCGATTGTTGTAATATGGAACTATACTTATCCCCATGATACAAATAGATAAAATATCAGCCTGTATAAATTCCAGGAAATATCCTGGTACGTCGTTATGACAACATAAAAACCAGAGGCCTGATGAATCTTGCAGTGATCAACTTTGATGAAAAACCAGCTGCGTTCTCGGAACACTGGTTGCCGAAGATCGTGGCCCAGATGAACGACTTTCAATTTAAACTGGTCAAATTTCAGGAAAAGTCCGTTTGGCATAAGCACGACGACACCTTCGAGCGCGAGACGCATCACGTGGTCCGCGTCAGCAAGGACGGCGGCAGCAGCCGAGTGGAGGTGGGTTGATGCTCGTGCCTGAGAGAATCCTCGCCGCGCTGCAGGCCAAAGCCACTCAGTTTTCCACTTCCGAACGCGCCCAGAAAAAGGACCTGGCCACGCTGGGCAAAGCGCTGGAAACATTCGAAGGTCTGAGTCTGGAAGAATGCCACAAGCGGCTCGAAAACACCCAGCGCCCCGGGGCGCGTCCCACCATTGAAAAGGAGTCCCACGCCATCGTGGTGCCTTTCGGCCAAAGCTGGCCGCATCACCAGGCGGCGCGCACCTGGGCCATGGACGTATTACAGGACGCACCGACCTTCGCCGCCGACGGTTCACAGATCACCCCTTCCACTGATTTTTCCATTCCCGTCGCCGTGGTGCAGGTAGGCTGGTTCGAGAACCCGCATCAGGCCGAGAGCGACTACGTCAAGGACGTGGCCGTGGAGGTGCTGACCCCCGACGAGCTGGGCGACGATCCTGAAACCGACGGCTTCCCCGGCTGGAGCGTCAATTACCGCCGCTTCCGCCTGGAAGCCGAGGCCATCATCGCATACATGCGCCGCAAGGCCGGCGAGAAGCCTGCGCCGCTGTGCTTCTTCGACGGCTCACTGATCGTCTCCTTCGCCGGATTGATGCAGCCCGAACGCCAGAACGCCTACGTCGAGGCGGTGGAAGCTTTGATCGACGCCTCGCAAGAAACCCAAATCCCGCTCGTGGGCTACGTGGACAACTCCGCCGCCCGCGACCTGGTCGACATGCTCGGACATCTGGGCGGCATCACGCCCGCCGGCCGCCTGAGCGACGCCGCGCTGCTTGCGGATCGCATGGCCTGGGGCGACCGCAGCCAGGTCTTCGTCTGTGCCCGGAACGACAATTTAGAGCGCAACGAGTATTACGAACGTGTTTGCTTCGCCTATCTGAAGACCACCGGGGACGGCCCGCCGGCGCGGCTTGAGTTCCCCCGCTGGATCTTCGAGGCCGGGCTGCACGAGCGCCTCTTCGACCTGGTGCGCGGCGAGTGCGTGGTGGGCACCGGCTACCCTTACGCATTGGAAACCGCCGACGCCCTGGCCGTGCTCGGCGCACAGGACCGCCAGCGTTTTTATCGATTATTCCAGGACTTCAGCCGCCGCCAGGATTTGCCGCTGCGTTACGCCCGCAAGGCGCGCAGCAAGCGCGGCCGGCGCTGAGACCATGAAAGGTTGAATCATGATCGTCGGGAAAATCATCCAATCCAACGCCCACAACGACTACGTCTGCCAGATCTACCAGCGCGATGAGGTCGAGAGCCCGCCGGCCCGGGAGGACTACGCCTTCGGCCGCTTCGTGCGCATCCGCCTGGATGACGACCGTGCCCTGATCGGCCTGGTCTACGACACGCGCCTCTTCAACCCCGAGTTCGGACGCCTGGGGCCGCGCCTCTCGCCGCAGGAGGACCTGCAGGTCTTTGCACCGGATTATTTGCGCGAGAAAGCCACGCTGATCGGCATCGCCGCCATCGGCACGATCGAGGGCGACGGAGTTAGCCAAGGTCTGCCGACTCTGGCCGCCGACACGGATGCCCTGGTGGAGACCATGACGGACGACGAAGTGCGCGCCTTCCATCTCGATGGCGAAGCCATGCGCCTGGCCTACACGCCAGGTCTGCTGGCCACTGATTCAGCGCACGTGCTGCCCCTGATGCTGAACGTACTCGAACGCCTGACCGCGCTGCTGCCGGAGCAGGCCGCCATGCTGGCGCTGCTCAAGGACGAGATTCAATGGAAAGCGGCCGTGGCGCCGCTGGGAGGCGAGCGATGAACCCCATCGGTCTGACCAAAGGGCCCGGCGAGTCACAGCACGAATTCACTTTCGTCTCTCCCGATCGCCACGACGCCCTCAAGGTGGGCGAGTTCATCCTGCACCGCGCCGAGATCGACGGCGAAGAACGCGACGTGCTCAGCCGCGTGACCTCCCGCGCCCCGCTACGTCTCTACCCGGATGGATTCCTCGCCGCGCCGGAGATCGACCCCGACGATGTAGCGGCCGTTTTCGGCTACGGTGGGGCGGGCCACGAGCGTTTTGAAATGACGGCGGCGGTGATCGGCTATTACGACGAGCGCCTGGGCGACTTCATCAACCCGCGCATCCCGCCGCGCGCCGGCCGGCCGCTCTATCTTGCCCCGGACGACCTGCTGGCATCGGTGCTCTCCAAGGTCTCCGTAAACGGGCAGGGCGCGGCGCACATCGGTTCGCTGCTCAGCCGCGAGAGCGGGCGCGTGCCCCTGGCGCTCGACCTGCGCGCCGTGACCAGCACCCACCTGGCAATCATCGCCAACACCGGTGCAGGCAAGAGTTACCTGGCGGCGGTGCTTTTGGAAGAGTTGATGAAGCCCAACAACCGCGCCGCGGTGCTGATCGTCGATCCACACGGCGAGTACGGTACGCTGGCCGAGATGATGGGACACGAGGCTTTCGTCGAGCCCGACTATTCCCCCGACGTGCGCGTCTTCCGTCCCGGGGACGTGAAAGTGCGCACCGCCGGCCTGACCATCGGCGACCTGAGCTACCTGCTGCCCAATTTAAGCGAGCGCATGGAATACCTGCTGCGCCGCGCCCACCGCGACGTCACGCGTCACAGCCTGCAGGAGAAGGGCAAGCCCGACCGCTGGACGGTGGCCGAGCTGCTCATCCGCCTGCGCCAATTGGGCGAGGGCGGCGATAATGAAGACGAAGCCCCGGACGACCGCTACGCCGGCACGGCCGAGGCGCTCATCTGGCGCCTGGAAAGCGTGATCAAAGGCGCCACGATCTTCGACGACTTCGAACACCTCGACCTGGCCGAGCTCTTCCGGCCCGGCCGCTGTTCGGTGCTGCAATTGGACGAGGTCGATTCGCGCCAGCAGCAGATTATGGTCGCCACGCTGCTGCGGCGCGCCTTCCGCGCCCGCACCCAGACCGAGAAGGGCGCCGTGGCCGAAGGCGACGAATTGTATTTGCCCTACCCGGTCTTCCTCCTCATCGAGGAAGCGCATCACTTCGCCCCGGCCTCGGTCGACGTAGTCAGCACGCAGGTGCTCAAACAAGTGCTCTCCGAGGGGCGCAAGTTCGGCCTGGCGGTGGGCCTGATCAGCCAGCGCCCGGGACGCCTGGACCCCGACGCCCTCTCGCAGTGCAACACGCAGTTCCTGCTGCGCATCGTCAACCCCATCGACCAGGCCCGCGTAGCCGAGAGTGTGGAGACCGTGGGGCGCGAGCTGCTGAGCGAACTCCCCGCGCTGACCAAGGGCCAGGTGATCGTGGCCGGCGAGGCGGTGAACACGCCCGTGCTCTGCCGCGTGCGCTCGCGGCACACCCCGCACGGCGCCGAATCCCCCGACGCGCCGGCACTGTGGCGCAAGTGGTTTTCGGGTGATAAGAAAAGGAGAAAGAAGGCGCGGCCGGCGGGAAAAGAGGAGGGGGATGAAGCGCTGTTTACATAGACTCGTCAATTGTCAACCGCAACTATGACTCTTCGAGAGTCTGAGGAACCACCCCTCGACGGCATCCCCTTCGTCTGTTCCTGGAGCGGCGGTAAGGATTCCTGCCTGGCGTTGTGGCAGGCGATCGAGCAAGGTGGAATTCCTAAGCTGCTGCTGACGATGATGGACGAGCAAGGCCGGCGCTCGCGCTCCCACGGACTCCCGGTAGATGTCCTCCAGGCGCAAGCGGATTCGCTGGGCATTCCCCTGACGACTGCGGATACATCCTGGGAGGACTACGAAACGATTTTCACGGAGGCACTGCGCACTGCTGCCCAAAACGGCGCGCGAGTGAGTGTGTTTGGGGACATCGACTTCGAGGAAAATCGCGCCTGGGAAGAGAAGGTCTCGCAGCGAGCCGGACTGCAGGCGTATCTTCCTTTATGGAAAAAGCCCCGGCAAAATCTACTGAACGATTTCCTCACGCTCGGTTTCGAGGCCACGATCATCGCCACGAAGGACGACAAGCTGGGAAAGCGCTTCCTCGGGCGCATACTCGATCACGCCTTGCTCGCCGAATTCGAACAGGCGGGCATCGACCTCTCGGGAGAGGCCGGCGAATACCATACAATCGTCACGGAAGGGCCGCTTTTTAACAAGCCATTGAGTCTGCAAAAGGGAGAGACGACACTTCACACAGGAACCTGGTTTCTAGGAGTCCAGGTCGGATAACTACACGTTTGGTAATCTTGCCTGCATCGTGGAGGCACACATGAAGCCCTCAGCTATCAACTTCGCGCAAAAATTAGCTTCATTTTCGGAACATTGGTCGCCGAAGATCATCGCCCAGATGAACGATTATCATTTCAAACTGGTCAAATTCCAGGGCGAGTTCGTCTGGCACAATCACGACGAGACCGACGAGGTTTTTATCGTGCTGCACGGCAGGATGACGATCGACTTTCGCGACGGCTCCATTGAATTGCAAACCGGGGAAATGATCGTCGTTCCCAAGGGAGTCGAGCACAAGCCGCGTGCCGAAGACGAGTGTCAGGTCTTACTCGTCGAACCGGCCGGCACCGTGAACACCGGCGACGCTGGAGGCGAGTTGACGGCGCAGGACAATATCTGGATCTAGACAACGTATGTCGCACAGAAGTGAAAAAGCCCTGGGAAAATCCCAGGGCTTCTTTGTTGAATACGATCAAGTTCACTCCGCCGGGCAGCGGCAGAAGCCGCCATCGTCGGGGGAATAGGTGCCTCCGGCATCGCCGCAAGCGGCGCGATCCAGCGTACTTACACACACCGGTTCCTCCGGCGCCTCGGGTAAGGCGGGGACAGCCAGGATCTCCGCATCCTCGCCGCCGAACAACTCGACTGCGCTCAAGGCAATCCAGCACTGGACCGGTATCTCATTGACGGTCGTTTCGAACATGCCCCATGTTTTTTCTGGGTTCACACCGAGCAGGGTTAACTCGGTCCCGGCCTCAAAGGCCGTCACATCGTCGAAGACCGGATCGGGACCCTTGCGGCAGAAGGCGTTCTGGGTCAGCACGCCGTAGGGATTGAGATCGATCAGGTCCGTCTCGGCCACGCGGAACTGCACGTACTTCACATCCTGGTAAAGACCGCTCTGCAGCAGCACGAACTTGAGCGTGTACAAACCCGGCGGCAGGTCGAACAGCCGGACGCTGCCTGCTGGGACGATATCCACCCGCGTGCCCGGATAAACGCCTACCTCATACTGACCCACGTTTTCTAACACACTCAGGTTTTCATTCTGCAGGACGATGTCCACGTGGTAATTGTACGTTCTAGTGGATATATTGAAGACTTCGAAGCCGAATTCGACTTCATCGTAGTAATCCAGGGCCTGGAACTGAACGTCGAACACTGGATCACTGGGCAGCACGCCCCGCAAATCGGTGTAGTAGTAGCCTTTTTCATGCCCCATGTCGCCGTCCCAAACCCAATTGGTCGCCGGCTGGCCGCTGTCACCGTCGATCAAGACGACAGAACCCGGGAAACTGCCTGAACTGGGAAGCAACCAGAGCACACCGCGGCGCTGGTTCGCCGGTTGTGGTTCGGCGAAAAAGACAACCGTGTCGATTATCTCAATTTTCGGGCCGGTGAAACTATCCATCACCGCCTGGCGGTATGCCGCCCATGACTTGGTGCTGTTCAGCGACCCTGAGCTCGGGTTGTTGTAGAAGTAGTTCGTGCCGTCGCTGCCGGTGATCGTGCGGCTGTGGCCGGCCAAACTCGATCCCCAGGCCACCGGTCGCCGCGGACCACCGACGCCCCAGACGAAATACTCGACATACGCCTGGTAGGCATCAAACAACGCATCCGCATAGAGGTAATCCGTGTATTCCACAATATCCATCTCTTGCCAGCTAAATTCAGTCCAGACGGCAGCCTTCCAATTCCAGATGATAACTTCTACCTCACTGGTTGAAAAACTCTGTTTCACATCCGCAGGGACGGTGTACCCGCCGGCGCCGAGAAGCCAGTGGAAGAAATAACCCTTGCTGAAAGGTTGGCCCGCCTTGCCGGCCAGATACCAGTTGCTTGATTCACCCCAGACAGCCCCAAAGCCACCCACTGACCAGCCGCCCTGATGGTAGTTCACCACGTTGGTCAATGCCGTGGGGCTGCACCAAGCCGGCGTCTTCTGTGGGTACGTAGGAACAGTGAGCGGATCGTAAATCGTGGTCAATTCCACCAGACCCGGGTGAGCGATGAGGAAGAATATCTGGTATTTGCCCTTGCCGACGACCGGAAAGGTAGCCATGCCCTCTTCGACCTGTACACCTACCATGGAAGGAAAACTACCTTCCGGTTCTGCCCAGGCGACATAAGCATAAGTGGAGGTATCTGCCGGGGCAGCATCCTTGGTACTGGCGCTCAAGGGAACACTTACAAGGATCGAACCGACCTGATCTGCATCGCCAATATCGACGAAGTACTCATCGCTGGCGGGGCTGAACGGGCTTCCGGCGGCAAAAGGCGCACCTTCCCCGATTACTTCGAACGAAACTTCGGTATCTTCACTCAGCGCGCCGGTGTCTACGATCAACGAGGCACCGCCAGGCTCCTCGATCGTGAGTGATTCGGCCGGGAATATTGCGGATACGGTCTCTGTCGACTGAACTTCAACAGGATTTTCTAATGCTACTTCTTCGCCATCGCCAAGCAGGAAATATGCCACTAGAGTTGCTGCCAAAACCAATACTGCGAAAAGAAAAAGATAAACTCGCTTGCCTTTCATCATGGGCTCCTTGTTTTGTGTGATGTCCTGCAGGTTCTGAAATGACAAACCAATGCATAACTTTAACGCAACGACTGTCTTCTCATTCACATGACAATAGTCCTACGCTCTGTATCCCCCTTACGGTTTCCAAAACGCGCAGCCGTCAGCGTATACCCATATCGCCAAACTTTACGGAAGGTGGGAAACGACTCACGTTCCCACCTGGTCCACTTGTGGAAACGTTTCCAAGATTTAGTTGTTCGTCATTTTCCCCTATCAACATCGATTTATTCCATTCTTTTCGTTCATTTTTCATACCAGCAGTATATTCCTGCCACCTTAAGCATGCGTCAAGAATAGATTAAGCTACCTTAACTTACAGACGCGCAGATTGGGGAAAAACCCCAACGCGCCTCGCCTGCCATCAAAATCGTTTGAATCAAGGAAACACAAGGCGGAATGAACCAGCGCTCCCCCAGCGCCAGTCGATCAACAAGTCCTTGACCAGAAAGGAAACCACGATCATGCGCGCCCGATTGTGCATCCAGCCGATCTCCCGCAGCTGGATCATGGCGCGTTGACAATGGGATACACTGTCACTCCGGAACACCAGGCTTCAAATTCATCGGGGTCGTTGGACCAGTTAATATCGGTCAGACTGGCGCGGAAACTCGCGCCAGATCAACTGCCGCAGCTATTAGATAGCTGTTTTCATCTCCATCTCCCGAAAGATATCTACAGACTCCAGATAGGATTTTCCTGTCTGCAGTTCCGGATCGCCGGATTAAAGCAAATACACCACTGATGATGAAAAGCGTATACTTTCAAGCTGTATCGGGTTATACCGTATTAACTACGACGACAGTTAACGCAAGTAAATATATAATGGAATACCAGAATTACATACGCTCAGAGCTTTTCAAACTCTGTTTATCGTAGAGACAAGTGAGGAGTATCTCTTATCATGACTCAAATTTTCGGACCACAAGCCGCTGACTATGGCATCGAAAATCACGGCATTCAAAACCCGGGAACCGTGTATTGGAACTTGACCACCCCGATGTTGTACGAACGCATCATGCGCCGCCACGAAGGTGTGCTTGCACACCTGGGACCGATCATAGTGCGCACAGGCGACCACACCGGGCGTTCACCGCACGATAAATTCATCGTCGAAGAGCCCACCAGCAGAGATGAGATCTGGTGGGGCAAAGAAAATCAACCTATGGACGAAGCCATCTTCGATGACATTCACCGTCGTATGCTGGCTTACATTCAAAACCGGGATATCTTCATTTTCAACGGCTACGCCGGCGCCGATCCCGAATACCGCACGCCTGTGCGTATGATCACCAACTACGCCTGGCACAATCTCTTCGCTCGCAATATGTTCATCCGCGAACTCGATCATGACAAACTGCGCACCCATGTGCCCGAGTTCACCGTGATCAACATGCCCGGATTCCACGTCGATCCCACAATCGACAACACGGCCAGTCAAACGGCTATCCTTCTTCACCTCGGTAAGGGACTGATCTTGATCGCCCGCAGCGAGTATGGCGGTGAGATTAAGAAGAGCATTTTCTCCGCGATGAATTACAAACTGCCCAAACTGGGGGTGCTGCCCATGCACTGCAGTGCCAATTACGGGAAGAACCAGGACGACGTGGCGCTCTTCTTCGGCCTCAGCGGTACGGGCAAGACAACCCTTAGTAACGATCCAAAGCGTCCACTTGTGGGAGACGACGAGCATGGTTGGAGCGATCGCGGGATTTTCAACTTCGAAGGCGGATCGTATGCCAAGGTGATTCGATTGGATCCCGAAGGGGAACCGTTGATCTACGAGACCACACGCCGCTTCGGTACGATTTTGGAGAATGTCTCCTACGAGAGCAGTACACGCCGGGTCGATCTCAACGATGACGCCCTTACAGAAAATACGCGCGCCAGTTACCCGATCACACACATCCCCAACGCCATTCGAGAGGGCGTCGCCGGGCATCCGAAGAATATTATTTTCCTTACAGCGGATGCTTTCGGCGTGCTTCCGCCGATCAGCAAACTCACCACCGAACAAGCCATGTATTACTTCCTGAGCGGTTATACAGCCAAAGTCGCCGGCACAGAACGCGGCATCACCGAACCCCAGCCAAATTTCAGCGCCTGTTTCGGGGCACCCTTCATGCCGCTGCACCCCAAGGTATATGCAACATTACTCGGGGAAAAGGTCAAGAAACACAAGGTGCAGGTCTGGTTGGTCAACACCGGCTGGACGGGAGGTCCTTACGGCGAAGGTGAACGTATGAGACTCTCATATACCCGCCGCATGGTCGAAGCTGCACTGAACGGGGATTTGGATGATGCGGAATTAGAGACCGAAGTCCATTTCGGATTGCGAGTCCCCAAGCATATTGATGGCATCTCGTCGGAGATATTGCAAACACGTAAGACCTGGAAAGATCCACAAGCCTACGATCAACAAGCCAAGAAACTGATCGACATGTTCCAGGAAAACTTTATACAATTCGAAGCGCACGTCGACAAAAACGTCATCGCAGCAGGACCGCGCAAATCATGACGGCTGTACAGCGAAACGAAAATTTTCGTGACGCTTCCCTTCAACGCGAGTTCGTTGATCTACCGTCTCTATAGTGAAGGTGAGCTTTACCCAAAATAATCGGGCTCGTTGCCTGCCTTCCATTTGATGTTGCAGCCTACACTCGGTCTTTGATCGGGATTAACGGGCTCATCCGCCAGGACGGCATCCAATGCGCTGCGCAGGTCCTCACCGTTGACGGGCACGTCATTGCCGGGCCGACTGCTGTCCAATTGCCCGCGGTAAACCAGTTTTCGATTCTCATCGAAGACAAAGAAATCCGGCGTGCAAGCAGCGGTGTAAGCTTTCGCCACAACTTGGGTTTCGTCATACAGATAAGGAAAGTTGAAACCCAACGCTTCGGCCATTTTTTTCAGACTCTCCGGCGCATCCGCCATGTAGATTTCAGCATCGTTAGAAGAAATGGCAACGATGCCGATATCCTCATCGGCGTAATCCTTCCCAATGTTGGCGAGTTCTTGCTGCACGTGCTTGACGTAGGGGCAGTGGCGACAGATAAACATCAGCAGCAAGGCCTTCTTCGAAGCAAATGTATCCAGTGAAACAACTTCACCACTGACCACGTCCGGAAGGCTGAACGCTGGAGCTGGCGTGCCCAACGCAAGCATCGTTGATGGGGTTACAGCCATTTTTTCCTCCTGCACATATTCGATCTTCCATCCAATTCCAAATGAATCCAAAACATCAACACGGGCTGCTTATTCATATTTTATCAACTTAACAACGCTGATTGTATCCCTCACTACAGGTAACGAGTCCTGAATCACCAAGATGAAACGGATCGGATATTTGCTATTAGAATCATCCGGCTTGTATCACATCACGGCCGATAGCCCAAAGATAGGCAATAACGTCCGGTTTGGGGTTTATATCTCATCAAACCATCAGCGAACCGAGATAATATGTGCGCACACGATTCGGTAATTCAATCGATTGTCACCCGATCAGCTTAATAAACGCTGCTATAATCACCCGTTATTACTGAACGCCAGGCCGCCATAAAGAAAGCAAGTTGAGATCACACGCTGCTTGACGGAATCATTAACCATGAATGACGAAATATCTGATCGCAATGATCTAACCCAGGGATATGTAATCGCGCTACTCAGCGCGGCGATCTTGTCCACTACTGCGATCTTCATCCGTCATCTCACTTCGGATTACAACATGCCAGCACTGGTGCTTGCGTTCTGGCGGGCCAGCTTCGTGGTGCTAACATTACTGCCCATTTTGGCCACTTGGCATCGTCCACTCCTGCGGATTTCACCAAGCCACCGACGCTATCTCTTTTTCTACGGCTTCCTACTCTCGATCTTCAATGCTTTATGGACCCTTTCGGTAGCCGTGAATGGCGCGGCTGTCGCCACGGTGCTGGCATACAGTTCGGCCGCCTTCACAGCACTTCTCGGACGCTGGCTGCTTCAGGAACGATTGGATTGGGGCAAGATATTCGCTATCCTGCTCTGCCTGACCGGATGCGTCCTGGTTGCAGAAGCCTATGATGCGTATACATGGCGGACAAATCCGCTTGGTATCGTGACCGGGGTGCTCTCGGGTCTGGCTTATGCCGTCTACAGCCTAATGGGACGCTCCGCATCACAACGTGGATTAAATCCCTGGACCACGTTATTTTTCACCTTCGCTTTCGGATCGCTCTTCCTGCTCGTATACAACCTGACTCCAGGAGTATCTCTTCCTGGCGCTGCGGCCGAGCCGGTCGAACTGCTGTGGCTGCAGCGTTCTCTCGGCGGATGGGGTCTGCTCTTCCTTCTGGCCGCAGGGCCAACCCTGATGGGTTACGGAATGTACAACGTAAGCCTGAGCTACCTGCCCTCCAGCACGGTCAATCTGATCGTCACATTGGAACCGGCTTTTACTGCCACGCTTGCGCATCTGCTCTTCGGCGAACGCCTCAACGCCATCCAGCTTGCTGGCAGTCTCATGATTGTCTCGGGTGTGGTCGTTTTGCGGCTCTTCGAGGGCCGTCATTTAATCCGCAAACGCGGAATAACGTAGCCTCACGCGGGAGTAACCAGCACACCGGCTTTCATACGAAACGATGAATATCCAATGATGTTCAGGATTAATGGTTGAAAACGAAATGCTATAAGTGGAATTTAAACCCGGTCGATCCGTCTGTGGTCTTAACAATCCCCAGAGGTTCAAACAATGAATAAAAAATAATACCCCGCGTTCATCCGCTCTCCTCATCACGATCCACCCATCGTTCGAGCCCTTCCGGCGGCTGATACTGCGTCAGTCGGGAGAGTAAGCGATCAATATCGTCCTCGACGATTAATAAATCCGGATGCTCCTCGAGTATAAAGCCTTCATCTCGGGCGTGCTCGATCAAGTCGATCAGCGGGTCGAAATATCCATTCACGTTGAGCACACCGACCGGCTTTCGATGGAGGCCAATCTGTGCCCACGTGAGCACCTCGAATAATTCTTCGAATGTGCCAAAACCACCGGGTAATGCCAGGAAAGCATCGGCGGCTTCCATCATCATGGCCTTGCGGTTATGCATACCATCCACGATGCGCAGCTCGGTCAGATTTGGATGTGCCAGGGCTGGCGTGTCAAAGATGCGAGGCAGTATGCCAATCACCTGCGCGCCGCCAGCGAGTGCCGCATCTGCGAGGGAGCCCATCAATCCCGTCCCTCCCCCTCCGAAAATCAAATCCAAGCCGCGCTCTGCCACAGCTTCCCCCAATGTCCGGGCAGCATCAAGATAGGCATCATCGATCGAATCACTGGATCCACAAAAGACACATATTTTTCCAATTGCATTCATGCTGTAGGATTGACCCTCTTCCATTCCAAATCTGACGATCGCAAGTGGCAATTTGATCTGTGATCTAATAACACATTATTCCATTTTTTTCACCGATCGCCGGAGAAAATCCCGCCGCAATCGGTTAGAATAACACACTGAAGCGCATCGCTGTCGTGTGAGGGTTACTACGTTGACTTCGCTGCATTATATATTACAAATCGTATCAGCCTGTAAAGACCAACTCGCTCGGTGATCAATCGGCTTTCACAATTACGAAATTACGCAGCAATGTTTACAACGAACGCTGATGTTTGGTGTTAGCATCTAGGGCAGGTTTTTCTTGACATCGATAACGTGGCCAACCTGCAGGAAGACGCCGGCTACAGGAGAAATCTGCATCACAGATCGTTTTCTGAGCTTTCGACCCTCGCCCTTGAACCACATCGATGGAATTCGGATTAAGCGGGACGATTTCCTCGGACGGGAAAAATACATGACCCGAACACTACGCACAGCACCAGAGAAGAGGTGCCCTATATGAAAACAAACCAACCAGCGGCACGCCTGGCGTTGGAAGACGGCAGCCTGTGGGCAGGACGCGGGTTCGGTGCAACAGGAACGCGCGTGGGCGAAGTCGTATTCAATACCAGCATGACCGGCTACCAGGAAATCCTCACCGATCCGAGTTACGCCGGCCAGATGGTGGTGATGACCACGACGCAAATCGGAAACACCGGTATTAACCACGAAGATCATGAAGCCCGTGATGTTTTCTTGCGTGGCTTTATTGTGCGTGAATTGAGCCCCTGCGTCTCGAACTGGCGTGCCGATCTATCACTTGGTGAGTGGTTGCAACAGAAGGACATCATTGGCATCGAACATATCGACACTCGCGCACTCACCCGTCGCTTGCGCGAGAAGGGCAGCCTGAAAGGCGTCCTCACCACGGATTCGGCTCCCCATAACGACGACCTCGTCGAACAGGCGCGAGCATGGCACGGCACGAGTGGAATCGACCTGGTTAAAAAGGTGACCTGCTCGGAATCCTACACCTGGACAGATCCATCCGAAGACCGCTGGATTTCCACGCAAGACCTGGCGGAGATTGACAAGCCGCAAACCTTTCACGTCGTAGCGTATGATTACGGCATCAAACACAACATCTTGCGTCGAATGGCGAGTCACGGCTGTTCCCGCCGCGACCCCCGCCAAGGAAGTCCTGGCGTTAAATCCTGACGGCGTCTTCCTCAGCAACGGGCCGGGCGACCCCGCCATCCTTGACTATGCCGTAGAAACAACGAAAAATCTCCTCGGCAAAGTGCCAATTTTCGGCATCTGCCTCGGTCATCAAATCCTTGGCCAGGCATTTGGCGGTAAAACCTACAAGTTGAAATTCGGTCATCACGGCGGCAACCAGCCGGTAAAACATCTACCCACGGGGCGCGTTGAGATCAGTGCACACAATCACAATTTCGCCGTCGATCCCGATTCACTGCCCGAAACGATCGAGGTGACACATATCAACCTCAATGATGGCTGCTGCGAGGGGATGCGTCATACAAAACTCCCCGCACTCAGCATCCAATATCACCCGGAAGCGGCTCCAGGTCCACATGATGCCGATCCGCTCTTCGCCGAGTTTCTTGAAATGATGGCGAAAGGAACAGTGTAAGCAATATGCCGAAACGTACCGACATCGAAACCATTCTGGTCATCGGCGCAGGACCTATTATCATCGGCCAGGCAGCCGAATTTGATTACAGCGGCACGCAGGCGATCAAGGTTCTCAAATCCGAAGGATATCGCATCGTCCTGGTAAACAGCAATCCTGCGACGATCATGACCGATCCCGAATTCGCCGATGCCACCTACATTGAACCCATTACCTCTGACATCCTTGAAATGATCATCGCCAAGGAGCAGCCTGACGCCCTGCTGCCTACAGTTGGCGGTCAAACCGCGCTGAATGCCGCCGTCGAGTTGGCCGAGGGCGGCATTCTCGATCGCCACAACGTAGAATTAATCGGCGCTAAACTCGAGACCATCCGCCTGGCCGAAGACCGCCTGCTCTTTAAGCAAGCTGTGGAACAGGCTGGATTATCCTGTCCCATCGGCGGATTGGCCAGCTCAGTAGAGGAAGCGCAAGCGATCGCCCAAGAAATTGGACACTATCCGATTCTACTGCGCCCTTCTTTCACGCTCGGCGGCAGCGGCGGAAGCATCGCCTACAGCGACGAGGATTTCGTCGCCAAAGTTGAATTCGGCTTGCAGGAAAGTCCCATCGATACCGTCTTGATCGAAGAGAGCCTCATCGGATGGAAAGAATTCGAGTTGGAGGTCATGCGCGACAACGCGGGGAACTTCGTCGTCGTCTGCCCGATTGAAAATCTGGATCCCATGGGCATCCACACCGGCGATTCGATCACCATCGCGCCCACACAAACCCTCACCGATCGAGAGTATCAGGTCCTGCGCGACCAATCCCGTATTATCATCGACGTCGTCGGCATTGAGACCGGCGGCTCGAACATTCAATTCGCAGTCAATCCTGAGGACGGACGCGTGCTGGTGATCGAAATGAACCCTCGCGTAAGCCGATCTTCCGCACTGGCAAGCAAAGCCACCGGCTTCCCGATCGCGAAAATCGCCGCGCTGCTTGCTGTCGGGTATACGTTGGATGAAATCCAAAACGACATCACGCAGACCACCGTCGCGGCTTTCGAACCGAGCATTGATTACGTGGTGACAAAAGTGCCGCGCTGGGCTTTCGAGAAATTCCCGGGCGTTGATCCCACACTCGGCAGCCAGATGAAATCCGTCGGCGAGGTCATGTCCATCGGGCGCACGTTTCGAGAATCGTTTCTAAAGGGACTGCAATCCCTCGAATTGGCTCGACCACCTTTCCCGACCGCAGAACATCGCGTCTGGGACGGCGAGATGAACAGCCTGGAGCACCCCACCGACAAACGCATCTGGGCCGTATGGGAAGCTCTGCGGCATGGGAAAACGATTGAAGATGTCACAGCAGCGAGTCAATTTGATTTGTGGTTTACGACTCAGCTCGCCGAGATCGTTGCCCTGGAAAAATCGATCGTCGAATACTCGTCGCTTGAAAAGCTTCCAGATGAATTGCTAAGGAATGCCAAACGCTCCGGCTTCAGCGACGAACACATCGCCTGGCTGCTTTCGCAGTCCGACCTCTGCGAACCGGAAACCCAATCGAAATCACCCCATATTGAAGCCATGGATGTACGCACGCGGCGCGTGGCGGCGGGAATCCTGCCCACCTATCACATCGTCGATACCTGCGCTGCCGAATTCGAATCCTATACACCCTACCTCTACAGTTCCTACGAGACCGAGAGTGAGGCAGCGCCCACGGAACGCGAGAAAGTGATCATATTGGGCAGCGGTCCCAATCGAATCGGCCAGGGCATCGAGTTCGATTACTGCTGCGTCCACGCCGCTTTCGCCCTGCGTGAAGCGGGGTGCGAAGCCATCATGATCAACTGTAATCCGGAAACCGTCAGCACGGATTACGACACCTCCGATCGACTTTATTTCGAACCGCTGACCCTAGAACACGTGTTGAATATCATCGAGCGCGAGCAGCCGGTCAAGGGCATCGTCGTACAATTCGGCGGACAGACCCCGCTCAAACTTGCCGCCGCGCTCGAACGAGCGGGGATTCCCATTCTTGGCACTTCCTTCGACTCGATCGACATTGCGGAGGATCGCGGTCGATTCTGCCAATTGATGGACGAGATGGGAATCCCGGTGCCCGCGCACAGCATGGCACAATCCCTTGAGGAAGCACTTCAGGCCGCCGAGCTCGTGAAATATCCGGTGATCGTGCGTCCATCCTACGTTTTAGGTGGGCGCGCCATGGCCATTGTTTACGACGGGGCAGGCCTGGGACAATACATCCAAAGCGCCTTACAAGCAGCCCCCGGGCAGCCGATTCTCATCGACCATTACCTTGAAGACGCCTACGAAGTGGATGTGGACGCCATCGCGGACGGCGAGCACGTCACGGTATGCGGCATCATGCAGCACATCGAAGAAGCAGGCATCCACAGCGGCGATTCAGCCTGTGTACTGCCTCCCTATAAAGTCTCCGCCTATCACCTCTCCCACATCCGCGAATATACCGAACAAATCGGCCGGACATTAAAAGTCTCCGGATTGATGAACATCCAATATGCCGTAAAAGACGACATTGTCTACTCGTTGGAAGTTAATCCTCGCGCCAGCCGCACGGTGCCCTATGTGAGTAAAGCCACGGGCTATCCGCTGGCCAAGCTCGCCACCAAAGTCATCATGGGCGCAACGCTCTCTGACTTGGGATTGAATAAGGAACCCACTGTCGGGGGCTTCTTTGTAAAAGAGGCCGTGCTCCCCTTCAAGAAATTCTTTGGAGTCGACAGCCGCCTGGGACCAGAGATGCGCAGCACGGGCGAGGTGATGGGCCACGCCAAGGATTTCGGCCATGCATTTGCCAAGGCACAGCTCGCTGCCGGTAATTCATTGCCATTATCGGGAACTGTGTTCGTCAGCGTCAATGATTATGACAAAAGCAATGCCCTGAAATTGGCGCGCGACTTGTCGCGCCTCGGCTTCAAACTCGTCGCCACACAAGGGACCGCCGAGTTCTGTTCACGCGCCGGTCTGGAAGTAGAAACCATCAACAAGGTCAGCGAAGGCAGCCCAAACGTGGTAGATCTCATCAGCAACGGGGAAATCGACCTCGTAATCAACACGCCGCTTGGCTCTGAAGCCTACAGCGATGGCTCCAAACTACGCATGGCAGCCGTTCGATTCGGTGTTCCCAATACAACCACCCTCAGCGCAGCTCAGGCAGCAGTTAACGGCATCCAAGCGCTGCGAGCGCGTGCGTTAAACGTCTGCAGTTTGCAAGAATATTACGACAAGATCGCGTCATCCTAACCCTGTCATTGCTGCCGCACGAAAGACAAGGCGCAATCAATGCATGATTTCTTCCCGATTCTCATTTTGAATGCTCGACCAGCGGCCGGTAAAAGCGAAATTATCAACTATCTCAATCAAATCGACGCCGCTGACCGGATCCCCCGATTTCATATTGGTCCAATGCACATCCTCGATGATTTCCCGATGTTGTGGTCATGGTTCGAAGAAGACGACATCCTGGCGCGTGTTTTCCAACGCCCACGACTACACACCACACCTGAAGGATATTTCATTCACGATGATTTATGGCATCTTCTCATACGCCGTCTCAGCCTGGAGTACCAAAAGTGGTCTCAAGATGTGCAAGAAGCGCACACCTGCTTGATCGAATTTTCCCGTGGAACGCCAACTGGAGGTTATCAAACCGCTTATCAACACCTCAGCGAACATATCCTGGAACAAGCGGCTTGTCTTTATCTCAACGTCTCATACGCAGAATCCAGAAGAAAAAATCTTCGCAGGGAAAACGTCGAGCGACGATACAGCACTCTCGAACATAGTCTTGAAGAGGACAAGATGGAAAAGCTCTATCGCCATGATGATTGGTCTGTATTTACAGCCCATGACCCAGACTATCTTATGGTTAAAGGATACAAAATCCCGTATGCCGTCCTGGAAAATGAAGACGACGTTACCACCCAGGGTGGAGAAGCCTTGGCGACACGTTTAGAAAACAGCCTGGATCGCCTTTGGGTATTGTGGCAGCAGCGCGAGGCGGTATAATTTGAAAAATCAATCAACACGTTAAGGGTATTTCGAGCAGGAGTGTTCATGAATCGCGCAATCAAAAGCCTCATCTTATTCATCATTCTGTCTGCCTTGATCATCCCCGGCTCGGCAGATGCACAAGATGGCAGCGTAAAAGCCGTGCTTTTCTACGGCCCCACATGCCCACATTGCCATACGGTGATCACAGAAGACTTACCTCTGATTTGGCAAATGTATGACGACAATGTCAAGATGTATTATTCCGCCGATTATAACGAAGAGTCAGAGCAATCACCGGCGCTCGTCGGGATACTGGGCGATCAACTTTCGATTCTTTATGTAGATGTCAGCACGGAAATTGGGAGTCAATTGTTTAC
>Ga0307439_1000310_pt1 | contig 35045 bp, 28 predicted proteins | sample SalMarWE160490MG_FD_202142 | JGI IMG/M metagenome (GOLD analysis project Ga0307439, IMG submission 202142) | Salt marsh sediment microbial communities from the Plum Island Ecosystem LTER, Massachusetts, United States - WE1604-90 | ecosystem: Environmental > Aquatic > Marine > Intertidal zone >... | reverse complement strand
CGAGCATGAAACCTAACTAAAAAGTGTTTTATACACAGTCTTACTACAGCTTACCCATTAAAGGTAGACATTAAATATTAAAGTGCTTACCTGATTGGTGTTATATAAGATTGTGTATAAAACTGAGTTGGACTAAGCCGTGCGTTCCTATGGGCATTCTATCAGACCGTTTTCCTGACTGCTTGATTTTGGAGGAACCTTTATTATACAATAGCTTGTTTTTATGAGGCTCCCGATTCATTTTAAGCAAAAAACCGTAACAATGGAACATACCTTGCCTATTAGAGATTGTATCTCTTTTTTGAAGATGATATTATATCAAAGAACATTTTGGTATACCTGTCAGGCAGCCCTTGGTTCAGCATCAATATTGATTTGCCAGATCATTATTCCCGTTTTACATTTCTTACAATGAAACGGATCATACCCAAATGTATCCTGAACTATTTCCTGCCAGCTTTTCCCTTCCAATGAAGATAGATCAATCTCTTTGTCATTCAATGCGAGATATGTATCCAAGAGGTCATTACAGAGTTTATTGGCAAAGATTCCATAGTAGCGTATTTTATAAAAGCCACAGGGCAGTACATGCCTCATGAACCGGTTAATAAATTCAACTGCCTTGATCTTCATGATTTTTGTTTTCCCATTTTGCCTATAGTCTTTCCATACGAAATGGACTTTATCTTGTTCTATTTTCAATAATCTGGCATTTGATATGGCTACCCTGTGTGTATAACGTCCGAGATATTCTATCACCTTCTCAGCATTGTTTAAAGCTGGCCTGGCAAATACATTCCAATTAGTTTTATATATCAGAGTTCTAAGAAAACCAATATCTATAGGTTCACTGTTTCCAGCAAGTATAAGATCTTTGACATACCTGTAGATATTTTGAGCAAATATCCCCCTGAAAAGAGATGAAAGGACTTTTACAGGAGCAAAGAACTCTTTCTTAGATTGGATCCATTCAATAAGGTCGTTATCAAATCCGCCGGCAGGTACCAGCAAGTGAACATGTGGATGGTATGTGAGAGTCTGTCCCCATGTGTGTAAAATAGCAACACAACCTGTTTTTGCCCCAAGAAAACGTGGATTTTCACCTGCTTTAAGTATTGCCTGTGAGGCTGATCTCATAAGTAAATCATAGCATATTCCCTGATTAGCATAAAATAATTTGTGCATTGCGGACGGGATAGTAAAAACAATATGAAAATACTTCACCGGCAATAACCTGGCCTTAAGTTTATCAACCCATATAACCTGTTTTAAATACTGGCATTTGGGACAATGCCTATTCCTGCATGAGTTGTAAGCATGCAGAACATATCCACAGTTGTCACACTTCAGAGTATGCCCACCCATATCTTGTGACCGGCAATTCATAATAGCATTAAATGCTTTTTGCTGGTCATGTGCCAAAGGGTACTGATGATAAAATTCCTGCTCAAATTGTTGGAAAATATCAGCAATTTCGATTTTTTGTCTTTTGTTTTCCATGGCATTAGCAGACTATTTCATCAAATGGACTCTTGATCGATGCCGGATCAAAGCGGGTTACATGAAGATATATTGAAGTTGTTCGCAGTGAAGAATGACCCAATAAACTTTGAATGATCTTCAGATTTATTCCATTCTCAAGTAGATGTGTTGCAAAAGAATGCCTGAGGCTGTGTACTGTTGCCTGTTTTTTTATCCCGGCCCTTTTACATGATTGTTTGAATACACTCTGGATAGTTTCTTTACTGACAGGTTGCCCTTGTTTTTGTCCTTCAAAAAGGTATCGTACAGGTCTGTACGCGCGCCAGTACATTCGTAACATGTCAAGTGTGTTTCCTGACAACAGAGTGTACCTGTATTTATTTCCTTTACCCAGAACTCTTATCTGCTTGCGGTCAGAATCAATATCAGATGGTCGCAGGCTGATTACTTCAGAAATACGTAAACCGGCAGAATATATGACGGCTAATATGGCTCTGTGCTTTAAATTCCTTGTTGTCTCAATCATTGATTTAATCTCTTCCTTTGACAGGACAACAGGTAGCTTTTTATTCCTTCTCGGGCGTTTGATCCTGATTGATTCCCAATCCTTCCCAAGAACATCTTTCTGAAGTATCTTGACGGCGCTGATTACCTGATTAACGTAAGAAACTGATAAGTTCCTCTCTGTAATAGAGTATTGTAGAAAATCTTTAACCTGGTCAGTAGAAATCTCATCAATGGAGCTGTTATGATACTCTTCAAGTTCATGGAGCATATGTATATAAGTATCAATGCTCCTCTGGCTGTAATTACGCGTCTGCATTTCCCGCAGAACCAATTCTTCTAATGATTTTTTTTCATTGTAGTATGATTATTAAGTGAATAATCATACAAGCTACGAATTTCTAAATTCATCTACCGACATGTGTCGGTTTAGTTCAACTTGTTTATAGGATTAATAAAATTACTTAATATGTGCTGTTTTTGACGGATAGCATTATGTTTTTAACTGAAAAGCCTCCTATACTAATCTGGTTTATAATGCTGCTTATATTTGTGCTTCCCGGGCTCCCAACCCCGCAACTTTAAATATTTTTCCCCAGACTCAATAGCTCCTTCCTCTAACTCAGTCCCCATCGAATCATTCCACCTGTTTAAAAAGCCAAAAAGCGAAATAACCCCCATTATTTCTACTATCTCCCCTTCATCCCAATGCTTTCTTAAATTTTCTGCCATATCATCAGTTACACTATTCGGAACTGATGAGCTGGCTACCGCAAAATCAAGGACAACCCTTTCAGCTTCTGAAAATGCCGGATGAACCTTGTAATCCCAGATATTCTCTAGTTGTAAAACCGATGCCCCATACCTCTCAGCTGCCCTTATCGTATGAGCCTGACAATACCTGCAACCCGCAGTCATACTGCTGATATACCCGACCAGCCTTTTTAAAGAACTCGTAACCCGCCCTCTATTCTCCATAACCGCTTTGTTCATTTCTATAAATGCAATGGCAATCCTTAGCCTTATGTGCATTGTCTTAACACTGTTGGGACAAAATCCAAGCGTTTCATTGTAAAATTCAACAAGATTCTCTAGCTCAGGATCCCTGCCAGCTTGCTTTGGATAAACTAATGGCCTTTTCATCGTATAATTTTCCTTATATATCTATATTTCCCGTCTAAATCACTTCAAATCCAAATCCTCTATCGGACTCCTTACAGCAATGAGATTCCTCCGGCTGACATGTGTGTAAATCTCAGTAGTCCGTGTACTCTTATGCCCTAACAATTCTTGAATATACCTTATGTCCAGACCGTTCTCGTGAAGATGCGTCGCGTAACTGTGCCGTAAACTGTGCACCCCTACATCTTTCTTAATGCCTGCTTTTAGCAAAGCATCCTTAAAAACATGATAAACACTTTCCGAAGAATACCTTCCTCCATTCTGTCCTTCAAAAAGATATTCCCTCGGTCTGTAACTACTGATATACTCATCAAGCTTCTCCCACACTTTCTCCGAAACAGGTATAATCCGGTCAACCCTGCCTTTCCCTTCCCTTATGTGGATGATGCTCCTTTCACGATCAAGATCCGTGAGCTTTATATTCGTAACCTCCGACCTGCGTAAACCACAGGAATAAATTATCCATAACAATAATTTATGCTTAATATTCCGGGATGAGCTCAGTATCCTGCCTACTTCATCCTTCGAAAAAACCTTCGGAAGTGCCCTGCTCCTGCGTGGACGTTGAAAAAACTCAGGATTCACCCTGCCTTTCCCGGCTATGGTATAAAACGTCTTGATGGCCGATACCATCTGGTTCTGATATGCAGCAGAATAACCTAACCTGATTATAAAGTCATAAATGAAACGCGAAATCTCCTCCTCTGTTATTTTCAGAGGTTCTTTAGGGCTGAAATACCTGAAGAAAAATTCAAGCATCGAAAGATATGATTCCCTGGTCCTCGGACTATAACGGTTCTCATCGAGAAACCATGCCATGGTATCGAGACCATCCAATGCTTTCTTAACGAGATCCTTCGCCCTTATCTCATCACCGGTGTTTTTTCTTTCAGATTTCAATTCCTGGTCAATAACCTGCTTTGCGACATTAACTCCTATACCCTGCCCGGCAAAGTAATCGGCAAGTGAATCACAGGTCAGCTTTGACCATGGAAGCAGCCACTCCTTACGTTTATTATCATAATAGCATTTATCATATGTCCTTAACTCCCTGATCCATTCCTGATTATATCTGCCAGGAAACCTGATGACCAACAATCCTTCTTTCTCACTTATCCGAAATTCAACCGGGCCATAATTTCCGCACTCAAAAATATCTTGCCTCTCCCTTTTTTCCTGTCGGCTTCCGGAGGTCTTTATAACTGTTTTTTGCTGAGGGATATCTATAAACTCTTCATCATCATTAATTCCCGGATGCGATGATAAGCTTGCAGTTTCTCCGATATCAGAGTGAGCTATAGTATCTTCAGACATTTTCTCTTTGTGTACAAGAAAAGTTATGTTAACATCAGCAACATCTTTCAGCGTTTTTAAAATTAGCTTGAGATTATCCTCGGAATCATCAACATAAAAACATTTGTTTGTGTTACTGTAAGCAGAACCACTGATCGACTTCACAAGTGCTTTCAGCATATCATCATAATCAAATATTATCGCAATGCGCCACTTGTCACGATGATAAAACCTTCTAAGGTGAATCTTCTTTTTCATTTTTGCAGCGAGTAAAAAAGTTAGCACTAATAATCAATAAAGTTAATAGAAATTGTGGATTTATGCAAATAATATTTAAATACCAAATCCCTGACGTGCAGACAGGAGAGTTAATTAAAGGCTGATAATTAACAAGGTAAAGCGGGATTTAGAGGTAGGGGATCTGGAGCAGAAAGATAAGGAAGGACTTTTTCAACAGCCCCGATATAAAATCACTTCTGATGTATGCGGTTCCTTTTAATTCAATGTCGGGTCACCAACTCTTCCCATGAATACAATTGTACCTGTTGAAGTCTCCCGGATGAAATAAAGAAAGGGATGATCAATATTTATCACCACTGCTGATGGCATTATTTCGCTTGTTGTACGGATCATCTCCACTATTGTGGCAGCAGCAGCTTCCGTACCTTCCTCGTTCGTCTCAATGAATGCCTCATGCAATACCCTGCTTATCCACAGACCCTGACCGCTGATATTGCTGAAGTCAGCTGATGGATTGAAAGCTATCCCCATTCCCATGCCAATAAGATCATCATTCAGAAGTCTCTTATACTTGTATTTGAAGCGCGGCATGCTCAATTCGACCTCACGTGTACTACCAGCCAGCATCTCTATCCAATCCTGCCATAATGCTGGTGTGAGGGCATCGGCTACCTCACCGGTGGTAACATTCTCGTCAGGTAAAACCGCTACCATAGTATAATTTCCCTGGCCGTAGGGAATCTCAACAATTGTAACGTTATCGGGCTTTGCTGCTTTCAGGTTCTCTGTCTGATGCATCATTGGAACATTCCTGGGTGATGTGGGAGTTACATAAAACGGCTCATCACTGGTGTCATCCTCATCGAACTGGTACCTCCACTTGCCATTGAAATAGATGGCATTGATCAATAGCATGGCAAGGTCAGGATCAAGATAATCAAGCATATCCGTTATCTTGTCATGAGTCTTTTCGGCAATCCAGGCGTTGACAATATCCACTGCATCGGGATCTGTAACGTCTATATCGCGCGCCTCGGCCTTATACCATGTTTCAAGTGCCGTTATAAAGGGCTCTTTCACTATTAGCCGCTTTTCAACCCATACCGAGTTGGCTATCTCCAGTATAACACGCTGGTCAACCGGGACCATCTCGGTCATCAGCTTAAGATATGATTCATTTATCTGCTGAAGGGTTTTATCCTCAAGCCTTAGTGCCTTTCTCATAGCCTCAAAGGTCTCTCCCTCAGCACCATTGAGTGTCAACGAAAGGGCACAGGTAATGCTGAACGGAGAAATCATTATGTTCTCTGTCCCCTTGGCATCAGCAATAACCGGTTTGAAAAGATCAAAGGCGAATCTGTTTGCCGAGTCAATGACCTGTTTCTGATATTCCTCAGTAAATATAATTACCGGATCACCAGGCTGGTCATCAGTAACGTTTTTCTCGCATGAGATAAGTATTACCAGTGAACTTATAAAGGTTATAATCAACCCCTGTTTAATTTTGCTTTTCATAATAGATTTTAGTCAGGTACTTTTACCTTCCGCAAAAATTGTACCAGCAAAACCAATTTATTTGTTAAACTTTAATCTGGGCATTTATCTTCTATTCTGCCAGCCTGAACAACTTCTGAATCCCTTTCACCTTTCACTCCCGCTTTGCGGGATTTCGTCACTACATTCCTCAACTTTCTCCTTTTTCCTTTCACCTTTCTCCTTTCTCCTTTTTATCATTTGTTTCTTAATATAGCAACCCAGCCACCGTTATTTGCCAGCGATAACTTCATAGTTGCACCCGGTTTTACCCTTTGCTTCATTTTCCTTATAACTGCCGGTTCCTTATCAGAATTCCTGGCATCGGCCCATATTTCAGCTTCATATGTACCAGGTGGTAGAAAATCAATATTTATTTCAACAGTTTTACCAATACTGTTATTCATCACCCCGATAAACCATTCATCGCCACTCCGTTTTGCAAGAGCCACATAATCGCCAGGGTAGCCTCCCATGAACTTTATGTCGTCCCATACCGTCGGAATAAGCATGAGAAAATCTGCCCCTGGCTGATTCAAAATATGATCGGGATGATCGCAAACAACTGTGAGCGGACTCTCATAAATAACAAACTTTGATAACTCAGCAGCACGGGTATTCCAGACAAGGGCAGGAGTCTGCTGCTTAAACTGGTCTTTTCTCACATTGAGAAATCCCCCCGGAGTATAATCCATCTGGCCAGCCAGCATTCTGGTGAAGGCAAGCTTTACATTATGCTCAGGACTCATTCTGTCAGAGAACTTATAATATTCATTACCCATCACCCCTTCGCGTGTGATCATATTAGGCCATGTACGAATAATACCATCCGGTTTGTATGCTCCATGAAAATCAACAAGCAGATGATTCTCGGCCGCACACCTGATAATATCGTGATACCAGTTAACCATCTCCTGATCATCACGATCCATGAAATCGATCTTGATCCCTGCGATACCCCATTTCCTGTATATCGGAAAAGCCTCTTTATATGCGGAATTACGATTAACATCACTTGAATAAAGCCATATAATTATCCTGACATTTTTTGAAGCTGCATATTCGATAATCTCTGGTATGCTAATCTGTGGAGCCCACTTTGTAATATCGGCCTCGGCTGAATTGTATTTGCCATACCACTGCCAGTCTACCAGCATATAAGGCCAGCCCATTGAAGATGCCAGATCAATATATTGCTTTATGACAGGCATCTCCATCTTCACCTCACCACTCCACCAGTGATCCCAGGCACTCATTCCCGGCCTGATCCACGAAGGATCGTCTATGGTGCAGGGATCATTCAGGTTTCTGATAATTTCCGATTCAATCAATACACCTGGATTATCACCTATCATCAGGACACGCCATGGTGTAAAAACCTCATCGTCAAACCTTACCTTGACACCATTCTCAGGTTCACCCGGTAATGGCACCAGTTTGGTGGTCAGCTGGTTGGTGGTGCCGTTGGTCCCAATATAAAAAGCAGCATAGTTATCTATCTTTGCCTCGGTGAGGGCTACCCAGCAATTGTGGTCGTAATCCATCAGTAATGGCATCCCTGCTATCGACTTTTCAGTAAGGTAGCTCAGGGGATGTTCGAAAAACTCCGATTCATTCGAGGAAGAATAACCACCCCTGTATTCAACGATCCAGGCTTTGGGATCACCGGGTACTGAAAAGGTCGTTAGCTCTTTGGTGATTTGCCTGTCGCCTGGTCTGGCATCTCTTAAAAGCCTGAACCTGAATGCAATTCCATCATCATAAGCTCTTGCGTGAAGCTCCATTATCCGCCCTGCTCCTGTTTTTTCCTTTAGTTTGAGAATGAGTTCATTATAGTTATTTCTTATTTCCGCATGTTTGGACCGGACTACAGGCTTCCAAATCTCGTTTATAACCTTAGATGATTGATCAATAACATCAAAATTTCCCGTCATAGGTTGCTCATTTTTAAATTCGAAACCCATCCCGGATTGGTTTAGTATTGCCCTGCTTTTAAAAGTTACATTGTAGAACAGGTTATCACCATTGATTATGGTCAAAATAATCTGATCATCCGGTGAAACAACTTTGAATTCCTGCCCATACGACATTAAACACAGGGAAACTGCAACCATAGAAAACAATATTCTTAAGTTTTTCATTTTATGGTTATTAATTATAATTAGTATTTCCAACTATGCTTCATGCCCCTGGATTTCTCAAGTCTTCAGGCCGGATAAAGCACAGCCCCGTCAGTCACAAAAGCTAATATCCTGTAATATGATGATTAATACTCAGATACATAACTTTTACCAACACAGGAATTCCACAAGGCATACTAAATTAAGCAAAAGTTCAGAATGAATGAATGGAATTCGCGGGCTTTTTATAATAATTAAAAAAGAATCCAATCCCGGGTTAATAACAATCTGAGGATCACAACACAAAAACCTTTTTCAAAACGCAGAAAATCAGTTCATAATAATAGTCATCCCCCCGCCTCCGGTGTTACCAAACCTCGGATTTACAACATTATTATATATTGAACCAAATGTATAAGTGAATCCAAAACTGATAAAATACTCGTATTGTGTGGCTATCTCTTTCCTTTGTAAAAGAATCTCGTCATATGTGAGGTCCTGTTTAACAAGATTTAATTGATCGTGTATCAGCGATGCCCCTCCTCCAAAGGTAACATTTAGTCCTTTTGCAATTCTCAGACTTAAATATCCGTCGAATGAAAGATTGTTTTTAGACCAGTCGTGAAAATAATTGCTGTAAGTCAGGGTGAAATCTATTGATCCCCATTTCTGTACAACTTCATATGAAGCCGATAGTGTTTGGAGCCATAAATTCTCCTTTATCTTATCATAAATTGTTGAGTCGGTATAATGAAAAAGATTGACTCCTGCTGAATATAATATTCTTAATTGCCTCCTGGTCGATTCAGAATATGGGAATAAATCATATTCAATACCCGGCATTAGATTAAAATACCTCTTTTTATTACTGTAACTTGAAGATCCTAAAGCGGTGGAACCACCAAGCGACCAGTGATCAGACACACTTTTTACTACAAGTGCAGTTATATATTTTGAATCAGAACTGCTCTTAACAATATCCTCTCCGATAATATATTTAGAATTGTTTGTATAATAACGGGCATTAAGATTTATCTTCCAGTCTTCAGTTATCCTGCTTGCTGAAAGATTACCTGAGATATAGCTGGATTTATATGATTTCTGTCCATTCAAAAAACCGCTAAGCGAACTCTTAAACACCCAGCTGTTCCATCTATCGGATGATACGGTTTCCGATAATGGTTCACTGAAACTTATCCTCATGTATCTTGAGAGAGGAGTTTTTGCCACGTATCGCATTAAGCCCATTTTCAGGGCATTAACCTGTTTTTCCCGTATAATATCGGAAGTCTCATCAGGTGAGGAAACATACGTTAAAGTATCGCGCATACCGGCATATTGATGCTGCCCTACAAGGAAATATGAATACTCAATCCCTCCCGAACCGGTTCTCTGGCTTGTTGAAATAATATAAACACCTGCGTCTTTAATATCCCTTACATAATTCACATAGGGTATCTCTTTGCGTATATAATCACTAGCTTCCATAAAGACATTAAGGGCATCCTTTCGCAGCGTATCCGATTGTGAAGCTAGTTTCTGAGGCAAAACCTGAAGAAAAAAAATTGAAAAAACAAAAAGAAGAGCAGATCTTTTCATGGCTTGTTAATAGGTTAGTTTAAAAATTTGATCTCGAATTTAAATAAAGGAATTGATCTGCTGCCGGAAATTCTAATGTTTAACAAATCATTAACGTTATAATTTTAAAATTTTTATTTTTTTATTGACTTTGAATAATTCCTGTTGTAACTTTGATAATGTCTAAATACTGTCTAAGCTTTAAATAGTCTAATTACGATCATGATGAAAGCGATTAAACTTATTCTATTGATTCTGGCTCTTTTATTTACTACGACCAACTGTGGTATTAAAAAGGCTATGGGAAAACTTGGTGAATCTGCCGAGAGTATTGCTGCTTCTATTGAGAAGGTAACAAATGCAGCAACCGATCTTTTAAACAAGATCAATGACATCTCGCGCCTTGTTGATTCAAAACTTGAAAGCGGGGAAATCACACAGGGAATAGCAGACTTAATTGATGGCAGACTGCAAACTGTTTCAGAATTACTTGAAACAACAATCCAGAATTCCGGGGGTTATGTTTTCGACAGATTGGATGGATCAGTTGATAATGCATTCGATGAACTTGGGAAACTGCTGGATGAGTTATTAAATGGTGTACTCGGGAATTATATCCCCGCCATCATTGATCAGATTTCAGCCCAGATGCAGCTACAGATAAATACCATAACTTCATCAATGGAAGACCTGATTGTTGTGACAGCAGGTCAGACCATTTATGTAATTGATAAAACAATCAATGGGCTGGTGATTACATTCTCAATAATCATTCTGGCAATCGGACTGATAATATTTGCAATAATCTTCTTACGTAAAGGACGGCGGATTACAGGAGCTAATTATATAGGGATCGGCCTGATTGCTATTTTCCTTGCATTTTTCCTTGTTTTGGCTTTATCATCTACAGTAAGGGGCATGGTAATCTCGGGATTCGATTATGGTGCAGAGTTGAAAGTAAAAGAAATAACACCTAAAATTACAGGGATTATTCCGCAGAATATTGTTCTTGGTAAAACTAAGAGGATTTATATTTACGGGACTCATTTAAATAAACTCGAGAAAATTACTGTAAAACTAACACAAGGAGGTTCAGAAAAATTTTCTTTTCCCCGGAGCACTTTAATAGTGAATACGAGCAACCGGATTATTCTTGGGAATCTGGATAAAGAGTTACAATGGACAGTACCTTTATTCCGGGTTTTCCGTGCTTACATGGCCGAAACGGCTATTTCTGGTACCATAACAGAATCCCAGATGGTCCAGGTAAACAGGTCACTGAACGCTACTCAATATCCCGAAATAAAACCAGGAGTTTCTGTTACCGGCACCTCTCCTTCCGTCACCATCCACCATTCAGGTGCTCAGCCTGGTTTGAGTATAACATCTGCTGCAGCACTGCATTCCTTGCAAAACCAGAGAGTTGAATTTGCAGCAATTTCAAAACAGAGAATGAATATTGCAGTTAAAGCATTAGGGCCAGCCAGATCAGCACAATATCTTAGAAATATTAACACCTTCTTTTTCAACAGATATAAAATTGCAGAAGGTGATTATGGATTGATTGTTTTTGCCGATACAGTACGCATTGAATCGCCTCAGTATATTACTGTGAACAATCCACCTCCACCAATTCCCGATCCGGATATATTTGTTATGAATATGAACTGGACGGGCAGTGTTATACCGGTAGCCCGTCAGTCAGCTTCGCTCGATATTACATTTGGCTTCACACATCCCGAACAAATACAACGTAGTTTCAATGCCAGAATAACCACTGTTCCCTACACCACTTCCATTAGAGTTAATGTTCCGGAAGGTAAAATAGCTGCTGCTTCCTCAGGTAATAAAACAATTGTAACAACAAATCCTTTTACAATCAGCGCAACAGGTTCTTACTTATTTAATTGCTCAGTTGATGATGAAAACGAAATAAACGAATCAGTTGAAAGCAATAACACCTTTTCAAAGTATCTCCAGGTTGGAGAATACCTGTATGATGTAACACTAACTAATTTTTCTTTTGAACTGTTAAGTTCATCCCCTTTGAGTCAGAACGTAAAGTTGTCATTCTCACTGATTGCTGATGCAGGAAATAATCCCACTGGCAACTGTCAGGGGTCCGCTACCGTAAAAAGCAACACTACAACTCCTTTAAACTGCTCCTTCGGTTTCCCGGGAATGCGCGAAGGACAAACTGTTATGCTGACATTTATACCTGTTGTTAAGATTAGTATTTTTGGTTTAAAGTATAATTTTTCTCTGGGTAATGTAACCTGGCAGAAGCACCTGGATGTTAATCCAACCGGAATGAATGAAAACAGGGAATATGATATTCTCAGAGAGGGGAAAAACTATAAACTTCACGGGAAAATGACCATTACGAGGAAAAAATCACTATAAAACTTATCAGATAATATTAAGGAATTTGAGTATTGAAGGGTTGGACAGTTAATCCGACCCTTTAATTTTATTAAAAAAACTCCGGTACCGTACAACTGGTACCGGAGGTCATGAAGATATCAGGAATGAAAAAGGTAGCTTTTACGGCGGCCTTACCTGCCGGATGATCTTCTGAGACCATGTTCAGTCATCACCCAGGTATTGTCACTTCTCACCACGTAATTAAAATCCCGGTCATCATAATAATATGAATGCAACATTTTCTCAGTGGTCCTGTCCATGTGCACAACAGTACCTTCAGGTACAAGCAGATTCACCCCTACATTGTCGAATGCCCACTTGCTGCCCTCCGGAATAGTAAAATATTCATCAATGAAAATGGTATCTCCTGCAATTCTGTAATTATAAAGTAAACTTTCAGCTTTTCTCATAGCATCAGTTTTACTGCGACCGGCAGAGCGTTTTCTTATATCTATTTTTAGCGAATTATCATAGGAATTATCAATTGTCAGATGTGTCCGGATATAAAGGTTCCTGTTGTCCCCCGAAAAATAAACAGTATAATCCTCATCAGGTATGGAAATATCTTTATCATAATTAAGATCAGAGATTTTGCTGCCGCTTATAATATAAAGGTTATCCGGCGATTCACTTATAATATCAAGGGATGATGTTTTTGCAGTTTCAGCAAAACTGACTCCCTCGTTAAAAAGAATAATTGAAAGGGCTGCTACACTCATAACCCAGATCACAAGTGCGATGAGTGAAAAAATACCATCCCTGGCCCTGAACCAGAATACCATTCGTACTCCCCAGTATATCATTGCAAACAGAGGAAGGGCGACAACTATGAATGTCAGAAACATGATCCATGGAGCAACAGCAGGATTTACAATATAATTTAGAAAATCGGGAAGATAGAAGAAGTCAATTCCAAATGAATCAGTCGAAAAGTACCCGGGATACCTGAAGAAGAAGACCATTATGAAAGACACAAATGCGATAAAGCCTGATGCCACAAACGCAACTCCAATGATTATCAGGAAGATGCGAAAAATGACAAAACATACTCTTCCTAATGCCCTGAAGACTTCATTGAAAGCATTACCAACACCTGAAGCGGCATATGTACCGGAACCATAAACAGGTGTATCGGAAGCCACTGAACGGCTGGCTTTAGGGGTATACTTCCGGTATGCAGGGTAAGCACTGCCGTACATTTCTCTCTTCTGGGTATCCGTCCTTGCAGAAGGAAGCGCAATCCATAATGCTATGTAAACAAAGAAACCCACTCCAAAGAAAAGTGCAAAAAGAATGAAAATTAATCGTATCCACACCGGATCGGTATTCATGTATACACCCATACCACTGCAAACGCCCCCTATTATTGTATCGTCGGGATTTCTGTACATCTTCTTTCTTTGATTGGAGTAAGGTGGAATTTCAGATTCTTCCAAATCGGTGTCAAAATCTTCGGGTTTGCCAATAACCGATATCATTGCCTCAACATTTTCCTTCGAAATCACTCCTGCCAGGCCCTTCTGGGATTGAAATATTTCAGCTATCCGCGATTCTATGTCTTCAATGGTTTCTGCTCCCCCTTCCACATGTTTGAATCTTACATCAATTGCCTGAAGATAATCGCGAAGCATCCGGTAAGCATCCTCATCAATCTGAAACAAGCTGCCACCAAGATTTATTTTTATTGTCTTATCCATTTTTTTCAGTTTTAGTTTGATTAATAAATGATTACCTGGTCCTGATCAGGTTAACTGATTCAACAAGATCATCCCACGAATTGTCGAGTTCTTTAAGATATTCCCGGCCTTCATCCGTGAGTTCATAATATTTCCTGGGTGGCCCCTGTTGTGATTCTTCCCACCGGTAACTAAGCAAACCGGCATTCTTTTGCCTTGTCAGAAGCGGATATAATGTTCCTTCAACAACAATTACCTTCGCTTCTTTCAGTTCCTTTATTATATCGCTTGCATAACAGGAGTCTTTCGATAATACCGATAGTATGCAGTACTCAAGAATCCCTTTACGCATCTGTGCTTTTGTATTTTCTAAATCCATGACATTAAGTTTTAAGTGTTTTTTGAAATAATTCATGTTCCCGTAACCAGCTACAGGTTCATATTCTTCCTCACATTTTCAAATTCCTTTTTTACGGACTCTTTAATGTTGTGAATATTTACCCGTTCACCCTTCATCTCAATCTTCTGTCCAGTGGTTTTTGCTTCGGGAAGAACAATGTAAAGGATAAGGTAAACAAGAATACCCAGGCCTCCCATCATTGCAAGAATCACAAAAATAATCCTGATTATCCAGGGTTCGACACGCCAATACGCACCCATGCCGGCACATACACCACCTATTATCCTGTGATCAGGATCGCGGTACATCCTGTGATAACCCGGCGAGGTAAACTTATCACGGGCAGAGGTGTCCTCTTCATCAAAAATATCCTCGGGAGTGCCTAATACAGCACATACCTCGTAAACATCTTCAATGGTTATCACCTGTTTATAGCCTGTCAGTTTTGCGCGGAACAGCTCAGCCATACGGGTTTCAATATCTGAAAGGATCTCTGCTGAACTCTCTTCACTTGCAAAATGCAACTCGAGGTTCTTAAGATATCTTTTCAGTTCAGTATAGGCATCCTCATCAATATTAAATGAGTAGCCTCCAAGATTAATACTAACTGTTATTTTCATAGAACTAAAAATTATTTACTACTATATAATTTAAACATCATTACAATGTAAAGATATATTAAAATAAATATACTATGCAATACATAGTACTAAAAAATTACAATAATTTTGAAAATAATTTATAATGAAAAGAAATTCAGTGTAATAGAAAGATCCTAAATTGCTGTAAGGAAAAGGAAAAACACAAGATATTGTGAAAGGGGAGCACAAAATGACCAATCTCAAGCCCCTTCCGGTGGAAAGTATAACTCATCCCCCGGGGGCCTACCTGCCGTCAGGCAGGGAAGAGTTAAGCTCTGAGAAAGGAGATTTGAGGTTGAGTTAAGAATCTCTATATTTATAAAAATATTTTTAAACAATGAAACGATATAAATGGAGCATCATCGCTCCGGGAAAAATGGCAGCCAAATTTGCCAGAGGATTGAAGCTTCTTGAAAATGCTGAATTATACGCTGTTGGATCACGCGATATCACAAGAGCTGAGAAATTTGCAAAAGAGCATGGCTTTAAAAAATTCTATGGCAGCTATGAGGAAGCGGCAGGCGATCCGGATGTTGACGTTGTATATATAGCTTCACCCCATTCCCATCACTATGAACACACAATGCTCTGCCTTGGCAACAGGAAAGCTGTCATTTGCGAAAAGGCGTTTGCACTAAACAGCCGGGAGGTGGAAATAATGATCAGTGAAGCCTCCAGACAGAAAGTCTTCCTGATGGAAGCTCTATGGCCACCATTCCAGCCCTTTTATGAAAAAGCAACTGAAATCCTGGAATCTGGTATAACAGGCAGTCCTGTTCACCTGCATGGGTATTTCTCATTCATTCCGCCTTACCACCCCGACGACCGTAAGTTCAATCTTGCACTGGGAGGAGGTTCCCTGCTCGATATAGGTATATACCCTGTGATTGATGCACTGACTTTTATCGGTGTTCCCGACGAAATCAAAGCTTCCGCATCATTTGCAGAAACCGGTTCAGAGGAATCACTGAGTGTGATATTCAGCTATAAGGATGGACGCATGGCAACACTGTACAGTTCATTTAAAACCGGCATCGGAATCGGTTGTGACATTCTTTGTGAGAAGGGAAACCTGACTGTCACACGGGGTCGCGATATGACCCAGAAAGTGATTCTTGCGATCCATAACAGCGGTAAGCAGGAATTTTATTTCAATCCTCCGGCAATGGGTTATCACTGGGAAGCAGAAGAAGTAATGAAATGTCTCGACGAGGGAAAAACCGAAAGCTCTGTTGTCCCTCTCTCTTTCAGTCTCGACCTGATAATAACACTCGACAGGATCAGACAGGCAGCAGGAATCGTCTTCCCGCAGGAAGTACAATAAAAGACAAATGAAAAAGTTTAGACTTTGGAAGATTGAATGAGATCGCTTCTTCCGCTTCGCGGGATCGCAATGATATTAGATACTAAGATAAAACTTGATAAACGCGAAACAAAAAACAGCATACACCAGGGCATCTCTAACCCTCACCCAGCACCAAGCACCAAGCACCCAACACCCAGCACCCAGCAACAAGTTCATATGCCACAAACCAACCACGATATAACCTCCGAAGGCGCTTTTTACCGGAAGAAATTCCTCCTGAGTATAATTATTCCCGTAATATTTATTGCTGTAATGTGGCTGGTAAGGATCGTGGAGGTAATGTTTGATATTAATTTTTCAGGTGGAGGAATCTACCCATTAACTGCCAGAGGATTACCGGGGATTATTTTATCGCCCTTTATCCATTCAGATTTTGATCATCTGTTTAATAACTCAGTACCACTCTTTTTTCTTGCAACAGCGCTTTTCTATTTCTACTCTGAAGTCGCACTCAAGGTCTTTTCTTGGACATACCTGATAACCGGATTACTGGTATGGCTGGCAGGAAGGGATGCCTGGCATATTGGAGCAAGCGGACTGGTTTATGGCCTGGCTTCATTCCTTTTCTTCAGTGGGATCATCCGTCGCTATTTCAGGCTCATTGCATTATCGCTTCTTATAGTATTTTTGTACGGATCAATGGTCTGGGGTATTTTCCCGGGTATTTATAAAAACGTTTCCTGGGAATCGCATATGCTCGGTTTCTTTTCAGGAGTGATTCTCTCAATATGGTTCAGAAAAGAGGGACCACAGGAACCTGTTTATGATTGGATGAACGAGGATGAAGCTGAAGAGGATAATGAGTAAATATATTATTTATATTGTATTACAGGTGATGTATTTTATTTAATATCTTAAGCGTTTAAAAGGGGAAGATGGCAGATCTGTCGGTTATAATAGTCAGTTACAAAGGATGGGAACGGCTCACGAAGTGTCTTGAAGCACTGCACTCATTTACCGGGAACAGATTCACATCAGAGGTTATTGTCGTTGATAATAATTCTGAAGATCAGACCATTTATGAACTGGAAAAACGTTATCCGGAGTTCAGGTTTATTCACAGCACGGTTAATGGAGGTTACGCATACGCATGTAACATGGGCGCTGGAAAAGCCACCGGAAAGAACCTGCTTATTCTTAATCCCGATACAGTCGCCAGTGAAGATAAAATTGAGAAATTACTTGATGCCGCAGCATTATATCCTGATAATTATATTTTTTCATGCAGACAGGTTAATGAAAAAGGTAAAGAGAGCAAAGCCACAGGCTCGTTTCCTGATCTCTTTAACCTTACAGGATTTCAGAGATCTCTTTCTTCACTACTGAATGATTGTATAAAGAAAAATACAGGTCCTCAGGACCAGGACATATCTTTTCCCGACTGGGTGTCGGGATCCGTTATGTTGATAAACAGGGGGGTTTTTCAGAAACTTAACGGTTTTGATGAAGATTTCTGGATGTACTTCGAAGATGTTGACCTTTGTAACAGGATCAGAAATATAGGAGGTAAAGCTGCTTTTTTCTGGAATATCATGATTGAACACAACCATGGCGGAAGCACAAGAGTCGATCTGAAGACTACATCTATAACAAAAACCGAAGTCTGCATTTCAAAACACCTTTATATTAATAAGCACAAGACCGGAACAGAAAGATTCTTTATTCAGTCATTCCTGATTGTGAATTATCTTGTTACAGGTGCATTAATGGTACTCCCCGGTGTAATATTATTTTTTGTCCCTCTGCTTTTTGTACGAACCGTAATTTTTGCCAGACTGATAAGCTACTATGTTCACTCCATTCTCAGAAGATCATGGATTAGTCCGCGGGCAATTAAATATTGCGCCGAAAAATGTTAAAAAACATTAATAATTACTGTGTTGGGTGTATTTGTAAGGTATTTATAGAACATATTTATCATCTTTGTGTTTGATTTTTGTGGTGAAATGGAATATTATTTCACTTAAGAAGAATCAATTTAAGTTTACAATAACAACCTAAATATTTTATAATGAATAAGTTATTCATATGTCTATTATTTTGTGCATTGTTTTTTACTCTTCCCTTTGCATCATTTGGGCAAGTTGTACAGAAACAGGAAGATACAACGAGGAGAGTAGCAGTAAAAATATTTCTTGACTGTCGTGGGTGCGATATGAATTATATAAGAGAGGAGATCCCATATGTTAACTATGTAAGGGATGTCCGCGAAGCCCAGGTCTATATACTTGAAACCGACCAGAATACCGGTAGCGGAGGAAGACAATACACATATACTTTTCAAGGGCAGGGAGAATTTGAAGGTCTGAATGATACCCTGATTTATACAACAAGTCCTGATCTGACCGGCACCATTATAAGGGGCAAAAGGACCAATATGCTGAAAATGGGATTGATGAGATATGTTGCCAGAACTCCACTTTTCAATGAGATTGAGATCAGCCATAATGAGGAACTTGAAGCCGAAGAGGTAACTGATAACTGGAATTATTGGGTATTTGAATTAGAGATAAGTCCACGGTACACAATGGAAGAGTCTTACAGAAGACTTGACCTGAATAGTTCAGTCCAGATATCGAGAATAACTCCTGGACTCAAATTTGAGGTTGAAGTTGATTATAATTACAACAGGCAAAGATTTATAGAAGATGATTATGATACAACGTATTTAAGAAGTTCAAAATCGATTGAAAATCTTATTGTTAAAAGCATCACGAATCATTGGTCAGCAGGGATTATGTGGGATATACAGGCCTCCACAAGGAATAATTATTTATTTAGTTCTGAATTTATGCCTGCTGTCGAATATGATCTCTATCCGTATTCTGATGCTACACATAGACAACTAAGATTCCTGTACAGTGCCGGAGTACAGTTCAGTAATTATATTGATACTACATTGTTTAACAAAAAAAGGGAAACGCTATACAAACATGGTCTGAGAATTGCCTATCAGGTGCAGGAAAAATGGGGTTCAGTCAATCTTTCACTGAATGCATTCAATTATTTTCATGACTTTTCTAAATACAGAATTGAACTGGATGCTTTTCTGAGAATAAGGATCATTAAGGGATTATCCCTTTCTGTTAACGGTGGAGCCGGTTATATCAATGATCAGTTGAACCTGGCCAAAGGAGAGCTTTCGGAAGCCGAAAGACTACTGCGGTTAAAAGAACAGGCTTCAAAATATGAGATAAGAGGAGGTGTGGGTTTAACCTATGTTTTCGGATCTATTTATAATAATGTGGTTAATCCGCGCTTTGGGAATGGTCGCAGGGGAGGTGGTGGAGGCCAGGGCGGCGGCTTTTATTGATTGAATCTTACAGATGGATAATTTATTTGAATTAACGAATACGTAGAGACGCGCAATTTGCGCGTCTCTACTATTTTATTATTATTTTTACCGGATAATTACAGGTCTTTACCATTTCTGTGTAAATTCCTTACAGATGCATGAACGATTCAGGTATAAAACCAGTGATGATCTTATTAAGAAAGCAGAGGAACTGGGTTACAGCCTTCCTTTCAGTGATGATGTTTCTTACTTGCTGACACCGGCCTCTTTGGAAGGATTTTCTATACCCAACCGCCTTGTGGTTCAACCCATGGAAGGTTACGATTCAGAAAATGGAGGATCACCATCTGATCTGACAAAAAGACGTTACCTGCGGTTTGCCCGCGGAGGTAGCGGAATTATCTGGTTCGAAGCTGTATCTGTTTCGTCCGGCGGCAGATCAAATCCACACCAGTTATGGATTAATAAAGATAACTCAGGTAATTATGCTTATCTTAATGAAGAGGTTAGAAGAGTATCAGCCAGCCTGGGATTTGATCCGTTTCTGGTAATCCAGCTCACACATTCGGGCCGCTACAGTAAACCTGAAGGAAAACCAGAGCCTAGAGTCGCAGCACCTAATCATATTCTTGATCGGATCAAACCTTATATTCTTACTGATGATGATTTAAAAAGAATACAGGATCAGTATGTTGTGGCTGCCAGACTGGCAGCAGGTTCAGGATTTGATGCCATCGATATTAAAGCCTGCCATGGTTATCTTATAATAGAACTGCTTTCAGCTAAAATGAGAAAAAACAGTATGTATGGAGGGATGGATCCTGCAAAGAGATTCAGATTCTTCCTTGAAACATTCGACAGGATAAAAGATGAAGTCAGGGGGATTCACATTACAACCCGGCTCAATATCTCCGATCTTTACCGGGGCGGTTTTGGCGTTGATGAAAATGGCGGTCCTGATTTCACTGAGCCCCTTATGCTGGTCGGGGAGTTAAAATCACGGGGGATTCAGTTGATCAACTTAAGTATGGGCAGTCCCTATTATAATGCTCATGTAACCAGACCATACGATAATCCCCTGCCTGGACGGCAGGTTCCCGAGGAACATCCGCTCACGGGAGTTATAAGGTTGATAAACAGCACATCAATTTTTCAAAAAAGATTTCCTGAAATCTCATTTGTTGGTTCTGCATATTCTTATTTGAGACATTACGCTCCGAATGTCGGAGCTGCTGTTATTAAAAATGGTGATGCATCTTTTATCGGATTTGGCAGAAATTCTTTTGCATACCCTTCAATGCCGGCCGATCTCATTAAAAAGGGGAAAGCGGATCCTTCAAGAGTATGCATAACCTGTTCAGGTTGTACAAGGCTTATAAGGAATTTCAGGCCCGGAGGTTGCGTTATCCGCGACCGTGAAATATACGGTAATGAACTCAAAAAACTTATTGCCAATGGAAAATGAAAAAAATGTAATAAATAACTATGTTATTGATAGTTACCGTATTAACACACTGGTTATTGGCAGTGGTGCAGCTTCTCTTAATGCAGCTGTGAGGCTTCGTTCAATGGGTCAGGAAGATATTCTTATTGTTACTTCTGAATGGGGTGGCGGTACTTCAAATAATGCAGGTTCAGACAAACAGACTTATTATAAACTATCTCTCAGTGGCGATAAACCCGACTCAATACCCGAAATGGCCAGGGACCTTTATAATGGGAAATGTATGCACGGGGATATTGCCTTGTGTGAAGCACAGGGATCTGTCCAGGCGTTTATGAATCTGGTAAATCTGGGTGTTCAGTTTCCACACGATAAGTATGGTGGCTGGGTCGGATATAAAACAGATCATGATCCCCGTGCAAGGGCAACATCAGCAGGACCAAATACCTCAAAATTGATGTTCGAAGTACTTGCAGGAGAGGTTAATAAGCGCAAAATAAAGGTTTTAAACCATCATCATATCATTACACTTCTGACTGATAAAGGTAAAACAAAGGTAACAGGTGCACTTGCAATTAATATTGATGAAGATGATCCTGAAAAAGCATTTGTACTGTTCAACGCTACCAATATTATTCTAGGAACAGGTGGTCCTGCTGGTATATACCAGTCTAGTGTTTATCCATCATCCCAGACCGGATCAACAGGAATGGCATTCGAAGCAGGAGCTGCCGGGCAGAACCTGACAGAATCCCAGTTCGGCATCGCATCCCTGAAGTTCAGGTGGAATCTGTCAGGAAGCTATCAACAGACTTTGCCACGTTATTTTTCAACAGATAAGGACGGTAATGACGAAAAAGAATTCCTGAATGAGATTTTCTCTGATTATACAGCTCTTACCAGGGCTATTTTCTTAAAAGGATATCAATGGCCATTTGATCCCATTAAAGTTGCCGGTTATGGGTCTTCACTTATTGATCTCCTGGTTTTCAGAGAGTCGGAAGAAAGAGGACGAAGGGTCTGGATTGATTTCAGAAGAAATCCGTCGTGGTGGAACGATGAATCCTTTGCTCCGGACAGGCTTGATCCTGAGGCATATAGATACCTCGTCAATTCAGGTGCACTAAGAGAGACTCCTGTTGAAAGGTTACAGGCAATGAATGCTCCGGCTGTCAGTGTATTCAGGGAAAATGGTATTGATCTTTATTCTGAACCCCTGGAGATAGCTGTTTGTGTCCAACACAACAATGGAGGACTGAAAGGCAATATATGGTGGGAATCAGATCTGAAACATCTTTTCCCTGTTGGCGAAGTAAATGGATCCCACGGAGTCTATCGTCCTGGAGGATCAGCCCTTAACTCAGGTCAGGTGGGAAGCCACAGGGCTGCTATGTACATTTTCAAAAAATATAATTCTCCGGCAATGACATTTGTTGAATTCCTGGATAAAACCAATGAACAGATAGTTAATAAGCTTACCCGGGCAACTCACTGGTTGTCATCAGGCAAGAAAGGATTGAACGGACAATTAATTGCTGAAATACGCAAGAGAATGTCTGAAGCCGGGGGGATAATACGTACACGGACAAAAGTACTGAAAGGAGCAACTGAAGCAGCGATGATGTTCAACCAGGTGAGTGAAAAAACCGGGGCCGCATCAGTTCCCGAACTCGTTGAATGTTTCATATTGATGGATCAATGCCTCACTCATTATGTATATCTTGAGGCAATCAAAACTTACATTGAAAAAGGTGGAAGAAGCAGGGGATCATATATTGTAACCGATAAAGAAAATTCAGATCCTTTTATCAGGGCTGATACAGAATGGAATATAAACCTCTGTCAGTACGATCGAGAAATTGAAAAAAATATACTCGTGACACGGTTTAAAGAGAGCTGGGTTATTTCAAATATTGAGAGAGTAAAAGAAATACCTTCTCCGAACCTCTGGTTTGAAAAGGTCTGGAAAGATTATCTGGAGGATAATTACCTGTAAAGTTGAGGGTTTCAGGCAAATTATTATCTTTAGGGCAGGATATACCATAAAACCTGATATAACTTTATATTCTTTGTATGAATAGCAAACCTGTAGCTGTAATTACCGGCGCCAGCAGAGGAATTGGAAGGTCGGCAGCAATTGCCCTGGCAGCCGAAGGTTTTGATATCGCAGCAATAGCCCGCTCGGTCGACAGTGAAGGAATGGAGATCCTTGGATCGGAGGTCGAAAAAAGAGGTATGGAGTTTTTCCCTATTGGGATGGATATTTCCTGCACTTCATGCCATACAGAGGCAGTTGCAAACATACTGGAAAGATATGGGCGCATAGATTTTCTGGTCAATAATGCAGGAGTTGCCCCAATCAAGAGAACCGATATTCTTGAAATGACAGAAGAAAGCTATGACAGGGTTATGAACATTAATCTGAGAGGACCGGTTTTATTTGCTCAGAGAATTGTACGGGAAATGATATGGTTAAAGGGGCAAATAGCTGATTACAAGCCTGGTATAGTATTTATTACATCCATGTCTGCAGCTTTTTCTTCGACAAACAGGGCGGAATACTGTATCTCGAAAGCCGGTCTCAGCATGGCATCCACAGTATTTTCCGACAGGTTATCCAGCGAAGGAATAATGGTATGCGAGGTTCGGCCCGGAATTATCCGGACCGATATGACAGCCATAATGAAAGATAAATATGATAAACTGATAGCAGAAGGCTTTGTTCCCCAAAAAAGATGGGGATTCCCTGATGATATCGGTAAGGCAGTTGCTTCTATAGCCAGGGGCGACTGGGATTTCTCAACGGGCATGATTTTTGAAATAAGCGGAGGTCTCAATATCCGCAAACTTTAGATAAACAACTGCTGAAAATTTTAAGTGCCAGGTCAGGAAAGCCTGAACAATTCTAATGTTTGTGATGTTTAATAAATGAAAAATAAAAATATCACAAATATGAAGAATATTGGGTTAATATTAGTTATAACAATCTTAATATCAGGAAATATGAATGCACAGGAAAAGTATAATGCTGACAGGGATAAAACCATTCTTGCATGGCTGGGAGAGAAAATTTTAGGTCAGCATACAGGTACCGTTAACCTGCAGTCGGGTTGGATTATCTGGCAGGATAATAAGATTTTGTCGGGGGAATTTGTAATTGATATGACCACTATAAAAGATAACGATGCCAATGCCAGGCTTGAAGGTCACCTTAAGTCAGACGATTTTTTTGGAGTCGAAAAGTTCCCCGTATCAAAGCTTGTGATCACAGGAAGCACTCCTTTCGATAAAGGAACAGGTACGGTTAAGGGGAATCTTACAATCAAAGGGATAACTAACCCGATCGAGTTCAAATCGACGATGCAGAATAGTGATGACGGGATTTGGTTCTATGCAAATATTATTGTTAACCGTACAAAATATAATGTCCGTTATGGCTCGGGAACATTCTTCGATAACCTGGGCGACAAAACCATTTATGATGAGTTTAAACTAAAAGTGAACCTTCTGGTTAGAAATTAAAAATTCTTACACCTGGATGAAAATCTAACCAGATATTGATTTTACCTCCATTTTTTTGCTGTCAATAGCATAGTAAATGATTACTACAAAACAGATAAGGGGAACAATATAGGAGTAGTTGATACTACCAGTCAGATCGGATACTTTCCCCTGAAAAAAGGTAATCACTGCGCCTCCCAGAATAGCCATGATCAGTCCCGAACCGCCAATCTTCGTATCATCACCAAGGCCAATGACAGCCTGACCAAAAATTGTCGGGAACATCAGCGACATAAATCCCGATATTGATACCAGTGCAATTACTCCGACCATCCCACTGCCGAAAATCACGATAAGTGAGCTGCAAATGGCCATTAATGCTGCAAAGGTAAGCAATGATGAAGGTCTGAAGAATTTCATCAGAAATGTGAAAATGAATCTTGACGAAGCAAAAAGAATAAGAGCAGCTATATAATAGGATGCTGCAACCTGCTCAGGGGTTTTACCGGCCGGCAGTGCAATATGTTCAAGGTTCAGAGCTGCCATGGCATAACGTATTGTAAATGACCACACACCAATCTGGGCACCAACATAGAAGAACTGTGCTATTACTCCCATGACATAATTTTTGTTTCTGAGCAACCTCGACAGGGTTGGCCCGAGGTTCACAGACGACCCTGCGTCGGAGGCACGGGGCATCTTTACAAAGAAGATTACCAGCCATAAAATAAGGAGCAGGAATCCTATCGAGACATAAGTCATTGTAACTGCATTTAATTCCCCGGTTTGAATTACGCGCAGGTCGGACGAGGCCATAGCGGCTCTTTCAGCTGCAGAAGAAGTATTGAGCTCTGAAAGGATGAATATCTGACTTATCACCACTCCCATAATAGAACCAAGAGGATTAAACGACTGGGCCATGTTAAGCCTTCTTGTACCGGTACCTTCTTTCCCCATGGCAATAATGTAGGGATTCGCAGCTGTTTCAAGGATTGAAAGTCCCCCGAATAAAATCCACAGTGCTCCGAGGAAATGAAAATAATTACCTGTAATCTTGGCCGGGAAAAACATCAAACACCCGGTAACGTATAGCCCGAGACCAAGCAAAACTCCGGATTTGTAGGAGAATCTCTTTATATAAATTGCAGCAGGTAATGCAAAAATGAAATACCCCAGACCGTAACATGATATCTGGATGAGTGAGGTCCTTGCATCTGTCATGCTCATAATTCTTTTAAATGCTGCCAGAAGTGTATCTGTCATGTTGTTGGCAAGCCCCCAGAGGAGGAACAATGAAGTTATAAGAATGAAAGGGACGAGATTGCCTGGTGCAATCAGCTTTTCTTTTAACTTGTTTGAATTCATTTCCGGGATATATTTAATAAAGATTCTGATAAAATCAGGGCATAAAAATGGTAAAAAAATGTCAGTCACAATCATAAAGACCGGAAATAAAATCGAAAAGCAGAATGAATGACACAACTTTCATTTATTCTTCCGGAATAGTCTGATCATTTTTGGTCTGCTATCCTGTACCGGACTCCTGGTCACCTGTGAAAGAGATCAGGAGCCACTGATTGTCCTAAATGTTTCCCACCAAAAACTTTTATTTATATTGAAACCAGTCTGGAGGAAGATGTTGATTATCAAGTCATGTTTTTCCTGGATGACAGCGATGACGTTTCCCGGAATAATTACAGGTTTTCTTGTCCGGGCTATAGCAGTATTAATAATGATGATGGAATTGATTCATTTTATTTAGTAAGCAAGCTTTTAATATCAGAATTTTCTGCATAATCCGAAGCTGTTTTACCCTCATTGTTTTTTAAATCGGGATCTGCTCCATTTTCCAGCAATAACTTTACAACTTCAGTATGCCCGTTTTGCGAAGCAAAAATCAGTGCGCTGGTACCATCGGTACTCTTCAGATCTAATTTTGATCCATTATCTGCAAGGAGTTTTACAATTTCTGCATACCCGTTAATGGAAGCCACCATCAGGTCTGTGAATTTGATAGTTCTCTGTACATCAAAGTGTACATCTTTTTTATGCAACAGCTTTACGATTGTTATATGGCCGCTGCGGGAAGCACGTATAAAGGCGGTAGTTCTATCGGAATTCGCCGGCATACTGGAATTCTCCTCTTTGTCCGTAGATAACTTTACAGCTTCCAGATGTCCATCCTGCGAAGTTGCGACCATAGCAGTAACCTGTTCAGGATATTGCAAATCCGGTTTTAATTCTTTATAAAGCAACATATTTATGGTTTCAGCAAGTTCATCTTTAGCACTAATTACAAGGGCATTTGCACCATCAGTTTCCTGCGAATCAGGTTTTGCGCCTTTATTAAGCAATAGTTTTACAATTTCACCATGCCCGTTCAGGGAAGCTAAAAACAGAGCATTTGCTCCATCAGCGCACTCTAAATTGATATCAGCACCACTGTCCATCAATAACTTTACAAATTCAGTGTACCCGTTCAGGGAAGCCGTCATCAGAGCAGTTGCTCCTTCCTTATTCTGCAAATCAGGATTTGCTCCTTTACCCAGCAATAATTTTGCAATATCAGTGAATCCGGTCAGAGAGGCTTGCATCAGGGAGGTTGTTTTATTATTTATATCCTGCAAATTCACCATTGCTCCTTTATCGAGCAATAATTTAACAATCTCGGTATATCCGTTCTGGGATGCCAGCATCAGGGATGTGTATCCGTCAGTTGCCTGAAGATTTATATTTGCCCCGTTATCGAGTAACAATTTTACGATCTTCGTGTGTCCGTTCTGGGAAGCCATCATCAGGGCGTTCATTCCATCAATTGCCTGCAAGTCCAGGTTGAACCCCCTTTCCAGCAACAGTTTTACTATTTTGACATAACCGTTATAAGATGCGTACATGGCAGCAGTTATACCATCAATTGCCTGGAGATTAGGATCTGCTCCTTTTCTGATCAATATTCTGCACACTTTTGTATACCCATTTGCTGCTGCATACATCAATAAACTTCGGTCATATGTGTCCGTGTAATCAACATAATCGACATTTCGTACTACCATCAGTGCACCTCTGAGGTCTTTTACTCTCAACAGGTAGTTCAATTTTTCTGCGTCTGTTAATCTCTGTGCCTGTGTTTCACTTATACAGAGTAGCACGAATAAACCAATCATTGCTGTTAAACATTTTATTTTCAAATGATTTGGTTTTAGTGAGTCAGCAATCATTGCTTCAATTATTATGTCAATTAATGATTCATACTTATTGGCGATAATAACAATCTTATCTCAATCAACCTAATAAAGATATGAAAAAGGCAGGATTTTCTTTAACTTTTATCAATCCGAATTATCACAAAATCTGATTCAATCTAATTAACTCAAGTTGCAAGTTACTCTACTGTATAAGTCGGACGTGTTGACCACATTTGGCCGATTAGATTACAATTAACATATATAACTTAGCAACAAGCACTTAACTCTGGCCAAGGATGGTCAATCTACCTCGGTCAGATGTGGTCAAGGCCACCGGTTTTTCCAGTATACTATAAAGAGTAATGCAAATGCAATTATTATCTGCCATAATCACCCAAGTGGTAATATGCAGCCAAGTGAGGCTGATATACACCTGACAAAAAAGATTAAGGATGCATTAAAACTGATGGATGTACAGTTGCTTGATCATTTGGTTATAGTTTCAGAAGGGAAGTATTATAGTATGGTAGATGAATGTATTTTGTAATAAGCAGTTAATGTTTCATATATCTTTTAAATGCTCCGCCACACATATAAACCAGAGACACTATTTATTAAATTTTCTGACCTTAAATACACCACATTCTGCCAATTATTCATGAAATGTGTTAACAACCTAAATTCTAAACTATTTCACAAAGTCGTTATTAAAGAATCATTAGCGTAAACTTCAATTTTTTCAATTGTACCATCAGTGTCATAAGCCGAAAAATAAATATCAATTATTTCTCCCGGTTTATAAATAAAATTATCATTGGAAGGATATGTAATTTCTATATGAGGGATATAATTATAGGCAAGTAAATAGGATAATTCATTTCCATATCCTATTCCAGCACCATTAACCGCATATGATCTGATGTAGTATGTTGTTTCACTTAGCCCGGTGATTTTAGTTTCATAACTTCCGCTACCAGAGCCATCATTTGTCCAAATTGTATAAGGATCAAGATCACGTAGAGTTAGATTTTGATGAGTACCCAAACATATTCCTTTCTGAAAAATGTCTGATCCTCCGTCATTAATAATGTTTGTTCTTATCGTTACTTCAGATGACGTAAGCCCAATGATTTCTGCAGTGAGTTGCGGTAAATCTGGATTTTTAAAGCAAGCGACCAGATAAAAGTTTATGCAAAAAAGGAGGCAAATCTTAATTGCTGATTGACGGAACGGGTGATGATTTGCATTTATCATGGCATCTTTTCTTTATAGAATTATAATAGCTTAATATGATATCCGAAACTGAATGCGACCGGCCATGGCTCCCTGACATCATATCCGATAAGTTTCATATCATCTATTGCATTATGATATGCATCAGGTCTGAATGGGACTATTACTTCAAACCTCCAGAATGATTTTCCGGATCTTTTAGATTTCAAAATCAATCCGGTACCGACACTTGGACCATAGTAGGTCGTTTTACTTGTAACATTTCCTTTAACAATCAATACTGCATTGTAACCGTACATGCCTGAAATATGAAAGTTTACCCTTTTTTCGTTTGGAAAATTCAACTGTGCTCCGACATTATACCCTAACGCATTCAGGTTATAACCCAGGCCACCAAATAAACCGATTCTATCAGCAGGGAAAAAAGATAAGTGTCCTCCAAAACCGCCATAGTCCAATCCAGCACCGATGCCGACATTTATTTTCCCTGGAAGCTGGGCAAGGGTATTGCGCGAGACTAAATCCAATAAAATTATTGACAATATTAAAAGTTTTTTCATGGCGACTAATGATATACAATTGATATACAATTATGGAACTCTTAAGATAACTTATGCAAGGAACTTATATAAATTTTGGTGGAATCAATGGCAGTAATATTAAGTTAGTCAGAAGGAATTCTTGACAAATCCGGGATATTTATAGCATTTTCCTCAATTATCTCATAAGCGCTATAACCTTCCCCAGCATGTAATAAAATAAGCAGACCAATAAGAATTGTCTTTTTCATGATAATAGTGTTTTTTATCATGAAAAACAATAAGACAGTTCAACTTTACAAAGTTATACCATGTTAAAGCTAAAGTCAAATTTATTTTTGCCACTCAACCAAGCCCCATTTTCAAAGGACCTGGTGAATGATTAATAGTGCTGTTGATAATCGAAATTAATATGATTTAGAGAGCAATCCGAATACCTTCTATTGGGTTGGATCTCTCTAAGGCCAAAAAAGGTAGGTTATTTTCAAAAGCCAGTCCGTTTTATAATTGATGGCCATGTATAAAAATATCCAAATCCATACTATGGCCACTTTTCGGCTGCATTTGTGATTCAAATTGCCGTAGCCTTTTATTCTCCGTCAATGCAAGTTTTCGGTAACCCAGGTTGGCTACCAGATAAATACCAGGCATTCTTAAATTTCCAATAAATCTTTTAACAATACTGAGTATACTATTAAAGGCAGTCTTGGTATTGATTTCACCAACTTGCAGTTCTAATGGCGTCATATTCTTAGGTTGGAACACTACGGTATGGTGGTCATAATATCCCCATTTTTCATGTAAAAGCCTACCTTGCTTTTTAAATTCTTTATATACACGGGTACCGGGATAGGGTGTTAACACATTGATAGATGCAATGCTTATACGATTTTTTATTAAAAACTTTACTGTTTGCCCAAATGTCTCATTTGTATCTTCATCAAAACCGAAAATCACGGAGGCCTGTATTAAAATACCCATTTTTAATATTTTTTTAATACTTTGTTTGGTGTCTTCTATGCTTTTCAGCTTTTTATATTTTTGGTTGTTGGCGTCCACAACACTTTCCAATCCAATAAACAGTCCTTTGCACCCGCTTTTTTTGGCCAATTTCATCATCTCTATATCCCATGCAAACGAAATGGACGATTGCCCGATCCAATTAATTTTTAATGGTATCAATGCCTTGAAAAGCTCCTTGGCATACTTCGGATTAGCAATAATATTATCATCAAGGAAAATATAATTCCGGGACTCTGATGCCACAATATCTTTCACCACATTTTTTACGGGTATATGCTTGATTTTCTTGCCAAAAATATCCGATACACAACAAAAATCGCAATTATAAGGACATCCCCGTGTGGTTTCTAAAGGCACCAATTTATAAATCCATTTATTAGACAACATTGAAAAATCTTTGGGTATATATCGGTCTAAATCCGGGTTGGGTTCGTGATATATCCGCTGCAGGTTATTGCTTTCAATATCTTCCAGTATTTTCCCCCACACTCCTTCTGCTTCTCCAATCACTACAGCATTGGCATGTGCAAGTGCCTCATCGGGCAATATTGTGGGGTGCACACCTCCCATTACTACTATTTTGCCTTTCTCCCTGAATGCATCGGCTATCCTGTATCCGCGATAAGCATTAGAGGTCATGCAACTGATGCCAACAACATCACATTCCTCATTCGGATCCAATTGCATGCATTCCTCTTCAACTATTTTTACTTTATGTTGCTTTGGGGTAAGGCCCTGAAGTATATACAATGCAAGTTGGGGTATCAAAATGCCTCTGTTGGTAAATTGGTGTTGGTCCCTAATAGGCGAAACTAATAAGATTTTCATTACATAGTTTTTATTGTTAAAGATGACTGGCCTCTAAACGGTTGGTGTAAATAATGGCTTGCGTCCTTGTTCGCGTATGAGGATATTTTTCCCCATGAGGCAAGCTGGTATTTACACCATGATAGCTGTCGTAATTATTCGACTATTCATTGGTGCTAACAGGCATCTGGGATCAGTGTTGGTTATATGTAAATTGATAACATGAATCAATTAGTTGTCTGGAAGGGGAAGGTTCAGTTTCTCAAGGATGGCAATGAACCGGGGGTTGTCATACAACGAATCCAATGTATAGCTTTTTGTGGCAAGATATGCCATATTTGGATCGCGAACTTCATATCCTTTTTCAAGGCAATCCATAGCTTTATCCTGTTGATTTCCCCTAATATAAAAGACAGCCATATCAATGGGTGCAACGAATCCCTTGTCATCCAATACCTCCCACTGGTGCAATATTTCTTCATATGCCGCAGAAAAACCTTGCTTATCGAAAATCCTCTCAATCTCTATAAAGGCATCTTCTTCAAACTGTCCTCTGGAATAGACGGGTAGAATATGCTTTTCTGCTTCAATTACCTTATCGTAATCCCCGCAACGAAAAGCTACCATACTAAGTATTATATTGGCAATAAAGTTTTCCGGTTCAATAGCCAATACTTTTTCTACAGGAGCCGTGGCAGTCTCACAATCATCACCTGTCATTAATAACGCCAATGAAAACATTGTCTGAATTAAAGGATTTAACGGATCCAGGTCAGACGCCAATTGTGCCTGTGTTTGTGCTTCATCAGACTTATGAAGGGCACATAATAAATGTGCATACATCATCCGTGTTAAGGATTCGTTAGGATTGATTGCCAGGGCTTTTAAGAACTACCTTTCAGACTTTGCCCAGTTCCATTCATTCAACCAGGCAGTATGGGCTATTATAAAATGAGTATCAGCATTATCCGGATCAAGTTTCAGAGCTTTATCAATGTATTCGTTGACTTTTTGATAGGCAACGGAAGGCGACTCAAGACTATTTTGAGCGAGTGCCATCCAGACCATAGCCAGACCGGAATAGAGAGGTACCCAATCAGGATCTTTTTCAATAGCAATGTTTAAATCCGCCCTTGCTTTATTCAACGATTCTAAACTAAGATCATCCAAGTATTGAAGACTCCTCAAGAAGGCATCATAAACCTCCCTGTCAACTGTTCTTGATTTTGACAATAATCGCTCTTCTTCAGCAGTTAATTTTATATTTATCTCTTTAGCAATCTGTTTAGTTACCCCGTTATACCAGTTCAGGATCTGGTTTCTTGCTATCTTGTAATCGGCTATCCAGAGTTGCTCCTCCTCCCGTCCAGTCTTTATTAATCTGGTCTGGAAACAAATAGAATCCTCTCCCAGGCACAAAACAGCCGTTTCAAGTGCTGCGTCAACTTTTAATTCTGATGTGATTTCTTTTATTGTTTTGTCAGAACCTTTAAATACCTGTGATGTTGTCGTACCAGGTATATGTAAACTGCCGATTTTACCCATATCCTGGATCAGCGATGAATGCATTCCCGATACAAACCACTCAAGTGTATCCTGTCCTGTGTAATTTGAAAATGGAAGTACTACAATTGATCCTATAGATTCTGCCCGGGCCTGCTTTCCACCACCTATTATGTCAAAGACTATCAAAGAAACAATTACAATAGCTCCAGCGAGTAGAATGCCAACAACCGCTATAATTCGTTTCCAAGGTTTAGTTCTTGTTTTTCTGAAACTGACCTGTTCTTTCCTTTTTACCTGAAGGGCACCCGGCTCTTTTTCAATTGTTAACTGGCTCTCCATATAAGTCAGGTACCACTCCAGGACGGTTGTAAGATCGAGCAAGACTGGTTTTACCTGCCTTGGATCAAAATCTTTGGGATGGGCGCCGAGGGTGGACAGGCTGTTGAGGTTCTGCATCGAGATGATTATGTTATGCGGAACCTTCTCTTCCCTGTTCAGCTTATCGATAATGCCTTTCAGCGGTTCAGTTCCCCTGGGCCTTTTCAGTTCCCGTTCGCTAAGATCAGTAATGATGACCTCAAGGCACCTTCTGGAATAGACCAATACCATATTCTCATCATCGGCTTTGATCAATTTTTCCAGCTCCCTGGCAATCTTAGGATGTTGATCTTTGAAGGAATCATAGAGCTTCTCCAGATCCTTGATTTCATATGACCAGGTTGTCATTTGGTTAACAATTTATGATTCACTAAAGTTATTGTATATGTAAAGGTACCCTATTCTTATTCCAAAGTCAATTTTATTTTTACCATCTACCCAGACACTCCGTGAAGAAGACCTGGTGATGGCATTAATGGTATATTCAATTATTCCAGGATTATCTTGAAATAGATAATATAATAATGGACTCCACGGATAACATATACTTCTTTGATTTCAACAGTTAGCTTAATGGCATCAACAGGTACTTTCTCTTCTTTGGTTATATCAGGGAAGTCGACCAATGAAACGATCCAGAAGGGAACATATACTCTCCTTAACTTCCCTGATTTGTCAATAACCAGAATGCTGTCTGAAGACACCCATTTCAAGAGTTCTTTAAGATATTCCTCTCGGCTCATAAACAATTGTAGTTTGTCGTAGAATTTTTAGTAACTCACATCTCAGCACACAGTTGATCCCCTTAAAGAATAGGATAGCCCTTATATCAGAAACCATGACTCTTTCTGATTCCTTAAATGCTCAACCAGACTGTTAATGAAAAGAATCGAACCGACATTTCGATCAATGAAAGTATCAATATAGCTGCTTTTAGTTGCTCCTGTGAAAAGGTTATATAACTTCCACATATCAATATCGCCTGATTCTGTCCTGCAGAATGATTTATCCTGATAGTAGTCCTTAGCCACCGACGATATCTGTGTATCTGAAATAGATACAACAGTATCAAAATCCTTTTTCATCTTCTGAGGCAGGTAATGATAAAGCCTTGATTTACCCACTAGCTGAGCAAATTGATGTTCAGTCAAAGCATATTCAGACAGGGTTTTTAAATGATTGATCTGCCTTTCGGCATCAAATCTTGTCAGAAGCTGAAATACTCGATTGAATAACTCCGGCACAGACATTACTCTCAGGTCATCCAGGAAACCATCAGTATTTATACAGAGATTAATACAGACATGGTTCTTGAAGCCAATAAATACTTTGAAATGCTCTTCTGTCTTCTTTTCGTATAGATTCTCAGGGGTATAACTTCTCACGCCACCAGCACTTAGTGAGAGTTTATTCCCATTGACAGTAGAAGTAATACCTGGCACTTCTAAGACAAAAGCCATTCTCTCATAATAAATTGTCTTTTCCTCTTCTAAAAGTGCATCTGCAGGCTTACCCATAGCTTCTGGGATACGACCTTTTATCGGATGGCTAATCCTTATAGCTGGATGCAGGATATTTTCTGAAGAGAAAAATTTCTCAACTGCCTGTCTGCTCAGTAATCATGAATGGCAGAGGATTGGTGAATAGACCTGTTCTATCTTTTGTAACAGTTGCCTGATGACGAATATCAAGTTC
>Ga0307439_1000308_pt1 | contig 35100 bp, 30 predicted proteins | sample SalMarWE160490MG_FD_202142 | JGI IMG/M metagenome (GOLD analysis project Ga0307439, IMG submission 202142) | Salt marsh sediment microbial communities from the Plum Island Ecosystem LTER, Massachusetts, United States - WE1604-90 | ecosystem: Environmental > Aquatic > Marine > Intertidal zone >... | reverse complement strand
GATTTTATCAGTTAATTGACCTCCTTCCTCATAACCAACATAGCCAGGAGGAGCGCCAATCATTTTAGAAACAGTATGCTTTTCCATATACTCTGACATATCCAATCTGATTAAAGCATTTTCATCATTAAACAAAAATTCAGCAAGAGCCCGAGCGGTTTCGGTCTTCCCCACCCCGGTTGGGCCCAAAAACATAAAAGAACCCGAAGGCCTGATTTCCTCAGAAATCCCGGCTCTAGAGCGTCGAATGGCATTGGAAACAGCTTTTATCGCTTCTTCTTGGCCAATCACTCTCCGAGAAATAATTTCTTCCATTTTTTCCAATTTTTTAGCCTCTTCTTCCAAAAGCCGAGTGACCGGAATGCCCGTCCACCGGGAAACTACTTTGGCTAAATCTTCTTCTGAAACTTCTTCTTTTAAAATTGGCCGACTTTTTTGGAGCCTGGCTAATTTTCTTTCAACTGCTCTCAGTTCTTTTAAAAGATTGGGGATTTTTTCATATTTTAATTTGGCAACTTTTTCTAAATCAGCTGCGGCCTGCTCCTTTTCTACCTCAAAGCGAGCAGTTTCTATTTCTTTTTTAAAATTCTTAATTTTGGTAATAGTCTCTCTTTCTGACTGCCAACTAGCTTCAATTTCTTTAGCTTTTTCTTTTAAGTCAGCTAATTGGCGAGAGATTATTTTTTTCTTCCTTTGATTTTTTTTGAGATTCTCTCTTTCGATTTCTAATTTCTGGATTTCTTTTTTTAAGCCTTCCAACTCGACTGGCTCTGACTCAATTTCCAATCTCAAAGAACTCATAGATTCATCCATTAAATCAACCGCTTTATCCGGCAAAAATCTGTCAGTAATGTAGCGGGCAGCAAGTTCGGCCGCCGCCACTAAAGCCGAATCTTTAATCTTTACTCCGTGATGCAATTCGTATTTTTCTTTAATCCCCCGCAAGATGGAAATGGTGTCTTCAATTGAGGGTTCAGAAACATAAATTGGCTGAAATCTTCTTTCCAGGGCCGGATCTCTCTCAAGATATTTTTGATATTCTTTTAAAGTGGTGGCGCCAATTGCTCTCAGCTCCCCTCTTTGGAGGGCTGGTTTTAATAAATTGGAGGCATCAATTGCTCCTTCGGCTGCTCCGGCACCAACTAAGGTATGCAACTCATCAATGAATAAAAGATATCTTCCCCCAGCCCGATTGATTTCTTTTAAAAGGGCTTTGACCCGATCTTCAAATTCTCCCCGATATTTGGTACCGGCGACCAGGGCCCCCAAATCCAGACCAATAATTTCTTTTTCTTTGAGACTTTCGGGAATCTGACCAAAAACAATTTTTTGAGCCAGACCTTCAACAATCGCCGTTTTTCCCACCCCGGCTTCACCAATTAAAACCGGGTTATTTTTTGTCCTTCGAGAAAGGACCTGCATCAACCTTCTAATTTCATTTTCTCGACCAATTACCGGGTCTAATTTTCTTTGTCGGGCTAAAGAAGTCAGATTCCTGGCATATTTTTCCACTACCTGGTATTTCGATTCTGGCTCAGGGTCAGTAATTCTGGTTCCTCCCCGAATCAGGGCTAACTGCTTCAAAACTATCTCATAGTCCAATTTGCCAAATTCCAAAGCTCCAGTTTTGCCTCCAGGCTCCAAAAAAGCGGCTTTATCCAAAATCTCTTTAGCTTTGGTTTCGGTATCTAACAAAGCTAAAAATAAATGCTCAACCGAAACAAATTCATCTCCCATTTTCACTGACTCTTGCCTGGCCCGGTCTAAAACCTTAGCCATATCCTGAGTTAAATAAAACTGACCGAAAGTTTGGGGAGTAACAATAACGGGAATCCTATCTAAGGCTATTTTGGTTTTTCTTTTCAAGCCTTCGATATCGGCTCCCATTCTCTGGAGCAAATTTAAAACCACGCTTTCTTCTTGAGAAAGTAAAGCATACAAGAGATGCAAGGCATCAATTTGCTGTTGGCCTTTTTCTCTGGCTAAATCCTGGGCGGTTAAGATGGCTTCTTGAGATTTGTGAGTAAAATTTTGGGGACCATTCATAGTATTCACCCTCTTTTTAACACAAAATTTTTAAAAAATCAAGCTATTGGCTTAATTCGTCCAAGGTGACCTGAATGATTCTTTCTTTGCCTTCCCTTAAAATCTTCAAAACTACTTTATCTCCCGGGTCATATTCCATAATAATTTTGGCTAAAGAATTTTCAGTAGTAATTTTTTGACCGTCAAATTCCAAAATAATATCTCCCTCTTTTAAGCCGGCTTTTGCAGCCGCTGTGCCTTCAACCACTGCTTTTTCATAAGGCTGACAATATCTATCTCGGCCAATCCAAGCTCCGTAATCCACTGAGAGACTGTATTCTTTTTGAACTTCTTCGTCAATCAGACAATAATAAACTCCTAAGTAAGGATAGACTATTTTACCTAAGGTTTTAACCTGCTCAATATCTTTTTTAGCTTTATTAACGGGGATGGCAAAGCCAATATTTTCGGCGGCTTCAGCCATAGCAAAGTTAACTCCAATCACCTCTCCTTTTAAATTTAAAAGGGGCCCTCCGGAATTTCCTCTATTGATTGCCGCATCAGTTTGGATAACATCTTCTAAGGTTTCGATTACTCCTCCTCCCGAGGCGGTAACCGTCCTCCCCAGGCCAGAAATTACTCCGACTGAAACCGTATTTCTGAATTCTCCCAAGGCATTGCCAATGGCAATGACGGTTTGTCCAATTTGCAATTTATCCGAATCCCCAAGTTTAGCCACCGGAAATGACTTTTGGTTTTCAATTTTAATTACGGCTAAATCTCGAAAAGTATCGCGAGCTAATACTTGGGCTGGATAGTTCTTACCATCGTTAGTAAAAACAGTATAATCAGCTTCTTCGTCTGAGACGACATGGCTGTTGGTTAAAATCATTCCCTCCCCAGAAACGATAAAGCCGGTTCCTCCTCCCAATTCTTTTTTTTCAATTTTTTCCCGGTACTCAGGAATTTGAAAAGGAAATTCTTCAAAAGGAGAAATCCAATATTCTTCCAAAACTTTAACGTCCTTGGTAACAATAATACTGACGACTACCGGAGAAACATTTTCGACTGCCTGAATAATTTTCTCTTCCTGGGTAGTCTGGGGTTGATATTCCTTTTCAATTATTTTCTCAACAACTTGGGACTCAGGGATTTCAATGTTTAATTTTGAAAGATACTCTTTTACTTCGGTATAAAAATAGCTGCCAGAAATAGTTCCGGAGATGAAGCCAAAAATAGAGGAAACAAAAATAGTTAAAATTACAATCCCAAAAATTCGATTTTGCCAGAACTTAGGACATTTAATCCTTAGACTCTTGATTTTTGGCCATTTAAATTCAGGTAAATCATAAAGTGGCATATTCTAAAGTATTATACATTATTTTTTTTATTTTTTAAAGGGTGGCTGAATCTATGGCGATGAAACTATGTTTCATCTTTGCCTACCCGAGCCGCAGCGGAGGGTGGAGAAGAGATTCATCTCTTCGATTCGTTTCCTCCGGAAACTCGGTATTTAAAGATGTCTGATTTAATGTCACCGAGAAAAAACATATAAATCCCGGCTAAAAAATATTTTAAATAAGTCTTCGCTCTTCCATCTTGTTTAAATCTCCGAGTAGAAGTTAAAACTGGTTCAGTTTTAATAAAGCCGAATTTGCCAAATTTACTGGCCCGCTTAGCATAGGCATGATCTTCAGCTATTTTTATTTCTTCATCAAACCCCCCAATTTTTTGATGAATTTCTTTTCTAACCAAGACTGAATTAGTAGCGTAGGCTAAAAACTTTTGAGTTAAATTTACCCAAAAATTATATACTCCGTAAGCAAATTTATCAAACCAATTTCCCTGAGGATAAACCCCGCCCCCATTTTTAGCTATTACCTCTCTAGTTGCTAAAGGTAGATCCGAAATGGAGGCGGGGTAAATTGGAAAAGAGGCCACTTCTAATTTTCTTTTTTCAAATTCCTCTAAAAGATTTTTTAAGAAATTTTCTGGCAAAAAAATATTATCGGCATCCATAAACAAAAATGTATCTCCTCGAGCTTCTTTTGCCCCCTCATTTCTTCCTTTAGCTGGCAGGCCTCCTTTAACAATTTTACACCCATAATTTTTAGCGATTTGGACTGTTTTGTCTTCTGAGCCAGCATCAGCCACAATTACCTCTAAAACCGAGCTTTCGCCTAGCGAAAGCGAAGGTGAAGAAGAGAATTTATCCTCTTCGCCTTTATCGACTTTTTGCTTTTTAATTTCCTCAAGCAGCAAAGGAAGGTATTTCTCTTCATTTAAAGTTGGAATAATAATTGATAGCATAAGTTAAAATTTTAATTAAAATAATCAAAAAAGTTTTTTAGCTTCTTCCCATATCTCAGGTTGATTTTGCTTTTCTTTCATCCAATACCACCATTCGGCTCCCCAGAAATAAAATCGGTCAAATCCAGTTTTTCTGGCAAACTCAACATTTTTTTGGAACTGTTCTAAATTCATGGTTTTTTCTTGCTCCTCAATCGGTGAATCGTAAAGAAGCTTAGGGCCCCAAGGTTCAGCCTGTAATTCAACCACAATAACTTTTTTATCAAATATTTTTTTAATAATCTGGGCTTTTCTCCAATAAAAAGTCGGGGGGAAGGGATAATGAACATAAATCCCTACCTGATGAAACCAAACTCTTTTATACATTGTTGTTCCTACTATATCCCCAAATTTAGCAGCCCGAATCCAAAACGAACCTTCTCCACTGTCGGAAATAACAATCGGGTGGCTTGAATCAAGGGATTTTACCAAATCTATTTCTTTTTTCAAGAAATTTTTATCAACCCGGGGGCATTCGCCAAATGGAAAAAATGGCTCATTTTCAACCTGCCAAGCCCAGACAGAGACCCGCCCCCTATATCTTAAAACAATTTCTTTAACCAAGTTAAGGATTCTTTCTTGTTGTTCTTCTTCAGTTAAACCCTTTGCCCATTCCGGTATATGGCATTCTGGCCAGCGCGGAGTCTTCATGCCAATTACCAAAAGGAGTTTAGCTCCTTTTTCTTCTGCGGTTTTGATTTGCCAATCTAAATCTTCAAAATAATATTTGTTTTTTTCCGGTTCTAATAAATCCCAGTGGGCAGCTACTTTTAAGTGATTTGCCTCCAAATCATCAAGCAAGGCTAAATAGGTTTCTTTCCAGTCTAATCCTAAATTTTTGGCGTGCTTTTGGGAAAAATTCACTCCCCAGGTTATTTTTTCTGCCGGGGGAGGGCTACCGATAAAAAAATAGCCAATAAAAAGTAAAAGAAAGATTAAAGCACCAAATAATATATTTCTTAGAATTTTCTTCATTAATTTACAAGACTAATAAAGCTAAACCGCCCCCGATTAGTAAAATGGCTAAGATTTTCTGGAAAAGGATTTTTCTTGATATTTCTTCTTTTAAAATTTTGGGGAATTTTAAAGCGAGTAAAATTGTGAAAATTAGTAAAAATAAATATTTAGTCCCCTCTAGAGCATTTATGAAAGCCAAAAAACCAAGAGGCACTAAGGCAATTGCCCAGTTTTGCAAAATAAAAGCTCCAGATCCTATTCCTTGATTAAAAAGAAAAATAGTTCCGGTCTTTTTTTGAAAAGTAAATTTTCTTTCAAAAATTTCACTTTTAACTTCTTTAGTAAAAATAAAACAGATAGCCGCCAAGAATCCGCCAATTCTCATCCAGATAAAACCTGACCAGAAAGGCTGAGAGAGATAAACAAACTTAGTTAGAATAAAGGCAATGGCAAATAAAAGAGCAGTAAGAACTGATATTCGAAGAGATTTGGAAGTAATTGATTTACCTTTCTCAAAAACAATAAGAACGCTTCCGGCCAACAATAAAATAAAGGCTAAAATTTTCCAGGAAGATAGAATTCCCTCTCCGCCCGAAAACAGGTAAACTAACCCAAAAGTAAATAGAGGTAGAAGTCCGCCAATAGCCGGAACTATTTTTGAGACCTCGAAATTCTCTAGGGCAGTATAAAGTCCAAAAAGAGCAAAAATAAAAACAGCACCAGCTAAAAGACCGAGGAGGACTTGTGACGTCTCAGGAATAGAGAAACCGACAAAGGGAATTAGAACTAAAACTAAAATTCCTAATGTTCCGACATAAAATGAATAGCTCTTAGGATTTGGAGGGCCAGCCAAAAGGTATTTATCTCCCAGAGCAACCAAGGCGAAAAGAAAATAAGCAGAAATGGCAACTACTAACCAGAGCATTTTGAAATAATGTTTTTAATATTAAAAGCTCCTAATTTTTCTCCCTCAACAAACCCTTGCATGGCAGCCTCAGCCAGATACCCTTGGTCTCGCCAGTCAAAAAGCCATTGATTAGTATAGTTTGGATTTTCCTGTAGGGAGCCAAAACCGGATTTTAGAAGCCATCTTTTGTTAAATTCCTCTTGGGAGCCAACTGGAGGAGCAATAATAATTGGCAACCCCAAAGCTGAATAAAAAGAGAGCTCGCTTGGCTTGGTCCATAAAATATCAGTTTTTCTCAAAGCTAAATTGAATTTTTGAAAATAATCTTCGATGTCTTTTTCAAAAAGTATCTCCACTCCAGAGTTGCCCGAGGACGGGCCTCGGGCAAGACTCTCCAGATTTAGTTTTTGGATGTTTTTCTCAAAATACTCTTTAACTTTTTTTCTAACGCCAGCCACCAAAATTATTTTAATTTGTCCGGTTTTAATTTTTTCAGTTAAGGATTTCACAATTTTAATTCCAATTTCTTTTTGAGCTCCCGCTCCCCCAACCGAAAACATTATGGTCAAGGGATGATTAGCTTTTTGGGGTAATTTACCTAAATTTGCTTCAATTAATATTTTGTATTTTTCAAAATATCTCTTTTGAGGGTCTAAATTAAAAAGCCGGTATCTCAAATCCTCTTTTAAAATTTCTAAATTTTCAGTACCAATATTTTCTAAAGGTAGAGGATAACCGGTTAAAAAAATATTTTCTGGTTTTACTCCATAAAGTTTCAATCTTTCAACTACTCTGGTAGTCGGAGCAAAATATTTAATTTTGCTTTGAGCTGGTTTTAATGAAGCCCAGGTTCTGGAAACGTCAGCATCGCAAACAACACAAAAGATTTCGCCAAGATAACCAAAAAACTCAGCCATAAAGGCTGGCGGGAAAAAAGTGGCGACTAAAGACAACTGATCCTCCTTCAATTTCTCAATTAAATCCCTTCCCCAGTCTTTCTTGAGGAAAGAATAGATTTGTTTCAGAGCGAAATTTGGCTGAGATAAATCTCTTTTTGGGTAAAAGCCGAGAATTTTTTGAAATTCATCATAAATTGAAAAAGCGGTCTTGCCAATTAGGGGTACCCGCCTAAAATTTGAAATAAATTCATAGAATCTTCGGGTTGTCTCCCAGAAAGTTCTGTCTTTTTCGGGAATTCCTTGATAATCATTTGCGTTAATGATTTTCTCATGAGGAGCTAAGCTCCTTAATGGATAAGCAGTTCTCTGGTGACCATAGCCCATATTGACCGATATTACCCAAGCTTTTTGCTCCATATATTTAATTGTATCCTAATTTTAGTAATTTAGAAATTTTAATTTTTGTTTTTCATTTAATCGCCAGCTAATTAAACCTAAAATCACATAAAGCAAGAGCAGCCAAATCCAGGAAATCTCTAAAGTCAGAGAGGCAAAAGATTGGCTAGAAAACCAATCAACTACTTTTGTTAGATAGGTAAGTAAAAACCAGCTTGGCCAAGAGAGAATCCAGCCCAAGGGCGACCAAAGGAGGCCGGCTACCCCAAAAATAAAACCGAAAATCATAATAAATGGGAGCAAAGGAATGATTAAAACATTGGTAATGGGAGCAACTAAAGAAAAGTAGCCGAAGTTATAAATTAGAATTGGTAAAGTAAAAATTTGGGCAGATAAAGTCACGGCTAGAATACTTCTAAGCTGGAAAAAGTTAGGAATTTTTTTGAGCCAGCCTCTAAAAGTTGGCAGGAGATAAATTATTCCCAGCATTGCTAAAAAGGAGAGTTGAAAACCGACATCTAGTCTTAAAAGTAAAGGATTTTGAGCCAACATTGCTGCTCCGGCAAAAACAATGACCCGGGAAGCACTATTTAATTTTCCTAGATGTTGAGCAAAAAGAAATAAACCGCCCATAATTCCGGCTCGAATAGCTGATGGCTGGAGACCGGTCATGACAATAAAAAGAGCAATTAAAATTATGGCAAAATAAAAAGCTTGCTGCCTCCATAAACCCAGACCAATCAATAAGGTCATCAAAATACTGGTTAAAATAGCCACATGCATTCCGGAAACTGCAGTTAAATGTCTCACTCCAGCACAGTTCAATCTTTCTTTCCATTCTTCAGAAATTCTACTTTTGTCTCCTAAAATTACAGCTCCCAGAATTGAACTCCGAGGAGGAGAAAGATTTTGATAAATACTTTCTCTCAAGCTTTCTTTGAAACTTAAAATTTTAGCATAAATTAAGTTTCCCTGGTCTTTTTTAACCAGTTCAATTTCTGGGAAATTCATTACTGAATAAATCCCTTCTTTAGCCAAATATCCTGGATAGTCAAAATCCCCCAACCCTGGAGGAGTTTTTAAGTCTCCGGTAATTTTTAATTTATCTCCGTATTGGTATTCGGGATATCTGTTAACGGTTACCAAGACTCTTCCTTCTATATTATCTGGTTTAATTGTTAATTTTATATTGTTCTCCCTGATATCTGGTTCTCTAACAACTTGTCCTATCAGAGTAATTTTTTGCTCTAAATCATTATATCTTCTTAATTCGTTATCTATAATTTTTAATTCAGTAGTTTGGTGACGCCAAATTCCAGCTGCCAGAAATAATATACAAAAGCCAATTACTGCCAATCCCGCCTTCTTCCTGAAATGCAAAGAGGATGGGACAGAAATTAACAAAATTCCTAAAATTAAAAACCCGAGCACAAAAATTTGTGCTCGGCCGAGCCCATAATTTATTATGGGCTCTGGTCCCAGCATCGAACTAATAAAAATGCCCCCAACAAAGGAAAGGCAGAAATATAAAAAGATTTTCGAGGTAGTCATTCTCCTACTTTATCTCACTTGGCAGATTTCAAAAAAGGGAGAAATTACTTTTTGAATCTCTAAAAGATATTCTTGAGGATAGGGTTTTATCTTTTCAAATTTTGGGTCAATTGTTTTCTCCGGCCGAAAATTTTGTAAAAAATATTTCTTAGCTGGCCCAATCCAGCGAGCAATTTTTAAAATGTCTTCTTTGGCGTGAAAAGTGGGAACTACGGTCGTCCGAAACTCGAAGTCTATTCTATTATTCTTTAAAATATCAATACTCTCTTCTATTTTTTTAATATCGATTTTTACTCCGGTAGCCTCACTGTATTTTTCTTTGGGAGCCTTGATATCCATCGCCACATAGTCGATGAACTTTCGTTCATTTCCACCCTTCGCTCCGCTCGGGTAATCAATTAATTTTCCGTTGATTAATTTTTTTAGCATTTCTGGATTGGAACCATTAGTATCCAGTTTGACCAAATATCCTAATTTTTTAATTTTTTCACAAAAATCCGGCAACTCTTGATGAGTAGTCGGCTCTCCCCCACAGATTACTACCCCCTCTAACAACCCTTTTCTTTCTTTTAAATGATTAAAAAATTCTTTTTCTGGAATTTTGGGTTGGTTTTTAATCTTTTCTGGTAAAACTAATTCTCCACTGTAACAAAACGGACAACGGAAATTACAGCCGCAAAGAAAAACAGTGGCCGCCAAGCGGCCAGGATAATCAATTAAAGTTAATTTTTGAAGACCACCAATTTCCATCATTTATCGAGCTGAGCATATAAAATTTTATGTGCTCAGCGAAGACGGAGATGAAACTTTAGCTTCGTCGACTTACAGCTGCAACTTTTGGCATTTTAAATTCCTTTCTTTGTCTGAATTCCTCTTTCTTTCCAACATTCCACAGGTTAACCGGCCTGAGGAATCCGACTATTCGAGAATAAACTTCGCAGGGTTGTTTAATAATGCATTTTGGACAATAAAAATGCTCTCCAGATAGGTAGCCATGAACCGGGCAAATTGAAAAGGTAGGAGTTAGAGTAACATAAGGTAGGTGGAAATTCTCAAAGATTTTCTTAATTAAATTTTTAGCAGTTTGGAAATCAGAAATTTGTTCACCCAAAAAGAGATGTAAAACCGTGCCACCGGTATACTTACATTGAATTTCATCTTGAAGTTTTAGAGCTTCGAAAATATCATCAGTATAATTTACTACCAATTGGGTTGAGTTTGTATAGTAGGGCTCTTCTTTTCCAGCCGTAATAATCTTTGGATATTTTTCTTTATCTTTTTTGGCTAAACGATAGGCAGTTGATTCAGCTGGCGTAGCCTCTAAATTGTAAAGGTTGTCGGTTTCTTTTTGATATTTTATTAATTTTTCTCTCATAAAATCTAAAATTTCAATGGCAAATCTTCTACCTCTTCTTGAACCAATACCTTCTCCGATGAAATTTAAGAGGGCTTCATTCATTCCCACTAAGCCAATGGTTGAGAAATGGTTTCCCCAATAATTCCCTCTCATTTTTTTTATTCCAGCCAAATAATATTTTGAATAAGGATAGAGGCCTTTTTCCATAAAGTCTTCCAAAGCCTTTCTTTTAATTTCCAAGCTTTCTTGAGCTAAATCCATTATTTTAGTTAATCTTTCAAAAAATTCTTTTTTAGTTTTAGATAAATAACCAATTCGAGGCATATTGATAGTCACTACGCCAATACTGCCAGTAAGGGGAGCCGAACCAAATAATCCTCCGCCTCTTTTGTAAAGTTCTTTATTGGATAATCTTAATCTGCAACACATGCTTCGGGTATCTTCGGGTTTCATATCAGAATGAATAAAATTAGCGAAATAATTTACCCCATATTTAGCGGTTGCCTCCCATAAAGGATCTAGAGTTTTGTTTTCCCAATCAAAGTCATCGGTAATATTGACCGTTGGGATAGGAAAAGTAAAAGGCCTTCCCTTAGCATCACCTTCCATTAAGCATTCGTAAAAAGCTTGATTGATCATATCCATTTCTTCCTGGAATTCACCGTAGGTTTCTTTTTGGGGCTTCCCACCAATAATTACCGGCTGTTTGGCCAGAGCTGGGGAAGGTTTAATGTCAATAGTAATATTAGTGAAAGGAGTTTGGAAACCAACCCGAGTTGGTATCGCGCAATTAAATAAGAACTCCTGAATGTCCTGTTTGACCTGAAGATAATTTAAATGGTCGTATCTGACAAAAGGGGCGAGTAAAGTATCAAAAGAGGAAACGGCTTGGGCTCCGGCTGATTCCCCTTGTAATGTATAAAAGAAATTTACCAGTTGTCCTAAGGCGGTTTGAAAATGTTTAGCTGGTTTTGATTCGATTTTTCCTGGAACTCCCCTAAAACCTTTTAATAACAAATCGTAAAGATCCCAGCCACAGCAATAAGTGCTGAGGCTATCTAAATTGTGTAAATGAAAATCGCCACTTTCTACTGCCTCTCTTATTTCTTTTGGATAAACCCGATTTAACCAGTATTTTTTAGTAATAACTGAAACCCCGTAATGATTCAGCCCCTGCATCGAATAAGCCATATTGGCATTTTCATAAACTTGCCAATCTAACTCTTGAATATACTTATCAATCATTTCGATTGATTCATCAATTCCCCCGACTGCTTCTCTGATTCTTCTTCTTTGCTCTCGATATAAAATATAAGCCCGGGCAGTTTCGACCAGGCCTTCTAAAATTAGAATCTCTTCAACGATATCTTGAATTTGCTCAACCTGAGGAATCTCTTCTTTCTTAAATCTTCTATTTAAGATTTGAATTACTCGGTCAGAAAGTTTTTTAGACCGACTGCCATCGCCTTGGATGGTAGCGGTTAAAGCCTTAAAAATAGCATCTTTAATTCTGGCTTGGTCAAATTCAATTATTGTCCCGTCTCGCTTTTTTACTTTTGTAATTTTATTTTCGACCATGCAAGGAAAAAAATTAGTGATTATTTCATTTTAGACCAATAAAAAACCCCGTCAATCCGGGATTAAAGCTACAACCTGTGGAAAACTCGCTTTTTTAGACTCCGGTGGCAATTACCGTCACCTTTATCTCTCCTTTTTTCAATTTTTCATCCTGAACTGCCCCAAAAATTACTTTAGCTTCAGGATTAACCTCCTGACAGATAACTTTGGAGATCTCATCAATCTCGGAAAGAGAAATATCTTTGCCTCCGGAGACATTAAATAAAATCCCTTTTGCTCCTCTTGAAGATATGTCAAGTAAAGGAGAGTTAATAGCCGACATCGCCGCCTCCTCAGCTCGCTTATCGCCTCGGGCTCTTCCTGTCCCAAAGAGAGCGGTTCCGGAATTTTTCATAATGGATTTAACATCAGCAAAATCAACATTAACGATACCGGGAAGCATTATTAAATCAGAAATTCCTTTAACTGCCTGACGTAAAATATCGTCACAAATCCAAAAAGCATTTAAAAGGCTGACTTTGGGGTCCAAAACTGAAAGAAGTTTATCATTAGAGATTAAAATTAAAGTATCAACTTTTTCCTTTAGATTTCTAATACCTCTTTCAGCAATTCTCATTCGGGCTAAACCTTCAAAAGAAAAAGGTTTAGTCACTATGGCTATAGTTAGGGCGCCTAAATCTTTTGCTATTTGAGCAACAACTGGGGCAGCTCCGGTACAAGTCCCGCCACCCATCCCACCAGCAATAAAAACCATATCTGTGTCTTTTAAAATTTCTTGAATTTCAGCTCGATTTTCCAAAGCTGATCGCTTTCCGATCTCAGGATTCATCCCGGTGCCTAAACCCTGAGTTAATTTTCTGCCAATCCGGAGTTTTAAATCAGCTTTTGTTTTTCTTAAGTCCTGGATGTCGGTATTAATAACAATCAACTCTACTCCTTTAATTTTACATTTTTTCATCCTGGAAACAGCATTTAAACCCGACCCGCCGACTCCTACCACTTTAATTTTTGTATTTATGTTTTTCATGGTCTTCTGAAATCCTTAAGATTTCATCGACCTTGAGTAAATCTTTAAAGATTTACTCAAGGAATAAAGATTTTAAATATTCTTTTTAATTTTGAAAAAAGATTTGTCCTCCTAAGAATCGAAGGTGATTTCTCAGCTTCCAGGTCAGCCCCTTCTAAAACTAAGCCGCAAACCGTAGCCAAGCTTGGGTCTTTTTCAAAGTCCAGGAAACCCTGAGGTTTTCCTAATCGACAAGGTAATTTCAATTCTTTTTTGGCCAGTTCAACTATTTTTGGTAATTTAGACCCTCCCCCGGTTAAAACCACACCAGCTGGTAAAAGTTTTTCCCGAGAAATTTTTTTTAATTCTTTGTTGACCTGGTCAAAAATTTCTGAAACTCTGGACTCAATAATATTCACCAACTGTTTTTGGGAAAAGACTAAGGGTTCAAGTTCGCCAATTTCAATTTTCTCCCTCCGGGCCGTATGGCCCGACGGGCCAGAGGCTTTTTCCCCTCCTAAAAGGCAGGAGCCATATTCAATTTTTATTTTTTCAGCCACATCAATATCGGTTTTTAAACCAATAGCAATGTCATTGGTAATGTTGGCAGAGCCAATCGGGAAAATAGCTAAATGGATTAAATCTCCTTCTTCAAACACAGCCAGCCCTGAGGTTCCTGCCCCGACATCTAAAATAGCTACTCCCAATTCTTTTTGCCGGGAGCTGAGACAAGCCCTGGCACTAGATATCGGGGAAGGAATCATATCTAAAATTTGAAGGCCAGAGTTTAAAACAGCCTGAGTCAAGTTTTTTAAATAAGGAGAAAAACCACCCAAAACCAGAACCTCGGCTTCCAGCCTTACCCCCTGCATTCCCAAAACTTCCTTTATTCCTTTTTCTCCATCAACAATAAATTCTTTGGGGAAAACATCAAAAATTTCTTTGTTTGAAGGCAGAGAAAAAGTCTGGGCCGCCTGCAAAACTCGGTTTACATCCTCTTCGGAAATTTTTTGATCAGCCCGAGAAACAGAAACTAAACCATGGGAAGAGGTTGAAAATATATGGCTTCCGCCAACATTAAGGTAAACTGAATTAATTCTTGCTCCAGTTTCGGTCTTAACCCTTTCTAAAATATTTTCTAAAATATTAGAAACCTCTTCAGTGTCAATCACCACCCCCTTTCTGGTTCCAGCAGCCGGTTCCTGAGTCTGAGATATGACTTCCAGTTCGGTATTGGAGCCCTTTTGAGCAACCAGGGTCTTTATAGTACTGGTGCCAATATCCAGGCCGGTTATAAGATGAGCTCTAGCCATTATTTAAAAAATAATTTAAGATAATAGTTTTGTTTTTCTTCCACTTTTTTAGCTTGGGCATCTGACTTTTCGTGGTCATATCCTAAAAGATGTAAAATTCCATGGATTAAAACTCGAACTAATTCCTTTTCAAAAACGGAGCTAAATCTTTTGGCATTCTTCTTAACCTCTCTAAGACAAATAACTATTTCCCCTAATCCCAATTCTCGGGTAGGAAAGGCGAGAACGTCCGTTACCCTGTTCTTCCCTCTATACCTTTTATTTAACTCTCTTATTCTACCTTGTTCAATTAAGGCAATGGATAAATTTTTATTCTCTTTCTTTTCCCTTTCTAAAACTTTCTGGGCAATTTTTTTAAGAAATTCTTCATCAATTTTAATAGTAGTCAAATTGTTAACTTCAATCATATCTGTAATAACTCTTTGACAATTTTACTCACTAAACTGCCGTCGGCTTCACCTTTAACTTGGGGCATTAATTCTGCCATTACTTTACCCATATCTTTTAGCTCCTTGGCTCCAACTTTTTCAATTGCTTCTTCGGCTAATTTCTTTATATCCTCTTCTGAAAGTTGCTCTGGTAAATATTTATTTAAAACCTCGATTTCCTTTTTTTCTTTTTCAGCCAGGTCTTGCCTCTCGCCTTTTTCAAATTCCAAAATCGACTCTTTTCTTTTTTTAACTTCCGAGGAGATTGCTTCAATTACTTCTTCATCGGTTAATTGGCTTTTCTCAATGAGTTTTTTCTCGACTAACTCTGGCTCGGCTTTAACAATTTTATATCTTTTTTCTTTTTCTTTATTTAAAATAGCGGATAAAAGCATCCGTAAAACCGAAATTGGTAATGTCTCTTTTTTCTTTGCTGCTTGGGTTAAATCTTTTTGAATTTTCTCCTTTAATATCATATCTAGATTGGGCTGTAGTCTAAACTTTTCCTAATTTTCTCAATTTTTCATATTCTTCTTTTAATTGCTCCCTTCTTAAAGCTGCCTTTTTTTTCATCTGACGACTTTTTTGGCGTTGGCGAAATCGGGTTTTTCTGGCCCTAATCAAAATCCCGCTTCGTTGAACACTTTTTGAAAAGCGGTAAATTAAAGCCTGATTAGTTTCCCTTTCCTGTTTTTTAATTTCAATTGCCATATTAGAGTAATTGCACGGGTTACCTGCTCAGCAAATGTAAATGGAGATGATCAATTAGTTGACCAGCCGGACGACCAACATTAATTATTAATTTGTAGCCTTTTATTTTTTTTCCCCTGGCTATCTTTTTAGCAACTAAAAATAATTCTCCCATTAATTTCTGGTCTTTCGATTCTAAATGAGCTACCGATTGGATATGTTTTTTTGGAATAATTAAAAGATGGAGGGGAGCTCTGGGATGGATATCTTTGAAAACAATAACTCTCTCGTCTTCGTAAACAATTTCCGCTGGCGCTTCTTTATTGGCAATTTTACAAAATAAACAATTCATCGACTATTAAGTTTTTTCTTTATTTCTCTTACTACTTTTTCTGTTTTTATTGTTTCTTGCCTTCCGGTTTTCATATCTCTGATAATAATTGTTCCTTCCAAGGCTTCTCTCTGCCCTAAAATTAGGGTATATTTTACCTCAATTTTATCTGCTCTAGCCAATTGGGCTTTTAAAGAATCCCGACCAAAAGATTCCGAAACCTGAATTTTAGCTTTTCGGAAATCTTCCAAAAGTCTTAAACTTTTTCTTTTAGCTAAAGTTCCAAGTTGGGCTAAATAAATTTTTGGTCGGGACTCTTGGGGAAGTCTTATGGCTTTAGTTTTCATCGCCGCTATCGTCCTTTCTATTCCAGTTGATGCCCCTACTGCTGGGGTATCCTTACCGCCCAAAAGTTTAACTAAAGCATCGTATCTTCCTCCTCCGGTTAAAGCTCCCTGGGCCCGACCTTCCTCTGAATCTTCATAAATCTCAAAAACAGTTTTAGTATAATAATCCAAACCTCTGACTAAATAGGGATTTAAGCGGTAAGGCAGCTCTATTTCATCTAAAAATTCCAAAACTTCTTTAAAATGGGAATGACAACTTTCACAAAGATGGTCAATCATCTGAGGAGCTTGGCTAATTATCCTCTGACACTTTTCTTCCTGGCAATCCAAAATTCTTAAAGGATTTTCCCTGAGACGCCTGCGACAATCAGCACAGAGAGAGGACTCCCTTGACCTAAAATAACTCATCAAAAGTTTTTTATAATAGGGACGACATTGACTGTCTCCAATACTATTTATCTCAATAATTAAATTCTTTAATTTAAGCTCTCTTAAAATATTGTAAAAAATTTGAATAATTTGGGCGTCAATCACCGGACTTTCCTCGCCAAAAACCTCAAAGCCGAATTGCCAAAACTGACGATACCTACCAGCTTGGGGTTTTTCGTATCGAAAACAGGGGCCGAAATACCAGAGTTTAACCGGCTGAGACAAATTAAACATTCCATGCTTAATGTAAGCTCTGACTACCGGAGCCGTTCCTTCGGGTCTTAAAGTTAAACAATCTCCTCCTTTGGTTCTTAAGGTAAACATTTGTTTTCCAACAATATCAGTAGCCAGCCCAATTCCTTTTGAAAAAAGTTCTGTTTCCTCCAGAATGGGAGTTTCAATTTTTTTAAACTGATAAAAATTGGCAATATTTTCAGAAACCTCATAAATCTTTTGGAAATATTTCTGCTCTGGGGGCAGAATGTCATGCATTCCGGTTGGAGTTTGAAATTTTGGTTTCTTTGCCATAGTTTAGTAGGCTGGCGCTTCAAATTTGGCTAAAGCAGTAAAAGGCCAGGCTCGAAAAAGAACTCGGCCAATAATATTTTCCTTAGGTAAGGGTCCCCAACTTCGGGAATCAGCCGAAGAGACCCGGTTATCTCCCAAGACAAAATATTCATCTTCATTTAAAGAAACTCGAACATCACCAGGAGTTTGGCAAGAGGCCGGAAGATAATCTGACTCATCTAAAATTTGGCTTCCTACCTGGTTAAAAATTATTACCTTACCATCTTCAATCTCTACTGTTTCTCCAGGAAGACCGACAATTCTTTTAATATAACGCTGGGAAGGATTTTGAGGATATTTAAAAACTACTACTTCCCCCCTCTGAGGACTCCCAATTCGATAGGAGATTTCATCAATAATCAAATAATCACTATTTTCAAAATTTGGCTCCATCGACTGGCCCTTAACAAAAAAAGGTTGAAACAAAAAATAACGAATAGGGACAACTATCAATAAGGCAATAATGACAATTTTTAAAATTTCCCAAATAAAATTAAAGAAACCTCGCATACTTTAATCATTATACTACCGAGCCCCCACAGGGGCGAGGTAAAAGATGAGAACGAAGTTCTCATCGCCTACCATGCTTTAATCATTATACTACCGAGCCCCCACAGGGGCGAGGTAAAAGATGAGAACGAAGTTCTCATCGCCTACCATGCTTTAATCATTATACCTTATTTTCTTTTTTAAAATCAATAGATATAATATATTAATGATTCTCATTGTTGGCCTGGGCAACCCCGGGAAGAAATATCAAGATACTCGGCACAATATTGGTTTTAGAGCACTCGACGAACTCCAATCTTTAAATTTGAAAAAGGTTATTTTGGAAAAACCAAAAACTTTTATGAATCTTTCTGGAAAAGCAGTTAAATCCCTAATTACTAAATATAAAATACCAACTACTAACCTCTGGGTAATTCATGACGACATCGATCTGCCTTTGGGTAAAATCAGAATTGTTAAAAATCGGGGAGCGGCCGGCCACAAAGGAGTAGAATCAATAATTAAAGCGATAAATTCAAAAAATTTTATTAGATTAAGAATTGGGATTCAGCCCAGAACCGGGAAACCAAAAAATGTTGAAACTTTTGTTCTTCAAAAATTTAATAAAGATGAGGAAAAGATTGTTAAAGAAGTTATTAAAAAGTCAGTTAAGGAAATTGAAATACTTTTAAGAGAGGGTTTAGAAAAAGCAATGAATAAGCTCAACGAATAAAAAACCCCTAATCTGCCTGCGAGTGGTAGGATTTAAAGAAAATTCTCTAGAATCCTACGCTTTAGTTCGGCTAAGAAATAAGGAGGGATTATCTTAGCTTTTAACTCCCAGACAGATTAGGAGTGTCAAAATCTTTGACAATGCCTGCTAAATAATATATTATACTAAACTAGATGGATTTGTCAAGGCGAAGTTCTATTGATAAGGTTTTAATCTGCGCTATCACCCCCTACTTTTTGGAAAAGGGGAGTTTTTGGTTTGAAAACAATCTTCAAAAGATTATAAAAGCTAGGACAACTCAATCTTTTTTTGAGGACAATATTCTATATTTAGAAAAAAAACAAAATTATAATTTTTATCAATTTTTAAGAAAATTAGATGAAATGGGTTATGAAAAAGTGCTCAGAGTTTCTGAAGTGGGAGAATTCTCTCGGCGGGGAGAAATAATTGATGTTTTCCCAATAAATTTAAATCAGGCCATCCGTTTTGATTTTTTTGGAAATAAAATTGAAGAAATTCTCCGGCTTCCTATAAAAATTGATGATGAAAAAGCGGCTAAAGAAATTTTAAAAAAGAAATTAAAATCTCAAAGGATATTCTCTGACCTGAAAGGGTTGAAGACCGGGGATTATCTAGTTCATTTGGACCACGGAATCGGAATTTATGGTCAACGATTAACAATGGACCATGAACAATATTATCAATTAGAATATGCAGCTGGTGATAAGCTTTTTGTGCCGGTTGGACTTGAAAGAAAACTATCAAGATATATTGGTTTTATTGAGCCGAAAATTTCCAGACTTGGTTCTTCTCTTTGGCAAAAGACGAAGAAAAAAATTAAAGAAGGGGCAGAAAAATTAGCCAGAGAGCTTTTGGAAATTTATGCCAAAAGAGACATTACTACTCGACCACCCTATTTACCGGAAGATGAAATAGATGCAAAAATAACTTCCAGTTTTCAATATCAAGAAACTCCAGATCAAATTCAGACCATTGAAGATATTAAAAATGACTTGGAAGGCCAGAGACCAATGGACAGAATTGTCTGCGGTGATGTTGGTTTTGGCAAAACTGAAGTGGCCTTACGGGCAATGATAAAAGCAGTAAAATCAGGTTTTCAAGTAACAATGATTTGCCCAACTACTATTTTAGCTAATCAGCATTTTCAAAATTTTAAAGAAAGGTTGAATCATCTGCCAATTAAAGTCGGGGTGTTGTCTCGACTTCAATCGAAGAAAGAACAGATGGAGATAGTTGAGGGTTTAAAAGCAGGTTTAATCGATGTAGCGGTGGGAACCCATCGAGTTTTATCAAAAGATGTAGAATTTAAAAACCTGGGATTATTAATTGTTGATGATGAACAGAGATTTGGGGTTGGGCAAAAAGAAAAATTAAAGAAAATCAGAGCTTCTCTTGATGTCTTATCTCTTTCAGCCACCCCTATTCCCAGAACTCTTTATTTGGCCTTATCTTCTTTGAAAAATATTAGTTTAATTCAAACTCCTCCAGCCGGCAGACTCTCAGTTAAAACTTTTATTTTGACTTGGAATGAGAAAACTATTAAAGAAGCAATTAAAAATGAATTGAAAAGGAAAGGCCAAATATATTATTTACATAATCGGGTAGAAACAATTGAGGCAGCGAGAAAATTTTTAGAAAATTTAAGCGCCAAAGCATCCGCCAGTTGGCGGATTGGCATCGCCCACGGAAGGTTAAAAGAAAAGGAGTTAGTTAAAGTAATGGCTGATTTTCAGAATAGAAAAATTGATGTTTTGATAACTACTACGATTATTGAAAATGGTTTGGATTTACCAAATGTTAATACTTTAATTGTAGCTGACGCCACCAGACTGGGTTTGGCTGAAGCTTACCAAATTAGAGGCAGAATTGGTCGTTCACGTATTCAAGCTTTTGCCTACTTTTTCTACGGGGGCCATCTTTCCGAAAAAGCCGAAATGAGATTAGAGGCTTTGAAAGAAGCTGAGGAATTGGGTTCGGGTTACAAAATTGCCTTGAAAGATTTAGAAATCCGCGGCGCCGGCAACATTTTAGGCAAAGAACAATCGGGAAATATAAACTCAGTCGGACTTAATCTGTATTGTCAGATGCTTTCAGAAAGTATAGAGAAATTAAGAATTGCCAAACCTGCCCCGAAGCTATAGAAAAAATAAAAACGGGGTGTTAAAGTTAAAAAACGTGATTAAAACAATTTCTATTAAAGATAAGAATTATCCGAAACTTTTGAAAGAAATTAAGGACCCGCCAGAAATTCTTTATCTAAGAGGGGAAATTTTGGCTGAGGAAAATTGCTTTGCCGTTGTCGGAACCAGAAGGTGTTCTGCCTATGGAAAGGAAATCGCTTTGGAAATTGCTGGGGATTTGGCTGAAGCCGGATTAACAATTGTCAGTGGTTTAGCGCCCGGGATTGATAGTTTAGCTCATCAAGCCACGCTCGAGCGTGGAAAAAGAACAATTGCTGTTTTGGGAACCGGAATTGATGAAAAAAGTATATATCCTCAAGAAAATTTAAAATTAGCTAGGAAAATTTTAGAATTAGGTGGGGGCCTGATCTCCGAATATCCTCCAGGAACTCATGGCTCTGAATTCACTTTTCCCAAAAGAAATCGGATAATCTCCGGATTATCTCTGGGGGTTTTAATAATTGAGGCTAAACAAAAATCGGGGGCTTTAATTACGGCTAATTGGGCTAAAAAACAAGGAAGAAAAATCTTCGCTATCCCCGGACCAATCCATTCTTTAAATTCAAAAGGTTGTCATTATTTAATTAAACAGGGAGCGAAGCTAGTTGAAAATGCTAATGATATTTTAAAGGAATTAAATCTAAATCTATCGATTTCCGAAATTAATAGAGTTGTAAAAGGTGAAAATGATGAAGAAAATCTAATTTTAGGAGTTTTAAAAGAGGAGGCTTTGGATGTCGATAAAATTATTGAGAAAACAAAGCTTTCAGTAACTAAGGTAGCTGGCACCTTAGCTGTTTTAGAAATAAAGGATAAAGTAAAAAATTTAGGAGGAAACATATATGCGATTAGTCATCGTTGAAAGTCCAACAAAATCAATAACTCTAAAACGATTTCTTGGTAAAGAATACCAAGTGCTTGCAACCATGGGTCATATTCGAGACTTGCCAAAGAGTGAATTTGGAGTAGAAACGGAAAATGATTTTAAGCCAAAATATATTATTCCTAAAAAATCAAAAAAAATAATTCAGCTTTTAAAAGAAGTGGTAAAAAAAGCTGGTTTGGCTGTCATTGCCACTGATGAGGATAGAGAGGGAGAAGCAATCGCCTGGCACTTAACTCAGATTTTAAATTTAAACAGTCAGAAACCTTATCAGAGAATTGTCTTTCATGAAATCACTAAGCCGGCAATTGAAGAAGCCCTAAAAAATCCGAGAAAAATCGATATGAATTTAGTTGATGCTCAGCAGGCAAGAAGAATCTTAGATAGAATTGTTGGTTACAAACTCTCTCCTTTTTTATGGAAAAAAGTTGCCAGAGGTCTTTCGGCCGGAAGAGTCCAATCGGTAACAGTGAGATTGGTGGTTGAACGGGAGAGAGAAATTAAAAATTTTGTCCCTCAAGAATACTGGAGCATCGTCGCTCTCCTTAAAAAACCAATAGAGGCCGGACCTCTATCAGCTGAATTTGAAGCTTTATTAATTAAAAAGAATGGAAAAGTCATTCCAAAATTGGGAATTAAAACAAAGAAAGAAGCTGATAAAATTGTCAAAGATTTAAAAGGAGCTTCGCTTCCTTCGGAAGCTTGCGTATACAAGGTTATAAACGTTGAAAAAAAAGAAGTAAAAAGAAATCCTTTACCTCCATTTACCACTTCCACCCTACAGCAGGAATCCTGGAAAAGATTTCATTTCCCGGCAAAGTTTACAATGCAAATTGCTCAGCAACTTTATGAAAGAGGTTTTATCACCTATCACCGGACCGATTCTTTAAATCTTTCTGACCAATCCTTATTTTCGGCTAAAAAATTCATTAGTAAGCATTATGGTAAAGAATATTGGGCAGGGTTTTTGAGAAGATATAAAGCCAAAGGTAGAGCCCAGGAAGCCCACGAGGCAATCAGGCCTACTTATCCGGAGAGAACACCAGAATCAGTAAAACTAGACCAGAATCAATTAAAGCTTTACGACCTTATCTGGCAAAGATTCATTGCTTGTCAAATGAGCCAAGCTATTTTTGACTCGACAACTATTGATATTTCGGCAAAGAATTATATATTTCGGGCAACGGGCCAAATTTTAAAGTTTGACGGATTTTTAAAAGTATATCCGATTAAATTCGCGGAAACTGAATTACCACCTTTGAAAAAAGAAGAAATCTTAGAGCTAATAAAATTAATACCTTCTCAACATTTTACCCAGCCTAAGCCTCGATATACTGAAGCCACTTTAATTAAAGTCCTTGAAGAAAATGGAATTGGTCGGCCTTCAACTTATGCTCCTATTTTATCTACAATTCAAGAAAGAAATTATATTGAGAAAAATGCCGAAAGAAGATTCCAGCCAACCGAAATCGGAGTAGTGGTTAACGATCTTTTAGTCAGTCACTTTCCAAAAAATGTTGATATTAAATTTACCGCTGAAATGGAAGAGGATTTAGATAAAATTGCCGAAGGTCGAAGAAAATGGATAGAGGTTTTAGAGGAATTTTATGAACCTTTTGAAGAAAATTTAAAACAGAAATATCAGGAAGTTTCAAAAAAAGAATTCACTGAAAAACCAACCGAAAAAATTTGTCCCAAATGTGGCGCTCCTCTTTTAATCAGATTGGGGAAATTTGGGAAATTCTACGCCTGTTCTAAGTTTCCCAAATGTAAACATACTGAATCTTTAGAGGAAAATATTTTAGGAATTAAATGCCCAAAATGTAAAAATGGAAAAATAGTTGAAAAAAGAACTAAAAAAAGAAAAATTTTTTATGGCTGTTCCAATTGGCCAAAATGTAATTTTGCCTTGTGGGATAAACCTACCGGAGAAAAATGTCCAAAATGCGGAGCACTTTTGGTAGAAACAAAACGCAAACAAATAAAATGTTCTAATAAAGAATGCGATTATAAAAAATAAAAGCTAATTTTTAATTGACGATTAGCTTAAAAATTGATAAATTTTAATAAAATAGGCCGCGGTGCTGGAATTGGTTTACAGAGGCGACTCAAAATCGTCTGGGAGTAATCCCATGTGGGTTCGAGTCCCACCCGCGGCATAATTTAAGAAATTTTAAAAAAACCTGCAGAAATGCAGGGTTTTATTTTTTGAAAAAAATTATCTTTATCTTTTGTGAAGCCGTATTAAATTCTCAAGCAAGCAAGCGACGGTCATTGGGCCGACGCCGCCAGGAACCGGGGTAATATAGCTTGCTTTTTGGCCAATACTTTTAAAATCAACATCGCCCACTAATTTTCCTTTTTTCATAGCCGACCCTGCATCAATAATAACTACCCCCCTTTTCACCATCTTACTTTTTATTAAATCCGGCCTGCCCACTCCAGAAATTACAATGTCGGCTTTTTTAGTAAAAGAAAGGGCGTCTTTGGTAAATTCATTTAAAACTGAAAGGGTGGCTTTTTCTTTCAAAAGTTGAATAGCTAAAGGAAAGCCAACTAATCTTCCTGCCCCTATCACTACAACATCTTTTCCCTTTAGTTCAATTTTGTAATTTTTCAAGAGACGTAAAATTCCATTAACCGTCGGCGGCAGAATTTTCAAGGTTCCTTGATAAAACTTTCCTAAACTTTCCTCTGAGAGAACGTCAATATCCCTTTCTTCAAGAATTAAATTTAGAAATTCTTCAGGAAGAAATTTTTTAGGCAAAGGCAACTGAATAATTATTCCTGAATTAGCCGGATTTCTAACAATTTTTTTAATTTCTTTCTTTAATCTTGGGGCGCTGACTTTTACTGGAAATTTAAACAACCTAAAATTAATACCAACCTTCTCACAGGCTTTTTTCTTTTGATTAATAAAGATTTGAGAAACTGGATTCTCGCCAATCTGAACCACGGCTAAAGTTAATTTTAATTTTCTCTTTTTGATCTCTCCTTTAATGTCTCCTAAAATTTTCTCTGATAACTTTTTTCCATCAAGAAGTTTCATGGTATAGGAAATTTAAGACAGAATTTTTTGACTTCTTTTCGGATTTTTTGAACTGATTTCGGGTTAGAAACAACTTCATTAATCCAGAATGCAATCTTTTTCATCTCTTTTTCTTTCATCCCTCTGGTAGTTATCGCTGGTGTTCCTAACCGAATTCCTGAGGGATAATAAGGTGGATTAGGATCGTAAGGGATGGTGCTTCTGCTAACAACTATCCCGGCTTTTTCCAGCAGCTCTTGAGCGAGTTTGCCAGCGATATTTTTATTTCTTAAATCAATTAAAACTGAGTGATTATCAGTCCCGCCAGAAACTAAATTAAAGTTGTATTTTTTAAGTTCAGCTGCTAGAACTTTGGAATTTTTAATAATCTGAACAGCGTATTTTTTGAATTTTGGGCTCATCGCTTCTTTTAAAGCCACCCCAATGGCGCAAATAGTATGCTCATGAGGACCACCCTGCATTCCAGGAAAAACTTTGGGAAAGATTTTCTTTTCTAATTCTTTTCTACAAATAATCATTGCTCCTCGCGGACCTCTTAGGGTTTTGTGGGTAGTTGTCATTAAAACATCAGCCCAAGGAAAGGGATTTGGATGCACTCCGCCAATAATCAAACCAGTAATATGAGATGTATCTGCTAAAAGATAAGCTCCAACTTTTTTAGCAATTTTTCCAAATTTTCTGAAATCGACTTTCCTTGGATAAGCGGTATAACCTGCCATAATTAACTTTGGTTTCTCTTTGATGGCCAATTTTTCAATCTCCTTATAATCCAAGAAACCGTTCTTATCTAAATAATAATAAATAGGCTTAAAATCATGACCAGTCAAAGAAGCTTTGTCTCCTTGACTTAGGTGGCCGCCGTGGGGAAGATGTAAACATAGAATTTTTTCATGTAATGTTACTAGGCTCCGCAAAATCTCATAATTGGCTGGTGCCCCAGAAAGAGGTTGAACATTAACTACCCATTTTTTAGGATTTAATTTAAAAACTTTTTTTGCTCTTTCTTCAACTAAGGTCTCTAATTTATCAACATTTTCCATCCCGGCATAATATCTTTTATAAGGGCGACCTTCAGAATACTTAGCCACAAAAATTGAACTTAGGGCTTCCCGAACCGCTTTGGAAGGATAATTTTCTGAAGCAATTAAATCGAGGGTCTCTGCCTGGCGTCTTTCTTCTTTTTTAATTAATTTTGCAATTTGGGTATCGACTCTCTTTAGATTTTGCATATTCATATTTTAAGATTAGCATTAACTTTTATCTCTTGCCAATTCTTTGTTGCTTCTTTTTGATGAAAATAAGCAGTTACCCCTATCATTGCCGCATTATCGGTACAGAATTTAGGACGAGGTATTAAGTATTTAGTATTTGGGAAATTTTTTTTAATGATTTCTCTGAATTGTTTTCTTAATTCCTCGTTGGCGGCAACTCCCCCACCAAGAATTACTGCTTTGGCTCTAAATTCCCTGGCTGCTCTGATTGTTTTTTTAATTAAAACATCAATTATTGCCTGCTGGGTTTCAGAACACATTTCTTGAATATATTTTTTTGACGTTCTGATTTTCGGAGATTGGGCGCGAAAATCATATAAAACTGCCGTTTTTAATCCAGAAAAGCTAAAATCATAATTCTTCTGATACATCATCGGCCTCGGCAAAATAATGGAAGTCCGACTTCCATTATTTATTTTTTTAGCTAATTTTGAAATAATGGGGCCACCGGGATAACCTAAACCCAAAATTCTGGCCGCTTTATCAAAGCATTCTCCAGCGGCATCATCACGGGTTTCCCCAAGGATTTTGTATTTCCCAACCTCTCTTATCAAAATCAGTTGAGTATGACCCCCACTAACAACCAGACAAATCGCCGGAAAAATATTTTTGAAATTTTCGCCAATCGGCCTAAGCCAGTTGGCGAGGATATGGGCTTCAATATGATTTATCGGAATGATTTTTAAATTCAACTTCTTTGCTAAGTCTTTGGCAAAATTTACTCCCATCCATAAACAGGGTTCCAACCCCGGACCTATAGTTACGGCAACTAAATCAATTTTTGTCCGCCGGCTAGCGGATTTAGCCTTATTTAAAGTTTTTTTAAATACTAGGGGTAGGTTTTTCTGATGCTCTCTTTTGGCTAAGGTTGGTACTACCCCTCCCCATTTTTTATGGATTTTAATCTGGGAAGAGATAATATTGGATAAAATTTTGAAATGGGTTTTCTCAGCTTTGATTAAGGCGATAGAAGTATCATCGCAAGAGGTATCAATAGCAAGAATTTTCATAGTCTCAAAATTTTTGGTGGCCAGATTGTCAGATCTAAGACTATCGATGGCTTACCAGGTTTTAAATTTCCGGCATCAACAATTAAATCTGATTGAAATTTTTGATTTTTGAACTGAGAAATGACTTCTTTAATATTGTTTGAAGCTGGTTTGCCAAAAATATTTGCCGAAGTTTCAGCTAAGGGAAAATTCAATTTTTTAAGTAAAACATTCAGTAATTTGTAATCTGGGATTCGAAGACCAATTGTTTTTTTAGCAATTCCATATAGACTTGTTTTTATCTTTTTCCTCTTTAAAACTACTGTCACTTTTCCTGGCCAGACTTTTTTTAAAAATTTTTCCTTGTTTTTATTAATTAAAGCGAACTTTTTGGCTGTTTTTAGGTCCTTGACAAAAATCGGAATGGGTTTTTGAGCGTTACGCTTTTTTATTTTTAGAAGTTTTTTTACTGATTTTTCATTAGTAGCGTCAGCTATCAGCCCATAAACTGTATCAGTTGGACAGACCATGACTTCCCCCTGTTTAATTGATTTTACCATCATTTTAACTATTGTTTGTAAGTTTCTTTGGTCTACTCTCAGGATTGACATTGTTTTAGTATATCACAAAAAAAGCCCTGCCGAGAAAACAGGGACATGAAGCCAAGGGGAAAATTTATTGTTTAACGCCCTTAAATTCGGTATAAAAAGTGGCATTGTCTTCAATGTTTCCAAAGACAACCGAATTTGGACCAAGGACGCAATTTGAACCAATCAAAATACCAGGCATTAAAGAGCAATTAATTCCAGTTTTGGTATTTTCTCCCATAATGCAGCCCAAAGAATCTAAACCAGTTTTAATCTTTTCTCCCTTAACAGTCGCTGAACATTCGTTCATCTCCATCCTTCGCTGCGCTCGGATAACTGATTTTATCTCTTCCCTATCAATTTTAACATTGGCAGTAATTGTTCCTGCCCCTAATCGGCAACCTCTGCCAAAAATTGAATCGCCAAAATAACCGGAATGAATATGAACATCTTCTTGAAAAACACACCTCGTCACTTCGGCAAAAGCGCCGATTAGAACGTTGTTTTCTAAATTAGTATATTCTCGAATTAAGGAATTGTTTCCGATAACACAATTATCTCCAATATAACAAGGTCCTTTAATTACTGCTCCTTCAAAAACTTTTGTATTTTCGCCAATATAAACATTCCCTTCAATTACAACGTTTTTTGAAATTTTGGCTGATTTTTTAATTTCTGTTCTTAAAAATTTATCCATTAATAATTTATTCGTTCTAAATAAGTCCCAAATATATTTTAAAGAAGGGACTTCCATCTGTGTGGTAACTAGACGAACATCATTTTCTTTCATATATAAACTTAGGGTATCTTCAAAAGCATATTGGTGTTTGGAAACTCGTTTATAATAATCTAAAAAGTTTTTAGGTAAAAGATAAGTTCCAATTACTCTAATATCCGATGGTTCTTTTCCTTTTTCTGGTTTTTCAATAATATTTTTTACTTTATCACCATCCAAATCAGCAATTCCAAAAAGCCAAGGTTTATCTGTTTGGATTCCGAACAAAACAAGGTTAATACCAGATGGTTTTTGTTTTCCAAACAAAAATTCTGCGTATCTTCCACCGTCAATTCTTTCAGCGTTTGAAACAAAAAATTGTTCTTTTAAAAAATCTCTGGCCTGAAAAATGGCGTCTCCCATTCCTTTTGGCGTTTCCTGGATAACATAATGAGTATTCAATCCTAAATTATAATTTTTAAGTTCCTCTTCTACATCCTTTTTTGGACCTTGAATAATTACTAAATCATTTGTCCCTACCCGCTTTAAACCTTCAATTGTATGCCAAATCAAAGGCCGACCCATTATTTTCAGGAGGCTTTTATGTCTTTGATTAAGTGGCCAAAATCTCGAGCTTTCGCCGGCTGCTAAAATTACCGCTTGCATAGATTTAATAATATTTTTGCTAATTTTTGAGAGTTGTGGAGAACCATTGTTCTTTGATTTGCTCCCCTGACAAAAATGTCGGCTGGATTTAATTTTTTAATATTTTTATCTAAAAGATCGGCTCCGATAAAATTTTTCTTTTTTAACAAGCCCTTGTCGTACCTTATAAAATCTGCTCTGGGAAAAACTTTTTTAACTTCTTTCAATTTTTGGAAAGATAATTTTCCTGTATTAAAAATCACATAATTAATAACATCCTTGCCTAAATATTTTTCCAAAATTGTTAGAAAATCTATAACGCTGAAGTTATCTGTATTTCCTACTTGGGTCATTAAATTGCAAACAAAAACTTTCTTAGCTCGTGATTTACGAATAGCTGCTGAAATGCCTTTAACTAAAAAAATGGGCATGATGCTAGTATAAAATTTTCCCGGAGTAACAATGATTAAATCTGCGTTTTGTATTACTGAAATTGCTTTAGGATTAGCTTTAACTTCAGGTTTTAAAAATAGTTTTTTAATGCCTACTTTAGACAGACAGGGATAATTGATAATTTTTTCTTCTTCCTTTATTTTCTTATTGTTTTTTAATATGGCTATTATATCTGCCCTATCTAAAGTTACTGGAACTACTTTACCTTTAATATTTAAAATTTTACTTATTTTATCAATGGCTTTATCTAGGCCCCCCGTAGATTCTGTCGCTGCGGCAATTAAAAGATTGCCAAAATTATGCCCCTTTAGTGTGCCTTTTCCAAATCGATAATGAAAAAGATCATTGAAATTGGTCTCATTAGATAAAGCGACCAAACATTGCCTTACGTCTCCCGAAGGCAAAATACCAAGTTCTTTTCTCAATTTACCGCTCGAGCCTCCGCTATCAAACACGGTGACTATAGCAGTTAAATCTAAAGGATATTTTTTAAACCCAGATAAAACCACCGAGACACCTGTCCCACCTCCGAGACAGACAATTTTTTTTATCGGCTTTGACATATTCTAATTTTTATCGTAAACTAAAATTAACTCAAGGTCAAAATCTATGGCTGATAAATTTCTCATAAAAGGTGGCATTCCTCTTTCTGGTGAAGTGGAAATTTCGGGCTATAAGAATGCAGCCGGAGCAATACTGGCTGCTACTTTATTAACTGAAGAAGAATCGATTATTGATAATTTACCTTTAGTTTCTGACGTTTTAGACCATATTGAAATTTTAAAACAAATGGGGGCTGAAATCGAATGGCTGGGAGAAAAAACAATAAAAATCAATCCTGAAAATATTAATCCAGAGAAAATTCCAGCTGATTTATTTGAAAAAATGAGGGTCTCGGTTTTACTGATTGGGCCTCTTTTGGCCAGATTTAAAAAGTTCAAGGTTCCTCATCCGGGTGGAGATAAAATTGGTCTTCGGCCAATCGGAACTCACCTTGAAGCTCTAAAGGATTTTGGGGTTAAGATTGAGGAAAAAGGTGGTTTTTATCGTTTTGAAGCACCAGAAAATTTAATAGGAAAAAGAATTGTTTTAAAAGAGTTTTCCGTTACGGCTACCGAAAATTTAATGATGCTAGCTGCTTTAACTAAAGGAAAAACAAAAATTGAAATTGCTGCCGCTGAGCCGCAAGTACAAGATTTAGGAAAATTTTTAGAAAAATGTGGATTAAAAATTGAAGGGATAGGAACGCACATTATTGAGATGGAAGGAAAAGAAAAACTTTCGGGAGCTAACTTTTCGATTTGCCCTGATCTTTTAGAAATCGGAACTTTTTTAATTGCTCTCTCCATAACTGGCGGAGCGGGAAAAATAAAAAATATCAATCCTGATCATTTAACAATGTTTTTAGAAAAAATGAAGGAAATCGGAGTAAATTTTGAAATTGGTAAAAATGAAATCTTAGTCAGAAAATCTACTGAATTTAAACCGACGAAAATTCAGGTTTTACCTTATCCTGGTTTTCCAACCGATTTACAGCCCCAAACTTCGGTTTTATTAACCCAGGCTCAAGGCAAAAGTTTAATTCACGACCCTTTATACGAAAATCGGTTCCAGCACTTACACGAATTAAGAAAAATGGGGGCCGATATAGAAATTACTGATCCTCACCGGGCTCTAATCTTTGGAAGGCAAGAGTTAATTGGAAATAAAATAAGCGCCACCGATATTAGGTCGGGTGCTGCTCTAATTTTAGCCGGTTTAATTTCGAAAGAAAAAACTCTGATTGAAAATATTTCTCAAATTGAAAGGGGCCACGAAAAAATTGAAGAGAAATTAAAAAAACTTGGGGCCCAGATTGAAAAAATTTAGCTTTTAGCCAGCTCAATGAACTAAAGTTCATTTCACCGCTTCGCTGTCGCTCGCGAGTTCAAAAGTTTTAAGATTTAATTCCAGATATTTTTCTGGAATTATTTTTTTGATAGCTTTCAAAATTGAGACGGGTTTAATTGGAATCAGTTTCTTAAATGAAGCTAAACTTATTAAATAAACTCCGGCAACAACACCCGTTCCCAATTCTTTCTGACAAATATCGTCTGCCGGAATTAAAAAGACGTTCTTGCTGATTTTTTTAAGATTATCCAAAATTTCTTTTTCGGTTAGGTTTTTTACTAAAGGAATTGGAACAATATATTTATTAACCAAGAAATTGGTTTTGGAATTGGCGTAACAACAAGCTTTTAAAGATTCTTGCATTTCCAAGCCCAAAATTAAATCTGCCTTCCCTTGAGAAACTAAAGGAGAAAAAATCTTTTTCCCAAACCTAAAATGGACCTCAACTGAACCACCTCGTTGAGATAAACCATGGAGTTCCGAAGTTTTTACATCGTAACCTTCCAATAGGACAGCTTCAGATAAAATCTGTAAAAGAGTAATTTGCCCCTGGCCACCAGTGCCAACAACTAAGGTATTAAATTGATTTATTTTTTTATCTGGATACATGGTCTTCGAGCGACAATGACCGAAACTTCTTTTTTTTCTAAAAATTCTTTAATTGCGGTGACGAATTCTTTTTGATTTATGGGATCAATTACTCTTAGATTTTTTACCCCGCAGGCCTTAACAATATCTTCTATTTCTATTGGGTTTTTGTCTTGGGGGGCTCCGGGGTGGGGTTGGTGGCCGGTCATTGCCGTCGTTTGGTTATCCAAAATTATTATTAAAGGATTTGATTTGTTAAAAACAGCATTAATCACGGCGGGAATGCCAGCATGAAAAAAAGTAGAGTCACCAATAAAGGTAATCAGCTTCTGACCAGTAGCTTTTTTAATTCCGTGAGCAATTCCGACTGAAGAACCCATACAAAAAAGGTAATCTTGGATATTTATTGGGGGTAAACCAAATAGCATATAACAACCAATGTCACCGCCAAAAATTACTTTTTTTGTATCTACTGCTTTTTTGACTGCAGCAAAAACAAACCAATAAGGACAACCGGGGCAGAGCTGAGGAAAACGTTTGGGAATTGGAATATTTAAGGGTAAATGTTGAATATTGAATTTTTTATTTGTAAATTTGGCGATGGCTGCGGTAACAATTTCTGGTTTTAGTTCGCCAACTTCGGGAATTAAATTTTTACCAAAAATTTGGAGCTCGGGATTAACATCTCTAGTTAATCTTTCAATTTCCCTTTCAAGGTAAGAGTCGAGTTCTTCTACCACTAAAACTTTTTTGAAACTCTTAATGAAATTCTTAATTTTCTTTTCTGGTAGAGGATAAAAAAAGCCCAGTTTAAAAACCGGCAGATTAATATTTAATTCCTTTAAGGCTTCCATTACATATAAGTAAGAAATCCCAGATGCGATAATCCCTATCCCCTTTCTTCGGGAAGCCATCCCGTAGAAGGGGTTTATTTTGCTTTTTTCGGAGAATTCTTTTATCCGCTCAATTTTTCTTAATAATTCTTTTTTCATCTCTAAAACTCTTGGCGGTAAGGTAACAAATCTCTTTGGTTCTTTAATAAATTTACCTTTGGGAAGAGTGCCTCTCCTAAATTTTCCTAATTTAACTGGCATTCTCTGGTGAGCCACCCTGGTAGTGATTCTTAGCATTACTGGAATTTTAAATTTTTCTGAGATTTGAAAACCTACCTTTAGAAAATCTTTACATTCTTGAGGGTCAGAAGGTTCTAGGGTTGGAATACGGGCTACCAGAGATAAACCCCGCGTATTTTCTTCGGATTGAGCCGAACTATGACAAGAAGGGTCATCGGCAACAATAATCACAATAGGCCCCTTGCTGCCCGTGTAAACGAAAGGAAGTAAGGCGTCTAAGCAAACATTTAATCCAAAATCTTTCATTACCGCCAGAGTTCTCAACCCGGAAAAACTAGCTCCAATTCCGGCTTCCAAAGCTACTTTTTCATTTGTTGAATACTCAAAGTAAACTCCGGCTTTTTTGGCAATTCTAAAAAAAGTATCGCCAATTTCTGAAGCTGGTGTCCCGGGATAAGTCGAAACAAAATTAACGCCTTCTTCCAAGGCGCCTCGGACAATGGCTTCGTTTCCTAATAAAATAACTTTTTTACCAGATTTTTTTAAAAGAAGTCTTTCCATTTTATTCAACGGTTACTGATTTGGCTAAATTTCTGGGTTTATCAACGTTGCATCCTCGTAGTGCCCCTGAATAGTAGGCAAATAACTGTAAAGGGATGAGAGCTAAAATCGGCGTCAGCATTTCTAACGTTTTTGGAATATAGATTACGTCGTCAGCTAATTTTTTAATGTCTTCATTTCCTTCAGTAGCTACCGCAATAACTAATCCATTTCTGACCTTTATTTCTTCGATATTAGAAATCATCTTTTCATAAACACTATTTGAAGGACAAATTGCCACAGTAGGAAAATCCTCATTAATCAAAGCCAATTCGCAATGTTTTAACTCTCCTCCCCGACAGCCCTCGGCATGAACATAAGCCACCTCTTTGATTTTATGAGCTCCTTCCCTGGCAGTAGGATAATCATATTTTCTGCCAATATACATAAAATTATTAAAGGTTTTATATTTTTCAGCTAATTTTTTAATCTGGGGGGCTTGCTCTAAAATTTTCTTTACTAATTTTGGGGTCTTTTCCAATTCTCTAGCAATTCGTTGTCCCATCACTAAAGCCATTTCTTTTTGTCTTCCTAAAAATAAAGTTAGTAAAGCTAAAGTGGCTATTTGTGAAGTGGTAGCTTTGGTTGAGGCTACGGCAATTTCTGGACCAGAACGAATATAAACTCCGGCATCGGTCTCTCTGGCTACCGAAGAACCAATCACATTAACAATCCCTAAAGTTATTAATCCTCTTTGTTTTATATCCTTTAACGCAGCTAAGGTATCAGCGGTTTCTCCAGATTGGGAAATGAAAACGAAAGCGGCGTCTTTATCTAAAACTGGTTTTCTATAACGAAACTCTGAGCCTGAATCAACCTCGGTGGGAATGTTAGCGTACTCTTCTAACATATACTCTCCCACCAAAGCAGCGTGGCGGGCTGTTCCGCAAGCAATAATGTTTAATCTCTTAATTTTTCTTAATTTATCTCGAATGACCTCTAATCCTCCCAATTTTGCCATCCCTTCACTGATTAATAGCCTCCCTTTCAAAGTGTTCTCAAGACTTTCTGGCTGTTCCATTATTTCTTTCAACATAAAGTGGGGGTAGCCTTTCTTTTCTGCCTCTTCTATTTTCCATTCAATTGTTTCTAAGGGTTTTTCTTTCAAAATAAAAAAGTTGTCGGGCTTTAAAACGGCAATTTCATTATCATCTAAATTAATTACTTGGCGAGTGCGAGTGATTACGGCTGATGGATCAGAAGCAACCAATAGTTCGTCATTTCCTATTCCCAAAAGCAGAGGAGATGATAATCGAGCGACGACAATTTTTTCTGGATCTTTCTTTGAAATAACGGCTATCCCATAAGCTCCTTTTACTTCTCTTAAAGCTTTTCTAACCCCCTCTTCTAAATTCCCTTCAAAATATTTTTCGATTAAATGACACAAAACTTCGGTATCGCATTCGGAAGTAAATTTATGACCTTCTTGTATTAGTTTTGCTTTAAGGTCTTGATAATTTTCAATAATGCCGTTGTGGACTAAAAAAATCTCTTTGTGGCAATCGAGATGAGGGTGAGTATTGGCTTCGGTAACCTCGCCGGTAGTGGCCCAGCGAGTGTGGGCAATTCCAATTTCTCCACTGGGGTTAGGAAAATTTTGCTCAAACTGGGAAATTTTTCCCACCTTTTTAAATAAAAAAGGCTTCTCTTCGTCAAAAACAAAAAAGCCAAAGCTGTCATAACCTCGATATTCCAATCTTTTTAATCCAGATAACAAAATTGGAAAGGCTGGTTTTTTGCCAATGTAGCCAACGATACCGCACATATTTCAATTATATTACTATATTTATAAGTTTACCTGGTA
>Ga0307439_1000291_pt1 | contig 35886 bp, 30 predicted proteins | sample SalMarWE160490MG_FD_202142 | JGI IMG/M metagenome (GOLD analysis project Ga0307439, IMG submission 202142) | Salt marsh sediment microbial communities from the Plum Island Ecosystem LTER, Massachusetts, United States - WE1604-90 | ecosystem: Environmental > Aquatic > Marine > Intertidal zone >... | reverse complement strand
CTTTCTTAACATCAGAAATGGATGAGGGAGTTCGTTCTGTTACCATCCCCTCGATAAGAGAACCAAGGGTATATGATTTCCCTTGTCCTCTTTTACCAAAAATAGCGATAACCTTTTCTTTAGTAACATCGAACTTAACATTATATCTCCGCCCATATTCCGTGAGCCTTCCAGTAAATAACCACTCCTCTGGCTTACCAGATTCTGCTCCGAAAACAAACCAACTAGCTTCGGTATGAAGCTCTGGGTATAATCCATATCTCTTCATTTAAACTCTCCTGTCTATATATTTCGTAATAATGGGTCAGCAAAAGCCCTATCTACAGGAATATATTTGTTGGCTTCTTTGCCCTTCTGGTAGGCAGTAGCTACAAGTCGTGCTAAAGTTTCAATAATCATTCTCGCATTACGATTAAGCTCTTGTTGATAAAGAACCTCAACAATTCGTTCAATAACATCTTTCGTAAATGGAATTTCTTTGGGTTGAACTTGACCTGAAAGGCCAAAATCAGTAATTAATTTTTGAGCATCTTTTTCAACAATAATCCCATCAAGTATACTTGAAATGAAATTCCGGATATCATCTTTTGTGTTAATTACTCCTTTAAGATTGATAAAAGCATCTTCGATATTTCTCTCAGTCACTCCTAATCTTGAAAGAATATCATTACGCTGAAAAGGTTTTGGAACAGCAGCTGGAGGAGTACCAAAATATGCAATAATGAAACCAACATCTTCATTTTGGTCATCAACCAGTCGTAGAATAGCATTTTGAATCTCGACAAGACGCTTTTTAACCTCATCTAATGATTGAGCTTCATCCATTAAAAATAGAATGCCTTTGTCCCATATTCTACGTACAAGATTCCCAATATCACAAATGACATTAACCATGTCTTCAGCAGTATCCAGAGTTTTTGTAATCCCAGCATCCTGGAAACTTTCGCCTTTTCCAAGTTTTGCTCCCTTGAGCCATTTCCAGGCAACAAGGGTAGAGCGAACTTCACGTAAAAAGTATCCTGATAGAATATTCGCTAAAGAAGCTTTGAGGTTTTCATCCCCGAATTTGAAGACCTCTACCATTTCATCTGCTAAACCCCTTGTGCGTGTTCCAGGAAGTTTATCGAACTCTCTTACAATAGACCTAAGAAAACTTTCTCCCATAGCATTTAACATCTTACCATGAATATAGTCCCATCCGCTGAGGCCGGGAGTTCCTTCATCATAAGGAGCGATGTGGAATATAAAGGATACCGCTGGAAATTTGTCAGGCTCGGTTTCAAAAATATGCTTTATATGATACAATGTATGAGTTTTTCCATATCCGAATCTACCGACAATTCCACATTTTGGAACTCCTCGAATGTTGAAATCATTACGGATTCTGGACAATAGCTCACCCTCGACTCGTCTGTTGCCAAAAAACCAACTTGCATCAGCTTCCGGGTCAACCCTTAGCCGAGGTCGATTAAGACAACAATAATCTTTTAAATCCATTTCTTTAACCTGCATTTAAATACCTCCTTTTCCTTATATAAATCCTATCTCTTTGGGTTGTGGGTCTCGATAGGTTCCGGCTCGGTTAAGAAGATCTTCTTTACCCAAAAGATCTAATTCTTCGACAATTTCTCTCCCGTAACCTTTGCCTTCTATCAAGACACCTACCTCATGGGTCCTTATAGCCCTACCGGATAGATTAGCAGAACTAAGCAGTGCAAACCCAAATGGTGCACATCTACATACATAAACCTTGGCATGGAGTTCATTGTTAAAATATAAATCTATGTTACGAGGACATGGCCTAAACAGTTTGGCTGCCCTCATATTCAATCGTTCCCTTTCAGGATCTCTCATAATGACAGTCGTAGGCACATTATGTTTTTTGATTGTAAGGATGATATGTTCTAATCTAATATTTTCGTCCGGCAAAGTAGAAATCCAGGGCGATATAATGACCAAGCTTTTGATATCTGTCGCCAATAGAAAGCGTTCAAAAAAGACTGTGTGTCCACCTTCATAGACAATTTCTGCAAATTTTCCCTCCCAGGTTACCGAAAATTCATTCTCTACCATTTCTATCTTTCCTTCAGTATTTGAGAAAGTGCCGTTCGGGGATGTTCTTGGCAAACATCGAGAGTTGAAACTAATGTTCTGACAAAATTACGAGCTGTAATTTCCGAATTCTGCTGACTGATAAAATTGCTAACAAATTTTGCCAGACTCTCATTATCCACCCGGCCAACGTTTTCCCCAGGATAAGCTTGCCAATGAAGGTTGCGAATTTCTATAGCAAGCCTCTTTAAGTCAGTTTCTGGCAAAGGACACAATTCAATGACTTTTTTGTTATCCTTCGTAACCCCAATTTCATTCTCTGCTTCGCTAAAAAAATATGGGGTAGTTGCATATACAAAATATGAATTGGGGGTTTTTGTAGAACAACCCATAAGTCTCTCCAGATTGTCATATGCTTGCTTGCGTCGGCGAATTCTGGATAAAGAAGGAATTGCCTCCATTTCATCCAATAAAATTACCAATCCATTATAACCCAAGAAACATAACATCCGAATTATATTCCCTAACATCTCCAGAGCGGTTTCTTCAGAAGCATAATTTTTAATCCCCAAATATCCTGCCTCTCTTTTTGTTTTAATATTTCCTTGTAACCACCTGAGAACTAATTCGACTCCTCGCCAATTATTCTTATTTGCTTCATAACAATATTTGGTTAAAGCAATCTTGAAATTAAGGCTAAGTTTCCTAAGCTCTTTGAATATTCTCTCTTCCTCAGTTAATCCCAAACTTCTTATGCGTAGAAACCATTCTTCCAAAATGTGTTGCAAGGCTGGGGCTTGTCGGAATTTTGATACCCGTATACCTTTTACAATGTGCTCATACACTATGCTCAAATCATACATAGGACATTCTCGGGCAGTGAGTGTAAAACTGGTAGCAAAATGTCTTGAATATGCATATTCCTGAAGAATTTTAAGGATGTGCGTTTTACCACTGCCATATATTCCATTTAGCAACCTAAGTCGTGAATTTCCATTACGAACCAAATTCAAATCCTGTTGAATGAGCTTTAAAATTGACTCTCTCCCAACAGAAAATCGCAAAACTCCTTTCGTAGGAACAACACCTTGTCTAAGGGAAGATATTATCCGCTCAGCAAGTTGCTTTTCTTCAGGAGTAACAGATAGTAGCTCCGCTGTAGCTTTTATTTTTTCTAAGATCGCCCGATTCCGTGGACTGGCAAATATACCCCTAAAAGAATTTTCTTGTTCATTCCCTTTTATTTTTGTGGATATATTTCTCTCACTTTTTTTTCTCCAGATTACCTTTCCATTTTTTACAGTAACCTTTAACGGTCTTGGTTCAAGAGGTCTTTTAGCCAATTTTTAACTCCACATAGAATTACGTTCTTGATCATATACTTTAAAGAAACAATTTCAGTTCTCTCGTCTTCCCAGAAAACTGGAATATTATTCTTCAAAATTCAAATCCTGTATTTCTTTATCTAAATCGATTTCATCACCCATTTGTTCCAGACTGTCCAATAGAGCAACAAGGACTCGGATGAAATGACGCGCTAATTTTTGCTTACTACGTTGCTGGAACAATTGAACATAACTATCTTTATCTTTTTCCGAGAATTGTTTGCTCGCTTCCCAGTTGTATGCTTTACCATGAATTTCAATGATTTTTTCCGCCAGTTTTTTCAATTCTTTTTCTCCTAAAGAAAACAGGGGGATTATTATGGAGCGTCGATTAAGGCGTTGCAGGTTTAAATTAATAACATCTTTTATTCTTTCCCATAGAGCAGGGTAAGACCTTGCGCCCTTAGTCGGATCTTCCATAAATCGGGGAGTTGTAGCGAATATTATGTATAACCCAAGATAGTTGTCTGCATTGTCTAATATCTTCCTAATATTTTGATTGGCTTCTGCCCGTTTCCGTGATTGAGTAAGCGAAGTAACTACTTCTGTTTCATCAAGTAATAAAAGTAATCCTGCAAAACCAATTGATCTTATAAACTGGAGAAAGGAACCCATAATTTCCGACACATTTGAAATACTAATTGGATTCCGTATTCCGGTTTTTACAACAAGCTGACTTGGGAGTTTACTACCACCTAACCACCCCAAAATTGCCCGCATATATTCCTGATGGTCTGGGGATTTCGTTCCAGCAAAATCCAAATATGATCTTAGAGCGGCTCGGAAGTCTAAAGAAGAAGCAATCTCCCTCAAATTTTTCTCTATTTCATCTTGAGAATAAAAGTGGAATGAGTTGACCCATGTTTCAAAAATATACTCTAATCCTTTATTATCCTCAGATACAACAATACCTCTCATAATTTTAGGGAAAATAATCTCAAAACGATCCATCGGAGCTTCTCTAGAATGCAACTCAACATAAGAGACAACATACCTATTTTTTAAGGCCTCTTCTTTCACAAGAGACAAAAAGTGGGTTTTTCCTCCACCATAAGGAGCGGAAAGAAAACGAACTTTGGATGCGCCTTGACGAACGAAATCAAGATCTGATTTTATTGAATCTAACCAAAAGTTACGTCCTACGGAGAATCTTTGAAGATGATGTATAGGTACAACCCCTTTTCTGAGAGCTTCCAATATTTTTTCAGATTCAAAAGGGGTTAAGGTGTTTTGGTTTTCAGGATTATCCATTTCTCTTACTCTTTTATAAATTTATCCGATCAATCTTAATTTCAGAACCCTACATATAGTGAAACCTTGCACTCTGGTTTTTGATTTAATCCCTTTACTTTATCCTCGCTACTCAGCAAAAACCTGAAACAATAATGCGAGTCGAGAAAGGCAATAAACATCGTTCACATTTTTTAATGCAACTATCTGTCTAAGCGAAAACATTGTATTAGTATTGGATTGATGAGATTGCATCATTGCTATTTGCAACTTTGGTGCCGCATCAAATTTCATCGGGTAAAGTGCAAACTGATACTTTAGATATTTTTCCGCTAATTCTTGATATGTTTTTGTGTTTAGTTCCATTTATCTACCATGGCAAATATTTCAGATAACATATCCAGCATATACGAAGTTGCAACCGAAGGAAGCAATATCCCGAAGAAGAAGGGTGTTAGCCCATAACGTATATGCTGTGAGCCTACCGAAAAATCTTTATTTTTAAAATGTACCTTAAACGTAACCTTTTTGCCCAGTATTTGCGCAAAAGTTACGTTAAAACCCGCATAAATCAACTTCGAGTCCTTAAGGAAGAAGGTTTGCAGGCTCCTGCATTATCTAAAGTTTGCCGATTTTGGTAATTTACTCATTCCCGATCTCCCACTAACACAAAGGGTGCCCAATAATAAGGATTTGAATATTCCTCTTTTTCCATTATTTTTTTCTGTGTCCGCTGTAATGCAGTGGCTTTATCTTCTCCCTTTTTTAAAAATTTATAGAATTCGAGCATTAATTCTTGCGTTGAAGAGGCATTGACTGACCACAAACTAACTATAACAGAAGGAGCCCCGGCATAAAGGAAAGCACGAGTCAAGCCTATCAATTCATCACCAGGACTTACTTTGTTAAGTCCTGTCTGACAGGCACTTAAGGTGACTAATTCTGCATTTAATCTCATATCAAATATTTCTCTGGCTGTTAGGACCTCATTATATAACATAACCCCAGAAGATAGCGGGTCTACATCATCGAAATATCCGTGACATGAGAAATGAATAACATCTTTATCTGCACAATTTTCACGTACTTTATCTTTAGTTACCAGACTGCCATTATCAGCCTTCGTATTAAAAAGTTCTGCTATATTTTTTGCCTCTTCTTCAAAGACCACTCCAAACGATGCACAGCTTTTTAACTCGCCACTACCTTTATTTTGACAGAATCTGATTAAAGAGGCACTTGGAGAATAAGTGATTGGATGATGTTTAATCAGCGGCTCACCATTTAATTCCAGGGCATGCAAAGGAAGATAGTGAAGTAATCCACAAGGTACAAAGTAGATTAGGTCTCCTTCAGTTAGATATCTTGATATAGGGTCTATAAGATAATTACTTAAACCAAGCCAACTATCACCTATATCCATAAAATCTGGATATCCTACCACCGATCTCCAGTAATTTTCCATATATCGGCTGAGTGCCTCTTGTGAAATTGGAACTGTCTCTATATGTAATTCTTTATCCCTTGAGGAAACCACAAAAATAAATATCCTTTCGTTCGTTATGAAATATTCTATCAAAACTGCACTCCTCTTCCGCGAAGAAAGCATATCGCCTATTTCCATCAAAGATAGCGGCTTTCCTCTGCGAGTAAGTACATACTCGGGATCCAGCTCTTCTATTTTATTATAAATAAGGTTTAATTTTTCTAAGATTCTATCCACTTCACCGGGTTCTACAATAACCTTTTTTTGTCTTAAGTGCTGAGTCTGAACTTCTCGCAGTTTCACAAGATAGGTTTCTTCCTCATCGAGTAACGATTTTAATTCGCCTGTTAACTCAACCGAAGGTTTAATCTCAGTGGCGGCAAGTAAATCTAAAAAAGCTCGGGATTTGCCTCGTTCTACAAACTCAAAGGCTTCCTTTCTCTTTTTTAGTTTTAAAGACAAAAGCACCATATATTGATATGCATCTAACATACGTGAGAAAAATCCAATCTTGTGCTCTTCTTCAATGAGCCTCCCAGTAATCTTTTCTGATAATTCTATCGAATCTCTCCAGTAATCATAGGCGAGTTCAGGTTTATTTAAATGATCGCTGTAAACCAGGGCAAGATTTTGGGCAGTTATCCTCTCACCATCAAGGTCACCAATTTCTCTGGCAATTTCTGAAGCTTTTTCATAATGCTCAATAGCTTTTCTGAAATTTCCTAAATTGTAATGAGCAATACCTAGACCTACATAGCATCTTGATTCTCCTGACCGATCACCAATTTCTCTGGCAATTTCTAAAGCCCTCTCATGGTACTCAATAGCTTTCCTGAAATCTCCTAAGTTATCATAAGCAAGACCTAGATTTCCATAGCATGATGACTCTACTGACCTATCACCAATTTCTCTATCAATTTCCAAAGCTTTTTCATAGTACTCAATAGCTTTCTTGGAATTTCCTAAACTATAATAAACATTACCTAAATTTGTATAGCATTTTGACTCTTCTGAGCAATCACCAATTGCTTTATTAATTCCTAAAGCTTTTTCATAATACTCGATAGCTTTTCTGAAATCTCCTAAACTACCATGAGCAGCACCTAGATTTGTATAGCATGATGATTCTCCTGACCTGTCACCAATTTCTCTATCAATTTCCAAAGCCCTCTTTTGGTATTCAATAGCTTTTCTGTAATCTCCCAAACTATAATAAGCATTACCTAAATTTGTATAGCATTTTGACTCTCCTGACCGATCATCAATTTTTCTGGCAATTTCTAAAGTCCTCTTATAATACTCAATAGCTTTTCTGAAATCTCCTAAATTATAATAAGCAATACCTAGATTTCCATAGCATAATGACTCTCCTGATCTATCATTGTTTTTCATGAAATATTCAAGTGCTTTATTCCAAACTACCAAGGCTAACATGAAATACGAAGAATAACATAGTGTTATTCCAATATTTAGGAATAAACCTCCTTTTTCATTTGAAGGTACTTTTTCTAGCATTCCTTCCAATATAGATATAAATCTCTCGGGATTTCTACCATAAGTTTCAGCTAGTTTTTTGATTGTTTGATTAAATTCATTCATATTTGTTCCTTGTACTCATATCGAAAGATCGTATTCTGCATCTATGATCTCATCTTTTCTTTTGCTGTAGGCTATCCTGATTAACTTTCCTACATTAACTTCCACTTCAGCACCAAATATAAATCTACCTTTTACCTTGCTCTTCTTTGGGGTCTTAACTACAAGAAGTAAATTCCTTTTGTTACCCCAAACTCCTTTCTCAGCCGTACTTTTAAAATCCCAGGCTACACCTGGTCTGCGAATACCAAAGGCAAAGATTTGCGGTTCATAAATCAATAATTCTTTCTGGGTACTGAGTTTACCTAATTCCATATTAGTTTTTATTACCCTTAAATCTAATTTTAGTTTAGGAGATAAGCTTATATTCTTTTTATATATTGTCTTGCTCAAGACCTCATCGGGAAACATATCATAAGCGATGGGTTTTTCTTTGATTAACTCACCAGCTTCTTTTGAGATTGCATTAAGCTCCACACCAAATCTCGCCCAGATAAATTTGCACCTGTTGTCAGGCAAAAAAGAACAGCTTAGAGATACAAAATGGAAATCATAATCATCTATCATTTGCTTGATTTCATGAGGAATTTCTTGCTTTTCTTCAACAAGCCTCGAAACAAGGTTTTCGTAGTAAGGCACTCCGACTGCAATTTTATTCTTCCTGCCGAAGATAGTATTGATCTCGCCTTCCCCTATCTCTTTTTTCTTCAATAACTTATCAACTACAGAATTGGAGGGCTGAAGTATGGTTTCAAAAAGGACTTTATTACTTATCTGTAGGATGGATAATCTGAACATTTTAAGTACACCTCCCAACTATGTTTTTATTTATGTAAGGCAAATTTCAGATAATGGAGCGTCGGACGAAGCCCGAGTCCCGTTAAGTAAAATATCCAAATTAATTCGTCTATACAAATTCTAGGGGAAACCTCAAGTTGTAATTTCTTGTTATTGTTATCTTTAGAGAAATTAGAGATGCATCTTCTTTACTCATCCAAAAAATACCCAGCTGGCTTTTTGAGAATTTCGGCGATTTTGACTAAGGTTTTTATGGACGGCAGCGATGCCCCGGTTTCATACCGAGAGATGCTTTTCTGTTTGGAATTGATTTTTTGGGCAAGTTGAGTTTGGGTTAGGTCAAGTTCTATGCGGGCTAGTTTTATCTTTTTGCCAGATTTTCTTATCTCTATTCGCTTTCTCATTTGGAGAAGAACCCGAGAAAACACGTGCCAGACTATATCCCTTGCGGTGTCATTTCCTCACAAGAGGACCATTGTCCTATATACCTCACGCTAATAGATAGTATATATCATTTTATGATAAAGGCAAGGTTTTTCTGTTATGAAAGGTGCAGAAGGTAAGAAAATACCGGGACAAAAGATTCAAACCCTTGCCCTCTTGGATGATAGATACAAGGGTTCGAATTGGTTGCACTGGCGGATGCGCTCGACTCGGCTTCGAGTCCCACTGGATATCAAAAACTGGCGGAGGGGCTGGGACTCGAACCCAGACGGGCATCGCTGCCTTTCACCGGTTTTCAAGACCGGCTCCTTGCCAATTCGGACACCCCTCCTTATGGCTTCTCGATCCATTTCGCTCCCTGCATATAGGAGCGCAGAACCTCGGGGATGAGGACATGGCCATCTCGATTTTGGAAATTTTCCAAAATGGCTACTACTGTTCTCCCTATGGCGAGGCCTGATCCATTGAGAGTGTGCAGGTAATGAGTGGATTTGTTAGTTTTAGCTCTGAACTTGATGGAGGCTCTTCTGGCCTGGTAATCTTCGAAATTGGAGCAGGTAGAGATCTCCACAAACTTTTCCTGACTGGGAACCCATACCTCAATATCGTAGCCAAAAGCAGCGGCAAAGCCGAGTTCCTGGCCAGATAGTTTCACTACCCGATAGGAAAGCTCAAGCCTTTTTAATACCTCTTCCGCCTCCGAGGTTAACTTCTCCAGTTCCTCGTAGGAAGTCTCGGGAGTGGTGAATTTTACCAGTTCCACTTTGTTAAACTGATGCTGCCTGATGATTCCCTGGATCTTCTTACCATAAGTGCCTGCCTCTCTCCTAAAACAAGGAGTGTAAGCGACATAGGACAAAGGAAGATCTTCCTCATCCAGAATCTCCTCCCGGTAGATGTTAGTCACCGGGACCTCAGCCGTAGGAACCAGGTAATAATCCTCCTTCTCACATCGATAAAGGTCATCCCGGAACTTGGGAAGCTGCCCGGTTCCTGTGGTGGCGGCAGCATTGGTCATAAAGGGAGGTAGAACCTCCTCATACCCCCGACTAATGTGAAGATCTAACATGAAATTAATAAGGGCTCTCTCGAGACGAGCACCTAATCCCTTATAGAGAACAAATCCGCTTCCGGTCATCTTAGCTGCTCTTTTAAAATCAAGCACTCCCAGGGTTTCACCCAACTTCTGGTGATCTTTGGGGGAAAAATCAAATCCAGGGGGTGTTCCCCACCTCCTTACTTCCACATTCTCCGAACCTCCAGGAACCTCTGGATGTAGCCGATTAGGGAGATTGAGAAGAAAATTTCGGGTTTCCTCACCATACTTTCTTTTTTCTTCTTCAAATTCTGCTATTTTCGCTGAGATCTTTTGCATCTTCTGGATTATCTCCTGAGGATTCCTCTTTTCCTGTCTTAATTTTCCTATTTTTTTGGAATACACATTTTGTTGGCGTTTTAATTCATCGAACTTTTGAGTTAAGCGCCTCCTCTGGCTATCCAGGGAGAGAAACCTATCGAGGTCAATCTGGAGCCCTCTTTTCTTTAAACTCTCCTTCACAGCATCTAGATTATCCCTTACCCATTTTGCACTAAGCATCTTTCAACCTTTAGCCAGTTACTCCTCACCAAATTTGTCTTTAACTATCTTTACCAGAGCTTGAACAGCCTTAGCAGCATCTGGTCCTTCTGCTTTGACGCTGATTTTGCTACCCTGGGGGGCGGAGAGTAATAAGAGACTCATAATACTCTTTCCATTAGCTTCCTGACCATCTTTTTCTATCCAGATATCAGATTTGAACTTACTGGCGGTCTCCACTAACATGGAAGCTGGTCTAACATGTAAACCTATTTTGTTAGTTATCTCAACCTCTTGTTGTACCACATAAGTTTCCTTTTTGCTAAAAATGATGGACATCTATAATTAGCCTCAGAGTATCTTGTAGGCCCAAATTCCACTCACAGTCTAGAAACCGCCAAAGATTATCGTGGTCAAAAAATAAAAATCAGCCTACGAAAACAGTAAGAGACTCTTTTAAGGCCGTTAGCTACCTTATGGGAGATAATCTAGAGGATTTACCGGCTCTACAGTTTCTATTTTGCGAACTTCAAAATGAAGGCAAGGGTTCTTTGCAGTGCCCGTGATTCCTGCTTTAGCGATGGGGTCTCCTTCCTTTACTCTATCCCCCTTCTTTACCAGCCAAGAGGATAGATACGTATATACAGTAATCAGTCCTTCCTTTCCGTGTTTAATCATCAGTAAGTTTCCAGGTTCTTTTCCATATCCGGCAAGCTCAACTACTCCATTAGCAGGGGCAAAAACGGTAGTTCCCTCAGGAGCAGCGATATCTATTCCTTTGTTTCCTTTATCCCCAAAATAGCCTATCACTTCTCCCTCTACTGGCCAAAGTAAGAATGATTTTTCCTCTTGCGTATCTATGGGTTCTGGTGGGCTCAAAACTTTCTTTTCTGGTATAGCTTTCTTTTCCGACAAAAGATAATCAGGGATTTTTATGGGTTTGACCTCAGTAACCTTGGGAATAAATAATTTTTGGCCCACCTTGATTTCATTGGAAGATAAGCGATTGGCCTGTTTGATCTCCTCCAGAGAAACTCCATAAGTACGAGCAATTCTCCATAGGGTCTCGTGCTTTTTGACTGGATGCCACACTCCCATCTTATAGGGAATGAGGAGCTTTTGGCCCGGATAAATCTTTTCACGAAGTGAAAGACCGTTTATTTTTAGAATTTGCTTCAAGGAGATCTCATAGCGCCTGCTTATAGCAGAGAGAGTGTCTTTTGGTCTTACCGTATAAACTCGAGATGGTGGAACAGAAGAACTCCAGGCATTACCTAGCAAAACAAAGCTACTAAGAACAACGGTAAGAGCAAAAACTACCCCTCTTCTCTTGTCGAAGATAGTCCTACTAACCAATTTCATTTTCTTCAGGAGCGTTTAATAGAATAGTTGAAACCCCCCATTCAATAATATGGAAAAGCTAGAAAATTTCTTACTCTCGGATGCGCTCGGCTTCAAATCCCTTCATATATTAATCTAATCGGGATGGTGGGATTTGAACCCACGACCTCCTGCTCCCGAAGCAGGCGCGCTAAACCAGGCTGCGCTACATCCCGATATTTTTTACGAGAAAATGCTTATTCCCTTTATTAACCCCAGACTCACCAATAGAACTATACCACCAGCCAGGCAAACTCCTATGCAGATACCGACAAAAGAATACTTGATCTCCAGGGATAAAAGAAAGCTTACCAGAACCCCTGTCCAGGCTCCGGTGACGGGAAGAGGAATAGCTACCAGTAGAATAAGACCTCCAAATCCATATCGTTTTACTAAATCCTCTCTCTTTCGGGCTCGTGCCAGGGTCCAGTTAAGAGTTTTTTCGGCTATTTTATATCGCCCAAAAAAGATAGATAGCCTTCTGAGCAGCAAAAGAAGAGGAAATACCGGTAATATGTTGCCAGCTACGCTTATCAAATAAGCCTTCAGAGGAGAAAGTCCCTGTGATAAAGCAAAGGGAAGTCCTCCTCGCAGCTCCGAAATAGGAAGCATACTTAAAAAGAAGGTTAAGCTCTCAGGTCTTGCCAATAGACTACTCGGCTCCAACATTCACACTCCAACCGTACTTTCCTATCAGGGGGACAAAAACACATCTCTCCACAGTTGTACTTCTCACCCGCCCCTTCTTTTTTCTAATTACTCTTAATTCTTGGGAGTAGACACTTCCCACCGGTATGACCATTATCCCCTCGTCCTTAAGTTGATTTACCAAAGGCTGGGGTACTTGTTTAGCCCCGGCGGTTACCAGAATACGGTCATAGGGAGAAAACTCCTCCCATCCCATAGTTCCATCGCTGACAAAGGTCTTAACCTTAGAATATCCCAACTTTTTTAAAAGTGACTCTGCTTTTTGAGCTAGGCTTTTTATTCTCTCTACACTATAAACTTCTTCACTCAGCTCTGTCAGAATGGCCGTTTGGTATCCTGAACCGGTACCGATTTCAAGAACTCTCTCACACCCCTTCAACTCCAGGCTCTGAGTCATTAGGGCAACCATATAAGGTTGAGAGATTGTCTGTCCCTCGCCAATGGATAGTGGAAAATCTCCATAAGCGTCTTTTCGTAGATCAGAAGGGACAAATTTTTCCCGTTCTACCTTATAAAAAACTGCCAGTACTCTCTCATCACTAATCCCCCGGGCGATGAGCTGATCTTTTACCATCCCCTGGCGCAGCCTTTTATAGTTCAACCTCTACTCCTTTGTATTCTATCACAAAAATTACCGCAGTCAATTTGCGGCCTTAATTAAGGCTCGTGCGGCCTTTCTTTTTTATTTTTTTTGTCTTTTATCAAAATTCGTGAGAGAACTGGCTGGAAAGACTTATTCTTTACCCCTTTCAGCTTTTCTTTTATTCTTGCCAATTCCTCTTTTTCTAAGTCAATCTTTACTTGGGCCGCTTTGGTTTCCCTTTTTCTCTTTTTTTTAACCTCGCCCAATCGAAAATAGATGTTTTTTATTGACTCTCCTCCCAGTCTCTCATTTAATTCCGATATTATCTCTAACTTGAGGTAGGTGAGTTGAGTCAGCCACCCTGAATTATCCACTCTAACAAAGAGGTTTCCTTTTCTTACAAAAAGAGGAAGGCTATGTTGGCTTATTTTCTCCCCTGTCACCTCCTCCCATAGCTTTAATGCGTTTACTTCTTTTAGCTTCTTATCTATGCTCAATTTATTAAAAAGCCTCTCTAATACTTCACCGACCGAGGAAGGAAAACTACTTCGTTTCATTTCTTTCTTTTTACCCTCTTGTCTTTCACTTGATAAAGCCAGCCCTCTTTGGTAAAAGATGGCTCAAATAAAGAAAGGTGGGTGGTAGTAATAAATACCTGACTTTGCTCTTTCACCAGGTCCAGTAGCAGTTTCTGCCTCTTAGGATCGAGTTCAGAGGCAACATCGTCCAGGAGAGTCACTGGATGCTCACCTTCCCTTAAGCTCACCAGACCAAGCTCGGCCAATTTTAAAGAGAGAGTGGCTATCCTCTGTTCCCCTTGAGAGCCAAAACAGCGTAAGTCAATCCCATCGGCAAGAATAAGAAAATCGTCCCGATGAGGTCCGATGAGGGTTGTCTCTAGTTCCAACTCCTTTTTTCTTTTTAGTTTTAACTCTTTTCGGAAAATCTCTATTATCTCCTCTTCGCTTATGATTGGGGTGGGATCCTTTAAAAAAGAAGATCTGTAAATTAGACCAATCTTAGAATCCCTCCCCATCACCCTCGGATAAATCTCTTTAAAAAAGAACTCTAGCTTTTCCAGTCCTTCTAGACGTAGCTTAACTATCTTCGAACCTAACTCAACTAACTGTTCATCCCAAATATCTAGCTCTTGGTTGATAGATTTTCTGATCCTCTTCAGAAAAAAAAGATGATTTCTCTGAGAGAGAACTCTAAGGTAAGAAGATCTTAGGTAAGAGTAGCGGAGATTAAACAAGGGCAGTTTAGCATCCAGAAAATCTCGTCTCTGTTGAGGGTAACCCTTAACTAGCCAGATATCCTCCGGGGAGAAAGTAACCATCCAGAGCCATTTAGTAGGGTTTCGTAAACCTACCCGGTGGGAGTCTACCTTCCTAACCTTAGAGATCTTGCGATCAAGCACAAGCTCATAAGTAAAAAGTCTCTCCGACTTAACCCCCTCTCCCTTTAGATATAAACTAGGTTGTCCCCACTTAATTAGCTCTTCATCAGTCTTGGTGCGAAAAGATGTGCCGTGTCCCAGACAGTAAAGAGACTCCAGGAAATTGGTTTTACCCTCTCCATTATCTCCCCAGAAAAGATTCAATCGAGGAGAAAATTCCAAATCCAGGCGTGCAAAGTTGCGAAAGTTAGATACAAATAGATTCTTTACCCACAACTCCTTTCCTTATCAAGAACTTCCAAAAAATTTTGTCCCCCATCACCACAATAAAGGGTCAGGAAAGCGAGTAAATGAAATTTTATAATGCTCACTTAAGCTTCCTCTGTCTCAAGTCTTACCGGCATCACCACATTGATATAGTCTTTATTCCCACTGGGTCGAATCAGTCCTGGGTTTACAGAATCTGTTAATTCGAGACAGATCTCTCCTTCTCCCAGATTTTTTAAGGCATCCAGGAGATAGGCAGAATTAAAGCCTATTTCGATCTCACCCTTCTCTTCCGTCCTTACCGCAACCTCTTCCCGTGCCTGACCCATTTCCGGAGCATTAGCACTTACCCACAAAATGTTTCCTTGTAATTTAAATTTGACCAGGCGTGACTTCTCGTCAGCCAGGAGAGAAACCCGTCTCACGGCACCATATAGCTGGTCTCTGTCGGTAAGGATTGCTATGTTGTATTCGACAGGAATCACGTCCCTATAGTTAGGAAACTTCGCTTCGACCAATTGAGAAATAAGAAGTACAGGTTCCATCTGAAAGAAGATCTGTTTTTGGCTTATTCCTATCTTTACTTCTTTTTCCTCACTCAGGATTCGGACTAGCTGTTGTAGTGCCGGCATGGGGATTATAATCTCAGCCCGGATTTGTTCTGAAACCCCAAAAGGCGCGCGAATGAAGGCCAGGCGTCTTCCATCAGTGGCTACCATCTTTAACTCTTTCTCTCCCGCCTCAAGATACACCCCGTTTAAATTTTGACGTGTTTCGTCCCGGGAGGCAGCAAAAACCGTTCGCTGAATCATCTCTCTTAAGTTTTCTGAGGAGACAGAGAAAGTCTGTTTTGCTTCCAGACTGGGAATCTCGGGAAACTCGTCCGAAGAAAGACCAAGAAGATGGAAAATTGCCTTCTCGCAGCTTATAGTTGCTTTGGTATGAGAGGTATCTAGATTTACCTCCCCGGGAGGGAGCTCTCTTATGATGCTAAGAATCTTATCACCCGGTAGGCAAATCTCACCTTTTTCTCGAACCTGGCCTTCAAAAGAAGACTGAATAGTAGTGGCGAGATTGGTAGTGGTCAGACTTACCCCGCCTTCCTTAGCTACCATCAAAACGTGGGTAAGTATGGGAAGTGTTGTACTGGTTAAGGCGTACTGTACCACCCGCATCCCCTCTAAAAAATCGTTTTTCTTACAGGTAAACTTCACTCTTTTCTCCTTTGTTGATCTTGCTTTTTGACTAGCCGCACCCTTTAGGGTGCGTATCAACCTAGGCTAAGATTTTGCGCAGGCTGAAGCCTGCGGCTACCGGCGACTACCGAGATTGCTTCGCTCGCAATGACGGGATTCACTGAGTACCTACAAAGACTGAGTTTATTCTAGCTAGACCTTCCTATTTGTCAAGAAAACCGTCTCTAGGACTTTCCCCAAAATTTTAAAAAAGGGTGAAGTCTCAAAAGACAAAGTTAGTTGAGGCACTCCTCTAATAGACGTTGCCCGAATGCTTGCTAGCTTACCTGGATATTTTTATTCGACCAATGATAAAGGTATCTGGGTTCACCTCTATGACAACAATGTCTTTCAATGGCACTTGCCAGATGGCACAAGATTTTCTCTTTCCCAGAAAACCAACTATCCCCGGGATGGTAGAGTTGAGATTGAAGTTTCCTCATACTCCCCAGCCTGGCAGCTATTATGAGATCAAAGGAAGTTGGAAGAAAAAAAAGAGCGTTTTTCTCGAAATGACAATACCTCCAGTTTTGATGATCTCTAATCCTATGGCGGCCGAAAATCGTTGCAGTGCTGCTGTGAAGCGCGGTCCAATTGTCTATTGCTTTGAAGGAGTTGATAACCCGGGCATATCTGTGCGGCAAGCTAGATTAAAGGTAGATTCTAAGGACCCGACAAGAAATCTGAAGGCAAAGTTTTATCCCAATTTGCTGAAGGGTGTTACTGTAATAACAAGTGAAGGAATGGTTCCTGAAGAAGATTGGGGTCTTCTATACCGGCCCTTTGAGACTGAACCTATCAAGACCAAGCCAGTAATTCTAAGAGCAATCCCATACTTATGCATGGGGTAATCGAGGCTCTTCAGAAATGGGTGTATGGCTTCCCTATGAGTTAACGAAAGGTTGAGTTAACTATTCAGCGAGGTAATAAGGTTGCTTCTAAAGGGGAAAGAACCTTAAGAGGTTGGATAGGCGAAAAAAGGGCAAAGTAGAGATTTAATCTTTGGAAATCCCTTTTAATCCAGCATTTTGGGGAATCTCCACTAATAGCTCTGCCTAGAATTCATATTTTGTTGACCTCCAGAATAGGCCCTTGAGTACTTTCTGGGGATTCTGGCCTCCCTTAATAATATCATATACAGCTTTGCATATGGGTAGTTCTGAGTGATAGCGTTGTGATAAAACCATTAAGGCAGCTGTTGTACCCACACCTTCTGCCAGTTTATCAAATCTTTCTTTTTTCACAAATGCCTTGCCGAACCCCCGATTATGACTATGAGTTGAAAAGAGTGTTGCCTCATAATCTCCCACATGGGACAAACCATACACTGTCAGTTCATTGCCTCCCATAGCTTTAACTAACCGGGAAACCTCCCTTGGTCCTCTGGCCATCAGCGGTCCTTTTAGACTACTCAGATTTAATCCATCCAGCATACCCGCAGCAATACCTATTACATTTTTTGAAGCTGCCCCAATTTCACTACCCACTAAATCTTGACCATAGTAAAGACGAATCAATTCACTACTAAAGGCATTTACCACTCGCTTGGTAACATCCGTTTTATCTGAACTTATCACCATACAACTGGGCACATTCTTCACCAATTCCTGGACATGAGCTGGCCCAACCCAAACAGCCAGATTCACGGACTGCCGGATCTCTTCGCCAAAAACCTCGGAGAGACGCTTTCCGGAATGCTCCTCCAATCCTTTCATACAGAGGACAAAGGTTTTGCCTTGGACACAATGTAAGGCGATTTGCTTACATAGAATTCTTAAGTTCTGAGCTGCAATAGCAATAAGAATAACATCTGTGGATAGCGCTACTTCAAGAGAACTTTCTATTAAAACAGAGTCTGGCAGATTAAGATATTCATTGCTTCTCTTTCTGGCAAGACTTTGCCAGGTGGGTGAATCTTCCCTGCCCCAGATGATTACCTGATGGCCAATCCTGGCTAGATACCAGGCCAGGCAGGATCCCCACCGACCACAACCCAAAACCGACACTTTCACTCTCAAAGCTTTCTTGGCTTTATTTTAGCTTCGACACCACAAGAGATTGCTAAGAACAACGGTAAGACCAAAAACTGCCCCTCTTCTCTTGTCGAAGATAGTCCTGCTAGCCAATTTCATCTTCTTTGGGAGCGTTTGCTAGAATAGTTGGAACCCTCCCACTGAATAATAGAAAAGCTAGAAAATTTCTTACTCTTAATATTAACATAATCTTTGCCAAAAATTTCGCCCAGCCTTCCCGGGTAGCGCTAACACTCTGAATAAATCACTGCCAGATTTTCGAGGAACACTAATGTCTTCAGGGGTTCTCGTATCAGTGATTTCCTGTTTTTTTGTGTTGGTCATATTTCAGCCTCCATGACTTCAAAGAATCCGCCGATGCACTGGATTCAGCTGAAAAGGATCAAGTTGCAAACAAGGATAAGGTTGCGAAGCAACTGCAGAGTTCCGAACCCCCATCAATTTTAATTATTTTTCCTTATAAATAACTCCAACTATAGAGCCACTAATTAAATTAAGTACCAAATAAAATCTTATTCATAATATTAATGAACCTTGTTTTACTTATTGGATGATATGCAATCACTTTTCCATCATATATTATACAAAAGGTTCCAAACGCGCATGGGCTGTTTTGGGCTTCCTCTAAACTGCGATCATGAAACAAAGCAGTAAAAATGCCCGGCTTCGTCTAATTCTCCTTTCGTATTTTAGTAAATATTCAGTGAAGGACGTTCCATGTTGTTGACCGCAAAGAGCAGAGCGGGTAGCCGCACCCTTTAGGGTGCGTATCAACGCAGGCTAAGGTTTTACGCAGGCTGAAGCCTGCGGCTACCGGCTGCGGCTACCGGCTGCGACTACCGAGATTGCTTCGCTTCGCAATGACGGGATTCACTGAGTACCTACAAAGACTGAGTTTATTCTAGCTAGACCTTCCTATTTGTCAAGAAAACCGTCTCTAGGACTTTCCCCAAAATTTCTAAAAGGGTGAAGTCTCAGAAGGGCTGTTAGGTAAGATCAGGAAGCGTCCGGTAAACAAAAAAGTAACCGAGAGGGTGCCTTGTGAGATAGTCCTCCGGGCAAGAAAGAAAGGCTACCAGCAGCTCAAAAAGGGCAAGGAAATTCTCGAGTCGAAGAGGCTAAGGGCTTACCGGGTCATCCTGAGGGAAAGCCCGGTCGGGGATAACGAATAATAAGTTTCTCCGGCAAAGACCGCTAGAGGGGCATCCCGATGGCAGTCTTTATTTCACAGGCGCATATTTGTTTCAGAGTCAAATAAATGTGAGCGCTTCATATTAATACTGGCGTAAACCGTGTCGCCGACTCTAGCCAGGAGTTTCGGAGGGACAACCGCTCTGAGAACAAGATCATTAATTCTTAGGTTTAAGATATCTTCCACCCCCATGCTCTGAGTAAAGTATACTGTACATTTGAATGAATCAGCTTCCTTTTTCTCTTTCGATACTTCAATGTCTTCCGGCCTTATTCCCAAAATCAATTCTCTCTTAGTGTATTTTTCGAGCGAACTCTGCTGTGTTCCAGAAATGGGGCAAACCAGTGTTTTCTTTCCGACCACTAAAGTACTTGTTTCTATGCTCGCCTCGAATAAGTTAATTGTGGGGCTTCCCACAAACTTAGCCACGAAAACGTTTTCTGGCGAGTTGTATGTTTCATCAGGGGTGCCAATCTGAAGAATTCTGCCTTCATTAAGCACTGCGATTCTATCACCCATTGTCATTGCTTCGATTTGGTCATGAGTTACATAAAAAAAAGTGAATCCGAGATCCAGGTGGAGTCTGGCAAGCTCTGTCCTCATTTCTTCTCTCAGTTTTGCGTCCAGATTTGATAAAGGCTCATCCATGAGAAAGACTTTTGGAGTTCTGACCATTGCTCTGCCTATCGCCACACGTTGCATTTCTCCACCACTCAAATTAACTGTTTCTCGGCCTAGTAGCGACTCGATGCGTAGGACCCTGGCAACTTCACTCACTTTAGCATCGATTTCTGATTCAGACAGTCTTCTAAGCTTTGACCTTAGAGGAAATTCGAGATTTTGCCGCACAGTATAGTGAGGATAAAGAGTATAGTATTGAAATACAAAAGCAACATCTCTTAAGGCGGGGCTAAGATCATTTACTGAAACATTGCCCAGATATACCTCCCCCTGGTCTGGTTTTTCTAGTCCTGCTACAAGTCTTAGGGTCGTGGTTTTTCCTGCTCCGGTTGGACCAAGGAGAACAAAGAATTCTCTGTCGTCGATTTCTAAATCTATATTGTCTACCGCAGTTACTTCGCCGAAAGTTTTTGTCAGAGAAGCTAATCTCACGCTGGCCATTGGTACACTTTCTGGTTGATGGTTCGTTACACTACCGAATCACCAGTTTCCTCATCAAAAATGCTTATTCTTTTCGGATCAAAACTAATATATACGGTTTCTCCAACCTCTGGCAATATGCTTGGTACAGTGCGCACCTTGATGGTCTCATCGCCGAGTCTCACGTCTGTGATATTGTAGGAGCCCATTGTCTCGACCACGTAAACTCTTGTTTGGAGATGGTTGCTTTTCTCTTTTCTGCTGAATATCACGTTTTCTGGCCGGACGCCTAAGACTAGGTCTTTTTCTTCCTTTTTCTTGTCGATGATTATCCTTTGGATTTCGTCGGGGATTGCAATGGTGGTGTTGACGCCGGGCAATCGTAGGGTAAGTTTACCCCCGGGACCTCTTAACGGTTTACAGCTGATGAAATTCATTCCGGGACTTCCAATGAAATTTGCCACGAACAGATTCTTGGGTTTGTTGTATACTTCATGGGGTGTTCCAACTTGTTGTAAGACTCCAAGATTCATTATGACAACACGGTCCCCCATGGACATTGCTTCAACCTGGTCGTGAGTTACATAGACGGTGGTAGCGCCAATATCAACATGGAGTTTCTTGAGTTCAGCTCGCATTTCTTCTCTGAATTTTGCATCCAAAGTGCCTATTGGTTCATCAAGTAAGAATACTTTCGGTCTTCGGACAATAGCTCTTCCCAGGGCAACTCTCTGCATATCTCCCCCCGAAAGTTCCCTGGGTTTTTTGTTCAATATGTGCTTTATTCTGAGGATCTGTGCCGCTCGATCTACTTCCTGCCTGGCCCTCTTCTTGCTAAGTCCCTGTGCCACTAAAGGAAAGGCGATATTACCGTAAGCTGTTAGATGAGGATAGAGAGCATAGAGCTGGAAGACGAACGCTACATCTCTTTTTGATGCTCTTTTGTTGGTGACATCCTCCTCATCTATCAGTATCTTTCCTTCGTCGGGTGTTTCGAGGCCGGAGATGCATCTCAGGGTGGTAGTTTTACCACATCCGGAGGGTCCGAGAAGAACGACAAATTCCTTGTCTCTGATATGAAGATTAAGGTTATTCACGGCGACAAGGCTGCCAAATCTCTTTACAATGTTCCTTAAAGCTATTTCTGCCATCTAGGAAATCGCTGCCTTCTTTTGCTAATCGTCCTCATGCACCCAGTCTATTTTCATGTCTTCTCGCTAGGGGGGCCAGAATTTGCATCATCTAGGCCCACCACATTTCACCCGGCTTCTCATAAATAAGAACCTTTCCTAAGAATTCAATGGCTTTGCTTAGTCCTTCATTTACTGACATCAGGGGATCTTCATGTTCGATACTGATAACTCCGTCGTATCCGATGAATCTCAAGGTCGAGACAAAGTTGTTCCAGAACTCCGCTCCGTGGCCATACCCAACAGTTCGAAATGTCCATGCTCTTTTGGCCAGTTCCCTATAATGCTTCCAGTCATTTACTCCTCGAAAATCAACTACTGAGCTGTTAATTCTACTGTCTTTTGCATGAACGTGAACTATTGCATTGCCCAGGTACCTCATCGAAACAATGGGATCCATCCCCTGCCAGAATAAATGGCTGGGATCAAAGTTGCATGAAATCTCTTCCGCGCCCACCTCTTCTCTCAGCTTGAGTAAGGCTTCAGTATTATAGACTACATCTCCAGGATGCATCTCAAGACCGAACTTGATTCCCACTTTTTTTGCTTTTTTTGCCATTTTCTTCCAGAAGGGAATCACCTTCTTTTCCCATTGCCATTTGACTGCCTCTTCAAAATAGGTGGGCCAGGGACAAGTTATCCAGTTTGGGTATTTTGCATCTTCTCCGGCTCCGGGACATCCGGCAAAACAGTTAATTACTCCCACTCCTATCATTGATGCAAGCTCAATAGATGCCTCAAGATCTTTGGTATGCTCATCAGAGAACTCTTTCTGTGGATGAAGTGGATTTCCGTGGCAAGCGAGGGCACTTATTTTGAGCTCGTTTTTCTCAGCCGTTTCTTTAAATTCTCTCACTGCATCATGGTTCTTTAGTAGAGCAGCGGGATCACAGTGAGCTTTTCCCACAAAACCACCAGAACCAGGTTCAATTGCGCTGAGGCCAGCATCCTTTGCTGCTTTGCAAGCATGCTCCCATGACTTGTCGGAAAAGCAGTTTGCCATTACCCCCAGTTCCATCTTACTCTCCTTTCTCCTGTTTTGTTGCGTAATACCGGCTCATTTTGCACTGGTAGCTAGCTTTCACCAATTGAACCACTCATAGAAGATAAGTCTTTTCAAGGAAAGAATCACTTCATATGAATTGCCAGAATATATCCAAGAGTTCCGGTCGAAAGAATGGCAAAGCCATTCTGGTATAGAAAAAACGTCCACGGTTGGCAAAGAGCTACTATTCCAAAAATCATAATCCACATAAAAGTTGCTTCTAGATACTGCCTTCTCAATATTTTTAATTTCCAAAAGATTACTGTAATTAGGAGATAAGAGGCTGCGCACACCACAAATGCTATCATTCTTTCATCTTCTTTGGCACTTGTCGGAAATCCGGTCAAATTCAGGCGATCTCGTCACTCCGCAGATTTAGTGTAAGTTTTGGATTTTGCTCTATTTTCTTACCGCTCCGAAGGTAATACCCCTGAGGAGATGCTTTCTTAAAATTATGGTGAAGACCATTACAGGCACCAGAAATATGAACGTTCCGGCTGCAGCAGCTCCCCAGTCATATCCCAGCACCCCCATCTGATAAGGGAGCCACGCGGGTACTGTCTGGGCAATTTTCCTTGAAAGTAGAAAGGCGAAGGCATATTCGTTCCACGAGAATATGAAACAGAAAACCGCGGTGGCTGCTATTCCCGTAGTTGCTTGCGGAACCACGATCTTCCTGAACACCTGAAAACGAGTATATCCATCAACCATTGCTGCTTCTTCATATTCGGTAGGAATTTCATCGATAAACCCTTTCAGTACCCAGACCGCAAAAGATACATTAAAAGCAACGTACAAAAGTATCAGGCCAATGTGAGTATCGGTTAGTCCCAGGAACCTGAACATAAGAAAAACCGGGATCACTACTACTACTGGCGGAAGCATTCGCGTGCTCAGGATGAAAAAGAGAAGATCGTCTTTACCTCTGACCTTGAACCTCGAAAAACCATAAGCAGTGATTGTTCCGAGGATTACAGTTATTACTGTGCTTATTGAGCAGATAACAATACTATTCAGATATCTTCGGGGCAGATCACCTAATCTTACGATTTCTTCGTTGGTTTCTCTATAGACGATGCGTTCGTACCACTTCATGCGGGCCATCTCTTCCTCGGTCGGCACCTTTCCTGGAGGGTAGACGGTTCTAGAGGTAAAAATTCTGATAAAGCTCCCAATTGAGGGTTTGAATATGACTTTGGGTGGATACTCCTTGATCCCTGTCCATGGTTTGAAAGATGTATTTATAATATACAAAAAGGGTACGAGATAAACAAAAGTAATCACTGCCAGGACTATTATCAAAACCCAGCCACCGATTTTTTGTCTTCGGTTAGCTATTCTTGCCATAGAATCCCTCTCTAGCCATCGAGTCCCTATTGCTTTGCTTTCTTCAGGTATTTGATGAAAATACTTGTGGTTGCAATAATTATTATGAGCATGATATAGCCGAGTGCAGAACCATAGCTTGTCTTCCAGGTGACAAACGACACATTATACAGATGTAGGGCGAGCAGCCGAGGAGCGACCGCTCCCCTCCCAACTATTCCCATTGGTAGGTCAAATATTTTGAAGGCTTCGATAGTGCGAAATATCAGAGCCACCAGAAGAAGAGGATATACCATGGGAAGGGTTATTTTCCAGAACTTAAGCCACCATGAAGCTCGGTCAATTTCGGCAGCTTCGTAGAGGTACCTAGGAATAGCTGAAAGTCCTGCGATGGAAAGGAGCATTACAAAAGGGGTCCACATCCAGATGTCCACAATGACGATGGAGTACAAGTTTCGTGCCGGGTCCGAAACCCAATCTATCCTTCCCAAGCCCAGCAGGTAGTTGAAGCTACCCCAGTTGGGATCGTAGAACAATTGCCACATCAGGCCCACTATTACCGGGGACATTGTCATCGGTAGGACCAAAAGAGTTGTTATTAGACCCTTACCTTTGAAATTGCTTCGAAAAATGAGTAGAGCAAGGCCAAAACCAAGTATCATTTCTCCGCCGACTGACAAAACCACATACTTAGCGGTGGTGATAAATCTAATCCATATGTCAGGATCAGTTAAGATGCGGGAATAGTTTGCGGTTCCGATCATCCTTGGATTTTTGCCCCAAATGTTTGGCATTTTGGCGGAGTAACGAGAAAAACTAAGAAACAGTGACCAGAATAAGGGAAATACATTTATCACGATAAGCAAAATGATTGTGGGGAAGATGAAGAGTCGTAGGAGCGTGATATCCCGCATAGGCCGATAGTAAACTTGCCCGTTTCTCGTGTGGTTTTCCTTGGATCTTTTAAATATACTCATCCTTTTCTCGCACTTTTCCAGATAGGCGCTTCCCCCGAGAAGAATCCCGGGGGAAGCGAGCTTTTAGCGGCCAGTACTAGTCGTAGTATCCCGCTTCTTCAAAGATAGATTTCCATTTTTCTGTGCATTTGTCCAGGGCTTGCTCGGCGGTACCATTACCTTTGATAACGTAGTCGGCAATTATTTCACTGAAGGTTCGGAGAAGCTCGTCGTATTCTGGACACGCCCACCAATCCTTGAAGATCTCCATTGATGTCTTGAATGTAGGGTTGTATGGGGTTGCATTGAGGAATTCATCGGAGGCTAAAGTGTCTGCGTGGCAGGTATAACCGCCTGCTTTCGCCCATTTCATTTGCGTATCCGGTCTTATGAACCACTCCAGCCATTTGAATGCGAGGTCCTTCTTTTTTGAATAGGAGACTACTGAAGCTCCCTGCCCCCCGAGAGCAGCGAACTGTCTTTCTACACCGTCCAGACCAACTTGTGGAGGACAAGCAAAGTATCCGGTGACATCAGCGTATTCATTGGTTGCCTTGTTCGCCAGGCCGGGGAAGAACGCAAGATAGTTACAGCTCATCGGTACTATCCCTGCGACAAAAGCATCGTTAGACTTGATGTAGAACGCGTTACCAAATCCCGGCGGCACGAATTGAAAAAGATCATGATAGTACTTTATTCCCGCAATAGCACCCTCAGTGTTCAGGTAGCCATCGACTTTGTAGGTTGAATAGTTGCCAAGCTCTCCCCCAAACGACCAGATGACTTGTTCGGCGAACATTGCCAGCGAGTCATATCCGTTATCACCGTAGATTGCCACGCCATAGAAATCGTTAGCCGGATCGTGGAAGAATTCGGCTATGTCTTTCAGCATATCCCAGGACTTTGGTACTCCCAGGGAATATCCATATTTTTTTTCAAAAGCAGCCATGTTGTCAGGATCCTCAAAGAGGTCTTTGCGATATGCCCAGGCTAATGCGTCCCCTTCGCAAGGAACTGCATAGTACTTTCCTGACCCCTTGGGATACTCCGCGTAATAGGTTAGGGAAGCAGGAGTAAAGGTTTTGTCAACCTCGTGCTCGGTAATCCAGTTGGTCAAATCTACATAGTGTCCGCCAACTACGTTGTTTCCGATGTCCTGACTGTCACCGACGATGATGTCCCAGGCGTCACTTTTGGCAATTAGCTCAGTATTGTATTTCTGCACGAACGTCTCCCACGGAGTTTGCTCAACAATTACTTTGATGCCGGTCTCGGCAGTAAAATCCCGAGACACCTTTTCCAGATAATCAGCTGGCGCCCACTGTGCCCAATGAATTGTGATGAACTCTTCCTTAGCCAGAGCTTGATGGCTGGCTAGAGAAAGGCCAACAATCAGGGACACACTCAAAATAACCGCTACTGACGGTAAGGATATTTTCTTCATTTGTCTTCCTCCTCTTCTTTTGGAATGCTTCATTCCTCTCAAGGACCTCCAAGATAAAGAAGTCAACATTTGGATGATTATCTCTTGGAGGACCGCCTCGTATCTTTAGCTAGTGGCCTGTCTAATGTCTCACCTCCCTTTGGCCTTGTTCTTAGCTTTGCCTCTTTCAACTTCTCCTTTTTGACGCCAGTTCTTCTTAGACTTCAGCTCTTTTAGTGTATTAAATGTATTAAAATAGTCAAGCCCATCTCCGCCAGAGCTAGCGGTGGCGTACCAGAACTATATAATTCTCTACTTTAGGCATTTCCCTCAATTTAGTAAAATCCAGAAAAATTGACAGAACATTCCTTTTATGGTAAAATTATAAGTGAAAAATGGTTTCAATAAAAAAAGGAAGGAGGTGGGGATAAAGTAAAAGGTGTCTGTTTTTCATGTATGTAATTGAGAAAGAAGGAGGAGGAAGATGAAAAAGATAGGTTTAATAGCTATGACACTATCGTTGATTCCCCTGCTTTTTGGAACGCCTGTTGGTGCTAAGAAAGAGGTTAGCTTCTTTCTGGCACTATACGATGGATTGAGACCTGAATACTACCAGGATTTAAACAGAGCTTTTAACGAGGCAAATCCAGACATAGATTTAAAAGTTATCCCTGTGGATTGGAATAAACTCCATGATAAGCTGGTAGTTGCTATTGCAGGAGGTAGACCTCCAGATCTTTCGGTTATTGGAACCCGATGGTTATTAGAATTTTTAGATATAGGAGTGGTAGAACCTATAGAAAAACATCTAAGTAAAGAGTTAATTGACAATATTGAACCCGGAGCTATGGAAGCCAGAATCAACAATGTCCTCTATGCTCTACCCGTAGCAGCCGGCCCTCGATTTTTGTACTATCGCTCTGACATCTTTAAGAAACATGGTATTGCCGGACCCCCAGACACTTTTGAGGAGATGCTTACCTATGCCCAAAAGATCAATAATCCCCCCAATTTCTACGGTGTAGGAATGAGCGGGAAAAAGTATGTGGAGCTCACCGAATTTGCCTATTATCTTCTCGGAAACGATGGCTACTTTTTTGAAATCAACCCTGATGGAAGCTACGGAAAGTGCCGAGTTAACGATGAGGCAGGAGTTGGAGCTTTGACCTTTATGAACGATTTGGTTAACAAATACAAGGTGACTCAGTCAGGTGTGACTGCATATACACGAGATGAAGTTCAGGATCTTTTTGTCTCCGGTAAATTAGGTATCATCTTGATTGGAGCATACACTGATGTCATTCTGAAGCAAAGAGGGGTTACCTTCAAATGGGATTATGGTCTCATACCTCGTTTTGCCGGTAAAGATCGTCATCCCCTTATGATTACCGATTCCATTATGATGTTTGAAGCCTCAAAAAACAAGGAAGCAGCAGCAAAGTTCTTGGAGTTCTTTTATCAGGATGAGTGGCGACTTGGGTTTGATAAACAGGTTGGATTTCCTCCTGTGCTAAAATCGGTAGGGAAAATGCCTTATTTCCAGGCACCAATCTATAAAGTCATGGTTAACTCTATGTCTGGAGCTAAGGGATGGCCTTTGATTCCTCAATGGGCAGAATGTAATGATATAATCTGGGATGCAATAGGGGCAACTTTCTTAGGTCAGAAAACTCCCAAGGAAGCACTGGATGAGGCAGCAGCAAGAATAGATGAGATTCGGGAAGAATAGTAAGTCGAAGCTCAGGTGGCCTTCAGGCCACCTGAGCTTTAATTATAGTTATGGATAAGAATCTTGCCTCTCGTCCTAAAGTAAAAGTCGCCTTTTGGATTACAGAGTCGACGCTTGCCTACCTTCTTCTCTTACCTGCTATAGCAGTCCTAATAGCTTTTATGCTTTATCCTATTGTTTACGTTTTCCTAACATCGCTGTATAAAACCAACCGAATAGGGAATCTGGTTAAATTCATCGAGACAGATAACTTTAAAACTTTATTTAGCAGGAGGGAATTTTGGGAAGTAACCATCAGATCAGTTATCTGGACTGTCCTGGCAGTTTCTGCTAAAACTTTAGTAGGTCTTACCATTGCTCTTTTGTTAAATGTTGATTTTAAAGGAAGAAAACTGGCCCGCACTCTGGTTATTCTCCCCTGGGCATCCTCAGTTCCTATAAGTGCTATGCTCTGGCAGTGGACATATAATTATGATTTTGGACTTCTCAATTATACCCTGAAAATAACCGGTCTCTGGAAGCACCCTCCTCACTGGCTGGGATATCCCCTTTCTGCTTTTTTTGCTAATCTTTATGTGGACATCTGGATTGGCATACCTTTTATGGCTTTGGTCTTCTTAGCTGGTCTTCAAAGTGTACCTCCAAATTTGTATGAAGCAGCCGAGGCAGATGGAGCAAGCCTCTGGCAGAAGTTTTATCATATTACCCTGCCTTTACTTAAACCAGTCCTGCTAATCGCTACTTTACTCTCCTGTCTTTGGACCTTTAATGATTTTAATGTCATTTATATTTTAACCAAAGGTGGACCAGTAAATTCCACCGATATCCTTATTACTTTTATCTATAAATATGCCTTTAGTTTTTTGAAATTCGGACCAGCCGCTGCCATGGCAGTGGTTGCCTTCGCTATTCTTCTCATTTTAAGCTTACTCTATGCCTGGTTTTATTTCAAAAGTGAAAGGTACTGATGAAGCAAAATAAAGGTAAATTTGTTGTCTGTTTCTTAATCATAGTTATACTATTGGTGTTACTATTCCCTTTCTTTGTGACTCTTTCTACGGCATTTAAACCATTAAAAGAGGTTTACGCCTCTCCTCCTCATTGGATACCTTACCGATTATGGTGGCGTAATTTTAGTGATGTCTGGACAAAATACCCTCTGGCGCAGTATTTTATCAATAGCTTTATTATTGCCTCAGGGGCAACTCTCTTAAACATGGTTTTATGTATTCCTGCTGCCTATGCAGTTGCCCGATTAAAATTTGTTGGGCGAAAATTCTTGCTGTTTTCGTTTCTGGTTGTTCAAATGTTTTCCCCTATTATTGTGGTTATTTCCCTATTTAAAATCTTTGCCCGCTTAGGCATGGTTGATACTCTCTCATCTTTGGTTATTGTTAATACTGTGTTTACTCTGGCCTTTTCCATCTGGATGTTGAATGGTTACTTTTCCACTATACCTATGGAAATAGAGGAGGCTGCTCTTATAGATGGATGCACTCGTCTAAAAGCCATAATCCATGTTACCCTACCCATTGCTATGCCTGGCGTGGTCACCACTCTTATTTACACCTTTATCTGGGCCTGGAATGAGTTTATGTTTGCCTTAACTCTTATCAATACAGCGGCAAAAAAGCCATTAACACTGGGTCTTTATGATCTTGTGGGAAGGTGGGAAGTGCAGTGGCAGTATCTTACAGCAGCTTCTCTCTTCGCTGTTACCCCTGTTATAGTCTTGTTTATTTTGATTGAAAAACAATTGGTTAGAGGCTTAGCTGGGGGAGCTATAAAGGGATAAATTAAATTCAGATTCGGCGATTTGAATAAAAAAGTTAGTTCAAGGTCTTCCCGCCGGAGCAATTAAGTAGTTAAACTTTAAGGCGTAGTTTAAGCCTTATAATCTTAATGGTTTACCCTTTTTCGCTGATTCGTAGGCAGTTAAAGCAATTTTTAGATTGCGAAGACCAAGCTCAGGAGGAAAGGAAAGTGTTTTATCCTCCAGGATGGAACCGGAAAAATCCTCTATCTCTGCTTGGTAAATGTTAACCGGCTCAACCTTAATTTCCTCTTCTTTAATCTCCTGCCGAGGCTGGGCTGCCTGGTATCTTTTTACCTCTTTTTCAATTCTTCCTATCATATAACCTGATGATTCCTGTCCTATGGTTCCTCTTGCCAGAATACTTCCCTTGCTTCCATAAACCTCTAGCCTGTTTTCAGAGGCAGCATCCGGGATATTGAAATGGTTATCCACCACTGCCACAGCACCACTTTCAAATTTTAAAACCACTACTGCTGTATCCTCTACTGGATAATCCTGCACCAAATGTCCTGTATAGCAGAAAACTTCTACCGCTTTCCCCATAAACATCTCCAGCAAATCAATACAGTGAGTTCCCATATCTATAAGTGACCCTCCTCCTCCAAACTCGAACCTTTGACGCCAGGCCCCTTCCGTAGGTGGATACCAGCAGGTTAATTGAGCTCTTCCCATAACTAAAGTTCCCAATGCTCCTTCATCTATGAGCTCTTTTATCTTGCGGTGGTGGGAATGGTAGCGCATCATATAATCTAAGGTAAATTTTACCCTATTTTCCTCACATACCCTCATTATCTCCCCTGCCTGGTTTAAATTCATAGCCATAGGTTTCTCACAGAGGATGTGTTTTCCAGCTCGGGCAGCTTTAAGAGCTTGTGGATGATGCAGGTAGGTGGGAGTAGCAATGTAAATGGCTTCCACCTCTGGGTCATTAATTAAATCATCCTCTTTGGTGTAGTATCGGATCCCTCCGTATTTTTCTGCCACCTTTTTTAAACGCGCCTCATCTATATCCATCAATGCCACAAGTTTAGCGTTTTCTGCAGGGATTATTCCCTCAGGGATTGTTCTTCTATCAGCAATACCACAGGCTCCAATAACTCCCCATTTTACTGGCATACAGACCTCCTCTCTGCTGAACCCGGCAAAAATCCTGGTCATCGAGTTTCCCTTATCTTGCGTAGTAAGAGGCAACCTTCTTAATTGCTCTGGTAAATAGATGAATATGTTCCTCTTCGAAGGTAGGGAACATATGGACAACAAAGGTTCTTTCCTCTAACCAGGCACAATTGGGACAAAAAACCTTGTCATACTCTACTTGTTTGGGGTCGGTATATTCTCTTGATTCAAAAGGGAACTTAAATCTACCAAAACCATTATGCTCTGTGTAAGCTTTTTCCTTATAGCTCTGAGGCCAAAACTCCTTCCAGGCTACAACACCTTCGGCAAGTATTGCCTTCAGAAATCTATTTTTATCACAGGTAAGTCTATCAAGATCAAGAACAATGGGGAAGACATAAAAACCATTTACCTTTTCCTTATTGTGGACTGGCAGATACTTAATCTGTGGGCAATCCGAGAGCTCATCAATTAAAATCTCTCCGTATCTGCGGCGTCTTGGCAAATTCCAGGTATCGATCCTTTCCAATTCCTTAAGGCCAATAGCGGATTGCATTTCAGTCATTCTATAATTAAAACCAATCCGCCGGTGAATGTAAGGCAGAGCCTGTTCCATCTCTAAAAGGCTCATTCTCTTCTCGACATCATAGCCATGATCACGAAAGGAGCGCGCCTCCCAGGCAATTTCTTCACTATTGGTAACAACCATCCCACCTTCTCCACCAGTGGTAAAGGTCTTGTTTTGACAGAAACTAAAGGCTCCCACATCACCTATAGAGCCAACCTTCTTCCCTTTATAGAGAGCACCGTGTGCCTCAGCGGCATCTTCAATTACGTAAAGACCATGCTTTTTAGCAATAACCATAATTTCATCCATTTCACAGACGTTGCCATAAAGATGAACCGGGATGATGGCACGGGTACGAGGGGTTATCTTTCCTTCAATATCCTCCGGATCAATGCAATGGTCCTCCCGACGAACATCAGCAAAAACAGGAATTGCTCCTGCTTGAACTATACAAAAGGAGCTAGCAATGAAGGTATAAGGAACAGTAATCACTTCATCTCCAGGACCGATATTTAAGGCACCCAAAGCAGTATGCAAGGCGGAGGTACCGCTGCTGGTACTGATTGCATACTTTATTCCACACCATTTGGCAAAATGCTTTTCAAATTCCATTCCTAAAGGACCTGTCCAGTAGTTTACTTTACCTGTCTTCAGGGGCTCCATGGCTGCCTCAATTATTTCCTCTGTAAACCAGGGCCAGAAAGGCAGTTTTTCCTGGATAGTTGGTTTTCCTCCCTCAATGGCTAATTTTTCAGACATATCATCCTCCTTATAGATCTAAAGCTCCCCTATCGTTTTTACCTTTGCATCTCTTCTACTGATTCTATTACTGCATCGGCCATATACTCAAGTTGTTCCTGGGTTAAGGGGTAAAGTGCGGAATCTGAACTACTCCTTTTTGAGTAAGCTTTTTCTTCAAATCCTGGATATCCCCTTTTAGCCTATCAGGGTCTAGCTGCAGAAGATAAAGGTGATGGGTGCTTTTTATTTGCGCACTATCCAGGGGAGGAGTTACAATTCCCTCCACATCATCCACATTCACCTTTTCGCCCACTGCTGCCCAGGGTACACGGGCTTCTCCAGTATCATATCTAAAATCTGTTGTAGCTTTCTTTTTCTTCATAATTTATCACCTCTTTTTCGTTGGGCTGTTTTATTGATAATTTTTATCTATTTGCTCTATTCTGTCAATAGAACGCGTTAATTATCCTCTGGAAAAAATTACGATTCTCGAATTTCTTAAGGGCTTAACCTTACCTCCTCATTCTTCAAATCAGAATAGGAGATAGTCATCCCCTAGTTCTATAAAAAAAGCCTTTCCAATAATTTTCATTTCCATTCTGATTAGAACTACTCCTATCTTCCAAAAGCGCCAAGAGATCCACATAAAATCACAGCTGTTTATTTTTCTCGATATGACTGGAATCTTGTGGTAAGGATCTCTGTAAATACAAGAAGATGTAAGACTGAGTTTGTCCGGGATGATGTGGATGAATATCTGAGAGAATCCTCATAAACTAGGGCAGCCTTTGTTGACGATACCTTAATTTAGTGGGAACCTCCCTGTAAAGGTGGGGATGAACGAATAGACGATCAGAAAATACGTAGAGCTACACGGCAAGCAAGATGCAGGACAAGCAGAGCTTGAATTATAATTTAATTAACAGACTTAACACGGGGGCTTGACAAAAAAACTTCTTTTGCTAACACTTAGCAATGAATTTAGATCTTTTTGACAAGCGAGAGCTAAGAATAAGGCTAGAAGGAGGTGAGAGAGCAGGTAGAACTGTTAGCTGGGAAATAAAGGAAGGCTTTCCAAGAAAGTGTTGAGAAATTATTTTCTGTTTTGGGAGCTTTCCACAGAAAAATGAACCAAGTCCGAAATATGGAGGTAAAGGAAATGAAAAGAATTAGTTTAAGATGGGTAAAAAAGATGGCGAAAAGGACTATAAATACCGTTTTAGCCCCAGTCATTACAGTGATCATCGCTGTGGCAATTACAGTCCCTCTAGCATGGTGCTCACCGGCTCCAACAGGTTACTACTTTGGCCATGATTCCCTGTATATGGGCGATGAGTGGATGAGGGTGACTGACCTCGCGATCCACTATTGGGGCGAAGATCATGGAATTAGGGTGCTTACCAAAAATGCACATTTCGATCCAGAAATTCAGATTAAAGATTATAGATATATGGTAGCTGCTGGCGTTGATGCAATAATATCTTCTCCCGTCGATGCAGTAGCTACAAAAGGTATTACGGAGTGGGTCGTGTCGCAGGATGTTCCCCTCGTAACGTACAATACCGATGTTGATACAACAGCTGTGAAAATTACTGTAATGTTCGGTAATAAAAGAGCTGCAATGCAAGTAGCAGAAAAATGTATAGAGTACTTAAAAGAGGTTCAGGGAACCGAAGAACCTTCGGGCTTCATTGTTGGCCTTCAAGGAACTGAGGCAGTCGATACAGATGAAGTACGTGCCGAGGGATATAAAGAGGTTTTTAATAGATATCCAGGCATCAATTATGTGTGGTTTTACACCAAGTCAGTCATGAGCGAGGCCCAAGCAAGAGCATATGACTCAATCATGGAATATGATAGGCCGGTTGCTATTGTTTCTCAAAACACGACTAATGGAAGAGGGGGATACATGGCACTCGAAAGGACAGGTATGACTGAACTTAGAGGAGAGCCAGGCCATGTGTGGATGGGTTCCATAGGTTCTCCGCCCGAGTGGATAGATATGATGAAGGAAGGTAAAGTAGACTATGGTTATGTCCAGCCCAACTTATTCTACGGTCCTTTAGCCATGTACTTCGCTATGCAACTCATAGAAAAAGACGAAGCAGGATTGCCTAATGTCGGTCAGACGATAACATGCAATCCGAATAAAACTAATGGGCACCAATCCGATGGAACATATAACCTCGTTATAACGGGATACGAACACCTGTTTGAACCATGGGCATTGGACGCTCAAACATGGTTTCCTGCCGAAGTTGTAACGAACTATGGACACAGGTGGTTTAAGGTATCTGGAATGGAGGTAACACCAGAAACAGCCGACAATCCATCAATATGGGGAAATGCAGCAAGGGAATGGTTGAGGCCAATAAAATAAAGCCTTCCCTTTTTATTTTTTGTAGTTGCTGTACTCATGCACCACATAATAGCATCCACTCATAGTACAAGACTTTGGCAAAAATTATCTCAAAAACGAGCTCACGTTCCCTTGGATACAGGGTTAGAACGTTATCTGTATCCAAGGGACAAAAATCTAGGCGAAAATTGGCTCTTTCACTTGGAAACATTCCAGGAGAATGTCATAGTGGTCCTTAAGCCACGTGTAGAAACGGAGAAAACTGAGCTTCCTAAAAGCTCTGAGTAAGTCTCTAAGGGTATTTTAAGCTTACGTTGGGTTTAAATGCCCTCCGAAAAGCTCCTTTTAGCTTACCCATCTTTAAAAAGGTGTAAGCCAAAAAGACAAGGTTCCAATGCCTTTTAATTTCCTTTATCGTACGATACCTTCTTATCCTCTTTCTTCCGTGCCTTTTCACTTTTTTTACCTTTCTCCTCCTTCTTTTTCGGTAAAAGGGCCTTGTCCCTCTTTAAATTGGAAAGCCAATGTAGATTTTTTCTCTCGCAAAATCTCTCAGACGTTCCGTCCACTCTCCTTGCAATTATGGCGATCTTGAACAGAAAGAAAGCGTTATTAAACTCAAGAAGGGATTCAAGCGGGAAACTCGATGTTATTTGAAACGGATTAAATCCAAAACTGGTTTTGACGAATATAAAAAGAGTGGAAAAATGGGTGCAACTCGTGATAAAGTAATGTTGTTTTTTGTTGAGAAAATAGCCTGGTTCCTTGCGATATTGTTCTATGTTATTTTCGCTGTATTGAAGCCAACGGGAATGCTTAGATGGAATATGCTCGTTTTTATAATTTATTCTGCAGTTCCGCTGGGATTTATCGTACTTGCCGAATCGATATGTCTTATCTCTGGAAATTTTGACCTTTCGGTTGGTATGATGACAGGTTTTATAGGTATGGTGGCAGGAATGATAATGGTATGGTGGTTACCAGACACTATTCCTGCCCCCCTGACTATACTCCTACCGCTAATTCTCGGGTTGGGTTGTGGAGCTCTAAATGGATCCCTTGTAGGTTTCTTAGGGCTTAACCCATTCCTTGCAACGTTGGGGACTTCTATGGTATTTTTGGGTGGAAAATTATTAATTCACCCACATCCAA
>Ga0307439_1000284_pt1 | contig 36395 bp, 28 predicted proteins | sample SalMarWE160490MG_FD_202142 | JGI IMG/M metagenome (GOLD analysis project Ga0307439, IMG submission 202142) | Salt marsh sediment microbial communities from the Plum Island Ecosystem LTER, Massachusetts, United States - WE1604-90 | ecosystem: Environmental > Aquatic > Marine > Intertidal zone >... | reverse complement strand
CGGTGTTTTAGGAGATAAAATCTGCGATAAAGCACTCAGGACTTTGTTTTTCCAAAGATGAATGGAATCTTCATTTACTCCGTACCTACGAGCTAGGGAACAAATTCTTGCTCCTTTTAGGTGCTCGAGAATGAGCTCCACCTTTCTTTCGGTATCTATTGATCGATAAGGCATTTTCTTTTTCTCCTCCTTTCACCTTTATTCTAACATAAAGAAAGGAGAAGTCAATAGAAAATACCGAAAAGTTTATCACTGAAAATCTCTCAAAAAACAGCTATTTTTGACTATCAAAAAACTTTCGTGCAAAAGTTGGTTGACAAGATTAAAGAAAATGTTATACTATAAATAAAGAATTCTACAAAATAACAGATGAGGAGGTGAGTTTGAGGACGGAAGATCCAATTTTATCTAAAGGAGGTGGTAGAGGAGATAACATAAAAAGAGAAAGGATAGGTTTTTTGAAAGAAAGTAAGACTTTTGCAAAGGGAGGTTAAGAATGTTTAAGAAAGTAAAAAAGGGTAGGCTCATTAAAGAAGTAGTGATAGTGGTACTGTGCGCGGCGGTAATAGTCCTGGGCAGCCTCGGAAGTAGCCAGGCTCTGGCACAGAAAAGGTTTGAGGGTGTTGAAATTACTGTATTTACGCAATCCCCTCCTTTTATTGCCAAACCAGTGCAGATGTTTAGACCTGACTGGGAGAAAAAGACTGGAGGAAAGGTGAGGTTGATTACTGGTCCCTGGGCGGAACTATACCCAAAGATGTTTACCTCATTTGCCATGGGAGCCAAAAAGTACGACATCATCCTTTTTCCGGCAGCCTGGCTAGCAGATTTTGCCAGTAATGGGTTTTTGGCCCCTCTTGATACCTTCATTGCTGCAGATACGAGAATAGATTGGCTGGATATACTACCGGTTTACCGAGAGAGAATCTCGACCTATGCCGGCACCATCTATGCTATTACTATGGATGGGGATAACCACATTTTCTACTACCGCCGAGATGCTATCGAGAATCCCGAGTATCAAGCGAAATTCAAAGCCAAATATGGATATGACCTTGCTCCACCTAAGACCTGGGCACAAGTTCGAGATGTAGCGGAATTTTTCAATGGATGGGATTGGGACGGCGATGGCCGGAAAGAATACGGAGTAGTGGAAGCTATGAGGAAGGGTGACCAAGCATACTGGACGTTCTTTTCTCGATCGGCAGCTTTTACATCCATACCCGGACAACCCCAGGGTCTCTTTTTCGATCCTGAGACTATGAAACCCCTGATAAACGATCCTGGTCATGTCAAGGCACTTGAAAATTGGATAGAGATCATAGAATTTGGTGTTCCTGGCGTAATTAACATGGATTCAGGAGAGATAAGAACTGTTTATGCTGTGGGGGAAGCTGCTATGGCTGTAGATTGGGGGGACATTGGACAAATGGCAGATACCAGCCCGGAATCTACCGTTAAGGGGAAAGTAGGCTACAGCATACTTCCGGGAACCACCAAGACCTGGGACTATGTCAAGAAGAGCTGGGTAGATTTTCCTGAAGTGAACTCTGCTCCCTATCTTGCCTTTGGAGGCTGGCTGGGGGCAATTGACGCCAAGAGTGATCATGTAGAGGCAGCCTATGACTTTCTTTCGTATTTGGGTAGCCCAGAGAATAGCTACATTTGCGTAACTACTCCTGAGACAGGTTTTAACCCTTACCGGAAGTCACATTTTGAGAAGTTAGCCGGCTGGTATGGATTTGGATTTGTTCACCCAGAAGATTATCTGGGGGCTATAAAAGCGACTATCGCTCATCCCAATGTTCAAGCTGATTTAAGAATTCCGGGAGCGGCCCGCTACTTTGAGGCCCTCGATGCTCAACTTTCCATAGCTCTTGCCGGTGAAAAAACAGCAAAAGAGGCTCTGGATGATGCAGCTAAAGAATGGGAGGTCATAACGGAAGATCTGGGTAGAGAAAGCCAGTTGAAGAACTATAGAGCGTCTCTGGGATTGCCTATTAAATAGGAGAAGGAGTGCGAACCCAATCTTGTTTTTTATCGTCCCCAGAGGTTTAGAATCTTCTAGGCCTCTGGGGACGTGTTATATTTAAGGGGAGTGGATTTGATGAAAAACATTTGGGGCTCATTTACGGGAAAGAAAGCAGGAAGGACGTTTATTCTTCCAGCAGTGATAATCCTTTTAGCCTTAACTATATTTCCTTTCCTTTTTTGCATTTTTTTAACCTTTGGTAAAGTATCTTTTCTCGGTGGCTTACAAATTCATTTTACCGGACTCAAGAATTGGATGAGGCTATTTGGTGATGAGCGCTTTTACAATGCTTTGCGGATCACCATTTTAATTACAGTCATCGCGGTAGCTATTGAATATGTTTTAGGCTTGGGGTTAGCTCTGCTGCTAAATAGAGGAGTCAAAGGGAGCACATTTTTTAGAGTTTTGTTCCTCCTTCCTATGATGTTAACTCCCATTGTAGTCGGATATATGGGGAGGATGATGTTTAATCCTACCCGGGGCCCGGTTAACCATGTCTTACCCTTGCTGGGGCTTCCTGCCGTCGCCTGGCTAACGGAGCCGAAGATAGTGCTATATTCAGTTATCCTAACAGATATCTGGCAGTGGACACCTTTTATGATTCTCATCTTATTTGCTGGTCTTCAGAGTATTCCGCCGGCTTTACTGGAAGCGGCCAGGGTAGATGGTGCCTCCCGGTGGGAGCTATTTAGGGAAGTTGTATTTCCCTTACTGGCTCCTGCATCTATCGCCGCAATCTTGCTTAGAATTGTCGAGGTTCTTAAGATAATGGACAAGATCTATATTTTAACTGGAGGAGGTCCGGGGATAAGTTCTGAAAGCATGACTTTATTTGGATACAGCCTGGGACTTCGCGCCTTCGATTTAGCATATGGGGCCACCATTGCTTTTAGCCTTTTCATCACCGTCTTGGTAATTTCCATTATTTTCATATTGATGACCAGACGCTTTCAGGAGATTGGCTTAGAATGAAAGTTATGAGCAATGAAAGATTTCTGAAGTTAAGTACCTATATCCTGCTCATTGCCTGGGCAGTTTTTGTTTTATTTCCCATCTATTGGATGCTAACCACTTCCTTTAAGTCAAAGTTAGATGTCTTTCTCGGTCCCAAATATGTTCCCTGGGTAGATTTTAAGCCGATAATGCAGTGGTGGATAAGGATGTTCACTGTGGAGAGAAGAGAGGTAATTCCCCCGCTGGTTAGTAGTGCCGTAGTTGCCAGCATTAGCTCCCTATTCGCCGTCTTATTGGGTACTATGGCCGCCTATGGTCTGACAAGATTTAAGTTTAAGCTTGGTCCCTTTGGTAATCGAGACATCCTCGTCTGGATCGTCTCCCAGAGGATGATGCCGCCTATTGTGATTGCACTGGCCTTATTTTTGATGTTTAAGGTAGTAAATCTTCTCGATACTCGGCTCGGCATGATTCTCATCTATACTGCATTCAATTTGCCTATTGCCGCCTGGATGATGAGGAACTTTTTATCGCAAATTCCTATCTCTATCGAAGAGGCAGCCCTGGTTGATGGGGCTTCACGGTTCCAGATATTTTTCAGAGTAGTACTTCCCTTAACTTTGCCTAGTCTGGCGGCCACTTTTCTCCTCTGTTTTATTTTTGCCTGGAATGAGTTTCTCTTCGCCTTAATTTTGACCTACGATCAAGCTAGAACTATGCCCATATTGATTGCTGCTCAGCACTTTCAAAGGGGACCCCAATGGTGGGATATATCGGTCCTCTCAACAGTGGCCATAGCTCCGGTCGTGATTATAGCCCTTAGTCTGCAGCGCTATTTCGTTAAAGGCTTGATCCCCATAAGTAAGTGATAATAGGGGAGATGACCGGGATAAGGAATTTAAAGCTCAATTATGAAGACTCTTTTTTAATTAAGGTTAGCCGCTGCTTTTTGGATAATGCTTCTGTAAATCTAAGAAACCTTTGGACGAATAACTGAAACATACCGTCTCAGTTTTGAGGAAACTTACCCTAATGATTTTCCTGACCATTGACACCTTCCGTGGCATGATATACGGGAGGTGATGTCATGCCATATCCAGGTTATGATGCAGGTCCTGGTGACTTTGAAAAGAGAGGCGAATCCATGCCAAACGGTGGATGGGAAAGAGTTATACAGAAGCTAGAAGTTTCATCTCTTACAGAGGAACAATTGGCAAAGACTATAGACCATGCCGTTCTCAAACCGTCCTCTACTGAAGTACAGATTAAAGAGGGCTGTAGCATCGCTTTGAAATACAAGGTTGCCACAATCGGTGTCAATCCTTGCTATGTGAGACTCTGTGCCGACATTTTGAAAAACTCTGAGGTAAAAGTAGATGCGGTGATTGGTTTTCCTCTGGGAGCAAATGTTCCTGTAATAAAGAAGGCCGAGGCACAACGAGCTGTAGAAGATGGCGCTGCGGAACTTGATATGGTCCTTAATATAGGAGCTTTAAAAGAAGGTGACTACAAGTATGTGCGTGAAGAGATTCAACAGGTAGTGGAAGCCGGAAGAGGTGCTCTGGTGAAAGTAATCCTGGAGACGTGCTACCTGGACGAGCACGAGAAGATCGAGGCATGTAAGCTGGCGGAAGAAGCGGGGGCTCATTATGTCAAAACCTCGACCGGTTTTGGTCCCGAAGGGGCTAAGGTCGAAGATATAAGATTAATGTATCGGACAGTAGGTCCTCGTCTTGGTGTCAAGGCGTCCGGTGGAATCCGTGGGTTAAGTGATGCTCTCGCCATGATTGAAGCAGGAGCAACCCGTCTAGGAACAAGTGCTACTCAGACAATTTTGGAAGACTGGGTTTCCAGGAATTATAAATGAATTTTACCTCACAGTTAACTTGCACCGTTTGCTTTTGTTAATAAGGATATTTATGTTGCTTTTCTTGATTTATTAAATAGAGAGACTATAATTTTTTACAACAGATAAAAAGGAGGAAGACGTGCAGTACCGATTTCTTGGGGATACCGGGCTGAAGGTTTCTGAGCTTGTCCTCGGGACACAGACATTCGGCTGGGGCGCAGATGAGAAAACCGCGCACGCCATGGCAGATTTGTTCGTGGGGGCGGGAGGTAATCTTTTCGACACCGCTGATATATACAATAACGGGGTAGCAGAGTCAATGCTCGGTTCCTGGCTGAAAGCGAGAGAAAACAGACATTCGGTGATTATTGCTACTAAAGTCTTTTTCCCTACCGGAGATGGTCCTAATGATACAGGTGCATCACGAAAGCACATTTTCCAGTCAATCAATGAGAGCCTACGCAGGCTAAAAACCGATTATGTTGATCTTTACCAGGTTCACTGTTTTGACATCTCAACACCATTAGAAGAAACCTTGGGTGCCATGGATGATTTATTGAGGGCGGGAAAAATCCGTTATACGGGGGCTTCTAATTATACTGCCTCTCAACTCCAAAAAGCTTTAATGCTCAGCAAAATTCACGGATGGGAATCTTTTAGGTCTCTACAAGCCGAATACAGCCTCATTGTGAGAAGTACCGAGTGGGAGCTTCTTCCTCTCTGCAGAGAGGAGGGACTAGGCTTTCTGGCCTGGTCTCCCATAGCAGGTGGATGGCTTGCAGGCAAGTACAGGCGAAATCAGTCTCCTCCACCCAATAGCAGGGTCGGTAGGAAAGATAGATGGGATGATCAACCAGAGCAGCGTGAAAGTGAACTCACCTGGCGAGTCGTTGATAACCTTATTGAAATAGGCAAAAATCGCGGAAAAACTCCTGCTCAAATAGCCCTGAACTGGATTCTGCAACAGCCCGGTATAACTGCCCCCATTCTAGGCGCACGCTCCTTAGAGCAGTTAAAAGAAAATTTAGGGTGTATAGGTTGGCAGCTTTCAGAGGAGGAGATGAATAAACTGAAAAAAGCGAGCCATATCCCCCTTCCCTACCCATACCGGTTTATTGAGAGGTATACGAGGAGAAGATAAAACATTTAAATCTGTGCTAGTTAATACAAAAACCTTCTAAAAATGAAAAAAGAATATATTTTAGCCCATGACCTGGGCACCACCGGCAATAAGGCGACCCTCTACGATTCAGCCGGAAAGCTCGTAGCTAGTAGTTTTCATAGTTATGTGACCCATTATCCTAGAGTGAATTGGGCGGAACAGAACCCCCTGGATTGGTGGAAAGCGGTTTGTGTTTCTACGCAAGATCTATTAAAAAAGGCCAGAATATCTAAAAAAAATGTGGCTTGCGTGAGTTTTAGTGGACAAATGATGGGATGTCTGCCTCTGGATAAGCAGGGAAATCCTTTACGAAACTCCATTATTTGGGCAGATCAAAGGGGAGTTGAGCAGGCAAACCGAATTAGGGAGATTGTGGGAGAAGATGAGGTGTATGCAATCACTGGTCATCGCATCAGTCCCACTTATTCAGCGGCCAAGATCATGTGGGTCAGGGACAATGAACCGGGAATTTTCAAAAAGGTGCATAAGTTCGTACATGCCAAGGATTATATTATTTACCGATTAACTCATCGGTTTGCTACTGATTATTCTGATGCCTCGGGGATGAATCTTTTTGATATCCAGAAAAGAGAGTGGTCTTTCCCGATGCTGAAAGCAACCAGAATCCCTGTGGAAATTTTGCCTGAATTACATACTTCTATAGATGTAGTGGGTGAGGTCACCAGAGAAATTAGTGAAGAGGCTTCCCTCAGGCCGGGCACCCCGGTAGTGATGGGTGGAGGTGATGGACCTTGTGCTGCGGTAGGAGCGGGAGTGGTAAGGGAAGGGAGTTCTTATAACTACGTAGGTTCCTCTTCTTGGATTGCTCTGGCCAGTCGAAAACCTATTTATGATCCAGAAAAACGAACATTTACCTTCTCTCACCTTGATCCGGGAATGTTTATGCCTGCTGGTACTATGCAGACCGCCGGAGGAGCTTATCAGTGGCTCAAGAATAATATCTGCTGGGTGGAGACTCAGGCTGCCAGAGAGGCAAAGGTAGATCCCTATGAAATTATGGATTTGAAGGCAGAATCGGTTGAGCCTGGTGCTCAAAATTTACTTTTTCTACCATATTTAATGGGGGAGAGAAGTCCTCACTGGAATCCGGATGCAAAGGGAGCCTTTATCGGTCTTACCCTTACTCATAAAAGAGAACATCTTATTAGATCTGTTCTGGAGGGTATTGTCTTTAACCTGAAGATTATCCTGGATGCTTTTGAGCATCAAGGTGCTCGGGTAGAGGAAGTGAGGGTCATTGGAGGGGGAGCCAAAGGAAGACTGCTGCGCCAGATCATGGCTGATGTTTATGGAAGAAAAATTCTTTGTCCTCTCTTAATAGAGGAGGCTACCTCATTGGGGGCTGCTATTGCCGGTGGAATAGGCACGGGGATTTTTAAAAATTTTAGAGTGGCAGAGAGGTTGGTAAAGATTGTGGAGGTCCAGAGTCCTCGTCCCTTGATCCAGGAAAAATATGAGAAGCTATATCCTATCTTTAAGAATGCGTACCAAGCTCTGGTGCCCATTTATGAGCAAATCGCTTCCTTAAAATAGCAGTTGGCAAAATTTAAAAATTATCAGAATCAAAATGATGGCTGTTTTTGAAAGGAGAAGAAATGCTGGATAGAGGAGGATATGTGGGTAAGGTGTTGAGAGTCGATCTTAGTAAGGGAAGCCATCAGGTAGAGCGCGTGGAAGAGGCAATTTTTGAGAAATATCTGGGAGGAAGAGGAGTAGCTGCTAAAATTTATTTTGAGGAGATCGCTCAGGAGGTTAAACCACTGGATGAGGCGAATAAACTGATCTTTATGAGTGGTCCTTTAACCGGCACCATCGTTCCCGGGAGTACTAAGTTCCAATGTGCTACCAAATCACTTGAGACCGGGATATATCTTTGCTCTAATGCCGGGGGAGATTTCGGCCCGCAGCTCAAGTTTGCCGGTTACGACGGCTTAATCATAGAAGGTAGAGCTCCCAAACCTGTTTATCTATCTATCAATGATGATAAGGTGAAAGTTGAAGATGCCACCAAACTCTGGGGTAAGACCACCGGAGAGGTTTATAAAATTCTCAAAGAAAAGACTGGATACTCCAAAGCTGGAATGATGTGTGTTGGACCGGCAGCGGAAAGAAAGGTAGCCTTCTCCTGTATTAAAGTGGATGGCAGAAGCTTCGGGCGTGGAGGCGCTGGTGTCGCTATGGCTTCCAAGAACCTTAAAGCTATAGTAGTTAAAGGTAAAGGAAAGTTAAGTTACGCTAATCTAGCTGAACTTAAAAAAAGGATTAAGCCTCGGGAGGTGAGGAAGGCCTGCCAGAGCTTAGCTGATTATGGAAGAGCAATCTATACCGAGTCGATAAATGAGCTAGGCTGTTATCCAGTAAGGAACTTTCAAACGGCCGTATTTAGTGAGGTCGATAAGGTTAGTGCCCAGTTTATGAAAGAGAATTTTTTTGTTAAAAATCAGGCCTGCTTTAAGTGTCCCGTAGCCTGTCTAAAGGTATGTCGGGTGAAGACTGGTAGGTTTGAAGGGTGGACAGTGGCTCCGGAATATGAGACCATATGGGCCCTGGGAGCTCAGTGTGGGGTATCGGACTTTAATGCAATTTTATCTGCTAATCTATTGTGTGATGAGTATGGTATGGATACGATATCTACCGGTAATATAATTGGTTTTGCCATGGAGCTCTATGAAAGAGGAATGATCACCCGAGAAGATACCGGGGGACTGAAGTTATCCTTCGGTAGCCCTGAGGCTGTATTAGGAGCTATTGAGCTTATAGCCAATAGAAAGAAAGTTGGTGAGATACTAGCTCGGGGATTTCGGGGGATAGCCACTGAAGTTCCTGGCTCAGAGCGGTACATGATGCAGGTTAAGGGGATGCCTTTCGCTGCCTACGATCCTAGAGGCTTCTACGGGATGGGGCTGACCTATGGTACCTCCTCCAGAGGTGCCTGCCATAACGTAGGTGGCTGGTCAATCAGGGCCGAACTACTAAGCGGAGATTATGATAGATTTGCGCTTAAGGGTAAAGGTAAGCTAATAAAGAGTATTCAGGATACCAGAGCCTATATTGACTCACTAGGTATATGTACAGTAGTGAGGAGAGCTCTGGGATTTAGCGATAAGCCAGATCCAACTATACTTAACTTAGTAACGGGCCTGGATTTTACCGATAAGCTAATGGAGATAGGTGAGAGAATCTACAACCTGGAGAGAGTAATATTAACCAGAGAAGGGATACGTCGAAAGGACGATATGCTGCCTCCAAGGATAATGAAGGAAAAACTACCTGAGGGTCCAGCTAAGGGACATGTGTTGACTAAAGAGATGTATGAAGTTGAGCTTGACGAGTATTATGAGGCAAGAGGGTGGGATAAAAAGGGATTACCTACCCCCAAAAAAATAGAGAATCTGGGCTTGAACTCATAGATTAACTTTGGCTGGAGAAAAATATGAAAGTGAAAGTTGCTGCCTCATTAATGTGTGCAGATCTTACCAGGCTGGGGGATGAAATAAAGAAACTGGAAAAAGGAGGGATAGATCTCTTCCACTTCGATATTATGGATGGCCATTTTGTTCCCAATCTGATGCTGGGACCGCTGATTCTCGAATCTTTAAGAGATAAAACCTCTCTTCCGTTTGATGCACATCTCCAAATTACTAATCCAGAGAAATACATTGGCAGATTCGCTGAGGTGGGAAGCAACATCATCTCCATCCATGTGGAGGTTTGTCATTCTCTGTACCGTGTAATCGATGTAATCAAAGAAAACGGAATGAGGGCGTGTGTGGCTCTTAATCCGGCTACACCTCTTTCCTCGATTGAATATGTGTTGGCAGAGGTTGATATGGTCTTATTAATGACCGTTGATCCTGGATATGCCGGGCAAGCCTTTATTCCGGCAGTGGTACCTAAAATCAAGCGCTTACGAGAGCTAATCGAAGAAAAAGAGCTCAACATAGACGTTGAAGTAGATGGTAATATCAACGAGAAAACTGTCCCGCAGGTCCTTTCTGCTGGGGCCAATGTCTTGGTAGCCGGTACATCAAGTATATTCAGTGGAAAGGAGGATCTGGAGAAAGCCACCAGATCCTTCAGGAAGATCTGCGGCTTTGACCCCGAAAAATAGGAGAGGTGAGGATGAAGACTTTCAGGCAGGGACTTCATTTGGTGGAGAAGAAGGAATTAAGTGAAGATAAAAAGATAAAAAAGATTTCTTCTCCTCCCCGGGTTATCCTTCCCTTGAGTCAGCATACAGGTGCTCCCGGCATACCATTGGTCAAAGTAGGGGACCTGGTAGAAGAAGGCCAAAAAATCGCTGACGCCGACTCTTTCATTTCCAGTCCCATTCACGCCAGTATATCAGGAAAGGTTAGCTCTATTGAGAAAGTGCCCCATCCGGTGGGAGGTGAGGGTGAGGCCATAATTATTGAGGGGAATGGCAATGGGAGGAAGGTCTGGGAGAAAGGGAAAGTCAGTTCAAGATCTTTAGAGGCTAAAGAGATTAGAAAAATCATCCGGGAGGCTGGAATAGTAGGATTAGGAGGGGCTGCTTTCCCTACCCATGTCAAACTCAGCCCTCCCGAGAATAAACCCATAGATACCATAATCTTAAATGGGTGTGAGTGTGAACCTTATCTTACTGGAGATCACCGTCTTATGCTGGAAAGAGCCGATGATTGTTTGTATGGCTTAAGGCTGATTATCAAGGTAACTGGCGCTACCAGAGGTTATGTGGGAATTGAAAGCAATAAGGGCGATGCTATAGCCTTGATGAGAGAAAAATTGAAAGTCAAGGGAAATATTCAAGTGGTTCCTTTAAAAACGAAGTATCCCCAGGGGGGAGAGAAGATGCTCATTAAGGCAATTCTTAATCGTGAGGTTCCCTCGGGTGGACTCCCTCTTGATGTGGGGGTCGTGGTGAGTAATGTGGGCACAGCCCTAGCCATTGCTGAAGCCATAAAATGGGGTAAGCCTCTTTTAGAAAGGGTAGTTACCATCACCGGCTCCGGGGTGAGCCAGCCGGCTAATCTCTGGGTTCCTCTGGGAACCCCTTTTTCTTGTGTAGTTGAGGAATGTGGAGGATTGAAAGAGAACGCCAGCAAAGTGATTATGGGTGGCCCCATGATGGGGTTATCCCAATATACCCTAGATGTTCCCGTGATCAAGGGAACATCTGGAATCCTGGTTTTGACCGAATCGGAAGCTGTGGCCAGAGAGGAAGAGCCTTGTATTAAGTGTGCCCGCTGTATAGACCACTGCCCCATGGGTCTTGTTCCTACCATCCTTGCTCGTCTGGTAAAGGCAGAAAGATGGGATAGTCTAAAAGATTATGGGGTTATGGATTGCATTGAATGCGGCTGCTGTGCCTATGTCTGTCCATCCAAGATTCCCCTGGTACATCTAATGAAATTGGGTAAATTTCAGGTTAGCCAGAGGCAGGCTTAAAATGAACAATCGAAGAGTTGTGAGACTGGACAAAAAATATGTGATGCATACCTATTCTCGTATCCCTATAGCCATGGAAAGAGGTGAAGGGGTAAGGATTTGGGACAGTGATGGAAAAGAGTATCTTGACTTTATATCCGGTATCGGGGTAAATGCTGTAGGACACTGTCATCCAGAAATAGTTAAGGCTATTGAAAGTCAGCTCAAGAGACTTCTTCACTGCTCTAATCTTTATTATATTAACCTTCAGACTAAATTGGCCGAGGCTCTATGTGAGGTCTCTTTTGCTGATAAGGTATTTTTTTCTAATTCTGGGGCTGAGGCTAATGAGGCTGCCATTAAATTGGCTCGAAGGTTTGGTAGCAAGCTGGGCGGAAGAAGATATGAGATAATTACTATGAAAGGTTCCTTTCACGGAAGGACTCTGGCCACCCTAAAAGCTACTGCTCAGACAAAATATCAAAATGGTTTTGGTCCTTTTCTTCCCGGATTCAAGTACGCCCCTTTCAACGATCTAAAAGGAGTTAAAAAAGCGATCTCTTCTAAAACCTGTGCGGTAATGCTGGAGCCTATTCAGGGAGAGGGAGGGATAAATGTAGCCTCAGAGACCTTTCTACGTGAGCTTCGCCAGTTCTGTGATGAAAAGGAGATTCTGTTAATCTTAGACGAGGTTCAATGTGGTCTGGGGAGGACAGGTAAGATGTTTGCCTACCAGCACTACGGGATTGAGCCGGATGTGATGACTCTGGCTAAACCCCTGGGTGGGGGAATGCCTATAGGGGCAACTCTGGCTAAAGAGAAGGTTGCTTCTGCGTTTGAGCCGGGAACTCATGCCTCTACCTTTGGCGGTAATCCTCTAGCTTGCTCGGCTGCCCTGGCCTTCCTGAAAGTGGTGAAAAATGAAAATCTAGTTGAAAAGGCTCGAGAGAGGGGAAACTACTTTCGGGCGAGGTTGGAGGAACTAAAGAAAAAATTTTCCTTCGTTAAGGAAATAAGGGGTAAGGGGTTGATGATTGGACTTGAACTGGGGTTTCCCGGTAAAGATATGGTCAAGAGGTGTCGTTACAGGGGTCTTTTGATTAACTGTACGGTGGAAAAAATTCTTCGCTTTCTCCCTCCTTTAATTATTGAGGAAAGAGATATAGATGAGGCAGTAAAGATTCTGGATACCGTTTTTTCTCGCCTTTGACTAGCAATTAAGTTGGCCCTCCCGGGCTTGATTCTGATAGTCGGATCATAGTTCAGAAGACAGCCCCGGAGGGCCTTTGGCTTTAAATCTTTTATCTACTCAGCGCTCCCGTAAGCTCCTCTTTTTTCTTCAGGACAATATTTCCTTCTTTTATTTCGACGGTGACAGTATCTCCTTGCTTGAATTTTCCCTCCAGAATCTTCTCGGACAGAGGATTCTCAATCAACCTCTGGATGGCTCTCCTTAAGGGTCGAGCTCCAAAATCGGGATCATACCCCTCCTTGGCAATCAGATCCTTTGCCTCCTCGGTGAGCTCCAGCTTGATCTCCTTTTCCTTAAGAAGCTCCTTAACTTCATTGAGCATCAAGTCTAGGATTTTCTTGATCTCCTTTTTTATCAAGGAGTGAAAGACAATCACCTCGTCCACTCGGTTTAAGAATTCCGGACGGAAGTTTCTCTTTAGTTCAGATGTTACTTTACTTTTGATTTCCTGATGGGATAAAGCTGCTTTATTTTTGGCCTGAAATCCGAGACTTGCTTCGGTAGCGATCTGTTCGGTTGCCAAATTGGAGGTCATAATTAAAACGGTATTCCTGAAGTCTACTGCGTGGCCTAAATTGTCTGATAGTCTCCCGTCTTCCATGACTTGAAGGAGGATATTGAATACGTCTGGGTGAGCCTTTTCAATTTCGTCCAGTAAGATCACCGAATAGGGACGACGTCTAACCTTCTCGGTGAGTTCACCCCCTTCCTGGTATCCTACATAACCCGGAGGAGCACCAATAAGCCGAGAGACGTTGAACCTCTCCATATATTCAGACATATCCAACCTGATCAGGGCATCCTCATCTCCGAAGAGGAACTGAGCTAAATTACGGGCCAGGTAGGTTTTGCCTACTCCAGTAGGACCTATGAAAATAAAGACGCCCAGAGGTCTTTTGATATTCTTCACTCCTGCTCGCGCTCGACGGATGGACTGAGAGAGTGCGGTTATCGCTTCATCCTGGCCAACTATTCGTTTATGGAGAGTCTCTTCCATGCCAAGAAGCCTTGTCGATTCAGCCTCAGTGAGATCCTTGACAGGGATATTGGTCCAACTGGCAATGATGTGAGCCACATCCTTGGGGGTAACTTGAGGCTTTTTTTCCTTCTCACCCTTTCCTTTTTGAAGTTGAGCTTTTTCCTTAGAAACCACCTTCTGTAGATTCTTCTCCTCGTCCCGAAGATGTGCTGCTCTTTCAAATTCCTGTTTCTTCACCGCCAATTGTTTTTCGCCTTCGATCTCTTGCAGTCTCTTTTCTATTTTCTTAAGCTGCCCCGACTTACCACTCCGCATTCTTACCCTTGCCGCAGCTTCGTCTATTACGTCAATAGCCTTATCGGGAAGGAATCTTCCTTGAATGTAGCGATGAGAGTAATTAGTCGCTTCCACTAGAGCCTCATCAACTATCTTTACCCGGTGAAATTCCTCATATTTGGACCTCAGGCCTTTAAGAATCTCAATGGTCTGTTCAACCGTAGGCTCACCCACCAGCACCGTCTGAAATCTCCTCTCCAGTGCCTCATCTTTTTCCACGTATTTGCGATACTCATTCAGAGTGGTTGCCCCAATACACTGGAATTCTCCTCTGGCCAGAGAAGGCTTGAGCATATTTGAGGCGTCTATAGCTCCCTCTGCTGCTCCTGCTCCTACCAGAGTGTGTACCTCATCCACAAAGAGGATAATGTTCTTGGCCTTCCTGATTTCGTTTAACACTAACTCCAGCCGTTTCTCGAACTCCCCTCGATATTTGGTCCCGGCTACCATTCCTCCCAGTTCGATATTCACCACTCGTTTGTCCAAAAGAACCTCAGGAACGGAACCTTCCGCTATTTTTTGTGCCAGGCCCTCAACTACGGCAGTCTTACCTACCCCCGCTTCGCCAATGAGGACCGGATTGTTTTTGGTGCGCCGGCAGAGGATCTGGTTTATCCGCTCAATCTCTTTTTCTCTTCCAATGACTGGATCCAACTTTCCTTCCTTAGCTAGCCGGGTGAGATCACGACCAAATCGATCCAGAGCTGGAGTTTTGCCAGATCCGGCTACCTTGGCTGCCGAAGGCGGAAGCTCTCCCACGAGATTAATCACCTCCTGTCTTAGCTGGTCCAGATCCACCCCTAAGCTGATAAGAATTTGGGCAGCTAGACTCTGCTTGTCTTTGGCCAATCCCAAGAGAAGATGTTCAGTCCCTAGATAGTCGTGTCCCAATTGTCTTGCCTCTTTCGCGGCTAGCTGTAAGGCTCTATTAGCCCGGAAAGTAAGAGGAACCTGTCCCAGGAATGAAGCTCCCTGAGCTCTACCCACTACTTTTTCCACTTCCTGACGAACTTGGGCTAAATCTATTCCTGAGTTCTTTAAGGCATTAGCAGCTATTCCTTCATTTTCCCGGATCAATCCTAGAAGGATGTGTTCGGTTCCGAGATAACCATGATTTAATCTATTGGCTTCTTCTTGAGCCAATAAGATGGCTCGTTTTGCTTGTTCAGTGAATCTATTAAACATAATTAATCTCCTTTTAATTCTTTACGTTTTTCTCTCTCGCCCATTTGTAATCTGGTAGTCGCAGGCTTTCGCCTGCGCAAACAAGCGCAACCTAAAGGTTGCGGCTACCTTGCCCCATTTTCTCGCTCTATTTATTAGCTCCTATCCTCAGAGAACATTTTCCCCAGAGGAAAATTCCCTTTCGTTTTTTTTCTAAATCTTTCCCATTTGTCACCAGCTTTTAATTTATTGATTAGACAATCATCAAAGTGCTCGGTTCCGCAATGTAAACATATCTTGTCAATGATTGCTTCGTCTGATAGAGCAGCCTCAAGGAACCTTTTTAATCCCTGAGTTAGAAATCTTTGCTCCTCCTCCTCTAGTCTCAAGAAGATCTGAGCTATCTCTGTTTGTCTTTTCTCTTCTATAGTTTCCAGCACCTCTCCTCCTTTAAGGGTAACTCTTAGTCGAGTGTTTCTTCGGTCAGTTTCATCGTCCCTTCGCTGACTGAGTCCTCTATTAATAAGCCTGTTTATGAGTTTACTGGCCGCCGGGTAACTTACCGCCAGGCCATTGGCTAAATCTCCTACCAGACAATCCTCATGTTGTTTAAGAAATCTCAAACCCCTTAGCTGAGATACAGTGAGATGATACTCCCTTAAATATCTCAATGTCTCCAAGGTGGTCATATTAATTAATCGGCTGAAAAGATCCATCAGTCTTTCTAACTCTAACAGATAACGTTCCATCTTTTCTTCCAGAATTATTTAACCTGGTTAAATAATAGCACAAAAAAATAAATTGTCAAGGGGTGAAAGCAGATCTGCTTCTAATTGTAGTTGACCTGGGGAAGGAAGAGATTCTCGAACAGCTGGAAGGTGTACCCGAAAAACTGGAATTGAGGTCTTTATCCTTTACTTTATTGCTCCGAAGGTCAGACCCTTTATCAGATGCTTGGAAACTAAAAAGGTAAAAAATATTGCCGGAATAAACATAATTACTGCCATGGCACACATTCCCCTCCAATCCATTACAAACTCCGAGGTAAACTCTAAAAGTCCCACCGGCATAGTTTTAGAAGACAGGCTCCGAGTTAAAACTGAGGCAAGCTGAAACTCATCCCAGGCCATCAAAAAGGCAAAGATTCCTGAGGCTGAAAGCCCCGGAGCACAAAGGGGAAGATCAACCTTTAAAAAGGCCTGCCACTTAGTACAACCATCTATTTGCGCTGCATCTTCAAGATCCTGGGGGATCTCACGGAAAAAACCATCCATAATCCATATCATAAAAGGGACATTGTAGGCAGTGTAGACTAAAGATAGACCTGTTAAAGTATCAAGTAGCTTTAATTTAACAAAAAGCATAAAAAGGGGCAAACTAAGAGCAATTCCTGGAACTGCCCGGGAAAGAATAACAAACAAGAAAAGGCTATCTTTTCCCTTAAAACCGAATCTGGAAAAGGCAAATCCAGCCAGAGTTCCTAAAGTTAAAGCTATACCGGCACTACCCAGAGAAGCGATAAGAGAATTCCTCAGATAATCTCTTACCGGTACAGCCTGCTCTCCAACACCTGAGCTAAAAAAAGCCTGTTGATACTTTTCTAAGGTGAGTTTTTCGGGTATCCAAACTGGTGGATAGGCATTTACCTCCACCTCGGGCCGTATGGAGGTAAAGATAATCCACAGGGCTGGTATAAGTATGAGTACCAGAACAAAATAGGCCAAAAACGTAAAAATATATTCTTTGCCTCTCTTTGTTAGCATTCTACCTCCTTGTTTTAAGCAATTGTCTGAATAAATAATAGGCAAATCCAACCGAGATAATTACGGTGACATAGGATATGGCGCATCCTAGACCAAATTGGGTATCAACTATCCCCACTCTATAAACGTAGGTCCAGATAAGCTCTGTACGATGGGCTGGGCCTCCTCCCGTCATTATCTGAACTATATCAAAGGCTGTTGCTATATCCAGGGAGCGTATAGCCATAGCAATAAAGATAAAAGGGGAAAGGAGGGGAAAAGTTATATGCCGGAATTTTTGAAATCCAGAAGCTCCATCTACCTCCGCTGCCTCAAAGGGGTCCTTGGGCAGTGACATAAGTCCGGCAGTAAGGATAATAATCATAAAAGAGGTCCCTCGCCATATCTCACCAACAAGGATGGAGAACATGGCTAAATCCCTTCTTATAAGCCAAATAATAGGTCTCTGGATAACATTGAAGGTGTAAAGTAGATTGTTTAGCATTCCCACCTGATCGTTAAAAAACCATTTAAACTGAAATCCTACCAGAATGGGGGCAAACATCATGGGGATCATAGAGATGGTACGTAGAATTCTTCCTCCCTTAAGTTCTCTTGCCAGAAGAAGAGCAATACCCAGCCCCAAAAAGAGCTCAGTATTTATCCCAATGGTGAGGAATATCACCGTATTTTTTAAAGATTGCCAGAAAACAGGATCGCGAACAAGAGTTATGTAATTCTCTGCTCCTGTAAACACCATACTGCCAGGAGTAAGGAGAGAGTATCCGGTAAAGCTCACGTAAAGGGAAAATCCAAGAGGGAAGGTTATTATAAAAAGGATAATTAAAACAGAAGGGCTTATCAGGAAAAAGGGGAAAAATTTCTCCTTTAACCTTGCCATTTTATCTCCTATAAGATATGGTTCAATCTTCGATGAAAGTTCTCAAAAAGAGATCACAATTATTCAACACCTCCTGAGAACTTTTTTTACTCCGAGCTGGGTTTGTCCTGCTTGTCTTCGCTCTGGCGTTGCTGGTAAGCCTTAATGTAACGCATCGCATACCTGTCATGATCTAAGATTAAATCAGCAGCCAAAATAGCTGGGCGCATTTTAGCTACATACACAATGGGACAGTTCACTCCCATAGTGATGGCGATAGTTATAAAAGTACTATTAAGCAGATTGCGGTCAGGTAAGCCAAAAGAAATATTACTGACTCCCAGCGTCAAATTCACTCTTAACTCGGCTTTCACCCGACGAATAGCTTCAATGACAACCAGGCCAGTTTTAGTATTTGCTCCTACTGCTAAGGCTAAGCAATCAATGATAACGTCCCGGCGAGGAATGCCCATCGCCTCAGCTTTTCCCACAATCTTATGAGCAATGGCCACCCTTTGATCCACATCATCTGGTATTCCCTTATCATCCATGGTTAAACCAATGACTGCGGCTCCGTATCCCTTAACTAAAGGTAAAATTTTCTTTAAAGAACGCTCCTGGCCAGTAACTGAGTTTACGAGAGGTTTGCCTCGGTAAACTTTGAGAGCTGCTTCTAAAGCCGCAGGATTAGCACTATCAAGGCACAAAGGGACATCTACCGTGTCCATCATTATCTTTACGACCTGTGGGAGCAGGCCTACTTCATCTACACCAAGTGCACCTACATTGATATCAAGAACATCTGCTCCTGCCTCTACCTGGGCCAGAGCTTCTTTACGCACAAACCCTAGATCGCCATTTTGTAATGCTTTGGTTAACTTTTTCTTTCCAGTAGGGTTAATACGCTCGCCAATAAAAACTGTGGACCGTTCACTGCTGATAACTACTTCTTTTGTGGCACTTGTTAACTTAGTTTCCATATTATCAGCTTCTTTACAATTACCCTAAATATATTGCCTGGACAAAAATTTCCTGAAAATGAGGAGCAGTTGCCAATTCAATGTAGGAGGTCCTACGAGCTATAGCTTGCGCTTTAACTCGCTTATCGTCAGAGAGCAAACCAAGCTTAGCTCCTATGCCAGCGGCATTCCCTACTTGCTGAAAACGGTCCAAAGGCAATAATGGCAACATTCCAATACTCACAGCACTTATCACTTTTATATAACTGCCAAAGGCTCCGGCAATAATTACCTTTTTAATCTCTTCCTCAGAATAACTCCTTTCTTGCAAAAGCACGTTAATACCAGAACGGATAGCTCCCTGAGCCAGTTGTATCTCTCGCACATCTTTTTGAGTAATAGTGATCGCGGGAGAACCACTCCGTTCTTCTTCGCTAACTAACACAAATTCAGGTTGTCCTTCATGGATGCGCACCCGTGCATGATTACTTATTCTACCATCCCTATTTATCACACCAGCCAAGTAGAGTTGAGCTATAGCATCCAAGATACCAGAACCACAAAGACCAACTGGTGGTACTCCTCCAATAGTCTCATAATTAACCTGGTCATTTTCAAATTGTAGTCGCTCTATAGCCCCATTAGCAGCTCGCATACCATCCTTAATATGGGCCCCTTCAAAAGCAGGACCAGAAGCACAAGAAACGCTGCTTATTTCACCATTATCTATTAAAGAAACCTCAGTATTAGTACCAATGTCTATGGCTATCGCTAAACTCTCATCTTTCCAAATCCCTTCTGTAGCCAATAACATAGCCACGTGATCAGCACCCACAAAGCCAGCTATATTGGGTAATAAATGTACATAGGCTCCTGGGGCAATTGACAAGCCTATATCACGAGCTTTAACGTCCAAAGCCCTTCGCACTGCAGGTACAAATGGAGAAAATGCTAACTGGCGTACCGGCAGGCCTAGTAATAAATGATGCATTGCAGTATTACCTACTATCACTGCCTCTACAATTTCCTCTGATTTAGCGTGGACTCTGCTACATAGATTATTCACCAGCTGATTAAGCGCCTCTACAGCTACTTCCCGTAATTTTACGGCTTTAGCTGAGGAATCTATCGCATAAGTGATGCGAGAAACGATATCTTCCCCATAACTGATTTGAGGATTCATAATTCCCTCAGCAGCTAATGTTTGTCCACTACTTAGATCAAGCAAGTAACCAGCTATCTTGGTAGTACCCAAGTCTATGGCTAGTCCTAATTGATGAGTAGGCCAGGGACTGATAGCTATTACCTCATTGCCTCGTAATGAAACCTGAGCTTCCCAGTTCCAGGATCGCAGTAAAGGTGAGATATTTCGTAGAACATCTATATCAATACTCCTGCAGTGCAGCTTGTACTGGTGATTTAGCGTCTCTATTATACGCTCCTCATCAGCCCGTAAATCTGACAGTGATGAAGATGATACCTGTATGTGATAAGGACTAATAGATGGTTTTCGATTAACGCTAACTTCTAATCCCTCCACTTGAATACGTTGGGGGGTAGTCAGTGATTCAAGGGGGATTCTTACCTTGCAATCACTAGTTACATAGGTCTGACAAGCTAAACGGTAACCATCTTTTAGTTCTTGAGAGGAGAAACTCTCCAGCTCGTTGGAAGTCGGTTCTGATAAAAATCCTTTTAAAATTTGGACTTTGCAACAGTGGAACTTTCCCAGACCTCCACATAAACTAATTATACCTACTCCCAATCGGCGCGCACAATCCAAAAGCGACTCATCATGCCGACATTTTCCTCGTCTTCCCACTGGCTCGAAATCAACATGATAAAATTTCATATTTTCTCCAGTTATGCATATGGATAATTGGGTGATTCCAGATCTTTCTTATAAGCTGCCCATTCTCTATCTGATATTAATCCCTTCTTCTTATAGTACTCTCTTGCCTCTTTCAATATCCTTTCTATATCTTTCTCTTGGCCCGGAGTTAAAGGAGGATCCACTTTATGGGTAGCTAACATTTCTTCATATCTTGCCTTAGCCAGTGTAAGGCAGTCTTTTTTACCTGTTTTTAACCATTCGGGATAGCTCAATCTATCAGCTACTTTTGGTACAAATTGTTCTTTCTTCCACCATTTCCTGGTATGGGCCTTATTTAGGTAGTAACCTGGAATTGGTCCAACCGCATTTATTAAATCTATGGCCAGGGTTTCATCATTTACATTAATTCCTTCTATGAAGTGACCTATCATACCAACCAAATCATCGTCTATTATTGCCTGAACAGGGTGAAATGCGAGTTCACCATATAGAGCACCTTGAATCCATATCGTATTGGTTCCAGATAAAGTACCAATCAAGGCTATAATCGCCTTCTCGTAAGCAGCCTGGTAGTCTATTTTCTTCGAGCTGGGATAACTAACGCCACCATCTGTAGGAATTCCGTATTTCCGCCAAATCTGATTAAACGCTGCTTGGTGTAAGGAAATTTCTATAGCCCCAAACGCAGGAGAGCCTGATCTCATATTCTGGGGAAATGAAAAATCTTGGGCTATTACCCTCGTTCCTGGCTTTATTAGCTGCGCTAACACTATTCCAGCTATTATTTCAGCATTGCTGCTTATCAGCGATCCAGCAATAGTGGCTGGCGAGGTTCCTCCATATACACTACCAGAGGTAAGTAGAAGAATAAATCCGGCTTTAATAATTCTAAAAGCATTTTCGGCTGCATCGTTGTAATACGTTAAAGGTGGCGAAGCAGCCATCGAACTCCTCAATTCTGCCCCAACTGCCTGAGCTATTTCTATGTTAAATATTTCGCAGCCCATTGAATAATTCGCACATGTGAACTTACTTGAATTTCTTAACCTTGCCGCAAGACCTTCTGGCATAGCCATAACAGGGGAGACATTTTTGAATCCAAACCACGGTGTATACCAGGGAACAATATGAACATTTTCCAACGCATCCAGAACTGTTACCGCATCATAGTACTCCTTCCTAGTTGGTGTTTTAGGCTTCCAAGTATCTAAATCAACAGTCCGCGTTCCTGACAAAGCCTGGAAATAGGTAGTATTGCCACCCCATATCATATCATTTTTTGGATTCCTCGCTTTAACCCGAAAGCTGCTAGGACACCTGCGCAGACATTCTTCCACTAACCCTTCCGGAAATCTCACTCGATTGTTACTATGGTCCACTGGGCAACCATTTTTCTCAAAAAGCTTTACAGCTCTCTCACTCTCAAATCTTACCCCTGTTTCTCGGAGAACATTTAATGTTCCGGTATGGATCGCTTCGAGTTGTGGTTCAGTCAGTATCTCCAAAGGTTTAAAATTACGGGTAAATCCTTTCAACATTTTATTTCCCCTTGAGGCTCCCTTGTTGAAACAGCACTAATAAGGACGGCCGGATTCCTTTAGAGCCTCCTTATAAATTTCCCATTCCTCATCCGTTATCAATCCTTTTTTCTGGTAGTGTTCTTTTGCCTCTTTCAATATCCTTTCTATATCTTGCTCTTGGTTATCAGTCAAAGGAGGATCCACTTTGTGCACAGCTAATATTTCGTTCACCCTTTCTTTTGCATAATCAATACAACTCTTCTTGCCTGCTTTCATCCATTCAGGATAAGTTAATCTATCAGCTACTTTTGGTACAAGTTGCTCTTTTTTCCACCAATTCCTGGTATGTGCCTTATCCAGGTAGTGGCCCGGAATCGGTCCAACCTCATTTATTAAATCTATAGCCAATGATTCATCATTTACTTCAATTCCTTCTAAAAAACGTCCAATCATGCCAGCTATGTCATCGTCCAATACAGCTTGAATAGGATGAGCTGTAATCTCGCCATATATACTACTATACAGTTGCAGAACGCTGGATCCGGATATAGCAGAAAGAATAGTAGGCATCATCTTCTGATAACCCAATTGAAAATCTATCCTCTTTGAGCTGGTAGGGCCACAAGAAGAGCATACGGTAGGAATCCCATATTTTCGCCATACTTGGTTAAACGCCACATTGTGTAAAGAAACCCCTATCTCCCCAAAAGCAGGGGCTCCATTTGTCATATTCTGCGCTAGCACAAGGTTTGCAACTGACACTCTTGCTCCTGGGTTTAAAAGCTGTATAAGCACTATGAAGGGTATTAGTTCAGCATTACTAAGTACTACTGCTCCGGCCAGACTAGCAGGTGCGGTACCTCCAGAAGTAGCCCCATCCCATATCATACTGGGCAGGCCGTATTCAGCAGCCAAGAAACAAGCATTAACTTGATCAGTGTAATACGTCAGAGGTGATGAAGTGTTGGGGTTAGCAAAAATTTCTGTCCCAGTTGCCTTTGCCATTTTTATTGTAAATATGTCAATGTCGTTGTTAGCAATTGCCACTGTAACCTTAGTTGAGTTTCTCATTCTAAGAGCAACGCCTTCTATTTCCTTCATAATTTCAGGAATGCCGTCACTGAATCCAAAATATGGGTAAGCATTTAAAAAATGAACGTTTGGCAACGCATCTAAAACCCTTATAAGGTTCACATGCTCTTTCTCTGTTGCAGTTCGGGGCTCCCAGGTATCTAAATTAACAGTACCCGTTCCAGGAAAATTGAAAAAAAGAATATTGCCCGGGCCTATTACTAAATCATTTTTTGGGTTCCTTGCTTTGACCCGAAAGCTGCTAGGAGCCTTACGCAAACATTCTTCAATCAAGCCAGGTGGAAATTTTACCCTTTTAGTCTCGAAGTTCACATCACAATCAGCTTTCTTGAAGACCTTTAGTGCCCTCTCGTTATAAACTGAGACTCCTGTTTCCTGAAGAACATCTAATGTTCCTCTATGAATTGCTTCAACTTGTTCTTCGGTTAATATCTTAAAAAGGGGGAAATTACGGGTAAATCCTTTTAACATTTTACCTTCCTTAATTTCCAATCAATCTTCTAGCTAATTTTACTGCTCCAGGTGCTGTTGGATCGTATCCATCTGCTCCCACCTCTTGAGCAAACTCTTCTGTTATTGCTCCTCCACCCACCATTATCTTTATTTTATCTCTTAAACCTTCCTTTTTTAAATATTCAATCGCTTTCTTTTGTTCGGGAGCAGTCATGGTCATTAATGCAGACATGGCTAAAATATCTGCATTATATTTTTTAGCTGCCTCTAAAAATTCTTCAGCCTTTATATTTATTCCTAAATCGTATACTTCAAATCCTTCGGCGGTGAGCAGTGTGCATACCATTGTTTTTCCTATTGAGTGTATATCCCCAAAAACCGTTCCTGCTATAACGGTACCCAAACTCACTCTCTTCGCCCCGGTTCTTTTAATCTCCTCTTCTATTATGGGCATAGCACTTGACATCGCGTCTGCTGCCCCCGCTAAGTCAGGGAGCCAGAGTTCCCCTCTGCCAAATCCGTCGCCAACTTGTCTGATACCCTCTGTCATCGCATCTAATGCTTTCATAGGGTCTATTTTCTTCTCCATAACCTCTTTAGCTAAACTTGCCGCCCTTTCAGTGTCATACTCTATAATAGCCTTTTTCAAGTTTTGAAAAATGTCTTTACTCAAAGTATCTCCTCCTATCATTCTAAGACATGGTTCTTTCTTGAAAGCTCCCCAAAAGAGAAACTAATCTTTCAACATTTCTCTTTTTGGAAAGCCTTTCTTTGCCCTAGCCAATGGACCTGTATAGCTGGTCTATGCGCCACCGGGCAAATCCCGGTAGCGCACAACCTCAGTCATTAGCGATAGTAGCCTGCTTTTCTCATCATCTCCTCGGTTTTTCTGGCAGCATCATCCAGAGCTTTCTTAACTGGCTTTTCTTCCAGTACGGCGGCCTGGAGTTCCGGGAAAAGAATATTGGAAAAGGCAGGCCATTCGGGAATCAGAGGAGGTGTAACTACTCTATTTTTAGCTAAGCAGTACTTGTAAACTTCATAGAAATGGCGTTTGCGCGGCTCAGTAGTAGATTTTATGCTGTAATCCCACACTGAGGTTCGAACGGCCCCAAATCCTAACTCAGCCTCATAGATACCTGTTTCTTTTGAGCTAAGATATTTCACCAGAGATACAGCTGCTTCTTTGTTCTTGCTGGTATCTACAACAGAGAAGCTATGGCAACCAGACCAGTGGACCCTTATTCCAGAATCTCCCTTTGGCATGGGAGCATAATCAAAGACCTCAGCTACTTTGGAAGCCTTGGGATCACGATACCAGGGATACCATCCACCCCAGTCCAGATGAAATGCGATTTTGCCTGTGGCAAAGTTTTTAGCTACATCATCCCATACATAATTTACCACCCCAGGGGGTACCAAACCATTCTGGTATAGCTTTTTAAAGTAATTTAAGGTTTTTACTCCAATAGGTGAATTGAAAGCTGGTTTCCAAGCAGGATCAAAGAGTGCCCCACCATTAGAGAGCAACATCTCATAAAATCGTCCGGAAAAGGCCTCTTCTTTTCCTGTATACTGGGTTCCGTAAACCCCAGGTGGGTTATTGAGAAACTCAGCCATATCGTAAACTTCATCCCAGGTATCGGGGGGTCTCAGTTCATATCCGTATTTAGCTTTAAAGGCACTCTTATTCTCTGGGTCATTAAAAAGATCAGCCCTGTAGTAAATGTTGCTTATATCAATGTGTCTGGGCATTTGGACTAATCTTCCTCCAATTCTACACATATCAAGGATACCGGAGGGGAAATCTACTAATTCTTCTGGAGTATAGTAAGGAGCTAAGTCAAGAAGAACCCCGAACTTGTTATAGGCAGCAGCAAAGCTGGTATGGTTTGTCATAATATCATAATCGATCGCTCCGGCAGCAAAATCAAGCTTATACTTTTTATCCAGCTCAAAGTGACTCATCTTGGCTACTATTATTACCTTACCACCTGTTTCCTCTTCCCACTTAGGAATAAACTCCTCATAGAGCTTCTCGTAGTTTCCCCCTCCAATCATCGCCGCTCTTATGGTGATTCCCTCAAAGGGACGAGCTGCCAGAGCCCCTATCCCCAAACCGAGGGAAAGCATCACAGATGCTATTACCACTACGCTGATTTTCATTCCTTTTCTTAACATCTTTACCCTCCTTTATAATTTGTCTGAACTTTGTCGGTAACTAACTCTCACCCCCTTTCTTTTCTATTCTGCTGTTCAACATTACTTAACTGTCCGCAAGGTTAAGCCTCGCATTATGTATTAAACTTTTTCCTCAAATTCCCCTAAATTCAGAGGATACCGGCCAAACTCTTTCCCTTTTTTTATCTGTTCTTGTCATTTTATTTCCCTGCGGGTAGATAATTCTCTATCCAGCCTAAATCAAGCTCCCACAGTTTTGCTTTAGCTGGAACTCCCCTCTTATCCCAGCCCATCATCTGGTAGTATAGACTACGGGTCCTCTCAAACTCATCCCTATCCAGCTTCTGACCTTTTCTGGGTCCGGACTGGATAGGTTGGAACATCCTCTCAGGTAACTCATCATCTTTGTAGGTGAATCCCTCCCTGAGATTAAAAACCCTGAACATATTGATCCGCCTTTCTCCCACTTTCATCAGTTCCCACAAAGAGGTCTCCAAACCCGTAGTAGCTCTCATTGCTTCTACCATGTGTTTTATTTTCATGTGCCGTACAGGACCCAGGGCAAAGATACACCCACAGATAACCTCAAGAGATGACCAGTAAAGCTGCAAATTATAGAGCATTCTCACCTTCTTTTCTGACAAATCCTCTGCCGGTAGTCTCGCATAAATACCGATGGGTCCTGTCTCATCAATGAATTTCTGAGGTGCAGAACCATCAAAATCCGAATCGTGTTCAATCACGGCAAAATCAGGACCAATAGGAGATACAGCATAACCCAATCCCAGGGCGGCTTTGGCCCGAGGATCATGCATAGCCAGCTCTTTCCCCTTAGATTGCATAGCAAATGGTAAAGACTCTTTGCCCCATTTTTGAGCAGCTCTAAAAGAACCTTCTGCCAGAACTTCTCCTGCCTCCCTGCGGTAGGCAATAAGTTCTATCACTTTAAGGAGAGCATCGACATTCCCAAATGTTAAATCGAGTCCCCCAGTATCTTCTTTTTTTATAAGCCCTTTCTCCAGGCATTCCATAGTAAAGGCAATCGTTCCTCCCAGGGAAGTAGGATCAAGACCGTATTTATTGCAAAGCTCGGAGGCTTTAAGCACAGTAAAGGTATCATCTATTCCACAATCAGAGCCAAGGGCTACTGCTGTATCAAATTCTGGTCCTCCGTAAATTCCCTCCAGACTAACTTTTCCCCTGGTGGCAGGCTTTATAAGATGCTTGCATTGCGTAGGACAATGGAAACAACCCTGTTTTCCTTCAAAGAACCTCTTGTACCCGGGAGTTCCCGGCATATCCTCCCATCCATCAATTACCCCGGTAAGAAAGTTACGGGTTACAAGTTGTCCATTATCCTGGACCATCTTCACCGCACCTGCTGTTCCGTACTCAAATTGAAGGTGAGGAATAAGATCATCCAGAAAATGCTGCTCGTAATTCTTCGAAGTTCTATCAATTGTTTTTTGGTCCTTTACCTTAACCTCTTTTTCTCCCCTTAGGGTTACTGCTTTAAGGTTCTTGGAACCCATAACTGCTCCCATCCCCATTCTAAAGTTAGGGTAAATAAGGTCATTAACAATACATGCATACCTCACCAGATTCTCTCCTGCAGGTCCTATAAGAGCAACCTTAGCCTCAGGGTGAGTTTCTCTTCTTATTATTTTATAGGCTTCTCCTGTGCATTTTCCCCAGATGCGACGGGCATCTTTTAGCTGTGCTTTGCCCTCTTTAATCCACAGGTAAACTGGATGCTCAGCCTTTCCTTTAATAATCAGAGCATCAAAACCGGCCTTTTTTAACTCTGCACCCCAGAAACCCTCGGCCTGGGATTCTCCAATTCCCCCGGTTAAGGGAGATTTGGCCATTACTGAATGTTTGGCAAAACCAGGCAGGAAAGTGCCCGTAGCAGGTCCGCTGGCAAATATTAAGAGATTATCAGGGTGGAAGGGGTCTATTTTTGGGGAAAGTTCTTTGAGGAGAAAATAACCACCTATACAACCTCCTCCCCAGTACTGACGGTAGAAAATGTCATCCGGCTTTTCCTCCCATGTCTTACCTGTCGAAACATCAACCCAGAGAATTTTACCCTGCCACCCGTATGGCATGTTGCTCCTCCCTGCCAATCACTTTCATTTTAGCCTTTCCCACACAGGAGCCTCTCGCTTCTTTCCCTCATCACCCAGGATTATTGACTTAATCCCGGCTATCTCGGCAAGATAATTAAGGATCTCTACTTTATCTCCGGCAACGGCCAGGATATGGTTACAGGGGAAAATATTTACAAATTCTTCATACTCACAGAAAAATCTTGCATGAACATGAGGCCAGGTAGGATCTGTTTGTGCATTTATCCTCTTTCTTTCTTCTTCAGGTAAATCCACTACTTCTCCTCTCACTACAACTAAGTAAGGCTCATCATTCCACAGTCCTAGCCTGGCAAAGGTAAGCTCTCCTGGAGCAGCATCAAAAGAGACACTTGCTCCTCCTGCCTTAAAGTAAAGCTCCAATGCGGGATAAAAGGTGATATGTTTAAAATTGTTCTCAGCTTTAAAGCTACGCTGAGCATAAAAGCTAGAGTGATTTCCTGAATTGCAAAGATCCCATATATCCATATCTGGATGGTATAACCTTACATCCATAAAAAGGGTAGGGAATCCACCTGAGAGGTATTTTAAAAGTTGCATAGTAATAGCAGCATAAGCATCAGCCTCCGTTGCACAAACAGTGGGTTCTTTTGGCCCGTTCCAGTCATAAGGGTCATTGAGAATCATCTCTGCGACATCAGCTAAACAAACATATTCTGTGAGTTCTCTTTGACTTTTTATTCCGCAAAAGTCAAATCCCTTTTCCTCGTTAACTTTCTTTACCGATAGGTAAAGTCTGAGTTGATTTCTTAAATTCTCAGGGGTTAGCATTTTCCCATCGTATTTTACCCTATCCCCTAAAAGGTCGCTTAACCATTTAAATCCTTTCTCAACTTCTTTCTCCTCAACCTCCTTCATTATCTCTCTTAGAAGAAGCTGGTCAATCTGTCTTACGGTTACTCCAAACGTTTTTAAGGTTGGAACAAGGTGAAAGTATCCTGTTTCCATCCCCATAGAATGTCCACCGTAACATCCATAAACCTCATTTTTTATAGTAGTAATGGCCTCAGTTGCTCTTATCCAGTTAAAAACCTTCTCCTGCGTTGATTTATCATCTATTTCCCCTATAATACGATGAGTTCTAAATCCAGCCTGCCTTAAAGCTCCATCTGTAGCTAAAAGACCAACATTCCCTGGATATTTCCCGTTGTTGTTGGAAAGAGATAAGACTGGGATATCCCTTCTTATACTATTTAAAAATGGCCAGACAAGAAAAGGGAAATTCCAGACGTTGTAACACATGATTACCTGTTTACAATTTGCACGGCAAAGTTCTTCCCCTACTTTCTGAGCACTTCTAATGCTGGTAATTATCTCTGAGCCTACAATTATCTCTGGCTTTGATTTATCCACATTCACCACGTTCTCCTCTATAAGCTTTGCCCAACTTCTTACTACCCTCATATTCAGTGGATTATTCTTTGTGTACACGTGTTCACGTTCATCATTGAGCATCGCTATGCCTAAAGGTGTGGTGCGCATGGTTCCTCCTTTTACTTAATGGCTCCAAAAGTAAGTCCTCTTACGATATGTTTCTGCACAATCAAAGAAAAAACGATCACGGGAACTATAACCAGGGTCGCTCCCGCGCAAATATTGCCCCAGTATATCTCTCTCTCCGTCATTAAAGTAGTCATAGCCAGAGGAGCAGTCTTAGCTACAATTCTGGTAAATATAAGGGCAAAAAGAAATTCGTTCCAGGAAAAGATGAAACAAAATATAGCTGTAGCTGCTAAACCGGGCCTGGCCAGAGGCAAAACAATTCTCCAGAAAGCTTGCATCCGAGAGCATCCGTCTATCATTGCACTTTCCTCCAGTTCCTCTGGTATTTCCATGAGGAAAGCTCTCATTATCCACACAGCTAAAGGTAAATTTAGAGTGGTATAGAGAAGAATTAAAGCAAGATGAGTATCTATCATACGGAGCTTATTCAGAGCAATAAAAAGCGGCACAGCAACCACAATGGGAGGGATCATTCTAATACTCAAAATCCAGAAAGACAAATTATTGCCTCCAGTTTTAAATCTGGCTATACTGTAAGCAGCCAAAGAACCCGTAAAAACCACCAAAATAGTATTTAAAATGGCAATCGCGGTACTATTCAGTAGATAATGGGAAAACTGCATTTCGGTGAATATAGCTCGGTAACTTTGTAAAGTGGGCTTAAATATCCAGACAGGAGGTATGGTAAAAGTTTGAACTCGTGATTTAAGAGAAGTTATGATTACCCAAAAAATGGGAAATAGAAAAAAGAACAAAAACAAGGCAATAACTATATAAACAATCCCGTTTGTAAATATCATCCAATTTCTTTTTGATTCGGGACTTTTCATTTTTTTATTTCTTTACCATAAATCTAATGTAGCCCTGACTAATAGCAATAATGATGATCAGCATAACCAGAGATAAAGCAGCCGTATATCCCATATCATAATGCCTGAACCCACTTCTATAGACATAAAGACTAAGTGGTTCGGTAGATGTTTTTGGTCCTCCATAAGTCATCACATAAATCTTATCAAAAATTCGGTAAGCATCTATAGTCCGGAAAAGAAGTGCAATAAGTATTATTGGCTTTAAGAGGGGAATAGTTATAAACCTAAAGGTTTGCCAAGTCGAGGCGCCATCTACCTTAGCTGCTTCAAATGGCTCCCCGGGTAGGCTTTGTAAACCAGCTAATAACACTAAAATCATAAAAGGAGTCCATTGCCAGACATCTACCAGCATAATTGCTTGAAGGGCGGTACTAACATCTCCCAGCCAGGCCTGGGCAGGCAAATGAATAATAAAAAAAAAATAGTTAAGTATACCTACCTCATCGTTGAGGATAAATCTCCAGATAAGTCCTACTACCACGGGAGTCAGCATCATAGGAAGAAGAAATAGAGATCTTATAAGTCTTCTACCCCTCATCCTACGATTAAGGAGAAGAGCCAGAAACAAACCAAGAAAGAACTCTATAAGAATAACAACGACCAAAAAGCGGAACGTAACACTCATAGCAGACCAGAAAAACTCCTCCTGAAAGAGACGGATAAAATGAGATAGGCCTACAAACGATTTGGGAATATAGGCTAAGGAGGCCTTCCATCTATGGACACTTAGATAAATCATAAAACCAAAAGGATACAGAGTTAAAACTCCCAGGATAATGGTAGCTGGTAAAACCAAAAGATAAGCTAATGATTTTTCTCCCTTCCGGCAAATCATTTCCCTACCTTTTTACAGAACTTATTTTTTGAACATTCCAAATCTAACAATTTAGGATTCAGAGGGAGAGCCTTAAAAGACCTTCCCTCTGTTCCTAAAAGGATATTCTAATATTTAGGCCTGGGTCCTGTTTTTTCCGGATGGTATCCTACTCTCTGCATCTCTTCGTAAACTTTAGCCGCAATTTTATTCAGTCCCTTTTCCGGATCAATTTTCCCCAAGAGAATATCGTTAAATCCAGTAGCAATGGTGTGTTGAACCTCCATCCAGTTGAGTATTCTGGGCCTACCGTGAGAATTTTCCAGAGCCTTTAAAAGAACCGGCGTCCAGGGTTGCACTTCTGTCACCTTTGGATTAGCCAGAACAGATTTTCTGGCTGAAGACCCACCACCCATAGCAAATTTCAGTGCGTTTTCCTTACTCTGTATGAACTCTATGAACTTCCAGGCCGCTTCTTTATGTCTGGAGTCAGCGGCTATACCCACAGCCCATCCTCCCAGAGACTGAAGTCTGGAAAGACGCGTGCCCGGTGACAAATCATAACCAATCTTGCCCACCACTTTTGATGTCTCCGGGTCTTGCAGACCAGGAAGAAAGGCGTGCCACTGAAGCATATAAGCGATCTTCCCCTGTTGCACAGCCGTTTGACATTCATCATATCCCCAGTTCAAAATCCCCTCAGGCATAGAAGGAAGCAGACTCTTTAAAGTTTGGATGGCTGCCACTCCCGATTCACTATTAAAGATTGGGTATTTATTATCATCGAAGTAGTCTCCTCCGTAACTCCATAGGAAAGGATGGAAACTGCACATCATAGGATCATCTACTTTCAGTGGAATAGCCAATCCATGAATATCTGCTGAGGTTAGCTTTTGCGAGGCCACTTTTAAGTCTCGCCAGGTAGCCGGGGGATTCATTCCAGCATTCTTGTACAGATCTTTCCTGTAGACCCCTATGTAAATATCAAACTTGTTCGGGATAGCGTAAAGACCTCCTTCCCACTCACCATAAATTAAAAGAACCGATTTAATCCAATCATCCATATCAAAGGCAGGATCGTATACTTCAGTATTGTTGATAAGCTCGTACAAATCTGCTACATGACCTCCACTAGCATATTCTGCTAACCACTGGTACGGGTATTCAATTAAATCATATGCTGCTGTATGAGCTATGAACTCTGACATCTGTCTCTCATGCATAGTAGCGTAAGTTTCTTCAATAATAGTGACTTTAGCTCCATATTTAGCTTCAAATGCTGGAATCATCTTTTTAATAGCGTCAGTATTGGGACAGGTGTGGAAGGAACCAACGAGCTTTACTCCCTTAATAGACACCTCAGCACCACAAACACCACTCATCATACCCCACAACAAAATTGTGCAGACCGCAATTCCTAAATTTACTCTCCTTTTCATCATTAATCCTCCTTTGTTTTTAATTCATCGTGCATTCAGAAACTAAAATGTGCATCTCACCCCCTTTCTTTTTTTCTCTACTGTACTTTGACCGTTTTTTAGTCCAAAATTTACCTCAAATCCACTAATTTTCGCTTGTCGAGAGACTTTGTCCTTTAAAAAGAGAAAGATGTAACGTTTCTAAGTACTAACTACTCTTTCTTTTAATTTTTTCCTGCAGGATTGTCTTATAATTAACTTTGGTTTTAAAACTATCTCTTCATGAAGAGATCTTTCCCTGTTGCTTTTTCTTATTTTCTGCAGTAAAGCTTGGCAAGCTATGCTACCAATAGAATAACTTGGCTGTCTAACGGCAGTCAATGGAGGGTTTATTAAGGAAGCCCATACCGGATCATCAAAACCTACTATTCCTATTTGTTCAGGAATTCTAACTTCATGTTCCTTCAAGGCTAAAAGAGCTCCTGTTGTCATAACCTCATTCGTAACAAATACAGCCTCAGGGATATTTTTCATCCCTAAAAATCCCAGCATAGCCTTTTTCCCTCCTTCCATTCGGAAATCCCCGTATTTAATTAAATGAGGATCAATCTTTATTCTGCTCTCCTCCAGGGCTCTTCGGTACCCAGCAAATCGCTCCTCGCTTGTTCTTATCCCTTGCAGTCCATTAATTACCCCAATTCTACGGTAGCCTAAACTGATAAGATACTTTACTGCTTCATACGACCCCCATTCGTTATCTACCACAATCTGCGCGGTATCTATTTCATCAATCCTGCGGTCCACAAGAACGACCGGTATACCGCTCCTCATATTTTTTTTCAGGTAAGCTATGTTCCTACTCGTCGGGGAAATGATTATTCCATCCACTTTTCTTTTATAAAGTTCCTCAATATATTCTCTTTCCTTCTCCGAATCCTCGTCGCTATTACACAAAGTTACATGGTACCCATTTTGATTTGCTACGTCCTCTATTCCTCTTACAACCGAGGTAAAGAAAAATGTAGTTACATCAGAAATTATAACTCCTATGCTGTAGCTCTTTCTGGTCTTCAGACTCCTGGCTAAAATATTTGGCTGATAGCCAATCTCCTGGGCAACCTTTAACACCTTTGCCCTATTTTCCTGGCTAACATATCCGTAATTTCCCAGAACCCTGCTAGCTACTGCGATGGAGACACCTGCTTTTTTTGCAACATCCTTAAGTGTTTTACGCATCCCAATCTATGGTGAAATGTTTAGAATGTGTTATCGTTATCTTATATTATCCTATATTGAATTTTTGTCAAATTCAGTGAGACGTAAAAGGGAATAGTTTCTCTTATTCTAAAAGCGAAAAGTGCCGGTTTTTGGAATTTTTTACCCAAATTTAAGAGTATTTCTGAATTTGAACCTCACGTAAAGGCGAAAAAGTCCTATTTGATGCGACTGGTTGACCCCTCTTAAAAATCTGGTAAACTTTGGAACTCCCAATTTCTAAAAGCTGGGGACAGAACTTGCCAGGTTGACCTCGATGGGAAAGAAATTAAGACTAGAGGGTGATTTTGGAGAAAAGAAGAATTTATTAGTTTGAAGCTGGCTACTCAGAGAGTGCAAAGTATTTTATCGTATTCGATAAAAAACAAAGGAGAATGTGAAGCTAGCTTAGAGCTAGGGCTAGTCCGTCTTTCTTGTGGAATAGTGAAAAATCTTTTGAAGACAGAAAATGGCGATTCATAGAAGATTAAAAGCTGATTTACACTTACATACTAGCGAGGACCCTCAAGATAAAATCAAATATTCAGCCAGACAATTGATTGATTACGCATCTCAGAGGGGCTTTGATGTGCTTGCCATTACCAACCACAATTTTTATATCTATAATGACTATTTGAAAGACTACGCTGCCAGCAAAGGGATTCTTTTGATTCCCGGGATTGAGCTTTCTGTACAAAGAAAGCACATCATACTGCTGAATACCAGCGATAATGTTCTCCAAAAGATTCAAAGCCTACAAGACCTAAGGCATTATAAAAATGAGGATAGTTTAGTGGTAGCTCCCCATCCTTACTTTCCCATGTATCAGGCACTAAAGTCGAAGTTGGAAGAATATATCGATATTTTTGATGCTATAGAATACACTCATTTCTACTTCCGCAGAATTAATTACAACAAAAAAGCTGAAAGAAAAGCAAGCGAGTTTAACCTTCCTCTGATAGGGGTTTCCGACGCCCATCTTCTTCATCAAGTAGGCTTGACCTACTCTCTTATTGATGCAGAAAAGACCCCCGAGGCTGTCATTGGCGCCATTAGAAAAAAAAGAGTCAGGGTAGTTACCCAGCCCTTGAGACCTACCCTTTCTAATGTTCTTCTAGGTTTAAAGCATTTCGTCTCTCAAGGCATAAATTGTTGGGATGGGCTTGTCTGATGGCTTTAATTTTTAGCTTGCAGCTCTTTTATTTCATCCCGGAGTCGGGCCGCCTCTTCAAAATTTTCTCTTCTGACAGCCTCTTCTAACTCTATGTTCAATTCTTCCAGGTGCGTAAGCGGTTTCTTCTTTCTGATTTCTCCTGCTAGTTCTCTCAGTGATTCTATCTCCTCACTTTCTTTGGATAATTCTGACTGATCCAAACTTTGGAAAAAGTCATCAATTCTTTCCATTCCCAGCTTTGTTTGCTTTAAGGCTTTCTCGTAATCTTTTTTTTCTAAACTGATCAATGCTTTTGCTTTGGTATTCATCATTATTATGTAGGGTATGTGGCGGGTAAAAGCTGTTTTATATCGCTCATCGGCGGCGTATCTTAAAACCAAATTGTGTGCTCTGAGATTGCGGTCGGTATCCCTTATGACTCCTCGATAATCTTTTAACGAAAATAGGCTGAGGTAGCGGTGATAATATTGGACAGCTTCCTCGTACAGCTTTTCACAATCGCTCTTACTCAACTCAAATCCCCGGGTGGTGCCATGGCTGGTTTTATATTGTTCTAATCGTGATAGATGATAATCTAGTAAAGACTCTTTACCATAAGACCTTTTTCCATCGGGTCTACCCTCTGCTTCCATTTGGAGAAGACCGAGTTCTATCCTCATCTGAATTTTGTCCTTTCCGTTCCTTCCCTTTATTTTTCTTGCCGTGACCTTATCTGGCCGGTATTCCCATCCTTCCATAGCCGGACTAATATCCTCACTCATGTCTTTCTCCTCTAGAGTCGGTTCCCATCACTCTGATTTGTAGGCGCTACTGTGGGAAACAAGGATTTTGAAACTTCAGCTTCTTTTTTGGTTAGGTGAGCATTGTATATAGCTAGTTTATTGGCATCTTTAAATATTAAGATCGTCTCCTGAGAATCATCTCTAATCCATTGGTCAATGATTTTCTGTGGATTTTTTGTAGGATTTAAATGAGCTGCCCGAACTGTTCTTTCATCAAGCTTGGAATATAGCCAGACTCTATTTACTCGCCCAATGATTCTTGCCATTTTATAAGCCTTCTGCTTGAACAATCTGTAGTTCTTTTTGATCTCAAGGGCAAGCGCATCTTTCGATTCGTTCAGAGTTAGGGAATCATAAAAAAAATTTTTGGCCTTTTCACTGGGAGCCAGACCTTGGTATCCACCATCGCAAGCGGCTAACCAAAGAATCTCTCCTTTATCGAGAATAGCATTATTTACTAGATCAAGTCCCCTCTGAGAGGTATAGAGAGTTTCATCGTCAGGATAACCACCGGGGGAGACGATAGAATATTTGCTGGGTTTTAGATAGAAACTAGTTGTTTGGTCTACCACTCTAATGCCTTCCCTGGTTACAGTTTCAACGTCACCCGCT
>Ga0307439_1000283_pt1 | contig 36432 bp, 39 predicted proteins | sample SalMarWE160490MG_FD_202142 | JGI IMG/M metagenome (GOLD analysis project Ga0307439, IMG submission 202142) | Salt marsh sediment microbial communities from the Plum Island Ecosystem LTER, Massachusetts, United States - WE1604-90 | ecosystem: Environmental > Aquatic > Marine > Intertidal zone >... | reverse complement strand
CTATTGTAGTGGGAGGACCCAGATGAGACTGCCCCAGATCAGCATCTACCACCCCTACTCTGAAAGCTGGTAAAAGAAGTTCTAAAAGATCCTCAATGAGAGTAGTTTTCCCGGTGTCTGATCCGCCCATAACTATTATTGTTCTATTTCGCGACTCTAACACCGCATCTTTTATCTTCGGGTTCAGCACGAATCCAGGATCAATCATAATATCTACACATATCTTTTGTTGATTTTCACGTACCTTTCAGTCAAATCACATCCCCAGAAGGTGGCCTTGTCTTTTCCTTGATGAAGATCAATAGTTATTTTCACTTCATCCTGCTTGAGGACTTCTCCTAGTTTTTCTTCTGCCGCATCTACTCCTAAACCTCCCTTTACCACCAAGAAATTGTCAAAATAGACATCTACCCGATGGGGTTTTACTTTGGCATGAGCTGCGCCAACCGCTGACATCACTCTTCCCCAGTTAGGAGAGGCACCGGCGATGGCGGTCTTCACTAGCATCGAGTTTGCTACTGCTCTAGCAATCCTCCTGGCATCCTTGGGGAAAGGAGCCCCCTTTACTTTTACCTCGATAAATTTTGTCGCTCCTTCCCCATCCCGGACAATGAGCTTGGCCAAAGATTCACAAATCAAATTGAGTGCCTGGCAGAAGTCATCAAAGTTCTCGTCCTTAACTCTTATTTTTTTCTTCTTGTGCCAGGTTTTTATTCTTTTGTTCCTCGAAAGTTCGTTAGCCAGGATAAATAGGCTGTCGTTGGTGCTCATATCCCCATCCACACTAATCTGGTTAAAGGATTTGTTGACCGCAGACCTCGTTGCCTCTTCCAGAGCATCCTCAGTTATACAGGCATCGGTAGTGATAAAACAGAGCATGGTCGCCAGGTTCGGTGAGATCATCCCGGCTCCTTTAGCCATACCTCCAATTACTACCTTACCTTTTCCCCTTGTGGGAATGTTGGTTTCCATCGCTATTTCCTTGGTAATCTTGTCGGTGGTTAGAATGGCCCGAGCCGCCCGATGGCCACCTTTTAAAGATAGAGATTCCACCGCTTGTTCTATCCCAGCCTCAATCTTAGACATAGGCAAGGGTTTACCTATCCTTCCGGTAGAGGCTACCAGAACCCCATCTTCCTTTACTCCTAAATGATGAGCTACTAATCGGGCCATTTTCTCTGCGTCTTTAAGTCCTTTTTCTCCGGTGCAGGCGTTGGCGTTGCCGCTATTTATAATGATTGCCTGGGCCCGGTGGCGACGAATTTTCCTTAGGGAATAATGAACCGGCGCTGCCTTTACCTTGTTACTGGTAAACATCCCAAAACTCATCGCCGGAATTTCTGAATAAATCAGTGCTAGATCAGGCTGAGTTACTTTTATCCCGCAGTGCACCCCTGCTGCTTTAAATCCCTGGGGGGCTGTAATTCCTCCTTCTACTTCTTTCAATGGTTTCTCCTTAGCTTAAGCCCATGGTTTCTTCAAATCCACACATTATATTCATGTTTTGCACTGCCTGGCTAGAGGCACCTTTGCCTAAATTATCGATAGTGGAAATGACTATTACCTGACGTTTTTTTTCATCGACCATAAGTCCTATCTGGCATCTATTTGAATTGACTACATCTTTTACCTGAGGAAAGCAGCCTTGAGGGAGAATTTCCACGAAAGGTTCCTCTCTATAGAAGTCCTCAAACGCTTTAACTAAATCCTTGGGCTGCGGAGGATCCTTCAGGCCAGCATAACAGGTAGAAAGTATTCCTCGATTAAGGGGAACCAGGTGGGGAACGAAGGTGATCTTAACCTTTTTTTGGGCAAGTTTAGCTAACTCTTGTTCTATTTCGGGGATATGGCGGTGACATCCTACCTGGTAAGCAGATAAGTTCTCATTGACCTCGGGAAAATGGGTTTTCAGGGAAAGTTTTCTTCCTGCCCCGGTAACTCCGGATTTGGAATCTACAATGATGCTATCTTCTTTTATTAAATCAAACCTTAGTAAAGGAGCCAGCGGGAGTATGGTTGAGGTAGGATAACAGCCCGGATTGGCTACCAAACGGGCTCCTTTTATTTTTTCCCGGTAAAGCTCGGGTAGGCCATAGACTGCTTGTTTAAGCAAATCTTTCTTTTTATGGGCTACTCCATACCATTTCTCATAAACCAGGGGATTGGCCAGACGAAAATCAGCTGAGAGATCCACTATTCTTTTTCTTTTTAAATAAAGCTTTCCCACCACCTCCATGGAGGTTCCATGAGGAAGAGCCAAGAAAATAAAGGAAGAAGAGGAGGCTATTCTTTCTACATCGAGTGATTGGCAAACTAGATCCGTACTCAACCAGGGATAAACCTCTGAGATTTTCTTTCCGGCAAAACTTTGGGAAGTTATCGTCTCGATCTCTACTCTGGGGTGTCTCAAGAGAATCTTAACCAGTTCTGCCCCTGTGTAACCGGTGGCTCCAATGATCGATACTTTCAACCCTCACCTCTTTAAAATTCGGATATGCACAAGATACTCGTGTTAGTTTAGCAAAACAGGAAGGACTTGGCAAACAAAGGGATTTTAGGAAAGGATGGAGTCTTGAGAAATCTCAATAATTTCCATTTTCTTGAATTTTGTCTTTTGTATGTCTGGAGATCTTACCAATGGCCACACTCCAGACTAACTGTGATCTGTTTAAAACGTCAATAACCTTTTTTGGATCACGGGTCAAGGTGAAAACGCTTTTCCCATTGGTGAGAAATTTAAGCTCGGATAGAGGCTCTTTTATTTCTGGCTCATGTTTTTTCAAATAATCTACGCTTTTTCTTATCTTCTGTAGTGAGATTCCACTCTCCAGAAGGCTTTTAGCTGTTTTCAATCTTATTAAATCTCCAAAGGAATAAAGCCTCCTACTTCCTTTCTTGGCGCTTTTTATACTGGGTTTAATGAAACCAATCTTGGCCCAGTATCTAAGTTGGTTATAGGAGATTCCCACCACCTTTAAGACCAGTCCTGCTCTGTATCCTTTCATAGGGCTCGATTTCATATCTTCCTCTTATCAATCAATCTTTTCGCTTTGCCTGTAGTCCTGGGCAGAGTAGCCGACTCTACCAGCTCTACCTGAGGAGTCACCATCAGCTCCCCTTTAAATCTAGCCTTGATCTTATTCTGTAACCTTTTCAAATCTTTGAGAGAACCCCTGAAAAATCTTTTCTTAATCTCCAGGATCACCCTCATTTCATCCAGGCCCCCATGTCTTTCCAGAACAATCTGGTAGTTTCTTCCCACCTCGGGCATGTTCATAAGGATTCTTTCCACCTCTGAAGGAAAGATATTTACACCTCGAAGGATAAACATATCATCTACTCTGCCTTTGATTCGGGATATGCGACGGTGGACCCGCCCACACCTGCAGGGATCAGGGTATATATGCGTCAGATCACCAGTCCTGTACCTCAGGATAGGCATTGCTTCTCTATTTAGGGTGGTTAACACCAGCTCTCCCTCCTCGTCTTCTCTTCGAACCTCAAAAGTCTCTGGATCAATAATCTCCATAATAAAGTTATCCTCCCAGAGATGCATTCCGCACTTTTCCTTGCACTCAAAGGCAACTCCCGGACCATTCATTTCCGAAAGACCATAAGAATCATAGGCATCCAGAGAGAAAATTTCCTCGATCTCATCTCTTGTGACCTCAGAATAAAGCTCTGCTCCTAAATAAGCTGTGCGTAGGTTAAAATCACCTCTGGGGTCCATTCCCATTCTTTCCATAACTTCAGCTAAGTAAAGAGCATAGCTAGGAGTTATATGCACTATGGTGGTCTTGAAGTCATGCATGAGCTCTATTTGGCGCTCTGTGTTGCCAGTTCCACTTGGAATTACCAATAGCCCTAATCTTTCCGCTCCGTAATGAAAAATGAGACCTCCGGTAAACAACCCATAGCTCATCATGTTTTGAAAAACGTCTTCAGGTCCTGCTCCTGTTATCCTCATACTGCGAGTTATGAGCCGGGCAGCTTGATCGATGTCTTTCTGGGTAAAGAGTACCGCTTTAGGTTTACCGGTGGTACCGGTAGAGGTATGTAACCTTACCAGACGAGACAAGGAAGAGGCTAAAAACCCATAAGGATATCCAGCACGTAGGTCTTCTCTGGTGGTAAAAGGAAGTCTCTCCAAATCTTTCAGATTTTTTATATTATCAGGTTTTACCTTGCGTGCGTCAAATGCCTCTCGATAGAAAGGTACTTTATGATAAACTCTGTCTAAAACTTTCTTTAGCCTTTTTAACTGAAGTTTCTCCAGGTTTTCTCTATCAAGATACTCTGGATCTATTTCTCTGGACATGACTAAACTTTTCTCTCTCAGCTGGACTCTCTTTTGTCGATTACTCTCTTGCCTTTAGTTTCTCTGGCGAAGGAATCAGGTTCAACCAATTTAACCTTGACACTAATGCCCAAATCCTGGTAGATCTCTCTTTCCACTTTTGATTTTAAGTCCTGAAGTTTCTTCATTTCGTCAAAGAAGATTTTTTCGGAAACCTTCACCAGAATATTGACAATGTCCTGGTTGCCCCGTCGATCAATCTCCAGACAACTGCGAGGTTCAACTCCCCAAATTTGGGAAAAAATGTGTTCAATCTGCGAGGGAAAGAAGCTCACCCCATTGATGGTGACCATCTCGTCAGTACGACCGGCTACTTTTTTCATCCGAATCAAAGTTCGACCGCATCCACAGGGAGAAACATCCAGGGCAGTGATGTCTCCCGTTCGGTATCTAATTAGTGGAAATGCCTCCTTAGTTATGGTGGTGAGTACCAATTCTCCTTCCTCTCCGAGGGGAAGAACCTCTTTAGTCCGAGGATCTATTATTTCTGGGATGAATTGGTCCTCAAAAATGTGAAGCCCCTTCTTTTTTTCACATTCTCCTGCCACTCCTGGCCAGGCTATCTCGCTTAAGCCGTAATTATCGGTTGCCTTTATATTGAGCTCATCTTCTATTTGTTTCCTGGTTCTTTCGGAGAAAGGCTCACCCGTAAAAAGACCCCTTTTGAGATGAATGTCAGCAGGACCTAATCCCTTTTCCCGAACCACCGCAGCCAGTCTAATCGCAAATCCCGGGGTAGCTATTAAGGCTGTGGTGCGGTAGTCTCGAGCAATTACTACCTGCCGGGCTGGATCGAGATTGGAGCCCGGAATGACTGATGCCCCTATTAATTCGGCACCATAATGAAAACCGAGACCTCCGCCGAACAGGCTATAATCAAAGCAGATCTGTACCACATCATTCTTTGTTACACCCCCGGCACAGAGTACCCGAGCGCTTACTTCAGTCCAATGAGTCAGGTCATTCCTGGTGTAACCCACGCCGATGGGTTCCCCGGTAGTGCCGGAAGTGCATTGGAGTCTTACCACTTCTCGAAGAGGAACGGCAAACATTCCGTAAGGATAGCCCGCTCGTAAAGTAGTCTTACCAGTGAAAGGAATTCTAGAAAGCTCGTCCAGAGAATTAATCTCGTCCGGCACCAATCCCATTTGATCAAACAATTTTCGGTAAAAAGCAACACTTCGATAGACTCGATTAAGAGTAGCCTGAAGTCTTTCCAGTTGTAGTTGTTCCAGCTCATCCTTTGTCATACATTCAAAATGAGAATTCCAGATCGCCATCTATTTTACTCCCAGACTTCTTTATATTCTCTGCCTAGATAGGCTCTTTTTACTTCCCGGTTGTGCAGAAGTTCTTCCGAGGCACCCTGAAGGACTACTCTTCCAGTCTCGATAACATAGGTTCTGTTGGATATTTTGAATGCCGCTGCAGCATTTTGCTCTACTAGAAGAATGGTGGTACCCTGCCGATGTAACTGGGATATTATTTGGAAAATCTGGCCGGCTATCAAGGGAGCAAGCCCCATAGAAGGTTCGTCCAGCAAAAGAAACTTCGGTCCTGACATGAGAGCACGGCCAATGGCCAGCATTTGCTGCTCACCCCCACTGAGAGTTCCCGCCACCTGTGATTGCCTTTCTTTTAAGACGGGAAAGCGTTCAAATATTGTGTCCAGATCACTCTTAATCTTAGATTTCTCCTTCCTTCTATAGCGTTGATAGGCCCCCAGAGTAAGATTTTCCATAACCGTTAGAGGAGCGAACAACTGCCTTCCTTCCGGTACCAGACTGACTCCCATCCTGATTATTTCCCGGGGAGATTGGTGCGTAATGTCTGCATTAAGGAAGATAATCTGCCCGGTGATGGAGGAAACCAGCCCCACGATAGAGTTAAGTAAGGTGGTTTTTCCGGCTCCATTTGTGCCAATTAAGGCCACTATTTCGCCTTCTTTAACGTGCAAAGAAACTCCCTTCAAAGCTTGCATGCGCCCATAATAACTTCTAAGATTTCGTATGGTTAGCATTCTCTGTTTCTCTTTCACCAAGATAAACAGCTATCACCGCTTTATCATTTTGGACTTCGCGTGGAGTTCCTTCGGCGATGACTTGGCCAGAGTCGAGAACAATCACCTCATCAGATACCTCCATTACCAGCCCCATGTCATGCTCTACCAGAAGAATAGTGATTCCAATCTCTCGGATTCGGTAGACAAACTGAGCCATCTCATCAGCCTCAGGAACGCTGAGCCCGGCTGCTGGCTCGTCAAGTAAAAGTAGGTCCGGCTCTGTGGCTAAGGCTCGGGCAAATTCTAATAATTTCTGCTGTTGAAAGGTAAGATTAGAGGCCGTTTCATTCTTCTTAGTTTCTAACCCCACGAAGGAGAGCATCTCCAAAGAATAGTCATGGATTCTTTTTTCCTCGTCTCGGGTTCTTTTTAGGTTCATAATGGCAGCGAAAATCTCTGATCTAGTTCGGCAATGGCGTCCCACCATTACGTTTTCCAGAACCGACATATTTTCAAACACCTGCACATTTTGAAAAGTGCGGGAGATCCCCTTTTTCGCAATAACATAGGGTTTCAGCTCATTAATCTTATGCTGTTTGAACCTAATTGTGCCAGAAGTTGGTGGATATATCCGGGAAATGAGATTAAAAATGGTGGTTTTACCTGCTCCATTAGGGCCAATAATGGCTTTAATTTGATGGGGATTTACCTCAAAATCTACCCCATCTACCGCAACTACTCCCCCAAATTTTTTCTTTAGTTTTTCAATCTGAAGAATAGAATCCATAGTTATTACCTTTCTTTCTTAATCAAACCAAGAATTCCCGCAAACAACCCCTGAGGCAAAAACATCATTATGACGAGAAGGATCGAACCGTAAATAAGAATATCGTAGTCCTGAAATGCTCGCAGGTATTCAGGTAGAAGGGTTAATAGTGCCGCTCCTATCATTGCTCCCCACACGCTAGCCATTCCTCCCACCGCCACCATAGCGACGAGGACTATGGAAAAGTGGAATCCAAAGGGAGTGGGATTGAGAAAAGTAATGAAATGCGCATAGAGACTGCCAGCGAGAGAGGCATAGACGGCACTCAACACGAAAACTTGAATCTTGTATTTGGCCGTATTCACCCCCATAATGTTGGCTGTCAATTCACCTTCGTGGATGGATCGTAGAGCCCGTCCAACCCGGGAGTGAATTATGTTCAAGCTCACCAATAGGACAACTATTACCAGGGTCCAGACAAGATAGTAGTAGTGAACATCGCTGCGAAGCAAAAAATTTCCTAGTCTAAATCGAGGAATCTGTCCAAAGCCTGAGGGACCGCTGGTAAGGGAACTAGCCTGGTTAAAGACAATAAAAACAATGTAGCCGAATGCCAGGGTAGCCATGGCCAGGTAGTGGCCTTTTAGTTTGAGGGCGGGAGCCCCAATAAGAAAAGCAATCCCTCCGGTGACGAAAATAGCCGCTAGAAGTGCAAGCCAGGGTGAGACGCCAAATTTAGTGCTGAGCACCCCTGAAGTATATGCTCCTAGCCCAAAAAAGGCAGCGTGCCCTAAGGAAATCTGTCCTGTATAACCCATGAGTAAGCTAAGGCCAATGGTAATTAAACTATAAATACCCACGAAGACTAACACATTCAGGTAATAAGAGTTGCCCAGCCCTAGCGGTAAGGCCAGAATCACCCCCGCTAGAATCAGCAGCGAGAGTATGTTCTTCTTTCCCATCAATTCCCCTTTTGATTATTTCAATTAGAACTTCTTGAACTCTGCTCTTTCCCTACTTCCCAGAAGTCCGCTGGGCCTGATGAATAAGACCAGAAGTAGCACCACCAGAGCGATGGCGTCTTTATACCCGGAAGATATGAAACCTGCCCCCAGGGATTCCATGATACCAATGATAAATCCGGCCACTACTGCCCCCACGTTACTTCCCAGTCCCCCCAATACCGCCACGCTGAACCCCTTCACTGCCAACATGGTTCCCCGATCATAGTTCATAAGAGCAATGGGCGTGATAATAATTCCGGCTGTAGCCCCGATACCTGCACTCAAGGCAAAAGACAAAAGAACCATGGTCCGTACGTTGATCCCAACCAGACTAGCTGCCGTGCGATTAGCGGCACAGGCCCTCATTGCTTTTCCAGTCAAGGTAAATCCGAAAAAGAAGATGAGAAGAGCGACCGTTGCTCCCATAATTCCCAGTATCCATAAGGTCTGAGGGAGAATAGTAGCTCCCAGCACGCTTATAGGCTTTTCTCCTGAAAAAGGAGGAAGGCTGAAGGTGTGTTTACCCCAGGCGAACATCGCACCACCTTTGAAAAGAATACTGGCAGCCACGGTGATAATAATAAGGGTAAGGACAGAGGGACTTTTCAGAGGATGGATAGCTGCTCTCTCGAAGGCGGCTCCTATCATGGTGACTATTAAGATGGAAAGAAAAAAACTCACTACCATCGGTAATTTGATAATTGCTGTCAGGTACACCATCATCATCCCCCCCAGCATGACAAACTCTCCCTGGGCCAGGTTGATAATACCGGTGGCGCTGTAGATTATGTTGAATCCGAGGGCGACCATCCCGTAGATGGCACCGATGGTGATACCGGTAAATAGATACTGCAGGAGCTGATCCCCGAGGTTCATAGGCTTTTCTCCACTTTGATTGAAAAATGGCGCCAGGCCCTCTGGAATCGGACCTGGCGCCTTATGGGGTTTGTCAGGTTGGCCTTATTCCAACACTACAAATTTTCCATTTTTTACGGTCAGCATTTCGAATGCATCTTTAGTCAGTCCACTGTGATCTTCTGGCGAGAAATTAAATATTCCGCCCGTACCCACAAAATTCTTGGTATTTTCAAGGTAATCCCTGATTTTTTCCCGATCCGGCCCTACTTCTCTTAAAGCCGCAATTACTAGCTGCAGTCCATCCCAGGCATGTCCTCCAAAGGTGCTGACGTCCTCCTCATACTTAGCTTCATATTCTTTCTTGTACTTAGCTAAGACTTCCTTTTGCGGATGGTCGTCGGAAAGAGTATCCACGGCAAGTAGCCTTCCACAGGGAAAGATTATTCCCTCGCCTGCTTCTCCTGCTGTCTGGGCATACTTAATATTGCCAAATCCATGACTCTGAAAAAGGGGAATCTTCATTCCCAACTGCCGCATATTTTTGGCTACAATTACCTGTCCTGGCACTATGGACCAGTTAACTACCGCCTGGGCTTCGCTCGCTTTAATTTTTGTCAGTTGGGCAGTCATATCGGTATCGTCGGGCCCATAAGTTTCATCAGCTACGATCTCGATCTCTAATTCAGGGGCCAGTTTTTTGAGTTGTTTTCGACCCTGATCACCAAAACCACTGGTTGCGGTGATGATGGCGGTCTTTGATATCCCCCGTTCCCTCATGGTTTCATAGATTTTCACCGCGGCATCACTGTCCTTCTGCGGGGTCTTGAAGACCCACGGTTTAACCGGTACGACAATGGACTCGGCAGCCGCACAGGAAACAAGGGGAACCTTAGCTTCTTCAACTATGGGGATGACTGCCATGGTGGTACCACTTCGGGAGGGACCAACTATTGCCAGTACTTCGTCCTTGGTAATCAGTTTTTTGGCCGCCGTCACCGTCCTGGTTGCATCACCAACCGTGTCCTCAATGATAATCTCTAAAGGATGGCCGTTGATGCCTCCAGCTTTGTTTACCTCTTGCTCGATCATTTTGGCGGTGTTCCGTTCCGGGGTTCCTAACCAGGCCGCCGGACCAGTTACGGCGAATATGGCCCCCACCTTATAAGCCACCGCTGGCTTTCGGAGCATTGGCACCCAACGCCAGATTGACAGCGGTCCAACTAGCAATAGGACGATAACTATTGCTACTACTACACCCACTACTATCTTTCCTTTCTTTCTCACTTTCCCACCTCCTCTTTATAAATGCTATCTAGGCTCATGATAACAATTGACAATATAATTTAATAAAAAAATTTGTCAAGAACTTCCTAAATCAAGTAGACTCCTTCTTAACTTTTCAGCCTTTTCCCCCAGGGTTTTCATAAACTCTTTACCCTTTGGAGTTGCCACTGCTCCCTGAGGTGAAGGTCTTATGAGACTGTGCTGTTCTAGAACTCTCAAAGAATATCTGACCCGGTGCTGGAGAAATCCACTAAGTTCAGAAAGTTTTATGATGCCAATTGGTCCATGACCAATGACAAATTTTAGGATAGCGGTATGTCTTGCCAGCCGTTTGATCTCTTGTTCAAGTTTATCTAACATTATAGTCTACTAATTTCCTCAGCAGAGAGAATTTTTACCTTCTTTTCTTGCAGCAAGTCTACGGTGGCTTTTTTTTCTTCGATTTTCAAAACTACCAGAGCACCCCTGCCCCTCGGAGCTACGAAAGCATAGAGGTATTCCACATTGATATCTTCTTTCCCCAAAATAGCCATAACTTGTGCCAGGCCGCCCGGCTTGTCTTCAACTTCCACTACCACAACCTCCGTCTGGGATACGGTGAATCCTCTCTCCTCCAAAGCCTCGTACGCTTTTTGAGGTCTGTCGACTATCATTCGCAAGATTCCAAATTCGGTGGTATCGGCAATAGCTAAGGCCCGGATATTAATTTCTTTATTCCCTAAAATCTGCGTAATTTCAGCTAATCTACCTATCTTATTTTCCAGGAATACCGAGATTTGCCTTACTGCCATCTTAGTCTCCTATTTCAATTTTCTTTTATCTATTACACGTTTTGCTTTGCCCATACTTCTCTGGATCGTCCTTGGCTCAACCAATTTCACTCCTATTCTAAGGCCCAGCACATCTTCAATTTCTCTTTTAATCTTGGCCTCAATCTCTTCCAATCTTCTTACCTCATCAAAGAAAATATGAGGAGAAGTCTCCAGCTCCACCGTCAATTCATCCAATCCTTTTCTTCTTTCTAAAATTAATTGATAATGGGGCTCGGCTTCATCTATCTGGATTAATATATTCTCTATCTGGGAAGGAAAAAGGTTTACTCCTCTTATGATTAGCATATCGTCTGCTCTGCCTTTGATCTTACCAATTCTGGCCAGAGTTCTTCCACACTCACAGGGCTGATAATTTATGTGGGTTATATCACCCGTTCTGTATCTTACTAAAGAGATTCCTTCTCGGGTTAAGGTAGTTAAAACTAGTTCTCCTTCCTCTCCTTCTTCTAAAACTTTACCCGTTTTGGGATCAATTATTTCAGGCAGGAAGTGATCTTCAAAAAGATGCATACCCTCTTTTGCCTCACACTCTTGAGCCACTCCCGGCCCGATAATCTCGGTTAATCCATAAATATCCAGAGCTTCTATACCCAATCGAGATTCGATTTCTTGCCGCATGCTTTCTGACCAGGTTTCCGCCCCCAGTATCCCTACTCTCAAGGGTAGATCCCTGGGATTAATCCCCATCTCTTCTGCAGCTTCGGCTATATGCAAGGCATAAGAGGGAGTGCAGGTCAGAACTGTGGACTTAAAGTCCTGCATTATGGTGATCTGGCGCTTGGTTTGTCCACCAGAGATGGGAATAGTTTTTGCGCCAATGAGCTGAGCTCCATAATGGGTTCCCAGTCCCCCGGTAAAAAGACCATAGCCATAAGCATTATGAACTACATCCCTCGAGGTAGTTCCAGCACAGCTCAATGCTCTAGCCATAACTTCTGCCCAAATCTGGATATCTTTTCTAGTGTAGCCGTTGACTACCGGTTTTCCGGTGGTACCGGAAGAGATATGAAATTCAACTATTTTCTCTAAGGGTGCAGTGAATAAGCCAAAAGGATAGCCCTCTCTTAGACCGGACTTACGGGTGAAAGGAAACTTTCTTAGGTCCTCCAGTGATTTTATATCATCTGGATGGACGTGACTTTCCCCAAATTTTCTTTTATAAAAAGGCAAGCGCTCAAAAACGCGGTGAGCAACCTCTTTCAATCTTTTTAGTTGAAGATCCTCTAAACTCTTTCTATCCATACACTCGTATTCTTTATTCCAGATCATTTTTCCTCCTCTTACCCCCTCTGTTTTTCCCCTCTAGCTTTGAAACAGCTCCCGATACTCTGGCACCACATCGGCGGAAAAGCTCTTAATTCCTTCCACAGTCTTGGGATGTTGAAGCATGCCTCTAATTACTGGAAAAGGTATAGTAGCGATATGTGCTCCTGCTTCCGCCATTTGCCTGATTTGTCTTGTATTTCTAATACTGGCAGCAATTACCTCTGTGGGTATCTCATAATTTCTATAGATTTTCATGATGCTTTTGACCAGATTTACTCCACTCCCTATTCCATTATCCTGGCCAAAGCCAATGCTGTTTCTTGTCTCTTTGTTAAGGTAAAGAGAGGCTGCAGGCTCACCCCCCGAATTTTTTAGGTGTTTATCAAGCCTTTGCCTACCAATTTTCTCTATTAAGTCGAAATCAAAATAGTCAACCTTTCCAAATTCTATTCCTAATTTTTTCCTTATGTAGTCATCTATTCTTCCGGCAAAAGGGCTGGCATAGCTAGCCCCAGCCTTGGCTGCTAAAAGTGCCTGTTCTGGAGTCATTATGAGAGTTACATTTATAGGAATACCCTTTCGGCTTAACTTTTTTATAGTCTTTAAAGCGTCATAGTCTATTTCCTCTGATTCATCTGAATTTGTGTTTATGGGAATCTTTATGACTACATTTTCAGCAGCCGGATTAAATTTTCTATATAGCAGCTCAGCTTCCTCCACCATTTCTTTCATGGTTAAGCTAATCACCTCGAGGCTGACTGGTCTACCCTTACCGGCTGTTTTGCATATTTCCCGCACGTAGGTTTCCATATCAATCCCTTTGCCGCGTCCTTTTACCTCATCCACCGCTCTTTTAATTAGCGAAGGATTAGTCGTTACCCCATCAACTATGCCCCAGCTACAAGCCTCTTTAATTTCATCCAATTTCGCCGTATCTACGAAGATTTTCATTACTCCCCCTTTTAGCTTCAGGATTTGACTCCAATATTTATACCATCTCTTCTTGTAGTGTCAACTTCTCTTTCCTAATTCAAAAGCCTTCAAGTTGACCTCTATGGTATGGTGAGGAACCTCCTGACGAATGACCTTTTCCCAACTGCTGGATTTAAACGTGAGAAAAGTTGACAGTTTTCCCAAGAGAACCAGATTGAAAGCCTTGGAATTGCCGGCAGTCTGGGCGATCTTTAAAGCTGGGATTTTGATGATCCGGGAAGTCCTCTTCTTCAAATGGACAAAGATGTCTTCAGGGTAGAGTTCTTTACCGAGACTCACCATAAGAGGGGGGATCTCAAGATCATTTAATATCAACACCCCCTCTTTCTTTAGATAATCAGTGAATCTTAAAGCCTCTAGTTTTTCTAAAGCAAGGAGAAAATCTGCCCCTCCTTTTCTAATAAGCGGAGAATAGATCTTGGGTCCAAACCTTACCTCTGAGCTAACGCTGCCACCCCTCTGTGCCATTCCATGGACCTCAGACTTTTTAACATCATGCCCTTCTTCGAAGGCTACTTTAACTAAAATCTCGGAGGCCAATAAAATTCCCTGTCCTCCCACTCCAACCAGCAAAACATTAATTATTGGCATTGGTATCTATCCTTTGGTTTTTAGTTGATTTTGATAAATCTTCCGGAGGTGATTGAAAATCTCAAGATACTCTCTGGTTCCATAATCAGGATAAGTCCATTCCCAGGGCTCGAAACCCTTCCCTTTTTTGTACCGCAGGGTAACCTCGGCATAGATTCCTCTTCCCAGATAAATCCGGTGCTGATAATCCTTGGTGCTAGCCAGGACAAGTTTAGAGAGAGTAAGGTAGCCAGGATCAAGATTAATGCGACGATCGTTCATCTCAGGATGCAAGAAATCCTGCTCAAGCTGATTGGTAAATAATTTAATTTCTCCAATCTCGGCCGGATCAATTAGACTTTGGAAACTTATAAATTTTCTCTTCAAGTTTGGCCCCATCTCAGACTCATAGTAGTGGGTGTGTTGAAAAGAGAGAATAGGGCTCTTAAAGTCCACCGGACCAAATTTTTGGCTGAGTTTTTTTTCTGCTTCTTTAAATAGATTGGCCTCACCTGAGATCAAGCCTGTAAATAACTTCACTCCTACCGGGTGCCTAACTTTGCCCATTTTCTTTAAGTCAGTGATAACCTTTTTTCACTGAGTGACCACTTTTACCGAACACCAGGAACAGTGTTTACAGCGCTAGCCCTTCATAATCAGAATTAGAAAATATCCGCCCACAATGGAGGTGGCAACCATAGCTATAGCATCCCAGCCCAATTTCAAAAATGCCTTCTTAGATCTATAGATCAATCCTACCACGACTATGGCAGTGAGGATAATAGAGAGCATTAAAGTAAACAGATGCTGGGAAGAAATTTCTCCTAGGAACTCCTTCTCTCGCAGTAGTGCATCACAGAGGGGAATGACCATGATGTCAAAAAAATTGCTTCCTAAAATATTGCCAATGGCCATATCTATAGAAAACTTAAGAGCACTAACGGTGACTATAAGTTCTGGCAGGGAGGTGCTTAGAGCAAGAAGACTTGTTCCTACCAGGCTCTCGCTCCAGCCCATTGTGGTTACCAGCTCTTTTCCAATCTCAGCCAGCCAGATACCTAGAAAAACTATACCAACAAAACATATTGAGAATTTGATGAGGATTGATCTTAGGCTAATGCCTTTATACAGAGGGAACGATTCTTTCTCACTCGGGGGAGTGGAAAGAGATTTTTTTTCATAGGTAAATATGAGTCTCAGCCCCAGGATATAGACAGCTAAAAGCACCAGACTGTCAAGCCCAAAACCAAAAACGCCTAATGAGCCATTAAGTTGAGATCTCAAAATAAGGGAACTGCAAACGATCCCCATAAGAATTATGCTCAAACCCCCGTACAAGATATGACTCGGTCTTGCCTCGTACATTAAGGGTCCTTTACCCTGAATTAGATCAAGCAAAGCGATGATCATTAAGTTTATGAGCAATGACCCAAAGAGGTCTCCGGCGGCTAAATTGGGTGAGTGGACTACCGTTATGGAACTACCGCTGGTGACAAATTCGGGCAGGGAAGTAGCCAGAGCTAAAAGAACAAACCCCATAAGGGTCTTGGTAATTTGCGTCTTCTCGGAAATGATATTTCCGTACATAGACAATTTATAACCAGCGTAAATCATAGCCATGCTACAAATAGAGAACTTTAACCAGACCAGCATTGATTGAACACTCCCTTTTAATTTAAGTCAAGCCAACCTACTAAATCTTTGAACTCCCTGATATTTTTTCTCTGTAAATATTCTCCGATCCCCTCTTTTACCTTTATCATAGTTTTCGGGTCAATGAAATTTGCTGTTCCTATGGCCACCGCACTTGCCCCCGCCAGGATAAATTCTAAAGCGTCCTCGGGGGTCATTATTCCGCCCACTCCAATTAGAGGTAGGTTCACTTTTTGGAAAGTCTGCCGGACCATTCTTACAGCAATTGGTCTTATAGCAGGTCCCGAAAGGCCCCCTGTAACATTACCCAACTTTGGTTTTCTAGTCTCTACATCGATAGCCATAGCGAGCAGAGTGTTTATGAGAGACAGAGCTTCAGTACCAGCCTCTTCAGCCGCCTGAGCAATTTCGGCTATGTCGGTTACATTAGGGGTGAGTTTGGTGATAAGGGGGATATCCGTAACCTCCCTTATTCTCTTCACTAAAGAGAAGACCAGGCTTGGGTTGGTGCCGAAGATAAGACCCCCGTTCTTCACATTAGGACAGGAGATATTTATTTCTAAAGCATCTATTCCTTTAACTCTGTTGAGCCTCTCGGCGAGACGCAGATACTCCTCCTCCTTTTCTCCTGCAATATTAACCACCAAGGCGGTGTTGAACCGTTGTAAAAGGGGAAGTTTTTCTCTGAGGAAAATCTTTAACCCGGGATTTTCTAATCCAATGGAATTGAGAAGTCCTGAGGGAGTCTCTGCTAGACGGGGAGGTCGATTTCCTTCCCTGGGTTCCAGGGTCACCGTCTTGGTGATTATTCCCCCCAGTTCATTAAGGTCAATAAATCTACTATACTCTTCCCCATATCCAAAGGTTCCTGATGCTGCCAGAACCGGGTTCTTCAAGCTAATCCGGCCCAGTTTAACCTTCAAGTTCGGATTCAACTACTCACCTTTTTGAACAGTGTCCTTGTAGTATTTAGTCTTTTTCATCGCCTCTACCTGCCACTTTTTCACGGTAGCAAGTTGTGGGGCTGGTAAAATGTCTTTTGAAGCTCTACCACGGGAAATCTCTCATAGTACCTGTTTTTCCCAACTGGGAAGCCGCAACAACCTATCTTTACCTTCATCCTAGACAAATCCTCAAGAACTCAGCCCTTTCTATATTCTATTACCCCATTATCATAAAAGAAGCATCTTGTATTAGTTTAATGATACAGAGTGAGCCACAAACTCTGTGTTATCTGCCGTTTTGGGAAGCATTCCGATCTTGAGGATCTTATTCACCGCGCAGCTACTTGGGGCTCTGCTAAGCTGAGATACTGAATTATCTCGTTCTCCCGCTGTTGCAACTCGATCAATATGGGCTCCGACATGGCTTTATATTCAGATGGGCTGTGAACTTTCCTTGCTTTTTCCAAAATTGCCTCTAAATTCCCAACAGCTTCTTTCGCCTTCTTTAATTGTTCGTCATTTTTGATCATCAATTATCACCTCCACAATACCACCTGATTCAAAATCACGTGTCATTTGGTATGTCTCCAACCACAAACACATAGCGGTAGTAGTGGATGTCTTGCAAAGCCTTACATCCCGGAAACTCCCGCTGTACCCTCTTTCGTATTTCTTCCTTTTCCTTGTCGGTAACCTCTCTTCTTGGCATCCTGCAACTCCTCCCCGAAAAAATCTTCAGGTGTTACAATTGTGGGGACGGGGATCCTTAACCTTGCATTTACCTCTCGTATCATTTCCTGTGTTCCACGCTTATAAAGGTGTCGGAGATTCCATGTGACCAGAAAACTCTAGAATTTTTTGGTCACAGCCTGTCCCAGAGGATTTGGTTTACTGTAAAAACTGGGCCATCCTTACAGACCCGCAGATATCCTTCTCTCGCTCTCACTACACATCCACGACAAGCACCTATTCCGCAGCCCATCCTCTGTTCCAGTGAAACTTGAGAGGGCACTCTATATTTTCTACTGAGCTGAGCTATTTTTTTTAACATTGGCACAGGGCCACAGGCAAAGACTAAGTCTGGCTTAGAATATCGGAGTAAAGTTTCAGCCAAAAAATCGCTGATAAGCCCTTTATAACCCCAACTGCCGTCCTCGGTGGCTATTTTAACTGTGGCCCCCAAGTTCTTAAAATCCTGGGCACATAAGATTTGCTTTCTTGTCCGGGCTCCAAGAAAAAGGGTTATCTTGGGACGGCGACTCTTAGGAGGCGTCTGACCACTGATTTTCGAATCATGGTTAAGTAGCCTTTTTGCCAGAAAATAAAGAGGCGCTACCCCTATGCCACCAGCCACTAGGATGACTTTCCCGAAATTTTCCTTTAATTCAAATCCTTGCCCTAAAGGGCCCAAAAGATCCAGCTTCTCACTCTTTTCCTTTTTGGATAGAAGATCTGTTCCCTTACCCACTACTTGGTAGAGGATCTCGAGCTTCTCATCCTCGGTGTTATGGATGCTAAAGGGCCGCCTTAGCAAAAAAACTGACCCAGCCGTCACTTTAATATGTACAAACTGGCCTGGCTGCGCATCCTGACAGATTTGAGGGGAATTTAAAATTATCTGAAAATAGTTGAGAGTAATATTTTTATTGGAGAGAACCTCAGCTACAACCTGGTACATTCTCTTTTCTCTATTAGATTATATCAAGATTTTTAAACAATTCAAGGCGCAAGGTTGACAGGGCCGTTTGTTTAAGATAAAATTAAGCACCCCATGAGGAAGAAGATGTAGATGGGTGTATGAGAGGTAAGCAAAGGCTAACCAAAGTGAATAGGCAGCTTTGTTGAAAGAGAAATTACTAGAGAAAATAAGTGGGGTCGTATCTGAGCTATGTCTGGAAAGCAATTATGGAATAAGAAAGGATGTCTTTGAGGCGCTTCAACTGGCCGAGAAAAAAGAGGAGGAAAGACTCGCCAAATTAGTTTTAGGCAAGTTAATCGAGAATATAAAAATTGCCGAGGCCGAAAAAGTTCCCGTATGTCAGGATACCGGGGTAGCCGAGGTCTTTGTGGAGGTGGGTAAAGGAGTAAGTATCCAAGGTGACTTGTTGGAGGAAGCTATATCTCGGGGAGTAAGAGAGGGCTATGAGAGAGGTTACTTACGAAAATCTATGGTAGGCGATCCCCTTTTCTTACGCCAAAATACCCAGGATAACACTCCAGCCCTGATTCACTTTCAATTTAACTCCTCTTTTAGGGATAGAATAAAAATAACTCTTTTTCCCAAAGGATTTGGTTCAGAGAATGTGGGACGAGTAGCTATGCTTACTCCTGACGAGGGCAGAAGAGGAGTAAAAAGGTTCATCCTGAAGGTAGTTAAAGAAGCAGGGGCCAATCCCTGTCCACCTGTCATTGTCGGGGTAGGGATAGGAGGAACAATGCAGACTTGCGTCTTTCTAGCCAAGAAAGCACTGCTTCGTCCCTTGGAAGTGAGGAACCCGACAGCAAGCTATGCCCTCTTAGAGGAGGAACTTTTGAGAGAAATCAATCAATTAAAAATCGGGGTGCAGGGTTTAGGAGGATTGACCACTTGTCTGGGGGTTAATATAGAACATTTCCCCACTCATATGGCAGGTCTTCCGGTAGGTGTGAATATCAGTTGTTATGCTCTAAGAGAAGCCACCAGAGTTCTTAATGCGTAGACGGCTAATTTTCCATGCTTATTTTAGGTATTGATGAGGCTGGAAGAGGGCCGGTAATAGGTCCTCTTGTTATTTGTGGAGTACTGATAAGGCAGGTTTGTCTCGCGGAGCTTATTAAAAAAGGGGTGAGAGACTCAAAATCTTTAGTTCCTCATAGGAGGTTAAAACTGAAAAAGGAGATTGAACTCCTGGCGCAAGACTATGAGTTAATTATTATCTCCCCCCAACAAATTGATAAAAAGGGGCTAAATGATTTAGAGCTGGAAAGCACAATTACGCTCATAAGAAGATTTCATCCTCATCGCGTTTATGTAGATGCACCTACTCGAAATTGTAACTCTTACAAAGAGAAAATTAGGGCATTCCTTAGCTCTGAGACGAAAATAGAGTTGGTAGTAGAGAATTTTGCCGATCAAAATTATCCTGTGGTCGGAGCTGCTTCAATCCTGGCTAAAGTGGAAAGAGACAGAAGAATATCTAAACTGAAGAAGAGGTATGGATCACTGGGCTCGGGTTATCCTTCGGACCATCAGACGATTAATTTTTTAAGAGAATACCTTCGCCAACATAAGGGATTTCCTCCCATAGTCAGAAAAAGATGGAAGACTTTACAAAGGATTTTAGAGCAGGAGTCCCGAGATATTCTTGAATATCTGGGGAAGGAGTGATGCGGCAGACAAAATGGGGAAGAAAAATTTGTGGGTGCTTGGGGTGGTTATCACGGTAAGTCTTACCCTACTCGTGAGTTGTAAGAGGGAAGAGGGCCGATATTCTTTGCGCACCACGGTAAAAGAGACTCCACTTTTAGAGGCGCAAGGGGTCAATTTAGTTGGATGGGATGAGAAGGGTAGAAAGTCCTGGGAACTTCAAGCTAATTCTGGCGTGCAGTTTACTCAACGGATGAGCTTGAGCCAGGTGAAACTCAATCTTTTGAAAAATGGTAGGCCTGCCTCGGAAGGAGTAGCACAAAGGGTTACTATGGACACTCGTACCTCAAATCTTGTTCTTAAGGGAAATGTCAAGTTTGTTTCCTATGTCGACGGAGCCGAACTTTTTACTTCTGAGCTGGAATGGATAGCCTCAGAAAAAAAATTACAGACAGACGAGAAAGTTTTCTTAAAAAGGGAGAATCTTTTTATAGAGGGATGGGGTCTGGTTGCAAATTCTGACCTATCTCAGATAGAGATTAAGCATAATCCTACTACCAGACTTATTGAAAGTAAATCTTTACTTAAAAATAGACAAGAGATTCAAGGGGCGGATAAAGGATAAGTGACACTCAAACAAAAATATAGGTTGTTATTGCAGGACTTGTGCTCGGGAATTTTCCCTTTGAATATCTTGACGGAGGATGCGAATGAAGAAAAAAGTCAGACTACTTCTGGGGATGGGATTAATTATCTGGGTGGTTATGAGCCTCTCCTCGATAGTTTTTGCCCAAAAAGAGTTAGTAGTTAGCAGCTCCCAGCAGAGAATAGACTATGCTAATGGGATACTCTTTTATAAAGGCAAGGTTAAGGCTACCTGGGAGGATCTATTGTTGTTGTCGGACGAGATGGAGGTGTATCTAACTAAGGAGAATGATTTAAAAGAGATTATAACCAAGGGAAATGTTAGTATTACACAGGGGAACAAAAAAAGGCAAGCCACCGGCCAAATGGCTACTTATACAGGTGAGGACAATAAACTTATTATACAGGGTAATGCTCACTATCACGATGAGCTAGGAAACGATCTACTGGCAGAAAAAATAACCATTTGGATAGGAATAGAAAAACTCGAGGCGGAAGGTACCCCGGTTCAGGCGACTTACGCATTAGGATCATTAAGAGAGGAAGAGGAAGTTGGTTCTCAGGGTGGAAAATCTCAGTAAGAGCTATCAGAAAAAACTGGTAGTAAATAAAGTTTCTCTTGAGGTATCCCAGGGTCAGGTAGTCGGTCTTCTGGGACCTAATGGAGCAGGAAAGACAACCACTTTTTTTATGATTGTGGGTTTGGTCAAGCCCAGCCAGGGTAGGATTTTTTTAGGAGACGAAGAAGTTACTCATCTTGCTACGTATCAGAGGGCGAGAAAAGGCATTGCTTATCTTCCTCAGAGACCCTCCGTATTTCAAAAACTTACCGTCAAGGAAAATCTTTTGGCCATTTTGGAAACCCTTGATCTCTCCGCGGGGGAACAGGAGGAACGGGCAAATTATTTACTCTCTGAGCTAGGGATTACCCATTTAGCGAAGCAGAGGGCTTATCTCCTTTCCGGTGGAGAACGTCGAAGAGTGGAGATAGCAAGAGCCCTGGTTACTTCTCCTTCTTTTATCCTCCTCGACGAGCCCTTCGCTGGAATCGATCCCATTACCGTTTCAGATCTCCAAACAATTGTCTTTGAGTTAAAAAACAAAGGAATAGGAATACTCATTACCGACCACAATGTCAGAGAAACTCTTCAGATTACGGATTCCTCTTACATCATGCATCAGGGCAAAATTCTTATGTCCGGGAAAAGGAATGAGCTCACCCAAGATAAAAAAGCAAGAGAGATCTTTCTGGGAAAAAATTTCAGACTTTAGAAACCGGAACTCGATTCTCACAGTTCTTTTAAGGATGGGGATGCTAATAGGCTTTCTGGTTGCAGTGATTCCCTCGTTTGCCCTGGAGAAAACTCCTCCGGTCAACCTTCAGGCAGATCGCCTTTACTGGATGGGCAGATCAGTTACGGGGCAGGGAAATGCACAGTTGGAATATAAGGATGTCCAGCTTAAGGCTGATGAGATAGTAGTGGATTTGGACAGTCTCGATCTAACGGCAGGGGAGGGGGTTGATCTTCAAATTCGAAACCAACGACTGACAGGTAAGGATCTAAGATACAATTTGAGAAGTGAGACTGGAACAATTCAAAGTATAAGATGGAAAGAGGGTCTTTTCTTTTATAAGGCAGAAAAGGCACATTTTTCCTCTGAGGTGGTTGATCTGAAAAGGGTTGATTTTACTACCTGTGACCTTTCTCTTCCCCACTATAAGATGAGAGCGGGAACAGTTAAGGTATACCCAGGCGACAAGATCATAATGAAAAATGTAGCCCTTTACCTGGGAAGTTTACCTATTTTCTGGACTCCTTATCTCATCCAGTACCTGCACAAGGAGAACCGGGTAATGCTTCCCAATCCTGGATATAGTGATTTTTCCGGGTGGTATGTTCAGACAGGATATTATTTTTATAGCTCAGCCCATTTTCAAGCAAAGCTACATCTTGATTATAGAGAGAAGAAGGGCTGGGGCGAAGGTCTAGATGTTTTTTATGAATCAAAAGCCGGAGAGGGCGAGGTAAAGACTTACTATGTAAAAGAGGCTGATACCAAAGAGGAGAGATGGACCTTGAGACTAAGACACCGGCAGTCTCTGTCTAAATCTACCGATCTTAAGGTTCGTTTGGATCGTCTTTCGGACAAAAATTTTCTTGATGACTATTTTGACGAAGAATACAAAACTTCCTATCTCTACCTTGGACACCGGGGGTCTGGCTATAATGTGACAGTTTTAGCAGAACCTTCGGTAAATCCCGACTTTGAGCAAGGATTCATAGAAAGGTTACCTCAGATAAGGCAAAATCTTGAATCCCGAAGGCTGGGTAAATCCGGTTTTTATCTGGGTCAGGCCGCCGAAGTTACCAATTTTAGAAAAGAAGATAAGAATATAGTTCGAGCGGACTCTTTTCTAGATCTTTCCTATCCTTTCACCGCTTTGAAATATTTTAGACTTCGGCCTAAACTGGGATATCATCTCTTCCGATACTGGTATACCAAAGACCATAAGAAAGAAGAGGGATATCGAGGCATGCCTTACCAAGAACTAGGTCTTTTTTTTAGGATCGGGGGTAAATTTGGAAACTACAGCCATACGGTGAGGCCTTCCTTGAGCTATTATCATTCCTCTGAGATAAAAAGCGATTTCTCCTTGCCCTTTAGTTTAGGAGATCACGCTAAGAACACCCACTCTGCGAATTTACTGAAGCTAGATCTTCGAAATGACCTTTATCACCGAAAAAGAAAGCTTATTTCCGCAAGAATCAACCTGGATTACGATTTAACTAAGAAAAAGGAAAGATTTTCTCCGCTGGAGGCAAAAGTCTATCTCACTCCCCCCTTGCCTCATTTAAATTATCTTTCTCTTTACCTTCTCTATCATCCTTATGCCAAGGAATATAAAAACATAGAAAGCGATATAAGCCTCACGGGGAAAATCTGGAATTTGACCTTAGGATTAAGAAAATATACCGATGACAGGGTAACTGATTTTGTTACGCAGGGTGGGATCAAATTTGGGAAAAATCAAATTGCTGCTTCCCTCCGTTACGATCTAGAAGGAAAAAAAATGCGGGAAGAGGCTTATTCTTGGCAGCGAGATTTGCACTGCTGGGCGGTGAGGTTATTCTTAAAGAATAAATATGGAGCAGATTCAGAAAAGGAATACTGGATCATGTTTTATATCAAGGCTTTCCCCCATCACTGGATTAAATATCATCCAGAGTTTGAAGAATTAGAATACCGATAATTCAGAATTTAGATTTGGTGATTAGGAACTAACAACTCCTAATGGCTGAACACTGACTACTCTGAGGGTAAATGCTCAGTAAACGCCGTGTCACATTGAATTTTCAGGGTAGCCGCACCCTTTAGGGTGCGCAGGCGAAAGCCTGCGACTACCAAAAATGACGGGGTTCACTGAATACTTACCTGTGAGGAGGTATAGATGAAGGTTTTGGTTATAGGGGGTGGAGGAAGGGAGCATGCTCTGTGCTGGGAACTGTCTCGAAGTCCCCAGGTTGAGGAAATCTTTGCTGTTCCTGGAAATGCTGGCATCTCAGAGATTGCGCAATGTAAAAAGATAGAATATGAAAAAAACTTTTCTTCTCTAGCGGCGCTAGTAAGCAAGGAGGGAATAGACCTCACCGTGGTAGGACCAGAGGTTCCTTTAGTAAATGGGATAGTGGATTACTTTCAAAAAAAGGGATTAGTTATCTTTGGTCCTTCCAAGGCAGCAGCCTTATTGGAAGGAAGCAAGGTATTTGCTAAAAGATTTATGAAAAAATACCATATTCCGACGGCTGATTTTAAAGTGTTTTCAGATCCGGATAAAGCTATTGCTTATGTAGAGAAAAGGAAGGGTCCAGTAGTGATTAAGGCTGATGGTCTGGCAGCCGGCAAAGGGGTTTTGGTGGCTGAGACACCCCAAAAGGCCGTGAAGGCAATAAAGCTAATTATGGAAAAAAAGGCCTTTGGTGAAGCTGGAAAGAGAATATTAGTGGAGGAAAAACTTTTTGGGCAGGAAGTCTCTTTCATTGTTCTCACAGACGGGAAAACTGTGAGGCCTCTTGTTTCCTCTCAGGATCATAAGCCCATCTATAATCATGACCAGGGTCCTAATACAGGAGGGATGGGAGCTTATTCTCCTGGTCCTATTTCTGCCTCGCTCCATAAGAAAATAATGAGGAGAATTATAATTCCTACCCTGCAAGGGATGAAGGAGGAGGGAAGAGAGTTTAAGGGTGTTTTATATGCTGGTCTGATGATTAAAGGGGCAGACCCTAAAGTCCTGGAGTTTAATGTTCGTTTTGGGGATCCCGAGACCCAGGTTACTCTTCCTCGCTTGAAGAATGATCTTTTGGAGGTTCTTCTGGCCGTGCAAGACCAAAGTCTCAACCAGGTCCATCTTGAGTGGCGTCCTCAGGCGGCAGTTTGCGTTATTCTTGCCTCGCGTGGTTACCCTGGTAGTTACGATAAAGGCAAACCCATAAAGGGTTTGGAGAAACTGTCTCGATTATCCAATATCTTTACCTTTTATGCAGGAGTAAAGAGAGAAGATCATCGGTTGGTAACCAGTGGAGGTAGAGTGCTGGGGGTCACAGCTCTGAGTAAAAATTTGAAGGAAGCCATTCAGCAGGCCTATCGAGCAGTAGATAAGGTTTACTTTGAAGGAATGTATTGCCGGCGGGACATAGGCTACAAGGCCGTGGGAAAAAAAAGATAAAAATCATGGTTGACAAAAAAATCTATTGTAATAAGATAAAACAATGACCGATATTGTTTCGTGACAAAAATTTGAGCAAAGGAGTTGACAAAAATGCTTCAGTTCTTGATCAAAGGCGGTCCAATAATGGTTCCTCTGGTATTTTGCTCCATACTTGCACTGGCTATCATCATTGAAAAGTTCATGAGTCTGAAGATAATCGAATCCAAAGCTAATAAGTTCATGGAGAGAGCACTGGGAATTCTTAACAGTGATGAGGAAAGGAAGATAGACAAGGTTCTTGCCTTGTGCGAGATGACTTCTTCTCCACCGGCTCGTATTCTGCAGGCGGGCATTGAGAAAAAAGAGGTAGGAAGGGCAGAAATCAAAGAGGCGGTGGAGGACGCCGGCGCTATAGAGGTACCTCATCTGGGAAGATACCTGGTGATTTTGAGTACTATTGTCACTATCTCGCCTCTTTTGGGCCTGCTGGGAACGGTAAGAGGAATGATCATTGCCTTTAATGTGATTGATGTGGCGGGGGTAGGCGAGGCAGGAGCCCTAGCCGGAGGGATCTCCGAGGCTCTATATACTACTGCCTTTGGCCTTAGCATAGCTATTCCTGCCCTGGTTTTTTATAATTACTTTACTCACCGAACAGATAGGCTGGTTCGGAAACTGGAGAATTTCTCCAGTGAGTTCTTAGAACTGTTGGCCAGGAGGTAAAGATGCGTTTTCGTCACCCAAAATCACGAGTGGAAGCAGCATTTAATCTTACTCCCCTTATCGATGTTGTGTTTTTGCTGCTTATATTCTTTATGCTCACCACCACTTTTCGTACCATTTTTCAGGGCATAAAGGTAGATTTACCCACTACTACCACACCGCAGGAAAAAATAGAGGAAAGTATTGTCATCTCCATTACCAGGGACAATCGGATCTATCTTGGTACAAGCAGAGTAAAAAAATCAGGACTGGTTAAGCTTCTAAAAAGTAGATTAAAGGGACGCCAAGGTCTGGTTATTATTAATGCCGACAAGAATACCCGGCACGGTCAAGTGGTAGAGGTTATGGATCTAGCTAAACGAGCTGGAGCTGGTAGACTGGGTATTCTCACTTCTTATGTAAAGGTGGTGAAAAAAGGTGAATGAAAAAAAACGATTTAAACTGACTCTTCTCATTTCCTGTGCAGTTCATTTTTCCCTTATTCTTTTGTTCCCTAGCTTAGGGGTTTCTCTTAAACCCCTTCCCAAATATGTAGAAGTAAATCTGGTTAGAGTTCGCCCTAAACCTGCGCCTGCCCGGGTAGTTACGGTACCAAAGAAGAAGGAACCGGTTAAGGTGGTAGAAAAAAAGAAAGTAGCCACGGTAAAAAAAAAGGAAACACCTAAGGTAGTCCAAATAAAGAAAGAGACTGTGGGGGAGAAAGCCACTGGCCAGATAGAAAAAGGAGGAAAACCTCCTGGAGGTAAGGTTGACGCAGCACCTCCAACAGAGACAAGATTGGCCGCTAAGGTCTCCCCGGTAAAGATCTCTGCGCAACCAGGCCCAAAGCTTCCCACTCTTCCTCCTCAGGTGAGAACTGAGAGTGAGATTAAAGTTCCTTTAATCGGCCGTAGTGATGAACCCACTATGGGGACCGGAATTAGCGAGTATGCTCTTCAAGGAGAGAGAGCTATCATACCGGGAGAAAGGTCTCTTCCTGGTGGCGGAAAAGGAGTTAGCGGTAAAGAAGTTCTTCCTCGAGGTACCGGGCTTCCCTCTAAAGTTCCTTCCTCTATTGGAGGAGGAATCTCCTATCAGGCAGGGGAAGGGGAAGGAGTCGGAGAAGGCGGAGGGCGTGGAATTAGAGGACCATTAGGTGAAGGCGGCCGAAAAATCGAGAGACAGGTGGAACCTCTTTATCCGGAATGGGCCCAAAGACAGGGGGTAACGGGTGTAGTAGAGGTAAAATGCTGGGTACTGCTCAGTGGAGAGGTGAGAAATGTTGAGATCTGCCAATCCTCGGGGTGGCCCAGATTAGATGAACATGCCTCCCAGTATCTAATGATGTGGAAATTCGAGCCCATTAAAGAGGAAATAATACAATGGGGGATAGTTCCCTTCCGTTTTGAATTTCCGGAGGAATAAAAGGATTTTCAACCATGGATATGTCTCATGGGGGAGAATAAATTTCAATTAGTATCGGACCTTAAACCCAAAGGAGACCAACCACAAGCAATAAAGAAACTATCGGAAGGCGCAAAAAAGGGATATAGAGAACAAACTCTAATTGGTGTTACTGGATCAGGCAAAACATTTACTATGGCCAATGTGATCCAGGGACTACAAAAACCTACCCTGGTTATCTCTCACAACAAGACCCTGGCCGCCCAACTATTTAGTGATTTTTCCTCGCTATTTCCTAACAACAGAGTGGAGTACTTCGTTTCTTATTATGATTATTATCAGCCTGAAGCTTATGTCCCTCAGACTGATACTTACATTGAAAAGGATGCCTCTATTAACGACAAGATTGACAGAATGCGGCACTCGGCTACCCGTTCTCTTTTAGAACGTCGAGATACTATAATTGTAGCCAGTGTCTCCTGTATCTACGGCTTAGGTTCTCCCGAGGATTACCGGCAGATGATATTAGCCATAGAAGTGGGAGGGGAGGTGGAGAGGTCAAAAATTCTCAAGAAATTGGTGGAAATGAGGTATGAACGAAACGATATTGATTTTTCACGGGGAAAATTCCGAGTAATAGGGGATGTAATCGAGCTTTTTCCTGCTTATGAGGAAGAGGCAGTAAGGATAGAGTTATGGGGGGATGAAATAGAAAGAATCTCCTTATTTGACCCCATAACCAGGCATACAAAAAAACACCTGGAGAAAGTCTATGTCTATCCTGCTACTCATTATCTGGCTCCTCCTGACAGGTTAGAGTACGTTCTGGAGTCAATAAGAAAAGAGCTCAAGCAGAGACTCAAAGAACTGAAATCTCAAGAGAAACTTCTGGAGGCTCAGAGACTGGAGTCAAGAACTAACTATGATTTGGAGATGATAAGAGAGGTGGGTTACTGCACGGGTATAGAGAACTATTCTCGCTATTTTTCTGGTAGAGCTCCGGGTGAGCGCCCTTCTTGCCTTATCGATTATTTTCCTAAGGATTATTTGCTTTTTATCGATGAATCTCATCAGACGATTCCTCAGCTTCATGCTATGTATGGGGGCGATCGATCGCGCAAGGATAATCTGGTAAACTATGGATTTCGTCTTCCTTCAGCTTACGATAATCGTCCTTTAAAATTTAGTGAATTTGAGAGCCTAATTAGTCAGGTCATCTATGTTTCAGCTACTCCTTCTGTTTATGAATTAAAAAGGAGTTCACAAATAGCGGAACAGCTTATTCGTCCGACGGGACTGGTTGATCCCAGGATTAAGATAAAGCCTGCTACTCGGCCGGTAGATGATCTATTAGAGGAGATAAAAAAGAGAGTGGAAAAATCTCAGAGGGTTCTGGTGACTACTTTGACTAAAAGGATGGCCGAGGATCTTACCGCCTATCTAGAGGATTTGGAAGTGAAGGTACGATATCTTCATTCTGAGGTGGAGACTATAGAAAGATCTAAGATCTTAAGAGAGTTGAGATTGGGACAATTTGATGTTCTGGTGGGTATTAATCTCCTGCGAGAGGGGTTGGATCTACCTGAGGTATCCCTGGTAGCCATTCTGGATGCAGACAAAGAGGGTTTTTTGAGGTCGGAGACCTCGTTAATCCAAACAGCGGGAAGAGCGGCTCGTAATGTAGAGGGAGAGGTAATCCTTTACGCCGACGAGATAACCTCTTCTATTGAACGTGCTTTAAAGGAGACCCGGAGAAGAAGAGAAATCCAGCTTCAATATAATCGCTCACATAATATCACTCCCAAGACTATTAAAAAGGCAATTTTAGCCGATATTGAGACCTACACCGCTGATAAATACGAAAAGATGGCCGTGGGAGAGGAAGAAACCGATTATCTTCCTCCCTCAGAGGTTTCTCGCTTGGTAGAGGTTCTCAAGAGAAATATGAGGCGCGCGGCAGAGAACCTTGAATTTGAACGCGCAGCCCAGTTTCGGGATAGAATTAAGGAGTTGACAAAAAAATCAATCATCAGTAAAAACTGGTAGTCAGGGATAGTGAGTAGTGTTGGTTTGAACACGCTGATAAGCAAGGAGGATTAAATGGGTCTTGGATGGGCATTGTTGGGGGCAGGAGCAGCAGTAGCTTTATCTGGGATAGGCTCCAGTATTGGCATTGGCTGGGTCGGTCAGGCTAGTGCGGGGGCCATGACGGAGGATCCAGAGAACTTTGGCCGATATCTCATTCTTACTGCTCTGCCAGGAACTCAGGGAATTTATGGTTTCGTGGCTGCTTTTCTTTTGCTAATTAAGATAAATGTGGTAGGAGGAGCACCGGTAGCCTTATCACCGGCTCAGGGATGGAATCTTTTTATAGCTTCCCTTCCCATAGCTGTTCTCGGTCTGGTCTCAGCTCTGCACCAGGGAAAGGTTTGCGCTGCTGGGGTAGGGCTTACCGTTAAGAGGCCGGCCGATTCAATGAAAGCGGTGGTACTTGCTGTGTTTGTAGAGTTTTACGCAGTACTGGGGCTCCTTATCACTATTTTTTTAGTAATGGGAATAAAGATTTAGTGGAAACCCCTCCCATGGAGAAATAGAAATGGCCCTAGAGGATATCGTAAGAAATATTAAAGCCAAGGCTACTCAGGAGATTAAGAGGATAAAAGAGGAAGCTGATAAAGAAGGAGAGGAGATCATCGAAAAAGCCAGGGAAGAGGCCGATAAGGTCAAGACGAGGATTCTTTACCAATTAGAGAGTCAAGCTGAAGAGGGGAAAAGAAAATTAGTGATAAGAATGAGGAGTGAAGAGAGAAAAAAACTTCTCATCCACAAGCGAAAACTTATGGATGAGGCATTTAGGCAGGCCAAACAAAAACTGAGTTCCCTGGAAAAGGCCGAGTATCTTAGTTTAATAAAGAGATCCCTTATTTCAAATATAGATTCAGGGGAAGAAGAGATCATAGTTTCTCCTCGAGATGAGGAATGGATGGAAGGAAATTTCATTAAGGACTTGAGAAAAAGTTTGAAGGAGACTGGAACCACCGATGAGGTGAGGCTTTCTCCAGAACTTGAACCACAGGAACGTGGTTTTATTCTTAAAAAGAAAGACGTGCAGATAAACTGCACTTTTTCCAACCTTTTTTTTTCCTTAAGGGATGAACTAGAGATAGAAGTAGCGAGAAGGCTGTTTAGCTAAGTTTAAGGCTGCCCTTTCCTCATCCCCTTTTCTTGCCTGATGGCTCATAATTTGTTAGAATGCCTGATGTAAAGAAATTATAGATATCTTGGACGAAAGGTAATATGGTGGTTTTCAGGTAATCTCAAGGGAGGCAAGGATGGGGCAGACTAAATATACTATTGGTATTGACTTTGGAACTGAGTCAGGTAGAGCTCTTCTGGTCAAGGTGGAGGATGGAGAAGAGGTAGTCAGCTCTGTTTATGAATATGAGGATGGGGTAATAGATGAGTTTCTTCCTGGCACTCATATAAGGCTCGAGGCAGATTGGGCTCTGCAAAATCCGGCTGACTATATGGAGACGATAAAAAGAACTATTCCTGAACTACTGGAAAAAAGCGGGATTGATCCACAGGATGTCATCGGGATAGGGATTGATTTTACCTCCTGTACCATGATGCCCATTGATAAAGAGGGAACCCCTCTTTGCTTGATCGATAAATACAAAAATAATCCCCACAGTTGGGTCAAGTTATGGAAACATCATGCTGCTCAGCCACAGGCAGATAGGATAAACCAGGTTGCTACGGAAAGGAAAGAAAAATTTCTGGCCCGCTACGGGGATAAGTATTCTTCAGAATGGTTCTATTCTAAGGCTCTACAGATTATTGATGAAGCCCCTCAGATTTATGAGGCAGCAGATAAATTAATAGAGGCAGCAGATTGGATAGTCCTTCAGCTCACAGGAAAAGAGCGACGAAACTCCTGTACAGCCGGTTATAAGGCTCTATGGGATCATGATACGGGTTTTCCTTCCCGGGATTTCTTCCGAGCTCTGGAGCCTCGCTTTGAGGCCATAGTCGATGAAAAGATGTCTAGAAACATTTATTTTCTGGGGACAAAAGCCGGGGGATTGACTCAGAAGATGGCTCGTCTTACCGGCCTTCGTGAGGGAACACCGGTGGCGGTGGGAAACGTAGATGCCCATGTTTCTGTGCCAGCAGCTACCATAACCCAGCCGGGTAAAATGCTTATGGTGATGGGGACCTCCATATGTCATATGATGGTAGACAAGGACCTCCATCTAATTTCCGGTGCATGTGGCGTAGTCAAGGAGGGCATCCTTCCTGGATATTACGGTTATGAGGCAGGCCAGTCCGGAGTAGGAGACATCTTTGCCTGGTTTGTGGAAAATTGCGTTCCCTCGAGATACTTTGAGGAAGCGAACAAAAAAGGTGAAAATATACATCGTCTACTGGAAGAAAAAGCTTCCCTGTTGAAGGTAGGGGAAAGTGGACTTATTGCTCTTGATTGGTGGAATGGTAATCGCTCTGTCCTGGTCGATGCCGATCTTTCCGGGCTTCTATTAGGGTGTACTCTGGAGACAAAACCGGAGGAGATCTATCGTGCTTTGATCGAGGCAACTGCTTTTGGCACCTATAAGATAATTAATACTTTTCAGGAAGCCCAGGTCAAGATAGAGGAACTTTATGCCTGTGGTGGTCTACCAGAGCGCAACAAACTTCTCATGCAGATTTATGCAGATGTAACCAATCGAACTATAAAAGTAGCTGTCTCCTCTCAGGCTCCCGCTTTCGGCTCGGCCATGTTTGGGGCAGTGGCAGCCAGACCCGAAAATGGAGGCTATGACTCAATCACGGAAGCAGCCAAGCGCATGGCGCATCTTAGGCGGCAATACTTCGTCCCCCAAAAAGAGAATCATCGGCGGTATGAGGAAATCTACCACGAATATGAAAGATTACACGACTATTTTGGCCGAGGGGAAAACAATGTCATGAAGTGGCTTAAGAAAATTAAGAAACAAATAAAGGAGTAAAGAATGTTGGAGAAGCTGCGTCAGGAAGTTTGGCAAATGAATCTAGAACTTCCTAAAAATCGCCTGGTTACCATAACCAGTGGCAATGTAAGTGGAAGAGATCGGGGTACAAATTACGTGGTGATAAAACCCAGTGGGGTAAAGTATGAGGATCTGAAGTCATCTGATATGGTGGTAGTGGATCTGGAGGGAAAAGTAATCGAGGGAGAGTTAAGGCCTTCCTTTGATACTCTCACTCATCTCTACGTATATCGACACCGACAGGATGTTAACGGTATCGTCCATACCCACTCCAATTATGCCACCAGTTTTGCTGCTCTGGGTGAGCCCATCCCGGTTTGTCTTACCGCCATGGCTGATCAATTTGGAGGGCCGATTCCGGTAGGAGCTTATGCTCGAATCGGAGAAGAAGAAATAGGAAAGGAGATTATAAGGTCCATAGGAGAATCTCCGGCTATTTTGATGAAAAATCACGGAGTCTTTACCATTGGCCCATCCCCCAGGGCAGCTTTGAAGACAGCGGTAATGCTGGAAGACTTAGCTAAAACAGTGTTTCTGGCCATGCTTCGGGGAACTCCCCATGAAATTCCGGAGGAGGAAGTAAAGAGGGCTCACAAGAAATATATGGAGCAGTATGGACAGCCATAGTTAAGGGAGAGGTTGATGGGAAAGACAATTGCCGAAAAAATCCTCTCCTCCCATGCTGGAGAAGATGTACGGGCAGGGAATATTGTTGTCTGTAATTTGGATTTTGCCTTTGCTCAAGATGGCACTGCTCCTCTGGCTATTAAGGCTTTCGATAAGATGGGTCAAAAAAGGGTCTTTGATACCCAAAAAATAGCCTTCTTCATCGATCACAATGCTCCTTCTCCCAGCAGCGATGTATCTTCCCTCCATAGGCTTATGAGAGATTTTGCCAGAAAGCATCGCATAAGACTTTACGACGTTGGAGAAGGCATCTGTCATCAATTGGTGGTTGAGGAAGGCTGGGTGGGTGCAGGAGATCTGGTTGTAGGAGCCGATTCCCACACCTGTACCTACGGAGCTTTAAACGTTTTCTCTACCGGAGTTGGATCGACTGACCTGGCAGCGGCTATGGCCTCAGGCAAGCTCTGGTTTGGAGTTCCGGGTACTATAAAGATTTTTTTTAAGGGGAAGCTCTTACCTGGTGTATATGCCAAGGATCTGGCTCTTTATTTAACAGGAAAACTTGGTGCTCGTGGGGCACTTTATAAATCTGTCGAGTTAGGCGGAGAGGTCATCAAGGATCTGAGTATAGAGGCAAGATTCACTCTTTCTAATATGATTATGGAAGTAGGAGCCAAAGCCGGGGTTATGCTAGGGGATGAGAAAACTGAAAAATGGCTGGCTGAGCGGTCGAAGAGAAAAATTAGATTTGTTGAACCTGATGAAGACGCTCGGTATGATAAAGTGCTAGAATTTGATGTTTCGCGGTTGGTTCCCCAGGTAGCCAGACCGCATTCAGTCGATAACGTTGTTTCCGTACACGAGGTTGAGGGAACATCTATTGAAGAAGCTTTTCTTGGAACCTGTACCAACGGACGATTAGAGGATTTAAGGATTGCCGGTAAGATCTTAAAGGATAAAAAGGTCCATCCGGAAGTTCGCTTCATGGTAGCTCCTGCTTCCAGAAGAGTCTATTTAGACAGTATGAAAGAGGGAATCTTGGAGATCTTTATAGAGGCGGGAGCAGTTCTACTTCCTCCAGGGTGTGGGTGCTGTGTAGGTACCCACCAGGGAGTTCCCTCTCGGGGAGAAAATGTCATCTCCAGCGCCAATAGGAATTTTAAAGGAAGGATGGGCAATCCGGAGGCCTTTATCTATTTAGCCTCTCCAGCTACAGTGGCTGCCTCGGCTATCAGGGGAAAGATTACAGACCCCAGGAGGTATCTCTAGAGTGAAGCAAAAAAAGAAGGTATTACGGGGTTATGCCCATAAGTTTGGTGATGATATAAATACAGATTACATTATCTCTGGAAGGTATAAATTTAAAACGCTGAATTCTCGAGAGTTAGCCAAGCATCTTTTAGAAGATATCGATCCAGATTTTAATAAGAGAAAAGCATCTGGAGACCTTATTGTAGCTGGGGAAAATTTTGGCTGTGGGAGCTCGCGGGAACAGGCACCGCTGGCCATCAAATACGCCGGGATAGTGGCTGTCCTGGCAAAATCATTTGCTCGCATTTTTTATCGCAACGCCATAAACATTGGACTTCCCATTGTTCAAACCAATACAGAAAAGATTGAATCAGGGGATGAGCTGGAAATAGACCTTGCCTCGGGAGAGGTTCACGTGATTAAGAATAACCTATGCCTGAAAGCTGAGCCTTTCCCCTCTTTCATCCTCGACATTATAGAGGTAGGGGGTCTGATAGAGTATTTCAAAAAATACGGTGGTTGGAAAATTAGGTAGCCGCAACCTTTAGGTTGCGCTGTTTAGCGCAGGCTGAAGCCTGCGGCTACCAATTCAAAAAAGGCAAATATTTTTGACATTACTAGAAATAAAAGGGGGAGAAAATGATAAAAAAATGTCTTTTGGTAGGTGCAGTGATTATTTTTGTAGCTACCTTAAATGCTTGGGCTAAGCTTCCGGTTATTGCTCCGGAACGCTGGGTTGAGGTCTCCGGCGAGATAACCCAGGAAAGCGCTCACACAATTGTGAAGTCTCTCTTAGATCTAGATGCAAAGACAGATCCTTCTCCCATTGGCATAAGAATATCCTCTCCCGGTGGATCACTGTTTGCCGTACTCGCCGTGTGTGATGTGATGAAGAACTTAAAACATGAGGTAATAACCGTGGGGATTGGTCAGATTGTCTCCGGAGGAGCAATTATTTTGAGTTCAGGCACTAAAAGATATCTCAGTAAACACTCTATGGTCATGCTTCATCCGCCAAGTTTGGCTATAAGGGATTGGGAGCCTTCTTTCAGTGAATTTCAGGAGTTCAGTCAAACCCTTACCAAGATAGAAAATCAGATGTATTCGGTACTGGCCGAGAATACTGGAAAAACTGCGGCCGAGATAAAGGAGGAGTTCCAGAAAGAAAAGTGGTTTACAGCTGAGGAAGCAATAGCCAATGGTCTGGCAGATGAGCTTCTAGAAAGTGTCAGATAAAATAAGAATAGTTTAAGAGTCGTAAAGATCAGCCCTCAAAATAGGGTTCTTTTGCACCCTTCCTCAAATTGGACATTCCCCAAAATTTCATATCTTTTTCGCAAGATGCTGAATTTAAGAGGAATTAAGAAGACAACAAAAGTGCTACGAGTGCTCCACTTATTCAAAAGCTCTATCCTTCACTACACAATCATTTTGAAGAATACGGTGTTGAATTTTGGGGAACCTCTGAAATTGTCTCACTTGCAAAATTCTTCAAGCAGTGTTAGAGTAAGAAAAGTACAAGTTGTGAAAGGAAGTAGACTATGAAAAACAAAAAAAGAATTGCGATTCTCACTGGCGGCGGTGACTGCCCCGGTATAAATGCAGTCATACGGGCTGTGGCCAAGAAGGCCATTTATGAGAAAGGCATGGAGGTAATAGGCATAGAAGATGGTTATGATGGCCTTGTCAATAATCAATACCGGCCGCTCACCTATGATGATGTTTCAGGAATCCTTACCTTGGGTGGTACAATCCTCGGTGCTTCTAAAACAGCGAATCCATACAGGTATGCTGTAAGAAAGGGCCGGAGGTTAGAATTTAAAGATCTATCGAAAACTGCCATTGAAAACCTGAAGAAACTGGAGGTCGCCTGCCTGGTATGTATAGGGGGCGATGGTACCCTGAGTATAGCTTACAGGCTCTTTAAAGACGGAATCCCTATCGTTGGAGTGCCTAAGACAATAGATAACGATTTGAGAGGAACCGACATTACGTTTGGTTTTGATTCTGCCGTCTGGATTGCCACCGAAGGTATTGACCGGATCCATACCACTGCCCAGTCTCATCACCGGATTATGATTGTAGAAGTTATGGGCCATAAAGCGGGATGGATTGCCCTTCATTCAGGAGTGGCAGGAGGAGGAGACATCATTCTTATCCCGGAGATCCCCTACGATGTTAATATT
>Ga0307439_1000279_pt1 | contig 36575 bp, 23 predicted proteins | sample SalMarWE160490MG_FD_202142 | JGI IMG/M metagenome (GOLD analysis project Ga0307439, IMG submission 202142) | Salt marsh sediment microbial communities from the Plum Island Ecosystem LTER, Massachusetts, United States - WE1604-90 | ecosystem: Environmental > Aquatic > Marine > Intertidal zone >... | reverse complement strand
CGACTTCCGACTTCCTACTTCCGACTTCCGACTTCCGACTTTCAATATAAATTGCTAATTTTGCATCTCTTAGTTATATATAATAAACTATAAGACTATGCCCCGGGTATTCAAAGCAACCGAAATAGAAAAGGAAGAGAAAGAGATAAAACGTGATTACCTCGACCGCCATATGCCTCATGTGATTTGTCCCGATCAGGTAAAAAGAGGCGAAAAGTTTGCAGTAAAAGTAAAAATGGGAGAAGAATATCCACATCCTGATGATCATGACCATTTCATCAGCGTGATACAGTTATGGAACAGGGAGACATTACTTGCTGAAGCCCGCTATACTGCAGGTATTTATGGAACTCTTCCGGCACACAGCGAAATAGATTTTTATATTGTCGCCCCGGAAGTGTCAATGAACCTTTCTGCTATGGCAGTCTGTACAAAACATGGTTTGTGGCAGAGCGAAGATAAACCTGTAAAAGTTATTTAATGGCAAAGAACGAAAAGAAAAAACGCAACTGGCGCGATAAGTACAGATTTTCTGTTATCAATGACACAACCTTTGAAGAGGTTTGGAGGATGAGACTTACTAAATATAATGCCTTTCTGATAATTACTTTTCTGGTACTGTTCATTATTGCCGCCACAGCCTCTTTAATAGCTTTCACCAACCTGCGCGAATTCATTCCCGGCTATCCCGATGTTATTATGCGGCGTAATATCCTTATGAGTGCTATTCGACTCGACTCTCTCGAAAAAGAACTGGCCGTCAGAGACAAGTATTTTGCAAATCTTAATGCTATCATTTCCGGAAATGAGCCTGTTGATCTGTTTTCAATTCAGGATACCTCAGGCGATTATGAAGCAATTACCTTTGAAAACTCACCCGAAGATTCTGCATTGAGAGCTCAGGTAGAGCAGCAGGAAAGATTCAATCTTACCTTGCAGCCAACACCACAGGAATCGGTTACAAACCTCGCCGGACTCCATTTTTTCCCTCCTGTAAAAGGTATAATATCGGCCAGGTTCGATCTGCGAACAGGACACTTAGGGACAGATATCGTTACCAGGCCAAAATCCACAGTCTCCGCAGTTCTCGACGGTACCGTAATTTTTACCGGATGGACGATGGAGACAGGTTTTGTTATAGAAGTACAGCACTCCGACAATATCGTTTCAGTATATAAACACAATGCAAGCCTGCTTAAAGAGACCGGCGATCTGGTTCATGCCGGAGAAGCAATTTCAATAGTCGGTGATTCCGGCGAATTATATACTTCGGGACCACATCTCCATTTTGAGATCTGGTACAAGGGAACCCCGCTTGACCCCGAAAAACATATTATCTTCTAATAATCATTAAATCCGTATGCCGGAAAAAATTGCACTATTAGGTTCTACAGGATCAATAGGAACTCAAACACTTGATGTCATTTCGAGATACCCGGATGAATTTAAGGCATCTATTCTGGCTGCGGGCAATAATGTTGACCTGCTTATACAACAGGCAAAAAAGTTCCGCCCGGAAAGTGTTATAATTAGCAACAAGTATCATTATAAGAAACTCAGGGAGGAACTTAATGGTACAGGTATTGAAGTATATGCCGGGGATGAAGCATTGGATCAGGTTGTTGCCGGGTCAGATGCAACATCGGTCTTAGCTGCTATTGTCGGGTATTCAGGACTTAAACCTGTAATAAATGCAATTAAAGCAGGCAAGAAAATCGCACTTGCCAACAAGGAGACACTTGTTGTGGCTGGTGAAATAATAAGTAAACTGGTTTCAGAATCGGGAAGCTCCATAATCCCTGTTGACTCAGAACATTCGGCTATCTTTCAATGCCTTATGGGCGAAGAACATGAGAATATTGAAATGGTTACCCTGACAGCCTCCGGGGGTCCCTTTTTAAATATAACTGAAGAAAAACTTAAAAAAGTTAAACCCCGGGATGCTCTTGTACATCCCAATTGGAATATGGGAGATAAGGTAACTATCGATTCAGCGACACTTATGAATAAAGGTCTTGAGGTCATTGAAGCAAAATGGCTCTTTAACCTTAAACCTGAACAGATAAAGGTCACGATTCATCCTCAATCGTTAATTCATTCATTTGTCCATTTTACAGATGGATCAGTAAAAGCACAGCTTGGCATGCCCGATATGAGGATCCCGATACTTTTTGCTTTAAGCTATCCCCGCCGGTTTGTATCAGATCTGCCAAGGCTGGACTTCAGGGAAAATAATTCCTTAACATTCGAGGAGCCTGACCTAGGCAAATTCAGAAACCTTTCGCTGGCTTACCAGGCTTTGAGCAGGGGAGGCAACATGCCATGTATCCTCAATGCCGCAAATGAAGTTGCAGTAAAGGCATTTCTTGAGGGGAAGATCGGATTTTTACAAATGCCCGACGTCGTTGAATATTCTCTGGGAAAAATTCCATATATTGCGGCCTCTGAACTTGAGTCACTTGAGATAACAGATAAGAGAACTCGGGAAGCGACAGCGGGGTTCATACATAAACTTCAAAATAAAAGATGACAGTACTGATTAAAATACTTCAATTTATATTAAGCCTTTCAATTCTTGTCATTATACACGAGCTGGGACATTTTGTCCTGGCGAAATTATTTAAAACAAGGATTGAAAAATTCTACCTCTTTTTCGATCCATGGGTTTCGCTTTTTAAATTTAAAAGAGGCGAAACGGAATATGGTGTAGGGTGGCTTCCTCTGGGTGGTTATGTGAAGATATCCGGTATGATTGATGAATCGCTCGATAGTAAACAGATGAAACAGCCGCCACAGCCATGGGAATTCAGATCAAAAAAATCATGGCAGCGACTTCTTATAATGACCGGTGGCGTATTATTCAACTTTATCCTGGCATTGCTGATCTATGTATTTGTTCTTTTTGCCTGGGGTGAAACATACCTTCCCACATCAAACGTCAAATATGGTATTGTTACTGATTCGGTGGGATATGAACTTGGACTCAGAAATGGAGATAAGATATTATCAGTTGACAACCAGTATATTGAAAACTTCTTTCAAATAACCTCCGATATAGTATTGAACGACCGTAAAACAATACAGGTTGATCGTGACGGAGAAGTGGTGAACATTGACATCACAATGGATTATATTAAGAGGTTTCTTAAAAGAGAGGGACAGATTGAACCACGTGCACCTTTTGGTCCATATATAATAACCACTTTTCAGAAAGAATCACCCGCAAAAGCAGCGGGAGTGCTCGTTGATGACGAACTTATCGGTCTCGACGATATTAAATTTAAATGGTTTGACGAATTTCAGAAATACCTGGCAAAGAATAAAAACCGGCCGGTAAAAATGAACCTGCTCCGCCAGAATAAACCTGTCGATATAACTGTTACACCGACTGTTGCCGGTATGCTTGGTATAGGCAGCAGCTATCTGACGATGGATAAATTATTCGAGCTCAAAACTATAAACTACGGGTTTTTCCAGTCAATCCCGGCAGGCATTGCCAAAGGATTTAAATCTATCGGAGACTACCTGAAACAGTTCAGGCTTATCTTCTCAAGGCATACAAAAGCCTATGAATCGCTGGGCGGATTCATTACTATAGGCAGTATTTTCCCGGCCGTGTGGGACTGGCAGTCATTCTGGGAACTGACAGCCTTCCTCTCAATAATTCTTGCTGTTATGAATATCTTACCCATCCCGGCCCTCGACGGAGGCCATGTAATGTTTTTGCTGTTTGAGGTCATAACAGGTAGAAAACCCGGCGACAAATTCCTGGAATACGCACAGATAGCGGGGATGATAATATTACTATCGTTACTTGTTCTAGCTAATGGCAACGATATCATGAGGCTTATCAGGAAATAGTACTTATTATTTGGTTGCTATTATCAAACTATTATTAACTTTGCATATAACTTAATATTTACTGAGATGGGAAAGATTGGTCTGACCGAGATAATACTGGTATTACTTATTATCGTTCTGCTTTTTGGCGGTCGTAAGATTCCTGAACTGTTCAAAGGTATAGGTCAGGGAATGAAGGAGTTTAAAAAGGCCTCAAAAATTGATGGGGAGGACGATAAAGAAAAGGAAAAGGAAAAGGTATAATAAGATACTTACTGTTTTTACTGAAGGGGCATTACAGGTGCCCCTTTTTTATTTCCAGGATTCATACTTTTGATTTCGCCTTAACGGAATGAAACCTGCTTCACTGATGATTGACCGAAGTTCTTCCGCGCTGAACCGGTATTTTGCCCCGGCAGCACTTACAACATTTTCTTCCATCATTGTAGAACCAAGATCATTAGCTCCGGCATGAAGCGAAAGCATACCTGTCTCTTTACCTACAGTAAGTACTGAAGCCTGAATGTTCTTTATGTTATTCAGAATGATCCTGCTGATGGCTATTATTCTTATGTAGTCCGGCTTGTTATAGCTGCTTCTTATACCATATTTATTCCTGAGCAGTGTGTTTTCATCTTGAAAAGGCCAGGGAATAAAGGTAATGAATCCATAATGAGCATCCTTTTTTTCTGACTGAAGATCCCTGAGCATGATAAGATGCTTTATCCGCTCGGCAATTGTCTCTATATGGCCATACATCATTGTTGCAGAAGTGGGCAGGTTAAGTTCATGTGCGACCCTCATCACTTCAATCCATTCCTTTGCTGTTGCCTTTAACGGCGATACAATTTTCCTTACCCTGGCGGAGAGAATTTCGGCTCCTGCACCAGGAAGTGAATCCAGACCGGATTCTATAAGCCGGCAAAGAATATCATGGAAGGTTTTTTTCTCCTTCCTGGCAAGATATACTATTTCAGGTGGTCCAAGGGCATGAAGCTTAAGCGATGGATAAAGCTCCTTAAGTTTCATAAACAGACCTGTATAAAAGTCGAGATTAAGATCCGGATTCATACCCCCCTGTAAAAGAAGCTGATCTCCCCCGATTGAATATAATTCATCAATTTTTTTTATGTAATCATCTGTTGCTGTGATATATGCATCAGGAGCTCCCATTTTTCTGCAAAAATTGCAAAACGTACACTGAGAGAAACAAATATTGGTTATGTTAACATTCCTGTCGATTATCCACCCGACACTCTTCCCTGGATTGTGCTGCTGCCTGAGCCTGTCGGCAATAAATATCAATTCTTCCAGTGGCGCCTGAGTGTAAAGAGCAACACCTTCCTCAGCATCAAGAGGGATCAGGTTCAGGGCTTTATCATATATCTGACTGATAATCATTATGTTAACCAAGGTTATTAAGACTAATACCCCTTTCCCATGGGGTTGTTGAAAAAGTAATATTATTTTATTTTTTCCCCTTCGTGTTACTTTGAGCTTTCCTTTGTGATCCTTTGTGGTTCAATGAATTAATATTTACCACAAAGTCGCACCAAGGTTTTCACAAAGGTTCACTAAGGACTTTTTCAACAACCCCATCACTACCCAACTTTTCCCACTTTGGGGAAATTGAAAGGGGGTAAATACTCCATCCCAAAGGTAATGCTTTGAATCCGAAACAATCAATAATTTAATTAACTTTACACCTTCAAAAAATGAACGAAAAAATGAAGCCTGATATTAAACTGGTACCCAATATTTCACCTGAACAATCAGTTGTGTGCATCCTTGGAAAAGAGAGGATACCTGAGAGCCTGCGTCTGAATAAGAGTGAAAAAGAATATGCCATGAAACAGCTACGGGCCGGAGATGAATATGTTTTCATTAATTCTTATTTTAAATGCACCTACCTGGTTAAGGTCAAGGATGACGTAAGCGAATATAAAGCGAGGGAGGAGTTAAGGAAAACAGCTTTCAAAATAAGAAAACTTATCAGGTCAAATGACCATACTGAGCTTGCAATAACCTCGTGGGAGGCCTATAAGGGAGCAATTGAAGATTTTACTGAAGGGCTGATTCTCAGCTTCTACAGATTCAACAAATACAGGACAAAAGAGGCTGAGGATGAAAAGAAAAACTACCCGTCAAAGCTGTTATTATCAGGTGATGTTGACAAAACTGATATTAGCTGGCTGACATACACCACAGATGCGGTTTATCTTGCCCGCGACCTGATACATGAACCTGTTAATTATCTTACTGCATCAAAGCTTGCATCTGTAATACAGAAAACAGGTAAGTCGGCAGGATTCAGTGTTGAGGTATTGAATAAAGGAAAGATCGAGGCACTTAAAATGGGTGGACTTCTGGCGGTAAACAGGGGCAGTATAGATCCGCCTGCATTCTGCATTCTTGAATGGCATCCTGAAAAAAGTCTTAATAAAAAACCGATTATCCTGATCGGAAAAGGCATTGTATATGATACTGGCGGACTTAACATTAAAACCGGTGATTACATGGCTATGATGAAAGGGGATATGGCCGGTGCAGCCACTGTTACAGGGGTACTTTATGCTGTGGCAAAATCCGGGATCCCGATTCATGTCATTGGTCTTATACCGGCTACAGACAACCGGCCCGGGGGAAATGCCTATACACAGGGTGACATCATAACAATGCATAACAAAATGACTGTTGAAGTTGGAAATACTGATGCTGAGGGACGACTGGTTCTGGCAGATGCATTGAGCTATGCATCAAAATATCAACCCGAACTGATAATAGATGTTGCTACACTTACTGGCTCTGCGGCAGTGACTTTCAGCAACCAGGCTATTGCTTTAATGACAAATGCCGACAGGAAATATATTTCTCTTCTTGAAGAGTGCGGAAATATGGTGCATGAGAGGATTGCCGAACTTCCTTTCTGGGAAGAATATGGGGAAATGATCAAATCGGATATTGCCGATATCAGGAACATCGGTGGCCGTGAAGCAGGGGCAATTACTGCAGGAAAATTCCTCGAGCATTTTACAAAATACCCGTTAATACATCTTGATATTGCCGGAACAGGACTGCTGAAGAAAGATGATTTTTACAGACTGAAACTGGGTCCCGGTTCAGGATTAAGGCTGCTTGCAACATTCCTGAAGATGCTTGCGGCAAATTATAAAAAATATAAGTGATAATTATGGAAACCAGTACAATCATAGCAGGAATTTCACATGGAGATATTAATGGTATAGGTTATGAGGTAATTATCAAAGCCCTCATGGACAATGCAATTAATGATTTTTGTGTGCCGGTGGTATATGGATCTCCCAAGGTAGCTGCATATCATCGCAAAGCCTTGAATATTAATAATTTCAGTTTTAATAATATAAAATCCCCTGAAGAGGCAAATCAGAAAAGGGCAAATATGATCAATTGTCTGGATGACAATGTAAGAGTTGAACTGGGGAAATCTACCCGGCAGGGAGGCGAATCCGCTCTTATCTCTCTGGAAAGAGCAGTTGAAGATCTTAAAAACGGTAAGATACATGTGCTGATAACCGGACCAATAGATAAAAAAAATATACAATCGGAAAGATTTACCTTTTCAGGACACACGGAATACCTGAAATCGAAATCAGATGCAGATGACGTTCTGATGTTAATGATCAGCGAAAATATGAAAATAGGTTTTGTCACGGGTCATGTGCCTTTGGGCAAAGTCTCAGAAATGCTGACTATCGACCTGGTAGCAAATAAAATAAGGATGATGAATCATTCACTGATCCTCGATTTCGGAATTCGTAAACCGCAGATAGCCATTATGGGACTTAATCCGCATGCAGGCGATGACTCACTTCTGGGAACCGAAGAGGCGGAAATAATTATTCCGGCCATGAAACAAACCGATAAAGAAGGCATAATGACTTTCGGCCCATTCGCAGTAGATGGTTTTTTTGGGGCCGGATCATTCAGCAAATTTGATGGTATACTGGCTATGTATCATGATCAGGGGCTTGCTCCGTTCAAGGCATTATCATTTGATTCCGGGGTTAATTTCACTGCCGGTTTGCCATTCGTAAGAACATCTCCGGTACATGGGACAGCTTTTCATTTAGCAGGTAAAGGTGAAGCATCTGAAAACTCACTCCGGCAGGCAATATATCTTGCCTGTACTATATATAAAAACAGGCAGGTATATGCTGAACTGACAAAAGATCCTTTAGTACATCAGGATATAGAAACATACAGTGATAAAGTTGATGAATTACCTCCTGATATTTTAAATACGGAAAACAACTTATGATCGATTATATTAAAGGAACAATAACCAGGATCACGCCTGCATTTCTAACAATCGAAGCATCTGGAGTAGGCTATTTTATTAACATCTCTCTCTCATCCTATTCAAAGCTGGAAGATAAAAGAGAATATAAATTGCTTGTACATGAAGTTATAAGGGAAGATAGTCATCAGCTTTTTGGCTTTGCCGACAAGGAAGAACGGGAAATCTTCAGGCTGCTGATATCAGTAACAGGAGTTGGAGCATCTATGGCCAGGATGATGCTTTCATCGCTGAGCCCCGCGGAAATAGAAAAGGCAATAATAGAATCTGAAGTCAATTCTCTGAAAAGTATAAAAGGTATAGGACTTAAAACCGCACAAAGAATAATCGTTGACCTCAAAGATAAACTTGGTAAATATGCAGTAACCGGCGAAATATTTGCATTTTCAGACAATACAAAACGAGAAGAGGCGTTATCAGCATTAGTAATGCTTGGGTTTGCCAAAGGCGCTGTCATTAAAGTACTTGACACGATTTTACGGGAAAATAAAAATCTGACTGTTGAGGATCTTATAAAGAGAGCGCTTAAGAACTTGTGACACTGAATATTAGCCGGATTGGGATCAAGGATATCACATAAACATATTCTGGTATTATTATATTCTGTGCTGATTGCTTCTTTTCTGTTTGCCTCATCGGAAGCCTTCAGCCAGGAGTCTGTTCAGACTGGTGATACCACCCGGAAATCAATATTAAAGCTGGAGGATGACTCAGGGATACCCTGGGAACAGACAAAAAAAAGCCCTCTCTTTCTCGATAATCCTTCAAATATTACATCTACCGTGATCTATGATCCGGATAAAAATGAGTATGTAATCTACAAAAAAGTAGGATCATTTGATTACCGCACACCGGTGCACATGAATCCCGAGGAATTCAGAAAATATGAATATACACAGGCAATGCGCGATTACTGGCAGTCAAGGATCTCCGGAGATGAATCGGGCTTCAGGTCAACACTTATACCTCAAATAGAAATAGGCGGAGCCGCATTTGACAAGATCTTCGGAAGCAATACCATAAACATCATCCCGCAGGGATCCGCTGAACTGATATTCGGAATCAATATTTCACGTACTCAAAACCCGACCCTTTCCGAAAAACTAAGAACCATTCCCACATTCGACTTCAAGGAAAAGATACAGATGAATGTCACCGGAACCATTGGTGACAAGATGCAATTAGGTGTAAACTATAATACTGATGCATTGTTCGAATTTGAAAACAGGACCAAGCTTCAGTATTCCGGAAAGGAGGATGAGATACTTAAAAAAGTTGAAGCCGGCGATGTAACCCTTCCTCTTACCGGAACCCTGATCACAGGGAGCTACAGCCTCTTCGGGCTTAAAACAGAAATGCAGTTCGGCAAACTTACCGTTACTACTGTCCTTTCGCAGCAGAAAGGTGAATCATCTGTTGTACAGGTTGAGGGAGGGGCCCAGCTGACTGACTTTGAAATATTTGCGGATGAATATGAGGCAAACAGACATTTTTTCCTGTCTCATTATTTCAGGGATATATATGATGAAGCATTGAAAAGCCTGCCGATTGTCAGTTCAGGTGTAAATATTGAGAGGATTGAAGTATGGGTGACCAATAAAACAAGCCGTTTTGAAGAGGGGAGCAACCGTAATATTGTGGCATTCATGGACTTAGCGGAAAACAGGAACCATATTTATAACAATATTCCTCAATTCCAGGAGACACCCGGAACTCCGTTATACCCTGATAACGACGCAAACAGGATGTACGAACAATTAAATACTGTATACACAGATGTAAGAGATGTTGACCAGGTAACCAATGCATTTGACCCCCTGTATCCGGAATTTCAAATTGGCCGTGACTATGAAAAGATAGAAAACGCCCGGAAACTTAATGAGAGAGAATATACTCTCAATAAACAACTTGGATATATATCCCTTAATACTGCCCTGAATACAGATGAGGTACTGGCAGTTGCATTTGAGTATACCATTAACGGTAAGGTATATAAGGTGGGAGAGTTCTCAACTGACGGAATTACGGCACCCCAGACTCTTTTTCTAAAACTGCTCAAAGGAACAACACTAACTCCAAAACTGCCGACCTGGAATCTGATGATGAAGAACATTTATTCGCTGGGATCAGGTAAGCTTGAGAGAAGTGATTTTGAGCTGAATGTACTTTACCAGGATGACGTAACCGGAAATTCAATAAACTATCTGCCGGAAGACAAGCTTGAGGATCAGATACTTCTTCAGATGCTTGGGCTTGATGTTCTGAATTCGCAACTTGACCATGAATCAGATGGTTATTTTGATTTTGTTGAAAATGTGACTGTTATAGTTGACAGGGGTAAGATAGTCTTTCCTGTTCTTGAACCTTTTGGAAGTCACCTGAGAAAAAAGATAAATGACTCGAGGCTGGCAGATAAGTATGTGTTCCAGGAACTTTATGATTCAACACAGACTATAGCCAGGCAAATGGCCGAGAAAAATAAATTTGTTCTGGAAGGGCAATATTCTTCTCAATCAGGATCTGAAATACAGTTGAATGCAATAAATATACCCCAGGGATCGGTCATAGTAACCGCTGGCGGAGTGACTCTTACCGAGAATGTTGATTATACAGTTGATTACAATATGGGTACGGTAAGTATTATCAATGCTGCACTTATTGAATCTCAAACACCTATTCAGGTTTCGCTTGAAAGCAACCAGTTCTTTGGATTTCAGACAAAAACACTTGTGGGAACACACTTCGATTATCGTTTTTTTGACAATTTCAATGTCGGAGGAACCATACTCCATCTTAATGAAAGGCCATATACACAGAAGGTTAACTACGGCGAAGAACCTATTTCAAACACTATCTGGGGATTGAACACATCATATAAAACTGAATCCAGGATGCTTACGAATATTATTGATAAAATACCCCTTCTCGAAACAAAAACCCCCTCTTCATTTTCATTCTTCGGGGAATTCGCCCATCTTATACCCGGTCATTCAAAGGCTATTTCAAATGCCGGCAATTCATATATAGATGATTTTGAGGCAAGTGAGATCCCTCTGGACCTTAAATCATTCAATGCATGGACTATTGCAAGTATTCCCCAGGGGCAGGACCTTCTTTTTCCTGAAGCTCGATTTAATGATAATCCTGTAACCGGTTATAACAGGGCCAGGCTGGCATGGTATGTTATTGATCCGATATTCCTCAGGAACGGCTCGTCAACTCCTGATCATATTAAAGATAATCCCGATACTCAATCAAGCCACTTTGTAAGGGAGATCTATGAAAATGAGATCTTCCCTTACCGTGAAAGTACAACAGGCATACCCACAAATATCACCGTACTTAACCTTGCATATTACCCCGACGAAAAAGGACCTTACAATTTTGACACTGATCCGGGCCTCTATTCGGGGGGTATGAATTCCGAAGGAAAGCTGAATGATCCTCAATCGCGATGGGGAGGTATTATGAGAGAGGTTCTCACCAGTGATTTTGAAACGGCAAATATTCAGTATATAAAGTTCTGGCTTATGGATCCGTTTGTTGAGAATCCGGATCATGAGGGCGGCGATCTTTATATAAACCTGGGTAATATATCGGAGGATATTCTCAGGGATTCAAGAAAAAGCTTTGAGCACGGACTACCCGGATCTCCCGATCCGGTAAACGTGGATACGACTTCCTGGGGAAGAGTTCCTACAGTACAATCTGTGGTGAATGCTTTTGATAATGACCCTGATTCACGCCTGTACCAGGATGTGGGTTTTGACGGTCTTAGGGACCAGGACGAACAGACATTCTTTACAGATTATCTTCAGAGAGCTGGGGCAATAACCACCCCGGAGGTATACAGTAAAATCCTTGATGATCCCTCAGGAGATGATTTTCATTATTTCAGAGGGTCAGATTACGACTATCAGGAGTTGGGAATTCTTGAAAGATATAAGAATTACAACGGTCAGGAAGGTAATTCGCCGACCTCCAAAATGTCGTCAGAATCATATCCAACCTCAGGATCGACACTACCCGACATGGAAGATATAAACCGCGATAACACCCTTAACGAAACAGAAAGCTATTATCAGTACAGGATAAGTATAAGGCCCGGAGACCTTGTGGTGGGGACAAATTTTATTATAGACGAAATAGAATATGAAGCTACTCTTGCAAATGGCGATAAATCGAGTGTGAAATGGTATCAGTTTAAAGTCCCGATTACTGATTATCAGAGGGTTATAGGTGCAATCAGTGATTTTAAATCTGTCAGGTTCATGAGAATGTTTCTCAGGGGTTTCAATGAACCTGTAATAATGCGTTATGCTGACCTTGACCTGGTAAGGGCTGAATGGAGGAAATACAATATTTCATTCATGGAAGGCGGCGAGAGAATTACTTTGCCGGAAGCAACTGACGGAACCTTTGAGATAAGCTCAGTAAGCATAGAAGAGAACTCGGGCAAAGAGCCTGTTAATTATGTTCTTCCTCCCGGATTCAACAGGATAACTGATCCTTCGAATCCTCAGCTAAGACAGCTTAATGAACAGTCGATGGTCCTTAAAGTTCAGAACCTTGAAGATGGTGATGCCCGTGCCGCATTCCGGAATGTCAGTCTTGATATCAGGCAATACAGGCGGCTTCGGATGGAAGTCCATGCTGAAGCACTTAAAGGGCAGCCTCTCATGGATGGCGAACTGACAGCTTTTATTAGAATAGGATCTGACTATAAAAGCAATTTCTATGAATATGAGATCCCCCTGACCCTGACACCCCCGGGACGGTACGACAATAAATCCGATGACTCAAGGGCACAGGTGTGGCCTGAAGAAAACAGCTTCAATATTGATCTGTCGGTGTTCCAGGATGCCAAACAGGCAAGGAACAAAAAATTACTGGAGGAGGGATCATCATTAGGTGTATCGGACGTTTACGTATATCTGAGTGATGGACACAGGATCTCCGTTTCAGGAAATCCCAACCTGAGCAATGTGAAGGTCATTATGATAGGAATAAGGAACCCCATAAGGACAAGAAATCCTTTAACGGATGACGGTCAGCCTAAGTGGGGGGAGGTATGGGTAAATGAGCTCCGGCTTAGCGATTTTATTGAAAATGGAGGATGGGCAGCCAATGCTCACCTGCAGGCTCGTCTGGCAGATCTGGGAACGGTTGATGTCGTTGGTCAGACAAGTACTCCCGGTTGGGGAAGTATAGATAAGAAGGTGAATGAACGCAGCAAGGAACAGGTGATGAGATATGACCTTTCATCAACGATTGAACTCGGAAAATTCTTTCCTGAAGAGGCAGGGGTAAGGCTTCCGGTGTATGTCGGATATTCCGAGACAAGGATCAGGCCCCAGTATAATCCGCTCGACCCTGATATCCTGCTCCGGGATGCCCTCCGTAATGCCGAAGATAATGCTGCAAGGGATTCAATAAAAAGTATCTCAGAGGATTTTTCAAGAAGAAAAACCATTACCGTCAGCAATGCTGGAATATCAAAAAGAGGAGAAAAACCTCATGCATGGGATATCGCTAACCTGAGCGTCAACTATACCTATAACGAAATATACCGCAGCAATATTAAAACCGAAATAAACCTTGAGAAAAACTATCGCGGCGGACTCGCTTATAACTACCAGGCACAACCCGCAAATGTTGCTCCCTTTAAAAATGTAAAATTCCTCAACAGCCAGGTATTCAGACTAATAAAAGATTTTAATTTCTATGTTTTTCCTAAAAGCATATCATTCAGAACCGACCTGATACGTTATTATAATGAGGTAAAAACAAGGAATATAAATAATCCCTATCTGCGCATTACCCCAACCTACAGGAAAGACTTTGAATGGAGCAGGATATATGATTTCAAATATGATATTACACGCCAGTTAAAAGTAGATTTCACCGCAACAAACCTCGCAAGAATAGATGAACCTGAAGGTGGCGTTGACAGGGAACGGTATGGTAACAGGTATGATCTCTGGCGTGATTCGGTAATGACAAATCTTAAAAATTTTGGGAGGACAACAACCTATAACCATTTCATAAATGCCACATATACACTTCCTGTTAATAAGCTGCCGCTGCTCTCATGGGTAAATGCCAATGCACGTTTCGGGGCTGATTATACATGGCTGGCCGGTCCTCTATACCCCGATACCATGAACATAAACATAGGTAATTCAATAAAGAACCATAATGAGCTTACATTTACGGCCATGGCAAACCTTGCAACACTCTATGGCAAATCAAGGTTTCTTAAGAATATAGAAAACAATACACGCCCTGATGCCGCACAAAGGAGGAAACCTGAATACAGAACAGTAACATACACCAGGAATAATGTGAATTTCAAGCCGAATGCCGTGCGGGGAATAGTACATAACCTCGGGACGACAGATATTAAAGTCAAAATAGTCAGTGATACAGGTGAAGAGGTTAAAGGGAATGTTGATATAGTTAACAGCTCCAGAATAAATTTTACAACCACGGAGCAGGTCAATGGAGCAAAGGTAACGATAGAGGGACGGGTACCTGTTAAACGTAATCCTTTGATAATCACAGGCGAATATATCCTTAGAGTCTTAATGGGAATAAGATCGGCAAGTCTGACAGTTACCTCTTCACAAGGACAGTATCTCCCGGGTTATATGCCAGGCACAAAATATCTTGGAATGTCGGAATACAATAACGTTATTGCACCGGGCTGGCCATTCGTACTCGGATACAGCGACAGGAGATTTTTTGACAAAGCAGTTACCTATGGCTGGCTTTCAACAGATACCCTGCTTAATACTCCGGCCACATATAACAACAAGTTTGATATATCTGCACGAAGCATGATCGAACCATTCCCCGGTATGAGGATCGATGTCAATGCCGACAGGAGATTTCTCGAAGGGGTAAGTTCTTACTATATCGCTGATAATAATGGTAACTTCCCCGACAGCACACGTAACAGGATCGTTAACGGAAATTTCTCAATATCAGTAATATCGTGGGGTACTGCATTTGAGAAAATATCAAAAAAGGATAATTATATTTCCCCGACTTTTGAAGCATTCAAGGAGAACCTGGTGATTATTTCCGAAAGGAGAGCAAGGGAAAGATCTAAAGTCGATCCTGCATATAATCCTGATATTAATCCTGTTACAGGAGAACCTTTAGAGGGTCCCTATAAAAGCGGATATGGACAGACTTCAAGGGAGGTTATGATACCTGCATTTCTTGCTGCCTACACAAAATCGGATCCCGAAAAGGTGACTCTTGAAACTTTTCCCTCGGCGATGAGGATGATGCCTAACTGGAGAATAACATTTGACGGACTTTCGAAATTTGAATTTATACAGAGAGTATTCAGATCAATAAATCTCTCGCATCAATACAGAAGCACATTCCAGATAGGAAGCTATACAACCAACCTGAACTATCTTGAAAATACGTATGGTGTAAGCTCAATAAGGGATCTTCAGAATAACTATATACAGCAATACGAAATTAATGTAGTTTCCATTAACGAACAGTTCAGTCCCTTAATAAATATTGACATGAACTGGAAAAACAGCCTCACGACCCGGTTTGAATGGAGAAAATCACGTACTGTATCGCTCAATCTTACAAGTAACCAGATTGCAGATGCCCGCACTAATGAGCTGGTTGTTGGTGCCGGATACCGGTTTGATGATGTACAGATAATTCTTAAAACCGGTGGCGGGCAGAAGGTACTTAAGAGTGATCTGAACCTGCGGTTCGACCTGTCAATCCGTGATAATAAAACACTTGCAAGGAAACTGATTGAGGATGTAAATCAACCGGTTGCAGGACAAAGGGTTTTTACGGCAGGACTTACAGCCGATTATATCCTGAGCGACAGGTTTAACCTTCAGATCTTTGCCGACCACACTATGAATAATCCTTTTGTGGCACAGACATTCCCTACCTCAAATACAAATTTCGGATTCAGCCTCAAGTTTACTCTCGTACAGTAAAAATTCTTATTCCAGACAATTTTTTATTTTTTTCAGAAAACGTTTGAAACAAAGTCATCCTGATTTTTTTACCTGAAAATCAACTAATCTGCGTGAAATTAAATGACATACGCAGTTTTTTGTAATGATAATTTTCATATTTTTAAAATAGAATTAATACAATTTTTTCATCGCAATACCTCAGATACTGGCTGCAAGTATCCCTGGAAGCATGGTGAAACAACTCTTTACAGTAATACGATGAATGTTCTTGTTTCAGGTGGCATCTCAATGATAATAGCCGTTATTATGGTAAAATTTGTCAATGACATTGATGACAAGAGAAGATGATGATTATAAAAGCATCTGTTTTTGACCTTGATGGTGTAATTGTCGATACTGCAAAATACCATTTTCTGGCATGGAAAAGACTTGCAGATCAGCTGAATATAAACTTTACAGAAAAAGATAATGAGAGACTGAAAGGAGTGAACCGGTTAGATTCACTTGAGATTATTCTTGAGTTAGGCAAAATGGAGATTGATGATGCATTAAAAGAAGAATATGCAAATCTGAAAAACAAATGGTATGTAGAATATATAAGTAAAATGACCCCTGATGAGATACTGCCCGGCAGCATTGAATTCATAAATGAGCTGAAAGATGCCGGCATAAAAACTGCTTTGGGATCAGCGAGCAAAAATACTCCCCTGATAATTAAGAGAGTAGGTATGGAAAAACTATTTAACGCAATAGCTGACGGTAACACGGTAAAAAAGGCAAAACCTGATCCCGAGGTTTTTCTTGTTGCGGCAAGGATGATGAACATTGAACCCCGGCACTGCATTGTTTTTGAGGATGCAGTGGCAGGGGTAAGGGCTGCATTGAATGCAGGGATGTTATGCGTGGGAATAGGATTACCGGAGATACTTACAGAGGCTCATGAAGTAGTCTCAGGATTGGATAAGATGAATATTGAGAAATTGGAAGAAATTGAAAAAAACTGGCGTGTATGAACAGCTTTTATAAAAAAGATAAATGGCTCATAATAGAGGAGGGATTCCATCCTGAAATTAACAGGGAATCGGAGAGTATCTTTTCAATAGGAAACGGTTATATGGGACAGAGGGCAAATTTTGAGGAGGAGTATTCAGGCGACAGCCTACTGGGTAACTATATAGCCGGAGTTTATTATCCCGATAAAACACGTGTTGGCTGGTGGAAGAACGGTTACCCTGAATACTTTGATAAAGTGCTGAATGCACCCAAATGGATAGGAATAGATATATCTGTTAATGGAGAATCTGTCGATCTGGCAATCTCAAGAATCACCTCTTTCACGAGGACATTGAACATGAAAGAAGGATATCTTGACAGGAGCTTCAGGGTAATTGTATCAGGCAACAAGACACTTGAAATAAACTCCAGAAGGTTCCTGAGCATGTCAGAACCGGATATTGGAATAATCAGATATTCAGTAAAATCAGTCGATTTTGAAGGATTTGTGGATTTTAACCTTTATATCGATGCTGATGTAAGGAATGAAGATGCCAACTATGGAAAGAAATTCTGGAAAGAGGTACAAAGAAAAGTAACCTCAGGCTCGGGAATCATAATAACCAGAACAATGAAGACCGATTTCCATGTATCTGCAGGCATCTGCTTTGAAGCCTTCAGGAATAAGCAGGAGCTTTCAGTAAAAACTGCCCTCATAAACCGCGAGAAATATGTCGGTAACACCTTCGGAATAAAGATAAAACCTGAAGATAACATCACAATTATAAAATATGCTGCCGTGCTTTCTTCTCTCAATAATCCTGAAGAAGTTTTAATGGAGGATACAACAAAACGGCTTAAAGAAGCAAAATCAAAAGGATATGACAAGTTGTTTTCCGGACACAGATATGAGTGGGAAAGAATATGGGCGGCCTCAGATGTTGTAATAAAAGGAGACATTGCTGCTCAACAGGCAATAAGGTTTAATATTTTTCATTTGAACCAGACCTACACAGGTAAAGATGAAAGACTTAACATTGGTCCCAAGGGGTTTACGGCTGAAAAATATGGAGGCGGTACCTACTGGGATACAGAAGCCTTTGCCCTCCCATTTTTCCTGAAAACAGCTGATCAGAAGGCTGTCCGTAACCTGTTGTTATACAGATTTAGACATCTTGAAAAAAGTATTCAGAATGCCGGGAAACTTGGATTCAGGGATGGAGCAGCCCTCTACCCGATGGTTACCATGAATGGGGAAGAGTGTCATAATGAGTGGGAAATAACATTCGAGGAAATTCACAGGAACGGAGCAATAGCCTATGCAATACATAACTATATAAGGCATACAGGCGATATGGATTACCTGGCTGATTACGGACTGGAGATCCTGATCGGTATTTCACGATTCTGGAGCCAGAGATCTACATGGTCGGAAAGCAGGAAGAAATTTGTAATCCTTGGCGTAACAGGCCCAAATGAATATGAGAACAATGTTAACAACAACTGGTATACCAATACGATTGCTGTATGGACCCTGTCATTTACTATCAGCAGCATGGAAACGATTAAAAAAGAAAATCCGGATAAATTTAAAAGGATACTCGGCAAAACAAATTTTAATTATGATGAAGAGACAAATCTCTGGCAAAAGATTATTAAAAATATGTATTTGCCTTTCGATGATGAAAGGCAGGTCTTTCTCCAGCAGGATGGGTTCCTTGATAAGGAATTAATGTCAGCGGAGATGATACCTGCAGGCGAAAGGCCTATAAATCAACACTGGTCATGGGACAGAATACTTCGTTCCTGTTTCATAAAACAGGCAGATGTACTCCATGGTTTGTATATCTTTGAAGATAAATATGATATTGAAACAGTAAGGCGCAATTTTGATTTTTATGAACCTATGACGGTCCATGAATCATCATTATCAGCCTGCATTCATGCTATTCTGGCGTCACGGATTGGAAATATTAAAAAAGCTTATGAACTTTACCTCAGGTCAACCCGGCTTGATCTCGATGACTATAATCACGAGGTTGCAGACGGCCTTCATATTACCAGTATGGCAGGAACATGGCTTGCCATTGTTGAGGGATTTGCCGGAATGAAGATCCATGACAGCAGGATCCTTGTCGACCCTCTGATCCCTGACGTTTGGGACTCATATTCATTCCATGCAAGATTCAGGGGGATATTATTTGAAATAACAGTGAATCATCAAAATGTGATCATTAAAAACCTGTCGGATAAAACCCTGAGAATAATAATTTATAATAAGGAATACCAGATTGACGGCATGGAAAAGTGTGAAATACAGAGAATTACAAAGTAAACATAAATCGATAACTATGGAAAGGATTATCGTATATCTGCTGACGCTGATAATGGCAATTATACTCATTGTTGCCGGATGTACATTTTTCAGTAAGAAAAGGGAGCTTAAATCCTTCGTCTCTGAAGTTGTTCACCCTGAATGGTCAGCAAATATTATTTTATACGAGGTAAATACACGACAATATACTGATGAGGGGACCCTTAACGCATTTGCTGAACATCTCCCCAGGCTGAAAACACTCGGGGTTGATGTTCTTTGGTTCATGCCTGTATTCCCGATAGGTGTCGAAAACAGAAAGGGTAAACTTGGCAGTTACTACTCGGTTAAGGATTTTATGGATGTGAATCCCGAATTCGGAACACTTAAGGATATGCAAAATGTCATTGACAAAACCCATGAGCTAGGTATGTATGTTATGCTCGACTGGGTGCCCAACCATACGGCCTGGGATAATCAATTGACTAAAGATCACCCCGAATGGTATATAAAGGACTCATTAGGGAATTTTACACCCCCTATAGGCACCAACTGGACAGATGTTATCCAGCTCGACTGGTCACAGAAGGGATTTCATAATTATATGATTGATGCCATGAAGTTCTGGGTCAACATGGGAGTTGACGGATTCAGGGTAGATCATCCTCACAATACTCCCAAAGAATTCTGGGAAAGGGCAAGGACTGAACTAAGCCGGATCAAACCTGTCCTTATGCTTGCTGAACATGAAGAACCGGGATCTTTCATGGAGAAGGGATTTGACATGAACTATGCATGGGAACTACACCACCTGATGAACAGTGTGGCACAGGGGAAGGACAGTGCTAATGCCATCATGAAATATTTTGAACGTGAACAGGCAGTATATCCTCAGAATGTTTACCGTCTTATGTTCCTGACGAACCACGATGAAAACTCATGGGCCGGAACTATCGATTCGCTCATGGGTGACGCCCAGCAGGTTTTTGCCATACTCATATTTACGGCTCATAGTGTACCACTGATATACAGCGGCCAGGAAACATGCCTCAACAAGAAACTGAAGTTCTTCGTCAGGGATACTATAGACTGGGATGCATGTGATCTGACACCGTTTTATGCTGACCTCATTAAACTGAAAAAAGAAAACAAAGCCCTGTGGAACGGAGATTCCGGTGGCCCCATGAATAATATAAAAAACAACCGCAAAAATAAAATATTTGCTTTCTACAGGGAGAAGGATGAGAACAGGGTTGTAGTCTTCCTTAACCTCACAAAGAGAAATGTCTCTTTTAAACCGACACTTAAAGAGCTTGAGGGTGAGTACACGGATTACTTTACAGGAGAAAAAGTATCATTATCATTAAGTGTAAAACATACACTTAATCCATGGGGCTATAAGGTTTTTATAAAATAAACATATCGATTCTTCTGCCTGGAGAGCCTGTCAGATTAATGATAAACAATCTGACCGGTAGTGACGAAAGACCTTTCCAGACAAAGATCATAAAAACACAACTGGTTATTAATGGATCAACAAGAAAAGCTCCTCCCTGCTGACAAGTCTTGCAGGAATTTGAAAAAACCGTTAATTTTAGTATTATTGCAAACCGTAATTTTTATTAAAAAATTTTAAAAACTTATTATCATGAATATACCGGCAGATCTTTTGTACACCAAGGATCATGAATGGCTTCGTATCGAAGGAGATATGGGTTATGTTGGAATAACCGACTTCGCCCAGGGCGAATTGGGCGATATTGTCTTCATTGAAATAGAGACCCTGGGAGAAACCCTTCAGAAAGAGGAAGTATTCGGGACCATTGAAGCAGTAAAAACAGTTTCAGATATGTTTATGCCGGTAGGGGGAGAGATACTTGAAGTTAATCCTTCTCTTGAAGAATCTCCTGAGGTTGTGAACAAAGATCCCTACGGGAATGGCTGGATGATAAAAATAAAGATTACAGATCCGTCAGAAGCCGACGATCTCTTTTCGGCAGAAAAATATAAAGCGCTTTTATAGAGTTTTCTTGACCTCGATCTCCTGGTATCCTTCAATGATGTCACCTATCTTTATGTCATTGAAATTATGAATGTTAAGTCCGCATTCATAGCCGCCAACAACCTCTTTGACATCATCCTTGAAGCGCTTGAGCGATCCAAGTTCGCCGGTATAAATAACAATACCATCACGGATAACACGCACACGGGTATTTCTGGTTATCTTTCCCTCTTTAACATAGCATCCTGCTACGGTACCGACTTTAGTGACTTTGAATATATCCCTGATCTCAAGAGTTGCAACGATCTCCTCTTTAAGCTCCGGGGACAGCATTCCTTCCATAGCTGATTTTATCTCCTCAATGGCGTTATAAATGATTGAATAGAGGCGGATATCAATCTCCTCCTTCTCGGCAAGTTTACGGGCTGCAAGAGAAGGACGTACCTGGAATCCAACGATAATCGCATTGGATGCTGCAGCAAGAAGTACATCTGATTCTGATATCTGGCCTACCGCCTTATGTATAATGTTCAGCTGTATCTCGGGAGTTGATAGTTTTATCAGCGAATCGCTGAGAGCCTCAACCGATCCGTCTACATCACCTTTAACTATGATATTAAGTTCCTGGAAATTACCAATGGCGATTCTCCTTCCTATCTCATCCAGGGTAATATGCTTCTGGGTACGAAGGCCCTGTTCTCTCTGTAGTTGAGCCCTCTTGTTGGCTATGTCTTTGGCCTCCCTGTCACTTTCCATTACATTGAACTTGTCACCTGCCTGGGGAGCACCGTTCAGGCCGAGGATCAGAGCCGGTGTAGCCGGACCGACCTCAATAACTTTATGACCTCTTTCGTTATACATGGCCTTCACATGTCCGTAACAACTTCCCGCAATCATTATATCACCAACTATGAGTGTTCCGGCTTTCACGAGTACCGTTACAGTGAAACCTCTTCCCTTATCGAGGGATGATTCAATTACCGTACCTAATGCAGGCTTATCGGGATTGGCTTTTAGTTCGAGCATTTCAGCTTCAAGCAGGACTTTATCAAGAAGGAGGTCTATATTAAGTCCGTTTTTAGCCGATATTTCCTGCGACTGAAATTTTCCTCCCCAGTCTTCAACCAGGTAATTCATGTTGGCAAGTGCCTCCTTTATTTTATCGGGATTTGCAGTTGGTTTGTCAATTTTGTTAATAGCAAATACTATAGGTACTCCGGCTGCTGATGCATGATTTATTGCCTCTACTGTCTGGGGCATAACACCGTCATCAGCTGCAACAACGATTATTGCAATATCAGTGATCTGTGCTCCCCGGGCTCTCATTGCTGTAAAGGCTTCATGTCCCGGTGTGTCAAGGAAGGTGATCTGTCTTCCGCCATCAAGTGTTACTCCATAAGCTCCAATATGCTGAGTAATACCTCCGGCTTCTCCGGCGATCACATTGGTCCTTCGTATATAGTCGAGCAGCTTTGTTTTTCCGTGATCAACATGTCCCATTACAGTAACAATGGGTGGACGGGGCTTAAGATCTTCATCTTCATCATTAATCTCACGAACCGCTTCCTGAAGTTCGGCGCTGACAAACTCTACTTTGAAACCGAATTCATCGGCCAGAAGAGCCATGGTCTCAGCATCAAGCCGTTGATTGATCGAAACAAAAAGGCCAAGATTCATACATGTGGAAATGAGTTCGGTAACGGGAATGTTCATCATTATTGACAGTTCATTAACCGATACGAATTCAGTAACCTTCAGTATATTTTTCTGTTGTTCAATGCGATCTTCATCCTCACGGTGTTTCTGACTTATTGCTTCTCTTTTCTCTCTCCTGTATCTTGAACCCTTTGATTTACCTTTTGTTGTAAGCCTTGCAAGAGTCTCTTTTATCTGCTTTTGAACCTCTTCTTCATCAACCTCAACTCTTACGGGTCTTTTCTTAATAATTTTCTTACCGCCCTTTTCCTTCTTTTCACCCAGGTCTGGTTTTATAACTGAAACCTGATCTTTATCCTTGGTTATCCTTTTCCTTTTCTTCTTCCTTCTTGAATCTGTGTCGCCATCTTGTTTCCCCTGCTGATAAGGTGCAGATTTTCTTTTTTCTTCGGCAGGCAGGTTTATTTTTCCGATAACTGTTGGTCCAGATAATTTCTCAATACCTGTTCTGTAGACTTCAATTACTTCTTCTTCCTCCTCGTGATAAACTTCATCATCAAATACCTCTACTGCCTTTTTGCCATCTTCATCATGTGATTTTGCAACAGGCTCTGTAATTTTCTCTTCTCTTTTTTTGCCGTTTTCTTCCTCTGCTACTCTGGCTTTATCTTTACTTTTCTCTTCTTTGGCAGCAGCTTCTTTTTTCAGTATTTCATCTTCCTCTCCAGACGGGATTTTTGTATCAGCCTTTTTGTCTTTAATAGTGGCGGCTGCTTCATCTTCAGGTGTTGTTTTTTGCTTTTCAGCTTTATCCGGTTCACCTGTTTTTGATGGTTTTTGTGGTTCCTCTTTATCAGGTTCTTTCTTTACTGTTTTTTCAAGATCAATTTTACCGACAAGCTTTATATCGAGCTTGTTGATATCTGTCTTAATATCAACAACATTCTGCAGTCCTGTGGAATCTTTGACAATGATCTCTTCCTCACGGTCACCCTCTTCCGACTGTGTCTTTTCAGGAACATCTTCAATTGACAGAGTTTCTTTTTTCCTGTGAAGATCTTTGAGAATAAGCTTTTCAGATTCTTTTTTTACGCTTATATCCGAACTGTACTCTTTCACAAGCAAAAGATAAGCCTCATGGGGAATTTTTGTATTGGGATTTGGCTCAAGATCAAATCCTTTCTTATGCAGAAAATCAATTATTGTGGAGATCCCTACATTGAATTCCCTGGCCGCTTTACTTAACCGTGTTGCCTTTATATCCTCTGTCATAAATATGCCTTGCCCTGTATATTGAATTCAAAATCAACAAGTATAATAATCAAGGTTATTATTCAAATTCAGCTTTCAATATGTTTACTACTTCCCTTATGGTTTCCTCTTCAAGATCAGTTCTCTTTACCAGGTCACTTATGGAAAGATTTAAAACGCTTCTTGCAGTGTCGCAGCCTATTGCCTTAAGTTCATCGATGATCCACTCTTCAATTTCATCGCTGAATTCCTCAAGATTGACATCCTCCTCATCTTCACCGCCCGGTTCCCTGTATACATCAATCTCATAGCCAGTAAGCTGGCTGGCGAGCTTAATATTGAGGCCGCCTTTACCTATTGCAAGAGATACCTCGCTTGGCTTAAGATATATCTCTGCACTTTTTGTCTCCTCAATCAACTTTATGGAGGTTATCTTTGCCGGACTGAGGGCTCTCTGAATAAAGAGTTGATTATTTGATGTAAAATTGATCACATCAATATTCTCATTTCGAAGTTCCCTGACGATACCATGTATCCTGGATCCTTTCATTCCGACACATGCACCTACCGGGTCAATTCTTTCATCGTATGATTCTACAGCAACTTTAGCCCTTTCCCCCGGGACCCTGACAATCTTCTTTATAGTAATCAGCCCGTCGAAGATCTCGGGAACTTCAAGTTCAAACAACCTTTCAAGAAATACAGGTGAAGTACGACTGAGAATTATAAACGGGGTATTATTTCTCATTTCAACCTTTATAACTACAGCCCTTATTGTATCACCCTTCCTGAAATGATCGGAAGGAATCTGTTCGCTCTTCGGAAGGATGAGTTCATTGCCGTCATCATCAAGGACCAGTATTTCTCTTTTCCATACCTGGTAAACTTCGCCGGTGACAATCTCGCCTATCCTGTCCTTGTATTTCATATAGATATTGTTCTTCTCAAGGTCGAGAATACGTGCTGTAAGGTTTTGCCTGAGTGATAAAATAGCCCGTCTGCCAAAATCAAGGAACTTAACCTCATCAGAAACCTCTTCACCGACTTCATAATCATCATCAATCTTTTTGGCTTCCGACAGTGGTATCTGGGTTATAGGATCGGTAAGTTCATCATCATTCACAACTACCCTGTTCCTCCATATCTCAAAGTCACCTTTATCGATATTGACAATAATATCGAAATTATCCGCTGTGCCGTACTTCTTGGCAAGCATGCCCCTGAATACATCTTCAAGAACGCTCATCATAGTAGGACGGTCAATATTCTTAAGCTCTTTAAATTCCGAAAAAGTGTCAGTCAAATTAACATTTTCCATTTGGTACTAACCTCTTATAGTTATTTAATTGAAAATAATTCCTTCGTTGATTTTACCTGGTCAAAATTGAAAGAGATATCCTTCCTCTCTTTCGCCTTGCCCTTGATTTTTAACTCTGTTTCGAGTTCAAAACCGCCAATGGTTACATTTTTCAGGCAGCCGGTAAAGCGGGATCCTTCATTATCGACCACCTCAACCTGCTTTCCTTCATTTTTATAGTATTGTTCAATAACCCCGAATGGCATATCTATACCCGGTGATGAGATCTGCAGCTCATAATCTTCGGTGTCGGGGTACAGATTTTTTTCGATATGGCGGTGCAGAGCCACGCATTCGTCAATAATTATCCCTTTCATTGTATCAATAAATACCATAATCCTGTTCGAACTGCTTACTTTTACAGACACAAGGAAAATATCTTTTCCCTTAATGAACTCATTTACAATCTTTTCTATTTTGCTTTTTTCGATCATCATAAATTCAGATAACAAAATAGGGGACTCTGGTCCCCTAGGCTCAATTACCCCTCAAATCGGTTGCAAAGGTAAATAATGTTTTGGAATATGCAAATTTTGAGGCTGATAATAATATTTCTGCGATATTTGAGATCAGAAGGGATCGGCACTTACCTGCGATGAGGCTGGCAGGGCGGAGGGAGGCTGTGGAGATCGGCGAAGATTAAGAATTATCAGTCTGGCAGCTGAGAAAAACCTTTTTATGGATATCTTATGGGCTTAGAAAATCGGACAAAAGTATAAAAAAAGTAATATCTGCTACATGAACTTTTCTCTTTTTTGCAGGTTGAATAATGCTGCCAGAAGAAACAACAGAGTTCCTGTAATTAAGATAATCCTGTTTTTCATTGTAATTATTGCCCATGTAGTTTCGCTTACTCCATAGGCAGGATCGAAAGGATTGAGAAAGACATTCCACTGGCTTTTACTCAGAATATCACCAAGTATCAGGAAGAAGAGACCAAAAATGATCATTACTACTGCAGTGCCATTTCCGTTTCTTATTACAGTAGACAACATGAAGGACATCATCCCCAGGAAAAGGACAGGCATCATCACCTGTGTTGTCATTCTCACGATATTGAATTTCACTATCAACACAGAAGAGAGAAATGTAAAAACAAACATTATCAGGTATGCAATCACGAATATCAGGATGATCCTCACGAGCCATACTTTATACCTGTAATTCGGGATACCAAACAATATTTCGATTGTCCTTGCATCCTGGTCATTCTGGATACCGAATACAGCAGGGTAAAATACCAGTAATATTCCTGAGAATATAAATACTCCATACAGGTCCTCCATACGGGATATATCACTTGAGAATACATAAATGACAGATAGTCCAAGATAGAATACTATCGAACCGGCCAAAAACCATATAAATTTGTTGGCAAATATGATCCTCAGGTTATAGAGAATCATCTTCTGAATTAAGTTAAAATAGTTATATAGTGTGTTGGTTTTCATTATTTTCCTTTTTACGTAAAAGCCATAAATAGGCATCCTCCAGGTTGGGGATAGCGGCAGCAGCATTCCCCCATGGCAATGATTCGGAAATAACTCTGACTCTGACATTTTCGCCTTCCGACATGTGGTGTACTACAAGATGATCCTTTACGAATTTGCTGAATTCACCTGCCGGAATATGAAACTGCCACACATGTCCTTCTGCCTCTTTTGTCATATCGATGGGTTTGCCAAGGTATCTTAATTTCCCCTTATTGAGAACAGCTACCTGGTTGCAGGAGCTCGATATATCCTCAATGATATGTGTTGAAAATATCACGATACGTTCCCGGCTCAGTTCGACAAGCAGGTTCCGGAATCTTATTCTTTCCCTGGGATCAAGACCGGCTGTAGGCTCATCAACAACAAGGATCCTTGGCAGGTGGAGAAGGATCTGTGCAATGCCCATTCTCTGCTTCATCCCTCCTGAATAGGAGCCTATTCTTTCATGCCTGCGCTCCTCCATATGTACAGCTTTAAGAACATAGGTCACTCTTTCCTCCCTAACCTTTTTATCAATGATATTTTTCAGCATTGCCTGATAATGCAGGTATTCGTGAGCACTCATGTTCTCATAGCTTCCGAATTCCTGTGGCAGATAACCTATCAGACCCTGGAGCTCCTCGCGTTTTTCGAGTGTATCGAGACCATTTATCCAGACCTTGCCGTAGCTCTGTTCCAGGATACCGCAGATGATCCTCATGAGCGTTGTTTTCCCTGCTCCGTTTGGCCCCAGAAGTCCAAACATTCCGCTGCCGATGTTCAACGATACACAGCTTAGGGCTTTAAATGGTTTTTTCTTTTTACCGATAAGGGGAACTGCTGAAACGATCCTGTAGAAGGTTTTTCTCAAACCTCTGAACTTTCCTTCAAGCCTGTATATATCAATGCTTTCAATATTGAGCTTTTGACCGGTTCGGTATATGAACAGACCGGAGAACCATAAGAATCCGAGAATCAGTACAACCGCGATGTTATCCCATCTTAGCTGAAAGAGGACCAGGTTAAGTAAGGGTATTATCCAGAAAACAAAAAGATCAGTTCCCGAAATTATCTTTTTCATGAACCTGCTTTTTCCCCGGGACGATATATTGGTGAAAAGTTCCCTGAACTGGTTCCATATGGCTGAGAGGAAGAACCATGTTCCGATACTGAATAGAAAGATCCAGAAACCTTTATCCAGATAAAAATAAGTAAAGTAAACCATGAAGATGATCAGGGGCAGTTGCCACATAACCTGTGTCATATCTTTCCACTGCCGTAATTGCCGTTTAAGACCCAGCCTCGATCTTATCCTGGCACCTGCCTGCCATTCCCTTAACCAGCGGTTCTCCCTGTCATAAATCTTTACCAGGCTTTGAACATAGATATTTATTTTTTCATCATGCGGAATAACAGTCTCCCTTGCTTTTCTGAGGCTGTTCATTATGAACCATGTAGCCGCAGGTACAATTATTATGCTGAGGATTGTAGAGATAAGCTTCCAAAGGAACTTGTCAATATAAGTGTAAATCAGGAAGATAAGCAGGGCGAAAACGATCAGCTGGATAACTTTGTTTTTCCAGTCTAGCGATTTAAACCACTCCAGTGCATTCTCGAGTCCTGAATAGAATGTAGGGATAAAAACAAGGGTGAGAAGTGTGCTGAGCGAGAGTCCTCCGATAACTGTTATTGCAAATGATGCACCTATGACCGATACAAACTCCGCTTTGCCCATAGCCAGTGGGAACATAGCTATTACTGTAGTTGAGGCTGTAATGAGTATTGGCCTTATCCTTGCAACACCTGCTGACATTAATGCCCGCGAACGGCGATTACCCCGTTTCCTGAGGATATTGGTATAATCGATGAGAATAATTCCGTTATTGACAACCACTCCCAGCAGGATCAGGAACCCGGTAAGAGTGTTTGCATTCAAAAGAGAATTGCCTGTAAGTATAAGAGCTATTAGCGATCCCAGTGCGGCAAGGGGAATGCTGAAGAGAAGAACAAATGGTACTACGAGGGACTCAAATACAGCGGCCAGAATCATGTAAATGAGAATAAATGCGATGCCAATAAGCTTATAAAAATCCTTAAGCTGGTCTTCTTCATGGACAACCTCAACTGCAATGCCGGCTGGTATGTTCAACCCGGCAATTATTGATTCAACCTCTGCTCTTGCTATTTCAAGGAGATCTTTGTCTGATCTTATTTCTGTATTGAAATTATATGTAACAGTGACTCTTTTCTCCTGGTTTTCCCGGTGGATATTACCAGACCCGTAAGCGAAGATGATATCTGCCAGTTCCTGCATTTCCATTATGGCTCCGCCCGTACTACTTACCTCAAGCCGCTTAAGGTCATCAATTGTTTTATCGGTGTTTTTTGTCAGAGTATCCTCTTCTGCATATTTTATTATTATATCGTAGCTTTCGGTACCCTGCCTGAATGTTGCTCCCGAGGAATACTCATTTCCGAAAGTGGCCAGGGCTGAAGAGAGATTCATAAGGGTGATGTTGTTTCTCCCTATATAATCCATATCAAAATAAAGCTGTACTTCGGGCTTATTGTCCTGGATATTCAGGCTCACATTTTCGATTGAAGTAAGATCATCAACATAGGTTTTGATATCATCGGCAAGGTTTTTCATTTGTTCAAAGTTTTGTCCCTTAACGATCACACTTTCGCTTTGTGATCCGATACCGAGCATATTCATAAATCCTGCTCCCGGGTTCACTGTTTCACCACCGCCGCCGGATGTAAATCCACCTCCTGTGGAAACCTCGTCCATACTTATTTCGGCAGAAGGGATGTTTTTTGTTCTTTCCAGGATGTCATTTTTAATTTCGGGAAGGCTTCTTTTGCTCTTTTTATCCCACTCTTCCGGCAGGTTGATTGTCACAGTAGCCTGTTCCTCCTCGATGCGGCTCACAATATCCTCTTTCTCCGGTATGGAGGCAAGCCTTGATTCAATCTCTGTTACCACTGCATCAGTTTTCTCAAGGGTTGATCCCGAGGGCATTGTTACACTTAACCTGAAATCAGGAGTGTTTATCTCCTGCGGTGTGTTCATGCTTAGTGTCAGGCTTATAAGAAGTGCAGCAAAGAAGACTGTAAGTGTGCCGATGATTGTCAAAGCTGGTTTTCTCATACTTGCTTTCAGAACAAGATGATATGCCTGGATCAGCCTGTCATGTATGGAGAGCTTCTTAAATATGTCCGACTTGCCTCCCGAGCTCCCGGAAAGTAGAAAATAGGTGGCCATCGGAATAAAAAGAAGTGCAACCGCAAGCGAGACCATCAATGTTGATATTATGGAAACGCCAATGTTCTTCCCAATAATTTTTATAAGGAAATTTGAAGAAAAGATAAAGGGAAAGAAGACCATAATGGTCGTAAGTGTTGATGCCAGGATGGCCTTCCACACCTCAGAAGTGCCCTGTTTGACAGAGGTTCTGTAATCCATGCCGGTTCCGGCAAGACGATATGTATTCTCGAGCACCACCACCGAGTTATCGACAAGCATTCCGACGGCAAGGGCCACGCCTACAAGAGTCAGGCTGTTTATAGTAATATCGTAGGCATAAAAGAAATTGAAGGCTGCATATACTGAAATAGGTATTGAAACAGCAATAATTGTAACCAGCCTGATATTCCTGAGAAAGAACCAGAGAATGATAACTGCAAGTAAAGCACCGGTAATGGCAAGTTTGATTATCTGGTTGATATTCTCTTCCATTGTTTTGGCACTATTATACTGGACTACAATATCGACCCCTGCAGGAGCAAGTGTTTTATTTAGGGCATTTACCTGTTCAAGAGCATCGTGAGAGAGCTTAATGAGATTGGCCTGGTTATCATTTACCAGGTTAAGAGTTACGGCGTCCATCCCGTTTACCCTGCTGAAAGATGTCTGCTCCTTGACACCATAAAATATTTCGGCGATATCCTGCAGCAGGACTGGCCCTTCCTGTTTTACTATTATACTGCCGATGTCCTTTACATCGGTATATTCAGAAGTAATATTTACAAAAAATTCGTTATTCCCGTCAACGACCTTGCCTGCAAAAGTCTTCTCACTGCCGTTATTATTAAGCAGTGTCCTTATTTGTCCCATTGTTATCCCGAGTGCCTGACATGCCTTTTCATTAAGACGGACCTCAATAGAATTCTCCTGACCTCCGTAAACCTGAACGCCTGCAATTCCGTCGATATTCTCAAACTTGGGTTTAATCTCCCTGTCGGTGATGTTCCTGATCCTGTCAACTCCGCCTTCGCCTCTCACCTGAAGCGCCATGAACTGGTTTGTGAGCTGTTCGAGGTCTATCTTAATAACATTAATAATAAACTCATCAGGTATTGAATTCTTAACTATATCTATCTTTTCCTGGAGCTTCAGGTAGGCATATTTGAGGTCGGCATTCTGATTATAATAGATCACTATTGTTCCATATCGGGAAGAGATATTCGATTCTATCTTCTCAATGTCTTCAAGGGTTCCGGCCGCACCTTCAAGAGGTATAATTGCCTGTGTTTCAATATACGACGGATCCATTTCAAGGGGAGTGGCCACCTGTACTATCAATGCCGGAAGCTGGGCATTCGGTATCAGTTCCAGCGATAATTTCTTATAAGAGATGAAACCGAGCATTGCCAGCCCGACAAACAGCATACTGATGAGGATTCTTCTTTTTAAAATGAAATCCATTTCTCTCTTAATTATTATATAGTATTGGCTGCAGCTATTCTTTTTCCTCTTGCAAGGCTGCTTAAAGTATCAAGAACCCAGTAAACACATGGAATTACCACCAGGGTAAGAAGAGTTGACGAGAAGAGTCCTCCTATGACTGCCATGGCCATCGGGGCTCTCAATGATGCACTTTCCCCAAACCCTATCGTCAGAGGTAAAAGAGCCAGTATGGTCGTTATGCTTGTCATCAGGATAGGCCTTATACGTTGTGATCCGGCAAGTATTATCGCCTCTTTTTTGTTCATTCCCCCATCCCTCAGCTGATTTATGCGGTCAATCAGGATTATGGCATTATTTACTGCAATACCTCCCAGCATAATTATCCCGATATATGCCATCATGTTAAGGGACTTTCCAAATAAGAAGAATGTCAGTATTGTCCCAATCCCGGCAAGCGGAATTGTAAGCATAATTATAAAAGGCTGCACCAAGGATTCAAACTGAGCAGCGAGTACCATGAATACAAGAATAAGAGAAAGGATCAGGGCGAATGAGAGGTTTGACATTGATTCTTTTCTTTTAAGCTCCTCACCGGTAAATTCCATCTTGTAATCAACCGGAAATGTTACTGCCTGCAGTGACGATCCGGCTTCCTTTACCACCTTATCAAAGGCCATTCCCGGCCTCACCATTGCATATACATAGCATGTTCTCGACTGGTTTCTTCTTGTTATCTCCCTGGGGCTTATAACTGTTTTAATATCAGCCAGTTCGCTTAACGGCACTTTAATATTACCGGCGGTTATCATCAGGTCACGCAGCTGGTGAAGGGAAATATCTTCAAGTTTGATGGTTATATCCTTCATTTCGCCCTCTTTTTCAAAGCTGCCTGCTGAGGCTCCCTCAAGGTAACTTTTTAACTGGCTGATAACGTTTTCGACTGTAACGCTATAATAACTTGTTTTAAAGCGGTCGATGGCAACTTCAACTTCAGGTGTTCCTTCGTCCATTGATGTTGTTATATTATAGAGGCCGGAATTTTCCCCCAGTATTTCTTTCGATTCATTAAGTACTCTTTCGAGCTCTGTGAAGTCTTTTCCTGAAATCTCAAGTGCAAATGGCGCCTCTGTTGTTCCGAGTGATGTCTGGAGTGCTGTTTCGTCCCTTGTAAAACTCACTTCCAGACCGGGAATGGTTTTCAGGTAACTCTCAAGCTGTGTTATCACATTTTCGGTTTCATCTATATAATCATCTTCAAGTACTACTTTCAGCGAAGCTATGTTTTCACCTTTTACTGTTGAACCCTGGTTCAGAGTTGAATTATTATCCTCGCCTGCCTGGGAGTAAATCATTTTCAGCTTATTGCCAAGGATCTCCCTTAAAATTTCTTCTGTTCCGGCTGCAGTGCTGAAGGTTCTTTCAAGGCTGGTCCCCTCTGGCAGTTCTAATTTAACGGTAAATCCCGCCGTTTCTGCTTTAGGCATGAATTCACTGCCAAGGCGGGGTATCAGTAATACGGCAGCACCCAGAAGTATGGCTGACAATATTATGACGAGTATCCTTTTTTCCACGATCTTCTCAAGAAACGAAGAATACCAGTTAAATTTTACAGGAGCACTTATGTCGGATTTTTTCTTCCTGTCGGAAAAGAAAGTTGAGACAAGCATTGGAATAACAAGCATAGCCACCACCAATGATGAAAGCAGGGCAAAAGCTACCGTCCATGCCTGATCCCTGAACATTTCACTGGAAGCTCCGTGAAGGTATACAATGGGCAGGAAGACAACAATAGTGGTGATTGTTGATGCCGTGATTGCTGCACCAACCTGACCCGTACCGGTTATCACTGCCTCTTTAATCGACATGCCTTCCTCCCTGTTACGGGTAATATTCTCGAGCACCACAATTGCATTATCCACCAGCATACCGGCTCCCAGTGCAAGTCCGCCCAATGTCATTATGTTGATCGTCAGGTGGTTAAAGTACATCAGGTTAAAGGTGGCAATGATAGATACGGGTATTGCTATGCTGATGACAAGGGTTGTGCCGATCCTCCTGAGGAAAACGTATAAAACGACAACTGCAAGAAGGATACCAATTAAAAGTGTGTTTTTCACCTCGCCTATGGCATTGTTTATATAGGTTCCCTGATCGGTGACCTTAATAAATTCATAACCAGGCAATGCCCTTCCAAGAGAAGAAAATGCCTCGTCAAGGCTTTCCACTACATCCACAGTGTTGAATTTGGGTTCCTTATATATTGAGAGTCCTATACACTTCTCACCATTTATCGTGACTATATTTTCCGGTTCCTTGTTTGCGAACTGTACATCTGCAACATCGCGCAGGTATACGGGTACTCTTTCAGATGGTTGTGTCGCGGTAGAACCTGAAGGTAAAGATGTACCCTGAGCCGATGGCTGTTTGAAACCGACAATGATATTTTGGAGATCTTCAAGATCCTCAAGAACACTTACCCCCTTAACAACGTATTTGGTCCCCATATCCACTATGGAGCCGCCTGATACATTCCTGTTGTAATTGTTGACCTGTGCTGCGATACCGTCGGCAGTAAGACCGAATGACTCAAGAAGATATTTATTTGTTTCAATGACCACCTCGCTTTCTTCCTTGCCGCCAAGTTTTACATCAGCCACACCTTCTATTCTTACCAGCTCATTGCGTATATAATTTTCAGCTGTTTTCCTTAATTCATCCAGATTGGAGATACGGTCATTCTTCAGCCCGACAATCATCACAGGTGTTGCGTTCGGGTCGTACTGCGAGATTGTAAAGTCGTCAAGATCAGAATTCTGGCTGAATGAATTCAGCTCCTTCTGCAGATCCAGAAATGCTTCATCCATGTCCCTGTTCCAGCTATATTCGACTGTTATGCTGGCCGAACCTGCACGCGACACAGAGGATACCTGGACAACACTGCTCTGACGCATTACCAGGGATTCGATCTGATCGACATAGTTCTTTTCTATCTCCTCAGGCGGTTTCTCTCCGGCAGTAAGCTCAATATAGATTTTGGGATTATTGAGATCAGGAAAGAGATCGGTACCGAGCTTACCAAATGATATGAATCCCAGCAGGACAATACCCAGCATCAGCATAAGCACTGTTACAGGGTATTTTACAGCAAATCGCGCAATCGCATCCATAATTGTTAGTTGATTATTTTCACTTTAGACCTGTTGCCCAGGGTTTCAAAACCTCCTGTAACAACCCGTTCATTTTTTGAAAGCCCGCCGGTCACCTCTATTTCTGTGATATTTTCCAGGCCTGTTTCTATAATCCTTTCAACAGCAATACCGCGATCAACGACAAACACGGTTTTACCTCTCTGGCGGGAAAGGATTATATTTTTGGGAATAACAATTACTGAATCCTTATGGTTTGTAACAATATCGGCTTTTACAAACATACCCGGGCGAAGCAGATAATCGTGATTATCAATGGAAACTGTACCCTTGAAAGTGCGGGTATCGGCAACTATCGCGGGTGACAATTGCGTCACATTTCCTATTATTGTATCTTCGGGGATAGTGTAATTTGTCAGCTTGACAACCTGACCCGGTTCAATCACCGAGATATATTTTTCAGGCAGCTGCACATCCATATACATCGTCTGGTAGTCCATGATCTTTACAATGACGACTCCTGTTTCTATTTGCGTACCCTGGGTGTAATAGGGAAGATCAACAATAACACCATCTATCGGTGCCACAGTCTTTGTTTTTTCAAGCTGAAGCTTTGAATTAATCACTGTTGTCTTTGCATTTTCGTAGTTTATCCCGGCTGTTTTCAGCTCTTTAAGTGTAACACCTCCCTTTTCGTACAGGGATTCCTGTTTCCTGAGCTCTGTTTCCATTAGTTCGAGGTTCAGCTGGTTTGTCTCCATTTGTACAGAATTGACATACTCTTCGTCCTCGAGCCTGGCAATAAGTTCCCCGGTTTTGACTTTTTCTCCCATTTTCCACATTTTCCCGGTACGTGGATTTTTCTCAAGAAAATAGGTGGCGACAATCTTCGATTTAAGTTCTATTTCACCTTTTGGGAATGCTGTGCCTGTTGTGTTGACGAACTCCTCGATCGTCTTAAGCTTTATCTCTTCAACCGAAACCGGAATTTCAACATCTGCTGTCAGGTTCTGATCCTCGTTGCGGCAGGCAGCCAGTGCAACGATAAATGCAATTAAGATTACTATTTTTTTCATTATGTAACGATTTATTCTTCTATTGTCATTACCGGTGAAACCGGCTCATTATTTTCAAAATCATATAGTGTCTGGATCTTCAGGTTCAGAAGTTCAAGCTTATAGGAAATTAGTGAATTGGTATATGAAAGCTGTGTCTCCGACAACTGGTTCTGAAATATATTCAGATCCATGCCTGTGAGATCTCCGTTCTTATATTTTTCAAGGTTCAGATCATAAGTAAGCTGCGCATTAATTACATTCTGGCGGGCTATTTCAATCTGGTTTTGCAGATTATTAAGGTTCCTGTATACTTTCCTGATGCTGAGTATTATGTTATTTTGTTCCTCCTCAAAGGATATATTCGCAGATTCTATTGATGCTTCAGAGGCTTTAATACGTGATTTTCTCTCACCCCAGTCCCATAAAGGAATTGTAAGGGAAAGAGAAACACTTTCATTGTCTGTGGGATTTTCGTAGACATTGCTGAATT
>Ga0307439_1000270_pt1 | contig 37187 bp, 38 predicted proteins | sample SalMarWE160490MG_FD_202142 | JGI IMG/M metagenome (GOLD analysis project Ga0307439, IMG submission 202142) | Salt marsh sediment microbial communities from the Plum Island Ecosystem LTER, Massachusetts, United States - WE1604-90 | ecosystem: Environmental > Aquatic > Marine > Intertidal zone >... | reverse complement strand
CACTGATCTGCTCTCTGACTCTAACTAGATACTCACAGTAAGAGCGTCGACCGCCATCGTACCCACACTTCGCCCGAATCAGATCATCCCACGGAGGAAACGCCAGAGGCCTGGCCGCAAAGAGGATTTTCGCGGCGCCAGTGGGACCGACTCGCACATCGTAACGGTTGCCATTTCGTGTGCGCAGGGAGGCTCGGCATTGGGACAAGTCGTCATACGCGTTACCAACCACCCGGATGTCCTCGTCGGACAGTCGATCAAGGGTTAACGAGCTTTCCGGAAGCCTGGACTCCCACAAGTCTGCCCATCCTAGGATGGATTCGCTGGCCAGCTCGTGGTAGTTCTTGGCAAACTGTCGGCAACCCCACTTCCTTAGCCAGGTCAACAGTGCCTCCATGTGAACAGGGTCTCTGAAATCTAGCTTGTCAGCCACCTTGTCGAGGAAGGCTCGGTAGTCAGCATCAAACCCCGTTAGGCCACCGTAAATCCTGCAAATGTAGGCGAGTTGAAAAAGTCTCATCGTTTATCCTCCTGACCTCAGGTCGACGCATAAGAACTTTGCCTTGCCCATCGTCCACTCACGAGATCTTTATACACCGTCACCACCCGGCCGTCCTCCAGCAGCAGGCTGAAATACACCCGGCTCACCGGCCGCTCCCGCCACCACTCGTCGTCGATGCGCCAGCGGTCCTGCACGGCGGCCACCGCCAGGCGCTCGCGCCCCAGCACCACCGCCCGCGGCTCACCCGACTCGTCGGTCTCCACGCGGACAGGCCGCGCCCGGTTCAGGGGTCGTAGTCGATGAGCGCGTGTCGCCGCTCGGGGATGCGCGACCACGGCTCCACCTCCACCACCTGCGCCACCGGTGACCGCCCGTAGCGGGCCTTGAGCTGGCGGATGCTCTCTGCCACCTGGCGGCGCTGGCGGCCATTGCCAGGGAAGAACCCCTGCTGCTTGCCCATCTCCTGAGCGAACCCGGACAGCTCGATAGCTAGCTCCTCGATGGGTGCCGTCAGGGGCGCCGCCTCGATGGCCGACTTCAACACGCAGAGCATCTGCTCCCGGTCGGCGGTAGCCTCGCGGAAGACGATCGCCCTCTCCCAGCATCGACCGTCGCTGAGCAGGGCCCGTAGCGTCATGCGACGGGCGGCTCGCCCTCTCATCGCCGGCTGGCCCACCAGGCGGATGAGCAACTCACGACCGGCGGTCACCAGGGCTTCTCGACTGATCAGCGGGGCGTAGAAGGCCAGGTGCTCCCGTATCGACTGCTCCCGTTTGAGCGGACGCAAGGGTTCCTTGTCGATGCCCTGGGCCAGCTCCCAGATGCGTCTACCTTCGGAGCCGAACTGGGCTTGCACTGCTCCCGGCGGCAGCGAGGCTAGGTCTCCTATCGTTCGCAGGCCGAACAGCCGCAGGTGGCGCAGGGCGTCGCGAGAGCAGGGCAGGAGGGAAACGTCGATGGGCGCCAGGAACTTCCTCTCCCGGCCCTTCGGCACCAGGCAGACCTCGCCCTGTGCGCTGACAGTAGCCGCGACTCGAGCGGTGAACTTGCCCTCGGCCAGGCCGACGCTGGGCATGAGGGCCGAGGTGCGACGTACCGCCTGAGCCAACGCATCCCCCAAGGCCATCTCGTCCCGATAGTGGCCGTTCAGCCCGTCCAGGCCGATGAAGGCGCAACCCAGCGCCGCCGGATCCACCAGCGGGCTTATGATTTCCAGCGCACACAGAATCCGGTCGAAGGCGTCGTCGTAGGGGGGCAGGTCGGCGGGCAGGAAGGAGGCGCTAGGGCAGAGACCTAGCGCCTGACGCAGCGGCATGCCGACACGCACCCCCTGGGCCTCTGCCTCCGCCGAACAGTCCAGGACAGCACCCCGCTGCTCCGCCGTCTCGCCGATGATCACTGGCCGCCTGTTCAGGGCAGGACGATTTCGCCGCTCTATAGCCACAGGAAGATGAGGGAGCCAGAGGCATCCTATTCGCACACTCCTCCTCCACATAGAACCACCAGGCCAAGAGATCATTATGGTAAACGAACAGGTGTTCTATTGTCAAGGGTAAAAAACCACCCTCAACCAACTCTTCTTTCTGATGAAGACGAGGGAACGGCCATGTTCGCCGCCCCCTCGTCTTCTGGGCCGCAGAACCAGCGGCCGGGGATGACCGCCTGGAGTCGGGCCATGGGGCTAGGGACGCTATCGCTCTCGCCCGGGTTGCGTCCTGGCTGCTAATGCTGGCAATCGATGATCGGGCTCGAGCGAAGCGACCGGTCGAGACTGGGGACCGGGAGAGGCGTTGCCGCTCGCCCGCAGATAGAACAGCCGGCGCCTGCACGCGAGCCAACTGCGGCGCATAAGGTCGGCGACCGCCCTCGGCGGCAGATGCGCGACGGCGAGCAGGCGCTCGTCCTCTTCCTCCGTCCAGGCCGCACCCCGGCGGTCGCGGTGCTTTCTTCCATGTCTGGCTGGCATCATCGGAACCTCCTTTGCTGCTGGTAGGCTTTCAGAAACCCTTCTCTACGCCGCCTGACCGCGTCGGCTGCCTGCCACCGGGCGCCGGAGGCACAGCGCGACCAAATCCATGAACCAGAGGCTGTCCACCTTCCGCAGGTCGATCTCGTAGGGATGCTCCCGGAGGAACTCCACCACCGCCTCGTCGGTGATGAGCCAGCTGTCGCCGCCCTGCCCCAGCGTCCTCTCTGTGTGCCGGTGCGAGGCGCGCAGCTTGCCTGACCGGATGCGGGCCAGCACCCAGTGGGGGTCGATCCCCAGCGCCTCAGCCAGCGACGAGGCGGTGTAGCCCTCGTCGTACTTGCGCAGGCCCAGGCGTTTCGCCTTCAGTTTGACCGCCGTCGGCGATCGTGCCAGCCGACGGGCCAGCGTCTTCGCCGAGACGTGGTGGAAGCTCGCCTCCAGGTAGGCCTCCTCCTGCGCCGACCAGGGCCTGTCCTTGGGCCGGCTCAAACCCAGAGCAGCGGCCCGGCGGTTGACCGCCCATCGCGGCACGTTGAGCCGGTCGGCGAGCTCCTGCGACCGACCCCTGACCGTCGGGTCGTATCCGCCTGAGGCGGACCTCAGGGTGGCGTCGGTGATGTCGTTCCAGAACCACTTCTTCTTCGGCATCGCGGCATTCCTTCCCTATTCGCTTCCTCTGAGCAGGGCAAGGAGCACCTCCGGCGCGCGCTCGCGGCGGCGCTGGTATTCCTGGTAGCTCTCGCGACGCGTGTCCCAGGGGCCGCCGGCGATGCGGTCCGCCAGGTCGCTGGGGCTCGACCAGCGCCGGTACAGGACGACCGGAACCGTCTCCCGGCCGACGGCGTCGCCCACCAAGTAGACTTGGGGCAGCGAGGCGATGCGGGTCGCGTCTGCGGGCAACTTCGGCGCATCCTTGTACAGGCCCTGGTGCACCGCCTCCCAGACGGCGCGGGCCAGGGCAGCGGGCGGCTCCGTCCACAGCGATAGGTGGCAGTCGTGGCCGCCCCAGCCGCCGTGGCCGCCGTTCAGGACGAGCCCAGCACCCACCGCCAGCATCCCCAGATGGCGGGCGGCGTCCTCGGCCTGGGCCACGACCTCGCTGGCCAGGGCCGCGTCGCCCAGGTAGATGAGGGCCCGCGCGGGGTTCGAGCAGCGCGGGCAGGGGTAGTAGCAGACCAGTTGGCCGTCGATGGGCGCCCCGCCTGGGCGGCTGACACGTGCCCGGCGGGCGTCAGGATCGAAGGTGAGCATGCATACCTCCTTCAAGGGAACTGGGGTATTGACTTTTTGCGAAGAATGCGTATGCTATGGGCGTCTGATTACATAAAGCGAGCCGGCTTGGCGGCGCTCAGAGCAGGTCTGGGGCGGTGGCGCTCAATAGCGGGCTGGTGTGTGGATTCTCAGGGCGGACCAGGTCGGCCAGTTTGCCGTGTTCTTGAAATCCAATTCGGAACAGCTTCGCGGGGGAGCGAGAGATGAAGCCCAACAACTTCTGGCCCGCGTTGCTGGGGGCAGCCCTTGCTACCATCGCTGCTGCTGGCCTGATTCTCGCGCTGTCGGGAAGAATAGCTTCTAGCGACTCCCTCGGCACCACCGAGCGGGTGAGCCAGGACAGCGCCGCAAACCAGGGGAACGGTGATAGTGGAGAATATAGGGTCGCCATCAGCGCCGACGGTCGGTACGTTGCCTTCCAAAGCTACGCCTCTAACCTGGCCCTCGGGGACACCAACAGCACGGGAGACATCTTCGTGCATGACCGCTGGACCGGCAGCACCACCCGGGTGAGCGTGGACAGCGCAGGCGGGCAGGCAAACGGTAACAGTGAGGTTCCCAGTGTCAGCGCCGACGGGCGCTACGTCGCCTTCCGCTCCTACGCCTCCAACCTGGTTCCGGGGGACACGAATAGCTGCGGAACATACAATTGTCCCGACATCTTCGTGCACGACCGTGACACGGGGGAAACCAGCCGAGTAAGCGTAGACAGTGTCGGCAATGAGGCGAACAGTGGCAGCGACTGGCCCGCCATCAGCGGCGACGGCCGGCACGTCGCTTTTAGGTCCTGGGCCTCGAACCTGGTGACCGGAGACACCAATAACCGCTTGGACGTGTTCGTCCACGACCGCCAGACGGGGGCGACCACCCGGGTGAGCGTGGATAGCGCAGGCAACGAGGGGAACAATGAGGCCAGTGTCCCTGCTATCAACACGGACGGCCGCTACGTCGCCTTCCCCTCGTCCGCTAACAACCTCGTGGCAGGGGACACGAACGGAGCCCTAGACGTCTTCGTGCACGACCGCCAGACGGGCGTCACTACCCGCGTGAGCGTGGACAGCGCTGGGAACCAGGGGAACAACGGCAGCAGTTGGTCCGGCATAAGCGCCGAGGGCCGCCACGTCGCGTTCTACTCCAACGCCTCCAACCTGGTTTCAGGCGACACTAATAACGCCTATGATTTCTTCGTCCACGATCGCGACACCGGCGTCACGGAGCGAGTGAGCGTGGACAGCGCGGGCAATCAGGGGAACGGCGGTGGCGGCTTCTGGGGCGACGCGGCCCAGCTCAGCGCCGACGGCCGCTACGTCGCCTTCCACTCCCCGGCCTCCAATCTAGTGGCCGGGGACACCAATGCCGCGCAGGACGTCTTCTTGCGCGACCGCCAAACGGGCGTCACGAGCCGCGTGAGCGTGGACAGCGCCGGCAACGAGGGGACCGCCGACAGCTCGTGGGGTCCTGCCATTAGCGGGGACGGTCGCTACACCGCGTTCTCGTCCCAGGCCTCCAACCTGGTCCCGGGAGACACCAATGGCCACTGGGACGTGTTTGTGCATGACCGCGAGGGGGCGGCGCCCACGCCGACCCCTTCACCGACGCCCACTCCGACCTCTGCCGCCGTGGGCGGCATAGCAGAACTGCCGGACATGGCCCGAATGCCTGCTGGAGAGTCAGACTCGTCCGGTCGCGACCACATCGCCCTGGTCGGAGCGGCCACGGTCATCGCGCTCGTGGCCCTAGCCGCGGGCGCCTGGTACACGAGGGGACGGTTGCTGCGGTAGGACCGGTCTACGCCAGGGCGTCTCGCCAGCCCACCCGACTTGGCCCGGCCGGAGGGCCAGGGCTAGTTGCCCTGGCCCTCCTCCCGCTCGTAGCCGGCGACGAAGCGGCGGCGGGTGAACTTCTCCAGCACCTCCGGGCTGGTGACCAGGGCCTCGGCGTAGGCCTTGATGTCGGGCAGGTCCTCCAGCCGGAAGTCGTACTCCTCGTAGTCCAGCCCCTCGGCGATGGCCTTCCGCTTGCAGTCGCACAGCAGCTCCATGTACTCCTCGATGGTCCCCCGGCAGGTCAGGAAGTGGACCTGCACGTCCCGCTCCTGCTGCGGCCGCAGCACCCGCGAGAAGGCCTGGGCCATCACCGACGGCACCCAGTCGTAGTCCAAGAACACGACGACGCTCGCTTCGGGGATGTTGAGCCCCTCGGCCAGGCAAGGCGTGGTGGCCACCAGCACCCTGTGGAAGGGGCTGCGGCGAAACGCGTCGATGCGCTCGATGCGGGGCGAGGTCCAGGTACGGCGGTTCAGCTCCAGGCTAACGCCGCCGTCCACGTACAAGGGGTCGCAGCCCAGCCGATCGATGCGCTTGTACATCCACTTCGCCCCCTCCTTGTTGCGGGAGAGGACGATGACCTTGCGCCCTTCGCCGAGGGCCTCCTGGACGATCTGGAGCGCCCGCCGCTGCTTAGCCGTGGGCTCCCTCCAGTCGGGGTCGAGAAGCTGGGGGAAGGAGGCGCAGCCGATGAGGGCGGTGAGCTTGGGCAAAATCTGCTGCCGACCCAGGGTGCGCCCTTCGGCCTCCGCCTCCTCCTTCGCCGCCTCGTACCAGGCTTGGAAGTCGGCCAGCACCACCTGGTAGGCGCGGCGATGGCGGTCGTCCATCTCGATGGCCTCGTAGTGGAGCTGCGGCTCCGGGATGCGCACCGCGGCTATCACCTCGGGCTCAGTGTTGAGACGGCGGATCATCTTGGGCGCCAGCATCTCTTGGAAGCCCTGGGGGTCGCGGATCTTGGGCAGGAGCTTCTTCTTCCCCCGGTCCCCCGTCCGCCGGTGCTGCTCGTCGTAGTAAACGTAGGTGCCGAACCGCCGCAGGAACTTCTCGACCGCCCCCTCCACGAAGAAGCTGTACTCGGGCCAGACGGCGGAGCCGTTCCCGAAGGCCCAGTTGAGTAGCGAGAGGATGTTGTTCGGGTAGCCGCGCACCGGCGTGCCCGTGAGGAGCACCTTGTGCTTGGCCCGCAGGTGGGTCACCGCCTTGGTCTGGTTTGCCTCCATGTCCTTGAGCGAGTAAGCCTCGTCCACGGCGATGAAGCCGAACCGCTTGCGCAGGACCGAGGCCAGGCTGTGGCGCAGGCCCATGTCCTCGACGGTGCGGTCGCCCCGTAGGTGCGAGCGGTAGTTGGCGCCCCGACGGTATCGGCCGTCGCCGGCGTGTCGGAGGGGGCTGTCGTCCGGCAGCCGCCAGAGGTCGGTGATGGCGACGAGATTGAACCGCCGCAGGTTCCGGCAATCGTCCAGCGTCTCCACGACGTGGAGCTCGCTGGCCAGGCCGACCGCGCGGAACTCCGTCACCCACTCGCCCATGAGCCGCTTGGGGACGACGAGCAGGTTGCGCTGAGATCCGTGCAGCAGAGCCAGGGCGATGGTGACGCGCGTCTTGCCCAGGCCCATCTGGTAGGTGAGGAGCAAGCTCTGCTTCAGGCTGGCCCGCACCACGTCCTCGAACTGGAAGGGGTACAGCCAGCGGTCCAGGCCCAGGGCCAGGGCCTTCTTGCGGGCGGCGGCCAGTTGCCGCTGGTGGGTGGCCTCCAGCCCGTCGTCTTCATGCAGCTTTGTCCAGGCCAACGTCATCGTTGCTCTCCTGGTTTTCGCCTTTCACCTGTGGCTGTCCAGCCACCCACCGGCTCAGCGGCGCCATCTGGCGCTCGTACCAGCGGCGCTGGCGAGCCAGCCAGCGTCCGCTCTGGCCGTCGACGGCGACCTCCGCACCGTAGCAGCGCAGCCTCTCGGTCACGTCCTCCAGCCCGAGCAACGGCGGCCGCTCCACGAGTTCCTGCCAGAGGCTGATCGACGCCTCGCGCTTGCGGTCGTAGCGGGTGCCCATCTCTTCGGCGAGGAGGGCCAGCTTTGCCTGGGCGGCCCAGCCGTTGGGCACCAGTCGTAGCCGGCCGTCGACTATGCGGGCCAACACCACGTCCAGATCGAGCAGCGGCAGGTCATCGGCCTGCTGTCGCCGCTCCTGACGTGCCGGCGGTGTCCAGGGGCGAACGACCACCGGGCCGTCGTCTCCGGCCAGCCCTCGTTCTTCGATCGCCTCCCGCCAGGCCGACCGGCAGGCCGCCAACACCTCCATCTGGTCGGCGGGCCAGCGGGTCAGCAGGCTGGCGATGGCGCCGTCGTCCAGGGAAGGCACGCGATCGCGGTACGTCGGACCCTCGAACGCCGCGCCCACCACCCACACGAACAGCGCCGTAGGCCAGTCGCTCGAGGCATGGGCCTCGGCAGGCAGGTCGATGCGGGCCAGGAGCCGCCCCCTGCCCTCGACCCAGCGCACGACGGTCGGCTCCAGGGCCTCGAGGGCGTTGACGGGCAGCACGGCGGCCACCACGCCGGGCCGGGCCGCAGCCAGGAACGCCTGCTCTAGCCAGAGGGCCTCGGCGCGGCCCCAGCCGTCCCAGCCCACGTGCTGCCACAGCCTCCGGCGGTCGCGCAGGCGCAGACTGTAGGGCGGGTTGCCCAGCACCAACTCGAACTGGCCGTCGAAGCGGTGGTGCTGGAACTCGTCCACCGCCAGGCAGTGGCCGTCGCCCAGCAAGGCGCGGGCCACGGCGACGGCGTCGCGGTCGACATCGATGCCCGTGACGTGTACGCAGTCGGGCTCGGCGATAAGGTTGCCGATACCTACGCAAGACTCCAGGACCCGTGTGCCCTCCGGCGGCTGCAGCAGCCGAAAGAGCAGGCGACCGATGGCCGGGTTGCTGAAGAACTGCCCCCGGTGCTGCTCACGAGCGCGCTGGATGTTGAAGACGCCCGAGGGCGGCCGGTAGATGGCCCCTAGGTCGACGAAGCGGCGGCGAATCTCAGTCAGGATGCCGGGCTCGATTGCCTCGGCACGCCGGCGTCGCTGCACGACTTGTCGCGCCAGGCGGATGGCGTAGGCCCGTCCCGCCAGGAGATCGCCGTCGGGAGGTGGAAGGAGCGGCTCCTCGGCCGACTCCGGGGTGTCGGCTTCGCCTTCGCCGTCGCGGGAGGGCGGGAGCAGCACGAGCAACGGGACGGTCGCCTCCAGTGCGGCGCCCACCCCGTCGTGGCCGTCCTTGCCGGGGCGCACTGCCGCTCCGCGTGTGACCTCCGGTTGGGTTTGCGTGGTGAGCAGGCCGCGGCAGTGTCGGTTCGGGCAGGGGTCGCCGTCGGCCCAGACGCCCATGGCGGTTTGTCCGCAGTGGTCGCAGACCAGCACCGCCAGAAGTGTGTCCGTGGGTTGGGTCATTATCACCTCCATGTCGGGAATAGCAAGAGCCCCGAAGGTTCGAACCTTCGGGGCTCTCTAGTGGTTCAGCAGGCGCCAGCTACTAGTCGCCTGTCGCTCTCAGCAGGGCTGGCAGATAGACGTAGGGTTGAAGGATGCTCGGCTTCCAGCCTGTGGCTTCTTGGATGAACCCGCCCTTGTTCGCCTGGCGCTTGTTCCACCTCTTGTCAACGACCGGCACCGCCAGCCAGTTCAGCGGTTCACCGGTAACAGCATGTTCCGGCCAGCCGAAGAAGTCCAAGAAGTTTTCTATCCCGTGTTTGCCTTCGAAGTGGTCATATGCGAAGGGCATCGCGTTGAATTTTCCCGCCTCGCGACTCTCCACGAACCAGTGGATCGGGATGAGGCCGCCAGGATGCTTCTCGCTAACGCGTGCGGCCCACTTTCGCAATAGCTCGTGCGCGGAGATTTCATCCGGCGTGTAATCGTCGCTTATCGGGTCTAGCTCGACTTCCCAGTAGGCGACAAGCGGCCCTTCCCAACTGCCACCGGTTCGTAGGACACGTACACGCCATCTGTTCTCTTGTTTGGTCGGCATCGTTCGTAGCTTCTCCAGGACCCACATCCGCGTTAGAGTGGTGGGGCCGACGCCGAGCTCACGGGCCTCGCGGCGCAGTTCCTCCCACTTCTCCGAGGGCAGGCGAACCGGTATGACCTTGTCCAGAGGCCGCTTCACCTCTATCTCCACCACCTCGTCGGTCTCTTTCCAGGCCTCATCCTCTTCGAGCTTCTGAACTTCTCGTTCGATGTCGCTCATCTCAGTCCCCTCTCTCGCGTCGGTAGAGGCGGCGCTCTTGATCGATCATCTCACGCGCGGTGACGACCTTCCAGACGCCGCCGCCCAGGTCGACCAGCACCACCAGTAGGTAGCGTCCTGCTTCCGTCTGACTGAAGACCTTGTACAGGCCCCCTCGCGCCCTCGACGAACGTGGCGATGGCGCGAATAGCAGGCCTCCTCCACCTCATGGAACGGCACACCGTGTCGGGACTCGATCTTGTCCAGGACGTGGTCATCGATCTCGAGTGCCTCGGTCCGCAACATCCCAGACTCCCTCCAAGATATTGTATACGTTTTGTATACGGCAGTCAACAGCGAACGCCACTGCCACCAGGTCTACAGTACACCCCGCTCTTTCAGGCTGACGTGTCGTCCGTGTCCCAGGATTACATGATCCAAAAGATCGATGCTGAGCAGTTTCGCGGCCTGAGCAGCGTCCTTGGTGATGCGAACGTCGTCTTGCGAGGCCTCTGGGTCGCCGCTGGGATGGTTGTGGACGAGGATCACGGCGGGCGCGTTGGCCACGATGGCCTCGCGGAAGAGCTCGGCCATGCGCACCACCGCACTCCCCACGTTGCCCTGGTAGATCATCACCACGTCCAGCACGCGGTTGCGCGTGTCCAGGAGGATCACCCTTAGCTGCTCTTGAGCCAGCATCTCCATTTCAGGGGCGAGGAGGTCGGCCACATCCTGAGGGGACCGCACCTGGTGGGCGTTTGGCTCGCCGTGAGCGACTGAGCGATAGCCGACCCGCAGCTCCGCCAGCAGGCGCAGGTTCTCCCGCACGAGCTGGAGAAGTGCTGCGTCCTCCGGGGCTAGGAAGGTCAACTGGCGGTCATCTTTACGCCGCCTGTGGGCCATCGGGAGCCTCCGGAGCATTCTCCACTTGTTCATACAGGGTGAGAAGCTGTGGCCCGTCGCCGTTCGGCCCGAAAGCCAGCACCGCGTAGGCGCGCCAGCCGGGGATTGAGCAATACGACTCGGGCACCTGCACCAGGTATCGAGGGCCGGCGCGGGTCTGCATCACACGCACCAGGCGTCGACGGTCGACAACCATGGCCACTACGCCGCCCGGCGTCGGCCGCCTTGCCTGGCAGCGACCACGCCGTTGCGCTGATTCAACTGTTCGGCCAGGGAGCGAATGGCGTCGGCCAGTTCCTGCTCGCCGAGCGCGTCGAAAGGCTGCCCGTACCGCTTCTGGATCCAGGAGCGCGCCCTGGCCTCTTCGACGCCGAGGCGACCGGAGAGCTCCAGCACCTTACGGCGCATCGCCTCCAGCCTGGCGGGGGAGGCCGCCGCCGCCGGTTTCGACAATGCGGGGTCGACGCCATTACGACGGTCGTAGAGGCTATTGCCGAACTGCTCGCCGAAGTGCCGCAGGGCACGCTTGAGGGCGTCGGTCACTGCACCCTTATAGGCAGCCTCATGCCCCTCCGGCGTCTCTTCGCGGACGAAGGCGCAGCCGACGTCGCTTCTCGCCGAACAGCCACGCACACTGACCCGCACGGCGGCCGTGTACATGCCAACCGCGAGCCGCGCATCGCTCGCGGGGTCATCCAGAGCCATCGGTCGGTAGCCAACCTCACCGACCACCTCGGCACCCCACCCGTCGTGTCCGAATATTCGGTTGGCCTGGTTGATCGCGGCCCAGCCCTCGATGTACTGGAGCATGCGCCCGTCGCGGGCCTCCCGCTCCGAGATCAGGTCAGGGTCCAGGGGTTGCGCCAGGAGAGCGAGCACTCGGCGGGGCAGCACGTCACCGCGGGCGTCGGTTGTCCGCCTGCCAAGCATCAGGCGGCGGCGTGCAGTCCGGCGGTTGTGTCGAACGTGTACCATCGTTTCTCCTTTCTGTGAGTGGCGAGTTCAAGGCAGCGCTGGAACGCCTCCCGGCCAGCAGGAGAGCGTCCCAGGTCGTTCAGGTCGTGGACGCCGGGCGGAAGCTCGACGACGATGGCTCGCTGGCGCAGTGCCGCGGCCAACCCGTCGGCGGCGCGGCGGCCAGCGTCGTCGGTGTCCAGCGCCAGGTACACGCGGCGGAAGCGCGCGAGTGACTGCACTGTGGACCGCGAGATGCGGGTGCCCAGTAGCGCTACCGCCCGCAGTTCCCACTGAACCGCCGTCAGCCAGTCGAAGGGGCCTTCAGTGACCACGACCTCGTCCCCCCGCACCATCCCGAGACCGAGCAGGGGTGTTGCCAGACGCAGGTTCAGATAGCGCGGGGCAACCTGGCCCAGGGCTCGGCCGGTCAGCCAGGTCGCTCTGCCGCCGCGCAGGTCGGGGACGATGATGCGACAGAGCATGGTGTCCTCTTCCCCGGCCAGGAGGCCCACACGGCGAGCAGCCGCTGGGCTCAGCCCACGCCCTCGGAGATAGTCCGCGAGGCCGTGGCATCCGAAGCCGAGCCGACACCGGCGGGCTGTGCTCCTGTCGATGCCTCGCGTGGTCAGGTAGGCGAGGGCCTCTCGGCTCTGCCAGAGGGCGTCGTGGTAGAACGCAGCGGCAGCGTCGATGACTTCCGCCTCGGTGCGGGTGAGAGCTTCGGCCCGCCTCCGGGTGGTCAGCGTCACCACCTTGGGAGACCCGTCGCTGCGCGTCTCCGCAGAGGGTCCGGACAGCATCGCTGCCGCCTCTTTGAAGCCTACTTCGTGCAGCCGGGCAACAAAGTCGATGACGTCGCCCCCGGCATCGCAGCCGAAGCAGAAGTAGCTCTGATTGCGGGGATACACCACCAAGCTGGGGCGGCCGTCACGGTGGAACGGACAGCGGCCCACCAGGCGCTGGCCCACGGGCCGTAGCTCCACACCGGAGCGGGCCGCCACCTCCTCGATAGGGTTCGCCCGGCGGATAGAGAGCACATCGTACATCGAGGCCTCCTCAGGCGGCACGCGGCGCCAGGAGCTCGTCGGGGATGCGCCGCAGGAACCGCGATGGCATCGCCGAAAGAGTTCGGCCGTTGCCCGGCCGCCGCCGCGCATACGTGAGGTAGACTCGGTCGACGGCGCGGGTGACCGCCACGTAGCACAGCCGCAGCTCCTCCTCCAACGGACTGCCCTCGCCCTCCAGCCCTTCCAGGGCGCGGGCGTGGGGGAGCAGTCCGTCCTCCAGCCCGGCCACCAAGACCACAGGCCACTCCGCCCCTTTGGCGGCGTGGATGGTGGAGAGAGCCAAGCCCTCGGGGTCGGAGCCCGTCTCCAGGTCCGTGGCCAGGCTGATCTCGTCCATGAACTCGGAGAGGTCGCCAGCATCGGAGCGCTCGGCGAGGGCACGAAACGATTCCAGGTTGGCCAGCCGCTTCTCGCCGTCCTCCTGGTCCCGCAGCCACGTCCGGTAGCCCGTGAGCTCCAAGACCGCCTCGATGAGCGGTCCCGGTGGGGCATCGGCCATGGAGCGGAGCACGGCCACCGTCTCCAGGAACCCCTTCAGGCCCTTGCGGCTGCGGTCGCCCTTGAGGCCGCAGGGAAACTCGGCCTCCAAGCGGCCCAGAGTGAGCTCCTCGCCGCCGCGGATGCGCCGCTCGAGGGTGGTCAGCCGTCGGGACGGCGTGTTCACCACCCGTCCCAGAGCGGCCACGTCCTGGGGGTTGTGCACAAGTCGCAGGTAGGCGAAGAGGTCGCGGATCTCCTTGCGGGCCAGGAAGTCGCTGTTGCCGCGGACGCTGTAGGGGAGACCCGCCTCCAGGCAGGCCAGCTCCAGCTCACGGGCCTGGGCGTTCGTCCGATAGAGGACGGCGCACTCGCCGGGGGAGCGAACGACGCCCTCGGCGATGAGCCGCTGCACTTCGGCGACGATGAAGGCAGCCTCGCCCTGGGGGTCGTCGGCAGCCCGCAGCACGACCGGGATGCCCGGCGGGTTGGCCGTCCACAGGTTCCGCTGACCGTACCGCAGCGCTGCGCTGAGGGCGTTGGCCACGGTCAAAATCACCTGGGTGCTGCGGTAGTTCTGCTCGAGGGCGATGACGCGGGCGTCCGGGTAGTCCCGCTGGAACTCCAGCAGGTAGCGGATGTCGCTGCCTCGCCAGGAAAAGAGGTTCTGCAGCGGATCTCCAACGACGCAGAGGTTGCCGTGCTCCGCAGCCAGGAGGGCCAACAGCCGGTGCTGGGCGTGGTTCACGTCCTGGTACTCGTCGACCAGGATGTACTGACAAGCGCGGCGCAGCGACCGCGCCACGTCCGGCCGCTCCTCCAGCAATCGCACGGCTAAGAGGAGGAAATCGTCGAAGTCCAAAGCGTTGCGGCGCCGCAGCACCCCCTGGTAGGCCTCGTACACCGCGGCCAGCTCCGGGTCCCGCTCCCTCACGTCCTCCGGCCAGAGCAGGCGATCCTTGGCGCGACTGATCGACTCCAAGAAAGCCTCTCTGGGCTGGCCTTTGGGGTCGAGGCCCACCTCCTTCAGAGCCTGAGTTAGGGCGGCGCGCCTGTCCTGCTGGTCGGCGTAGACCGACAGGTGGTCGGGGTCGAAGCCGAAGTGGCCGCCCCACTGGCGGAGCATGCGCAGGGCGAAGGCGTGGAAGGTGCCCGCGCAGACCTCGCGCGCCGACTCCCCCAGCACCGAGGCCAGGCGGCGCTTGAGCTCGCGGCCGGCCTTGTTGGTGAAGGTGACGGCCAGCACCGCCGAGGGCTCGGCCAGTCCCTGGTCGATGATGTACGCCGCGCGGGCGGCGATGACCGCCGTCTTGCCGGAGCCGGGGCCAGCCACCACGAGCAAAGGCCCCTCGGTGGCGGTGACCGCCTCCCTCTGCTCCGGGTTGAGTTTCGACAGGTCTAGCACTGCCGGCGCTCCGCCGGTTGCCGGCACGTGTGGCCGCTGTATTCGCTGAACCGGTCTTCTTTGGACATGTTGGGTTCTCCCTTTCTTGAAGGGCTGTAAGTCGGCGTGTCCGGCCAGGGGCCAGGCACAGATCTCCCCTGGCGGACGCATATGGACCCTGGGGGCCGCTTGGAGCGGCCCCCAGGGGAAAGGGCGTTCGAGAAGGCAGGAGGGTCAGCGGAGAGGGTGTGCGCCCTTGAGGGCGGCGCGGGACAGACGCCGGCCCGGTTGCCAGCGGGGAAGACCGATGGCGGAGACGACTTCGAGGCCATTGTCTCCTGTGGGGACCAGGACGGCTCCCCTGCCGAAGGCCGCTGAGTAATGGACAGCCGCCTCCAACCTGAGGAACCGGCAGGCGCTGAGCCACAAGCCGTAGACCTGTCGCACGAGGGTATCCGGCATCCCGCTTAGGTCGAGCGGCTCTAGGAGTGCGATGGCCTCACGGAGCTCTCGGCGGCAGAGACGCCGGGCCTGGCGCAATGCCTCCTCGACCTGCACGGTCTTGACGGCCCACTCCTGCCGCCGTATCCTGTCGATGCACGAGGCCAGGCTGGGACTGTTGGGGTGCTCCGTGACAAGACTCCCCAGCAGCCTGCGGGCCTCGTTGAATTTTCGCTCCTTCGCCAGCGCCTCGACCTTGGCGCTTCCGTCCCTCAGCCTGGCCTCTCGCTGGCGTTCCTCGGCCTGGCGGAGAGCCGCCTTCTCACGCGCCCGCTCCTCAGCCAGTAGCCGCGCCACGTCTTCACGAGTGGCGAGGGCCTGCACCTCCGCGTCGACAGCCTGCAGCCGGTTCGTGGCCGTAGCTGTGACGAACGCCGCGGCTATCGCGACGGCCCCCGCCCGCTCACGACAGGCCGGCTCGAAGGCTTGCTGGGCCAGTACCGCCGCATGGTCAGCGACCGTCTGCGCCTCGCCGGCGATGCGCTGAAGGCGGTCTCTGTCGCCCTGGAGACGGCGATAGCGGGTCAGCGCCTCCTCGGCTTCACGGCGGGCACGGCCGTCGGCTGTGGCGAGGTGGCGTAGCTCCTCGGCCGCCCGACTCGCGGCCTCGGCCAACGCTTCGAGGTCGGGCTCGACGATCGGCTCGGCCACGACCGGCACGAGTGTCCGTTCGTTGCAGGTTCGGTCGGCTGAGACGAACAGGTCGCTGAACCGCCCGAGCTCCCCAAGACTCTTGAGCACGATACGTTCGGTCACGGTTGTTCACCTCCTTCGTTTGCTACGACGCTTGGTCGTCTTCGACCCGTTGGAAGGGCACAGCGCGTCGTTCATGCCCGTCCTGTCGCTCGTGGGGTTCGGGCCGCAACTCGACGATGGGTGCTCCGGCCCGCACGCGGGGCACCTCCAGGTCCAGCGGGACGTTCAGGACGGGCTTGCCGACGATGTCCTCCAGGGCACGGGCCAACTGGTGTCGCAGGGCGGCCAGTAGTTCGTCGTCGCCTACCTGTCGGCCGTTGACCGACAGCGCCAGATGGACTACGTAGCGTCGGTTGCCGCTGACCCCGTCGAACGCCTGCAGCAGCCCGTTGAGTTGGCGGCCCTCGTAGACGACCCGCTGGACGACGACGAGCAGTCCCGCTGGCAGTTCCGCGCCGAGACCGCGGGCGTAGGTCCGCGCGGCTCGCGCCACCTCCCGACGTAGGCGCCCCGCCTGCCGACGGCGGCTGTCGACGATGACCGTCGGGCCGCGTCGCCGGAGCCGCCGGACTACCGCCGTCCAGCAGGTTGCGCTCATGACAAGACAGGCACGCCACATGCGGCCTGCCCAGTACGGGCCAAGCCCCAGTAGCCGGCCCCACACACTCTTTCTTTTTCTCTTCACGCCACTTGCCTCCTTTCGGATGTGACTTGCTCCCGGATGCTCTCCCAAACCAGGTCCGCGTACTCCCCCATGAAGTGGCGCTGGCACTCTTCGCCGCGCACGGCCAGGATGGCGAGGCCCAGGCGCTTGACCTGGCCCACCGGCACATCCATGGCCACGAGGGCCAGGGCTACCTCCCGGTACTCCGACGGGTCGATGCGCTCTGCCGCCAGCTTCAGCTTGCCCGATCGGGAGAGGTAGCACAGTTCGCGGCGGGATGCGGTATCCCGTTGCACGCTGTTCCTCCTCTTCGGCGTCCTAGAATGGCCAGACCTTGAACAGGAGCGCCGCCAGAAAGGCAGCGGCGCTCAGCATGGTCGCGGCGCGGACGGCCCGTGGGGAGCCTCGCCCGTTCCGCCAACGACCCTTTCTCGATTGCACGATGGGCCTCCTTTCGCCATAGAATGCAAAAAGCCCCGCTGGGGACGAACCCCTGTGGGGCTTCTGCCTGACGAGCAGCGGGCAGCTCAGGCTACGGGCCAGGCCCGTTGCTCTCGGTCGCACCGACGCGAGGGGGCCTCAAGCCGCCGAGCCGCTAGCGCCTGTGCGTCCTTCTATTGGGAGTGGCTCTTCGCCGGCTGATTGGCCGGATTCAAGTGACTCGCTGTTTGTCTCTGTTCGCCTCCCTTCTATGACTGCGGCGTCTGTTTCGGCTGTGGAGTCCCGTGCTAGCTTCCTGTTCGTTCGCACCTCCCTTCGTGAATCCTGGCCTCCTGCCAGTCCTGTTGCTCGATCCTGTTGCCCTGTTCGGCGCCTCGGTCTGGAGAGCAAGCTCGTTTCCCTTTCGGGTTGATCCGGCCTGGGCCTGGAACGGGCCGTCCTGTCGGTTCTTCGATTGGCGGTACCGACTAAACGCACTTCTTTCGAGGCCAAGCCTAGCGCTGGCAGGTCATAGAACAGTCCAAGAATCGGGCCGCCGAAGTCCAATTGACGGGAATCTGCTCCAATTTCGGCGGCCCGTGGTGCAGGAGGGCACCGAGAGTGCTGCGGCTGGAGGAAAGAGAGGTGCGGGCCATTGACACCGACATTGTGTGCTTCAACGGCGATGCATTGAGGAGCCCAGCATGGGGAGGAAGGGCGGAAACGGCGTGAAGGGCCATTGGAACTCCGTTGGAGCAAAATATGACCGTGGCTGTATTTAGATTTTGACTTAGTCGAGAAGGTGGTTCTGTGACGAAGGGGAAAGATAGCAGTGTCTACATGCAGCGGTACGGTATTGTTGGGAGAAAAGGAGAGTGACTACCTCGCCAAGTGATGTGTTCTCCTGGTCCTCCTTGGGAATGGAGTCTCACCATGGAGGCGACAAGTGGTTGGTGTGAGGAAGAGGAACAGCTGGTTCACGACTAAACACCCTATCCCCTCCGTTGTGTTTCCAGGTACAACCTTTGTCTTCACTACAGCTTCTCATCCGGAGTGCCCCGTGGTTGTCACTCAACTCAGCGTGAGTTCGGGGAGTAGGCGCTGTAGTGTCCTCTGTCCCTGGTCAGCAGCCGGTCGGCGTGGACGACGGCATGAGCTCCGATGAGGAAGTCGCTGACGACGTGCTGGCGAGGCTGAATGCTGGACCCGCACTGGTGACAGCGCACCTCCTGCACGGCCCCGCAGTGAGGACAGGCGACAGCCGCGGGACGGCGGCGGACGTAGTCGCTCCAGCCCCTTCCCGCGCGGTAAAGGGCTTCGGCGCTCGAGGGCTCCACCCGAAGGCCCGTGTCGGCTAGAAAGCGGTCGAGCTCCCTCTGTTCGGGGAAGTGGGCGGCTAGCTCGGCGTAGACCGGCTCGCTGATGACCACAGCGCCCGCCCGCAGGCCCTCGGCCAGGGCGCGTTCCGAGGTGTCGGCGTGAGGGGCATCGGGTATGAGGACGTCGAGCAGGATGTTGGTGTCGACGGCGGTGATCATCGCCCCCGCATCTGCTCCAGCAACTCATCGGGGTCGTGGCCGGCTAGCCCCTTAAGGTAGCCACGGTACTTCTTGAAGGGGGAGGCCAAGACCCGCTTCTGGACGCGGAACCCCGCTCGATCCTCGACGAACTCGATCTCGTCGCCGGGCCGGAGGCCGAGGCGCTCTCGCACGTCCTTGGGGATAGTGACCTGGCCTTTGGTCGTCAGCTTCGTCTTTGCCACGCTCTGTCTCCTAGCTGTGTAAGGATTCCTGTTCTTACTCTATTGTAAGAAACCGTGCCTCCAAGTGTCAAGCTGCTAGCTACCTCGATAGTGCCAACAGGAATGGAGGCGTCTTTGGGCGTGCGCTCGCTGAGGGGCCTGACGCCAGCGTCGCCGCCTCTACTGACGTGAGGAGTGCGGGCAGACAGGGAAGGAGCAGCGGCCGGATTCGGATCAGATGGTGGCCTCTCGGATGCGCGCACGATGCCGACCTAGCGTCAGTTCTGAAAGGTCAAGTTCAACTCGTGGGGCCCAGGGCTCAAGTCCGCCACTGATTCATCCGCCATGAGGTCGTCCCAGCTTATGAGACCGTGGCCCTCCCACCGAAAGAATACTGGATCATCAGATAGGCAAGGAGGAATATTCCTTACCAACGGAAGCTCATAGCGGCCGCCGTCTCCGACGATTGCGGTGATCAAAGCCGTGCCTCCCTGGACCGCCGAAACGGCAGACCCCGCCGGGGCGACGTCCCCGTCAAGGTAAACCACTCCGTTGTAGATGGGGATCGGGACGGTGGGACATAGCTCGGACCTCGTGCTGACGGTGATGTCTTCTACCGCACCATCCAGGTGGCGCAGCGTCAGAGTCACGTGCTCGCCTGGAATGCTGTCGATGCGATCGGCAGTTTCGGTCGCCGTCCAGGCGGCGGTGGATTCGCGGTTGACGGCGAGGAGAAGGTCGCCCGGCCGGATTACGGCGGGATCGTCCCGGAAGTTGGGATCGGTGCTTATGAGCAGCACTCCGGGCGGCGTGTCGGCGGACAGCTGGACACCGATGCGTTCGGCCTGGACCGCCATAGGATAATGCACAGCGCCGCGAACAAAGCTGATGTCCTCCACGCTGCCGTCGGTGTGCCGAACGCCGAGGGTCACCTCCGTGCCTTCGTAGCCGCCAAGACGCGCCCTAAAGTCGTCCTCCGTCCAACCGCTTGCGGGTTTGCCATCGAAGGCGAGGATCACGTCGCCGGGCCGGATGCCGGCGCGCTGAGCAGGCGAGTCAACCAAGGGCGACATGATGACGAACTCCCCGGTCACGGGGTTCTGTTCCCAGTAGACGCCGATGCCGACGATTTCATGCCCATGAACCCATCTTGCTAGTGACGCGAAATTCGGGTCCGCCGCTGCCTGGGTGACCTCAAGTGGAACGATGGCGTTACCGGTCACGGTGAAGTACATCAGCTCTTCGCCCGTACAGCCGGCGGGGCAATCCCCCCAGGCATCGCGGAACACGACGTACCAGGTGTCCCCGTCCCGCAGCGCGCCAATATCAGGGCCGTCTCCCCCCGCCCAGTTGGGCTCAGCGTACCGAATCCCGTCCAGTTCCCGATAGACCAAGCTGGCCGGGACCACGTTTACGCGCTGGTCGAGACAAAGAACCAGAGAGCCTGTACTCTGAAAATAGTGAGACAGGCGCAAAGCGCGCACTCCCCCCAACTGAGCGTTGATAGCATCGAAGGCTGCCTGACCGGTTACGAGTCCTGCCCCATCCGGTTGAACGGCGATCACATTCTCGATCGCCTCCTTCAGAGGGGTCTCGAGGTTGACGATGATCTGTCCGGGCATATAGATATCACGGGCATGGATCGACGCTGTGGCCGGGTACGCATCGCGGATCAATCCTAGGATGTGCTCAAGTTCGCTCGTCAGAGCCGCGAACCCTTCGGAGTCGAAGAGCAACTCCTCGCTTTCCCGGCTCAAGATACTGGTCGCGATGATGGCCGCGTCAGACCGCCCCTCTGGAAACGAGGGACACTCGTAGAGCACGCCGGGGGTGGCCTGCGGGCTGGGCTGCGGCGTCGGAGACAGGTCGGCCGTTAGCGCTGGCGTGGGCGATAGAGTGGATAGCTCAGGCGTTGTCGTGGCGGCCGTCCCCGTTGCCATTCGACCTGCCGTCGCGGTGGGTTCGGCCGCTTCATCTTCTTCCCCTACGGTACATGCGACGACACCCAGGGCCAGAATTGAGGCCACTGCCATCAAGAAGAGAATCCGAGGCACAGAACGGCCTCCCTTCGCTAGGCGAGCGACTCGCAGACGACGCCACCGCCCTGATCGTAGCACGCGTGCATCTCAAGTCAAGCGAGCGTTGGTGGCAGGTCTCCATCGGTCGGCAGCCCCTCGAGGTGTCGGAGCCAGCACGCCAGGGCGAGGACGGCGTTCAGGCTCTCGTCGCTGAGGCCCAGCAGGGTCAGAGCCATCCGGCGAAGCGTCTCCCTCCTGGACGCGGCCAGGAGCCGCACCTCGATGTCGGGAAACTCCGTAAGCTCCTCATCGAAGAAGTAAGCCGGCGACACGTCGAAGAAGCGGGCCAACGCCTGCAGGTGGCGGATGGTGGGGTTGTCCTTCACACCGGTCCGCAGCTGCCAGAGGTAGGCCGGCGAGAAGGTGACGCTGTCCTGCTGCGATATGGCTGCGGCAACCTCCCGGTAGGTGTACTCCCGCCCGCGGGGGCTGGGGTAGATGCGGAACAGGCGGTCCACCTTCTCTGACAGGGTGGTGCTCATATTCTGTTCCCCCCTTGTGCGCCCGGCAATCCAGCGAGGCGGGCCTGCCCCCCAAGGGACGGGGAGCACAGGCCCGATCTCGCGGTTGGGCGCGCCATCGTGGCTGGCTCAGTTGACCCAGCCCTTGATGCCTAACGGCATCGATCTCAGTGTATCGCAAAAGGCTCCTTGCGAAAACATTTCACCCAATTTCGTTCACAAGGGTTGACAACTCTCGCTTTACCGTTTATCATCGGTGCACCCTTTGCTCACCGCAAGGGGGAAGCCCCTCTTCTTCCGCATCCAGGCTGGCAGGGAGGGCCATGGCGACCATCACGGCTCGGCGGCGGATTCGGCTGGCAGGCCTGGGAAGGGTCGACGGCCGCATGCTGCTGGGCCTGGTACTGGTGGTCGCCTCAGTGGGCGGTGGGCTCCTCTTCTGGGGCTCAACCCGAGAGACTGTGCCGGTGCTGGTGGCCAGCCGGGACCTGCCGGCGGGCCACGTCATTCAAAGCGACGACCTTCGGGTGGCGCGCGTGCGACTGGAGGCCGACCTCGGCTCGCTTGCCATCCCGGATGCGCGACTGGACGAGGCGGTAGGGCGGGCGACAGCAGGCCCCGTGCACGGTGGCGAGATGCTGGTCTGGCCCGATCTCGCGTCCGGGCCGGCCATTGGCCCCGACGAGGTGGCCATGACGGTACCCGTCGAGGCAGACGCGGTCTACGCGGGACTGCGCCCCGGCGACGCCGTAGCGGTGCTCGCCACGCGCGACAAGGGGAAGGCGAGTAGCCAGACGGTGACCCTGCTGGATCGGGCCGTGGTGTACGCTGTCTCCCTCGAGCCGGGGCCCATCGCCCTTGGCTCGCGCGGGCAGGCAGAGGAGGAGCGGGGGCTGACCAACGTCACTCTGTTGGTGCCTCGCTCGGAGGCCGAGCGGGTCGCTGACGCCACCGTCAACGGGGACATCACCCTGGCCCTCCTGCCCCCAGCGGATGCTTCTTCCCGGGCTGCGGTCCCTTGAGCGTAGAGGTCATGACACGATGTTATCGTCCAGTGACGACCAGTCTTCGATACGGGTCCTCCTGGCGGTGGGCAACGCTGAGAAGGAGCGCCAGCTGCTGGAGGGCCTGCCGGGCGACGGCTTGGTGGTGGCGGGCCGCTGCCTGGACGGCCCTTCGCTCGCCGAGCGCGCCGCCAGCCCCGATCTCGACGTAGCCCTGGCCTCCAGCGACCTGCACCGTCTGTCGGCCACGATCCTCACGGCCGTGCGAGACGCCCGCCTACCGCTGGTGCTCATCGCCGAGGGGCAGGACGTGTCGCGCTACGGAGAGCTGGCGCACCTGGTGCCGGCGAGCGCCGGCGCCTCTGACATAGCGGCCGCCCTGCGGGCGGCGGTGAGGCGGGGGCCAGTCTACAACGCCCCTGCGGCCTCGGCGCAGACAGAGGACGCAGGAATGCAGGGATCTTCGCCCGGCGGTGACGGCGATGGCCGTCGCGGGCGGCTGGTGGCGGTGGTGAGCGGGAAAGGGGCGCCGGGGAAGACGACGGTGGCCGTCGGCCTGGCAGCGGCCCTGGCCGAGCGGAGACGGCAGGTCGTCCTAGTGGACGCCGACCTCTGGGGCGGCAACGTCGGGGCCTATCTGGACCTGGATCCCCGGCGGGGACTGTTCGCCCTGGCCTACGGGAAGGACGCCTCGCTCAGCGAGTGGGCCGGCCGCGTGGACGAGGAGCTCCAAGAAGGGCCCGGGTTCATGGTCCTGGGCGGAATAGAGCGCGCCGAACAGCGGTCGGCTATTTCAGCAGATGTGACGGCGGCGGCCGTCGCCGCGCTGCGAGAGGCCTTCGACGACGTGGTGGTCGACGGCGGCTGCGCCATCGTTGGCGCAGCCTCTCCGGCCACGGATGCGCTCCTTCGGCAGGCTGAGCGCATCCTGGTGGTGAGCGCAGCGGACCTGGTGGCGGTGTGGAACGCCCGCGCCGCCCTGCGCTACTTGCGCGAGGGCCTGGGCGTCGAAGCGGAGTGTGTTTCCATCGTGCTCAATCGGCGGGAGGGCCGCGAGCAGTACGACGCGGAGGAGGTGGAGCGGGCCCTGAGCGCGCCCGTCCTGGCGGCCCTACCGGAGGACCGCAAGGCGGCGCGGCGGGCGGCGGGGGAACAGGTGCCGCTGACCGCCGTCGGGGGCGACGCTGCGCGGGAGCTGCGCCGGCTGGCGTCGCGGCTCATCGCCCGCGAGGCGGCCGCCGCGGCAGGACCAGGCCGGCGGCGATGGCGGCTGGCCTTCAGGAGAGCGTGATGGCGGTTTCGGAGCTCGCGCAGCTAGACGCCCGCAGGGAGCGGGAGCGGACTCTCCGCGACGAGGTGCGGGAGGAGCTGCGCCGGGTGATGGCCGTCGACGCCCTGGCGGAGCCGGGCCGCGGCGAGGTGGAACGCGTGCGGCGCGTCGTCGCCGAGCGCATCGACGCCTTCAACCGGCGGGCGCTGGCGGCGGGGGAGCCGCCGCTGACAGACCCCCAGGGTCTGGCCCAGCGCATCCTGGACGACATCCTCGGCCTGGGTCCCCTGCAGCCCCTGCTGGACGACCCGGCGGTGGAGGAGATCATCGTCAACGGGCCGCACCGGGTGTTCACCATCGAAAGCGGGTGCAAGCGCCTGGCCGACGTGTTCTTCGAGGACGACGGCGAGCTGCTGCGGCTGGTGCGGCGGGCCGTGGGAGGCCTGGGCCGGCGGCTGGACGAGACCAGCCCCATGGTGGACGCCCGCCTACCCGACGGCTCTCGCCTTAACGCTGTTATCCCGCCGTTGACCTCTCGCTGGACGCACGTCACCATCCGCAAGTTCCTGCTGCGCGCCCGTACCCTGGAGGACCTGGTGGCCCTGGGGAGCCTGACGCCCGAGGTGGCGACGTTCCTGGAGGCGGCAGTGCAAACGGGGCTGAACATCCTCATCTCCGGCGGCACGGGCAGCGGCAAGACCACCTGCCTCAACGCCCTGGGTGCCTCCATCGCCGGGGCGCACGAGCGGGTGGTGACCATCGAGGAGACGGCGGAGCTCCAGCTGGAGTCCATGCTCCCCGACTGTGTGTCCCTCCAGGCCCGCCTGCCCAACGTGGAGGGGGTGGGCGCCGTCTCGATCCGCAGCCTGGTGAAGAACGCTCTGCGCATGCGGCCGACGCGGATCATTGTGGGCGAGGTGCGGGGCGACGAGGCCCTGGACATGCTGTCGGCGATGAACAGCGGCCACGAGGGATCGATGTGCACCATCCACGCCAACGGCCCCCGCCAGGCCCTCTCCAAGCTGCGCACCTACGCCATGATGGCCGAGGAGGCCCTGCCAGCGCGTTCAGTCACCGAGATGATCGCAGAAGCCATCGACCTGGTGGTGCACCTGCGACTGGACTCCAATAGCGGCCGCCGGCTGGTGGCCAACCTGTACGAGGTCACCGGCCTGGAGGAGGACGCCGTGGCGGGCAGCGAGCTGTTCTCGCTGGCCGACGGCGGGCGGCTCTCCTGGACGGGCATCCGGCCCCGCTGTGCGGCGCGGGTGCAGGGAACGGGCCTGCCCTGGGCGCTGTCGGACGAGCAGGCAACGAAGGAGTGACGTGAGATTGGACTCAAATTGGACTGGAAGAGGCGAATTTTGAGCGGCTGGCGGGTGTGGGTTGGACTGGAGTTGGACTGGCCTGAGCGATCCTGAGGACAGGAGGGATACGGAGTCGTGCCGCTGGTATTGTCGCTGACGTTGGGGCTCGGAGTGCTCCTGATCTACCTCTCGGTGACCGCCCGGCGGGAAAGGGAGGCGGGGCCGCCGAGGGAAGGGCTGGCTGAGCGCCTCCAGGAGTTCCTGCGCCAGGCGGGGGTCGAGGGCGTGCGGACGCGGGACTTCCTGCTGCTGAGCGCCGCCAGCGGTGGGGCGATGGCGGCCGTGGCTCAGTTGGGCCTGGGCTGGCCGGTGGTGACCCTCTCTGCCTTCTTGGTAGGCCTGGCGCTGCCCGCGTGGTACTTCCGCCAGCGACGGGAGGCCCGGCGGGCTGTCCTTCAGGCGGCCCTGGCCGATGCCGTCGACGCCTTGCGGGCGGCGGTGCGAGCCGGCATGAGCGTCGAAGAGGGGCTGGCCTCCCTGGCCCGCAGCGGGCCGGAGACCCTCCGGCCGGCCTTTCGGGAGCTGGCGCGGGACCTGCGACTCAGCGGCTTCGAGGAAGCCGTCGGCCGCACCCAGGAACGCCTGGCCGACCCCGTCTTCGACACCGTGGCGGCGGCGCTGGTGATGGCTCACCGGGTGGGCGGCCGCAACCTGAGCACGGTGCTCGAGGGGCTGGGCCGCTCGGTGCGACAGGCGGTCCAGGTGGAGCGCGAGGTGCGAGCGCATCAGGCCAAGAACGTCCTGTCCGCCCGGGTCGTGGCGGGCCTGCCCCTGGTGCTCATCGCCGCCGTGCGGAGCATCAACCCCGCCTACCTGGATGTCTTCTCGTCGCCCGTGGGACAGGCACTGCTGGCCATCTGCCTGGCCAGCGTGACGGTGGGCTACGGGGCGATGCTCTGGGCGACCCGCCTGCCGGGCAACGAACGGGTGCTGCGATGGCGGTAGCGCTGATCCTGAGCGGCATGCTGGGCGCCGGCCTGTGGCTGATAGTCACAACCCAGCCGGTGGGCCAGCCACGTCCGGACCTGGCTTCCCGTCTGCACCGCCTGACGGCCCAGGGGCGGCTTGAGCAGGAGGCCGGGCGCCGCGGCTCGCAGGCGGCGGTGTTCAAGTCACCAGCCCTGGAGCGGCTGCTGCGCCCCCTGCTGGACGACGCCGGACGCGCCCTGGGGCGAGTCTTCGCCCGCGCCGGGGTGGGCGGCCGCGACCTGGAGCGCAAGCTGGCCCTGGCCTGGCCGGGCATGACAACGGCCCAGTTCTACGGTCAGAAGCTGGCCAGCGGGCTGGTGTTCCTGACGGCGTTCCCGCTGATGAACGTCCTGGGCATCCATCCCTTCGGGGCGTGGCCGGTGTGGATGTGGCTGGTGGGCTTCGGCCTGGGGTTCGCTGCGCCCGACTGGATGCTGGAGGGCAGGCTGGAGCGACGCCGCACGGCGGTGGTGATGGAGCTGCCAACGGTGCTGGACCTCCTGGCCATTGCCGCCAGCGCCGGCATGTCGCCGGAGCAGGGGCTGCTGGAGGTGAGCCGAGAGGTGGGGGGCGTGCTTGGCGACGGTCTGCGGGACGCAGTGCGGGAGGCGGGGCTGGGCGCGGCTACCCACGCCGAGGCGCTGCGCCGGCTGGCCGAGCGGGAGGGCGTCCCGGAGCTGGTCTCGGTGGCCGACGCCTGGCAGTCGGCTCTGGAGCAGGGGCTGCCCCTGGGCCAGGCGATGCTCACTCTGGGGGAGACGGTTCGAGACAAGAAGAGGGCACGCCTCTTGGAGGAAGGTGGCAAGAGCACGGTGCGCATGCTCTTCCCGGTAGCCGTATTTATCTTTCCGGTGTTCATGGTGGTGCTCCTCTATCCGGCCGGGGTCGAACTCCTGGGCCTCGGCAGTTGAGTGGTCAGAAGAGGCGAATGAACCCGCCCGAGGGCGGGCGGGAGCGGAGGTGAAGCGATGACAGGATGGCTTCTTGAGCGGGCAGGAGCGGCGCTGGGGCAGCTGAGACGCCTGGCCGGGGCCGAGAGGGGACAGACGATGGTGGAGTACGCCATCGTCGCCGCCCTCATCGCCGTCGCCGCCATGGCGGCGGTGGAGGCCCTGGGAGGCGGTGTGAGCGCTGTCTTCGAGAAGATACTGGGTAGCATCACGGGCATCTAAGGTGGCCCGAAGCGGCTTGCGACTGCTGGGCGGCGAGCGCGGCCAGAGCATGGTGGAGTTTGCCCTGGCGCTGCCGGTGCTGCTGCTCATCCTCATCGGGGTGGTGCAGTTCGCCCTGCTCTACCACGCCAGAGACGTGGCGAGCACGGCGGTGCAGGAGGGGGCGCGGCTGGCCGCGGCCGAGGGTCGGACCCCGGCCGAGGGTGCCGCCCGCGCCCACGAGGTGCTGGAGTCGGGCCTCGGGCCTAGCGCCGGCGGGTTCACCGTGACAGCACAGAATACGGGTGAGACCATGGTGGTGCAGACAGAGGGCGACTACCCGCTTTTCATCCCCTGGGTGACCGGGCGGAGCATCCCCATCGAGGCGACGGGCGAGGTGCGGCTGGAGGGGTTCCGCAGTGGCCCGTGAAGGCGGTGCCCCTGGACAGACCGTCGCGTGGTGGCAGCGGATCGGTCGAGGTGAGGCGGGCCAGGCCCTGGTGGAGGCGGCGCTGGTGATCCCGGTGCTCCTGCTCCTGGCCTTCGGCGTGGTCATGGTAGGCCGCGTTGCCCACGCCAAGGTGGCGGTGCAGGCGGCGGCGCGGGAGGCGGGCCGGGCCTTGGCCACCGCGCCCTCGGAATCAGAGGGAGTGACGGCAGCCCTCCAGAGCGCGCGGTCGGTGGCTGAAGGCTACGGGCTGTCGCAGAGCAAGCTGGCGGTGGACGTCGACTCGGGTGGCTTCGAGCGGGGAGGTGTGGCTACGGCCGAAGTGAGCTATCGGGTGCCCCTGGCCGACCTGCCCCTGCTGGATCGGGTGGAGGTGACCGTCTCGAGCACCCACGCCGAGCGCATCGACCTCTACCGCAGCCGGGAGGCGGTCCTGCGATGAAGGCGTTCCTGCGACGCCTGTTGACCGAGGAGGGAGGCCAGGTCATCGTCATGGTGGCCATCGCTATGACCGGCCTGGTGGCAGTGGTCGGTCTGGTGACCGACGGGGGCTTGGTGTTTGCCCAGCGGCGAGACCTCCAGAACGTAGCGGACGCGGCGGCCCTGGCCGGGGCCATGCAGATCGATGAGAGCGCCTATCGGGCCTCGGGGTCGGTTGTGCTGGACGAGCACGCGGCGTATCGGGCAGCCACGGGCTACCTGGAGGACGAGGGTGGCCTTGGCTATTCGGTCGTGGTTCGCCCCGCGCGAGTGGAGGTCGCGGTCTCCAGGGAGGCCTCGACGGGGTTTCTGCGAGTGGTAGGCATCGACAGCGTGGAGATCAGCGCAAAGGCAAGCGCGGAGCCTCGTCACGGCGTGGCGTCCGCGATGCCGTGAACAGGGCGGAAAAGGTCGAGGAGCGAAAGTCAATGCGTCGGCTGGCAATAACGGCTGCACTGGTGGCCATGACCCTGGCTGTGTTCGGGTGTGACGGGGGTGAAGGGGAAGGAGAACGTCCGAACGGCCAAGGCTCGCCGACGCCGACAGGCACGCCCACGGCGACGCGCACACCGGTACCCGAGGCCACCGACACGCCGACTCCATCCATCGAGCAAGAGGTGTCGGAGGCGTACCTGAACTACTGGGAAGTCTATGCCGATGCCGTGTTTGACTTGGACGAGACTAGGCTGCCAGAGGCGATGACGGAGCCACACCTGGAAAGGACGCGGCAGGAGATCGAGAGCCTCCGCCAGCGGGGGCGCGCCGCGAAGATCGTCGTAGAGCACGACTTCTTGATTCTCCAAGTGGACGCTGCAGCAGGAACCGCCACAATTCGTGACCGGTACACCAACAGGAGCTACGAGGTCGACGCAGAGACCAAGGAGAAGGTCGGGGAAGCAGCGCCGGGTACCGTGCTGACTGACACCTACTTCCTTGTAAAGGAGGGTGGGGTATGGAGAGTTCGCGATGGCATCCGGGAAACGGATTAATTGGCATGACAGCGCGACTCCTCGTGATTGCCGCTGTAGCGGCTGCTGGACTGATACTGGCACGCTCAGCTTGGGCAGATGACCCCGGAGACGACGGCTACACGCCTCAGCCGGACTTGCCTCAGGCCGATGTGAGTGTCGAATCAGGGCCTGACGGCGTGACTATCTACATCGCGGTGAGCGAGACCTCTCCTGGCAGTTCGGGCGACTCGTCGTCCAGCGACACCGACAGCAGCTCCGGAGGAGGGTGGTCGTGTACAGCCGACGTGATGAACATCGGCAACGCCACGCGCGAGTGGTTCGAACGGGAGTCGGCCCTTCACCCCGGGGAGGCACCCTGGGTCGTGCGGTGCGACAACGGATTCATGAGTATCGTGTGGCTTCCCATCGATGTGGAAGCGTCGGAGGTGAGTGTGGTTGTGGTGCAGGGCGATTCGGTCGACCCGGCGAGCGTGGCGGCAGAGCTGCTGGACCACGTTCCCGTGCCCGCCATCACGGTGGGCGTGAACCCAGAGGTGGGGCTGGTAGCGCTGCCATCCTGGTTCTGGGTGGAGGGGTACGACGGCTTGCCCATCACGGCGTCGGACACCCTCGGTGGCACCACTGTAGAGGTGGAGATTACCCCTACCAGCTACCGCTGGACCTTCGGCGACGGCGCCACTGTGGAGTCGACTTCGCTGGGTCAACCTTACCCGGAAGAGAGCGACATCCGCCACACTTACGAGCAATCGTCCCTCAGCGCTGGCGGCGCCTTCCCTGTGAGCGTGGAGATCACCTTTTCGGCCCGATACCGCGTCGACGGCGGGCCCTGGGAGCCGTTGGACCCCATTACTCGCGCGTTTACCGCGGCCTATCCTGTTCAGCAACTGCAGTCGATCCTGACAGGGAGATAGAGAACGCTCTGCGGACATGAACATGAGCAGACAGCCAGCTCTGGAGCAACTGCGAGCCAGCCCCGACAGAGAGGCTGGAGGCGGAATCCATCGGTTCGTTGGGCTAGTGGCCGGAGCTATTGCTCTGGGGGTCGCGCTGTGGTGGCTGAACGGGCCGCCGCACCTGCCATCGTCGCCTCCGGATTGGGAACGACTACGCCACATCTTGAGCGGCTCCTACCTGCCCTACGAAGATGTCATTTACCTGGCTGCGAGCATCGGCTGGCTGGCGCTCCTCTACCTGGGCGTGGCGATAGCGCTGCGGCTGTCGGCCCTCGGCCTGGTGAGACTGGGCGAGGGTGCGGCCTGGGCTCGCAGGGCGCTGCGCCTGAGCGACCTCATCACGATTCCCATCGTGAGGCGGATCGTGGACGGGGCGGTGGCAGGGACGCTGCTTCTCGCCGCCTGGCTGCCCTCGGCTAGCCGTCTGAAAGCCGAGGGAGCGGTGCCTATCGAGCCGGATGTGGTGACAGCTGCTCTTGTTCAAGCCGCCGAGCACGGGCCAGGGACGGATCCGAGTGCTGAGTGGTCAGAGGAGCCTGCGGAGGACGGTGGCGGCTCCGTCTCCTACACCGTGGTCCAGGGCGACACGCTCTGGGACATCGCTCGCCGGTTCTACGGCGACGGCTCCCTCTACCCACGCATCTTCGAAGCGAACACCGGCCGGGTCATGGCTGACGAAGAGTTGTTCACTGACCCACGTCTCATCCGGCCCGGCTGGGTGCTGGACGTGCCGCTGCCGGCGGCCAATCTTGAGGCGGTGGAGGGCGGAGTGACGTACCGCGTCCGGCAGGGGGACTCCCTCTGGCGCATCGCGGAGTCCTTCCTGGGCGACGGGCTGCGCTGGGGCGAAATCTGGAACCTCAACCAGGGGCAGGACATGGGCGGCGGCCGGCGATTCAGCGACCCCAGCCTGATCCTGCCAGGCTGGCTGCTGCAGCTCCCGGTCGAAGTGACGCCTCCGACTGAAGAGTCAACGCCTGCACAGCCCGAGCCCCCTTCTCCAACGGCGCCCCCGCCGACCAGCGAGCCCCCAATGACGCCCGAAGCCACACCCGCTGCTGGTCCTATAGCGACGCCAGCCCCGCCGGAGCAGCCCAGCAGTGGAGGAGGAAATAGCCGGTGGTGGGTACCATCTACCGAAGCGGTGGTAGCGGGCGCTCTAGGCCTGGGCGCGGCGGGGGCGGTAGCCGTAGCCGCAAGGCGGCTGGTAGGTTCCAATGGGAGGAAGGTCTTGAGGATCGTGGCCAGGAACCGTCAGGCACGAAACTCCGGCAGGGGCGACGCCGGCAGGGTGATCCTGGCAGCTCAGTCGCTTCTGGAGGCGCTCACGGAGCTGGGCTTCGACGATCCCCGCATTGTGACATGCCGGGAATCCAAGCGTGCCCTGGAGTTCATGCTCGATTGCGCTCCGGGGGAGGCCCAGGCGATGGCCCGGAGTCGGCACATGGTAGGACGGCGTCTCGCTTGCGCCATCGATGGCGAGGCTCAGAATTCGACGCGGGTTCGGTTGAGGCTGTCTCGGTTTCGGCGCCTGGCGGGCCTGCTCGTTAGCGACGGTCGGGCAACCGATGCCCTGTTGCTGGTGCCGGTCGGTGCCAACGGGGACGGCGTCCACTACTTGAACCTGGCCGCGGTCGGAAGCGTGCTGATAGTGGGGAGTGAGCACGAAGCGTACGCTGTCGTGTCTGCCTGGCTGGCCACGCTGGCGACGGCCTATCCTCCGCAATGTCTTGCCTTCCTACCGAATGGCGAGGCTATCCACAAGCTTGGTGAACTGCCGTCTCTACCACACATGCGCATGGCCGACGAGCACTCGCCCTCGCCCTCTCTGGACGGACTGGCGAGCGAGCTGGAGGAGACGATTATAGCCCGCGGCACCAACGGTACCGTTGTCAGCCGTGCCGCTCTCATGGCCCTGGTCGGCCTCTCGCATGACGTGAAGGAGGACATCGAGACGCTGAGCACGGTGCTGCGGCGGGGGCCGGAGCATCGCATCTATACGGTCGCAGTCGTAGAGCGGCTACGGGACCTACAAGTCATCGCCGCCTTCGGTTCCAGCGTCGTTTTCGGTGGGAGCGTCACGGAGTCCGAGGGTGACGCGGGCGCAGAATGCGGTCCCAGACCCGGCGAACTGGCGCTCAGTGTGGGCCGGGAACCGCCGGTCACACTCACGCCCGTCGTGGTACGAGCGGTCCGCCGTGCGGACTCCGTCCCTGACGGAGAGACCCTGCCGACGCTGATGTCACGGGGGGAGCCCATAGAGGCAGCGGAGGGCCCCCGGGGCGACCCGGACGGCCCACTGGAGAGCCCGGATGGGGACGAAGGACAGGCAGCGCCTGTCGAGCAAGCGGTACGGCCGCACATCGGTGAGGAACCGACCCAAGACCCTGTGCCAGGCGTAGCAGAGCCTGACACGCCCGCGCGAGAGTCGCCGCCAGACGAAGCACCGTTGGCTGCGACCAGTGAGGCCGGTGGAAGCGGGCCAACGCGGCAGCTGAGCCTCCTTGAAACGGGAGGCGTCAACACAGCACGAGAAGGCGGCGAGGTCCCAGGAAGCGGCCCCTTGTTTGCTGTCCACTGCTTCGGGTCGTTCCGGGTAGAGGCAGGCGGACGCGAGGTGACCCAGTGGACGATCCAGAAGGCGCGGGAGCTTCTAGCGTATCTCATTGCTCGAGGCGGCAACGCTGTACTGAGAGAGGAGGCCGCAGAGGCGCTCTGGCCCGAGGGAGGGCTGGAGGAGATGCAGCACCTGCTCTCCAATGCTGCCTACTACCTGCGGCGGGCGCTGAAGAGCGTGACGGGTGATCCTGACGTGCAGTTCCTTGCTACATCCGGGCAGCGCTATCACCTTCGGTCCGGCCTATTTCGGGTGGATGTGGACGCCTTCGAGGGTCACCTCCGCCGCGCTGAGGCGCTCGAGGCTGCCGACGCGCTCTCCGAGTATGAGCGGGCGCTGGCCCTCTATCGGGGCGAGTTCCTCGGGGGCGAACCGTATGAGTGGGCAGCCACGTACCGGCAGGAATACCAGCGAAAGTTCATCGCAGCGGCCCATGCCGCCGCCAAAGTGGCCATGGACTGCCGGGACATGGCAAAAGCGGCGGACTTCTACCGGGCGATCCTGGCCCGCGACCCTATCGACGAGGAGGCAGCACGGGGCCTCATGCGCTGCTACGCGAAGGCTGGGGACCTCAATAGCGTGCGCAAGGTGTACAAGGTGCTGGTGGAATCGCTACGGCGCGAGCTGGACGACGAGAAGGCGGAGCCTCTGCCGGAGACGACGGCCCTGCTGAGGGAACTGACAGGCTCGAGATAGTGTAGTGGCCGCTCTTCAGCGGGGTGCCCGCAGTGATGCCGGGCGCGCCGATTGCACCGCACCCTCGCCATCCCCGGAAGCAGTGTCTATCTGCCCCAATTCGATGGCCTAGTCCTCTTCGCAGTTGAGATCCACGTCGATGTCGTTGTTGTGGGCTATTGCTTCCAGGGCGAAGCAAGCATCCGTAAATCGATCTGCAGCAGCAACAATTTCTGAGTCCTGCTGAAGGTCGCTCATGAGTTCCTCTACTTCCGACCAGGATTCTGCCTCAGCGAGACGGTCGGCGGTGTCTTCGGACGCCTCCAACACCACGCGTCCCGCCGCCAAGAACTCCTGGTGAGCCTCCTGGGCCCCCGCTGGTGCGTCGAGGTCGCCCTGCTTCCCAAGAGCCTCCCGGAAGATAGCAGTGACAGCACTGAAGCCCTTCTGGGTTGCCTCTGGCTCCCCAAAACCTGCGGGAAACTGCCGGCTCATCGCCGCCTCCTGCTGGTCATAATCGTCCCAAATGGCCTGGACTTGCTGGAAGTATTGCTCCGGCGAAAGGCTGCCGTCGCCGGCGTCGCCGCAACCTGCACCTATTGCGCTGGCTCCGAGCACGGCCGCACCGATCGCCGTGGCAGCAAGCTGGCGGGATGTCATGAGGTGCCTCCCTTCTCACTATGTCGAGGAAACTCAACGCTGCCGGTAATGGTCTACGGCCATCCGCCAGAGCACACTCCGACGACATGGTCTCCAGCCTGCAATATTGGCGTGACGCTTCGGTCAAGGACATCAAGGACGCGCGGACGTTCGACGGTACCAGTCGATCCGTCGTAAATCTGGAAGACTACAGAGGTGTCGCTTATCCGTAACGGGCCGCTGTAGACAGAGTCCTTGGAGTCAGACGCAAGGAGATCGACTCTGCGGGATGCCACGTCGAGTACCCAAATCCCCCACAACTCCTCCAAAGTAACTATTGAAGATTCCTCGGCAAATACGATGGTTTGTTCATCCAGCCAGACACAGCCGTCCGGACCGCGTTGTTGCTGGGTGGGCACGATCTCCTCCGGTTGCCAGCCTGGCGCTCGAGATATATATAGCCCAGTTGGATCAAGGTAGAAGCCGGAGTGGCAGACGGCATCGGAGCCGGGCGACCATGAGGCGTCTGCACCAGGCTCCAAGAGCGCTAGCTCTCCACCTCCAGCGAACGGCTCCACGACAACGTGATGCGCGCCCTCGTAGAAAACCTTGCGCGCCAGCAGCAAGCGGCCATCCGGAGACCAAGCGGGGTCCGAGAAAACGAAACTTGGCCACCCCGGACCCAGGGGATTGCCGCCGCTGAAGTCGTTGCTCAGAAGGCGGCGACGCTCGCCATTGGCCACGTTCAGAACATCGATCCCTTCCGAGTGATCAAATGCTACATGGCCGCCATCTGGGCTAAGGGATCCGCTGGGCTCACGGTAGCTAGCCTCGAACCACTCGACAGGAGTCAGATCAACTGATCGGTCCGTGCCAAGTTCCCGCTGGCGTAAGACGTATGTATCGGCCCCCTCCTTCCCGATGTAATATAGGATTCGGCCGTTGCCTGATTTCCCAAGACCCACGAAGGCCGCTTGTTCGCTGTCAGGGGTCAGCTGGATGACACCGGAACCGTCAGGGTCTGCCATGAAGAGGACTCCATAGTGGCTATCCCAGTCGGAAGACGGCGGTCGAACAAAAATGAGTTTCGTCCCACCGGCGGAAGGTTGTGAGGCGTGCGCCAGCAGCCACTCCTTGCTCCAGAGTGGCCAGGAGTAGTCCCCGAGCTCCACGCCGAGGGCACTCACCTCAAATCCAGCAGAAGCCCCGATGCCTCCATACAAACTCCACCAGGGCGTCTCCAGGGGCTCGGCTTTGACTCTCAGATATCCCTCCAGCCCGAAATACGGTCCCACAACTCCGTAGACTTTCACAGACAACTCAGGAGCTACATACGCCTTCGCCTCGGCCTCTGCGGAGAGTGTGGGAGGAGTGTACGTGAAGTCGCGGGCATAGTCATTGACCGGCCTCCACCCGCTGCCTCGCTGGTAGCGAACCCCCACCGTGTATTTGTTCTCCAATGTCACCTTGCTCTCCATCTTGGCCCCTGCATGCCCCTCAACGCCCACAGCGAGGGAGAGCTCGGGGAAGAAACCAACCGGGACCGGCCCCACCGTGATCCAGATGGGGGCGAAGGTATACTTGGCGATCTCCTTCTCCTTGCTGAACGAGAACTTCGCCTCGGCCAGCAAGCCCAGCTCATTGAAATTCTGAGTGGTCAAGACGGCTTTCGCTTCCCGCACAGGGAAACACGAGCAACCCCAGTCCCAGCCGTCGAAGGATATGGCTATCTCCAGGTCAGCGTTGAAGGAGGCCTTTCCATAGGCTTTCACCCCCGGTGCAAGCTCAGTGTCTATGTTCAGGTTGAAGTCCATGAGAGACGCTGCGGCTATGTCTCCGGAAGGGCTCGCCTCTGATCCCAGCACCTGAGCGGATTGCACATCGGCAGGTTCAAGGGTCTTGCGGAGGATGATGGTTCCCCGCTCTATGATGTCCTGCAGGGTGGCGTCTGCCGTCTGCACCGCGATCTCCTCCCCAGAGACGTTGACCGCGGTGACCTTGCGCAAGAGCCCTTCGCCGACGGCGCTCACTATCACATCGCCGGGCTGAAGGGCAGCCACCGCCACTGCCTGCAGGTCGAAGTAGTAGGTCGAACCCTCCTGCCGGATGAGGTAGGCCATCGTGGCGGCGTCCAAGACCTTGGTCGTCTCCGGAATCTTCACCTCGGCGAACGCAAACGTGGCGAACACAGTCTTGTCCCGGTCTATCTGTACAGTGCACGACTCGCCGGAGATCGAATCACAGCCAGTCCAATGAGAGAAGGTGGACGCGGGGTCGGCGGTGGGGGTAAGAACCACGGTGGTGCCCGACGGGTATGTCGCAGCTTGATTCGTGCAGTCGGTGCCGCAGTCGATACCCCCAGGACTGCTGGTGACGGTGCCCTCGCCAAATTTGTCGACCGTCAGCGTGAACCCAGCTGAGCCCAGGGTGATCATTCCCTGCAGGTTGCCCACTGTCGCCAGGGTGCTGATATCGGGCCGCCCTTCAAACCAGCGCAGCCAGCCACTCGTCTCGGGGTCAAGATAATACGCAGCGCTCACCGCGCCGGGGCCGCAGGTCGCGAGCGCCTGGTCCACACCCACGGCGTTCTGACCGTCCCAGACCGAGATGGCCCACCTGCCAGGCTGAGGACAGTTGTGCATGGTGTTCTGCTGGCTCGAAGGACTGGACGACGTCGACGCGCTCGCTCCTGCCCCGCCAAGCGCAATGGCGCCCTGCATGTTGTTCAGGGACGTCAGGTTGCTGATGTGGGGTCGTCCAGAGAACCAGCGCAGCCAGCTGCCCATCTGTGGGTCGAAGTAGTAGGCGGTGCTCACTGCGTCCTCCCCGCAGGTGGCTAGAGCATCGTGGATTGGTGTGCTGGCGTCGCCGCTCCAGACGGATATCGCCCACTTGCCCGGCTGGGGGCAGTTGTAAACGCTCCCTTGCTGGGCCTCGGAAGGGCTCGAACCACTGGTCCAGAAGGTGACCAGCAAGGCCAAGGCGATGACTCCAACCTTGGGAATCGAGGCGATCTTTACCCGCAGCTTAGGCATAACCCTCCCCCTTGGGCATCGTTTGCGGTCTCCTCATGCGGCTCAATTCCCTACCTGGGTGGGCCCACTCTGTCCGGCGATGCTTGTGCCACTGTCGTCGTAGACTTGCGCAGTCACGGATGGGCCGAATGTCCACCTAGCACCGCCCGGCTGGGTCACGAGCATGAGGAGGGCGTCCAGCCGCTTCAGCTGGGCCATATTGCTCACCTCGGGTCTGTCCGGCACGTAGCGAGCCCACGTTTGATCCTCGCCTAGCCTGTACAATACAGCGACGTCTCCATGGAGCCCCGATAGTGCCTCGGCAATGGGCTCAACTGGGCCTGCGTAACACATGGAGTTCCACCCCTGAACCAGGTCGACGCTCGTCTGGCTCGCGGTAGCTGACTCCTGCACCCAACCAGTGGGCCCAGACGTGAGGATGAACAGCTGATCATACGGGTTGAGCGCCGAAACCGTGCTCACGTCCGGCCTGCTAGG
>Ga0307439_1000257_pt1 | contig 38325 bp, 33 predicted proteins | sample SalMarWE160490MG_FD_202142 | JGI IMG/M metagenome (GOLD analysis project Ga0307439, IMG submission 202142) | Salt marsh sediment microbial communities from the Plum Island Ecosystem LTER, Massachusetts, United States - WE1604-90 | ecosystem: Environmental > Aquatic > Marine > Intertidal zone >... | reverse complement strand
TTCCACCGAGCATCAAACCTGCATGCTCTAGGATCTGCGCTTTTATCTTCAGGGCGGCTTTGCGAACAGCCCCGCCGCTGATATAGGTCGTGCTGCTGGCATAGGCCCCTTTGTCAAACGGCGTAAAATCCGTGTCTGAGGAATACACAATGATGTCATCCAGAGGGACCCCCAGGATCTCCGCGGCCATTTGCGCCAGGATGGTATCCGAGCCCGTGCCCAGGTCGGTTGCTCCCATCAATAAATTGAATGATCCATCATCGTTCATTTTCAACGTGGCGGAAGCCATATCCAGATCGGCAATACCGCTGCCGTGCATCACAACTGCCATGCCAATGCCGTGCCGATAGCGGCCATCTTGTTGGCGATATTTCTCCCGCTTGGCTTCAAAATTCGTAGCCAACCTGCCGATATCCACACACAGATCAAGCGCACTGGTCTGCAGTGACTGTTCTACACCTTCACGCCCCTCCCCCAGCGATTTCGATAAATGCATCGGTTCGCCGACCTTGAGCCAATTGCTTCGCTTGAACTCGACAACATTCAAGCCCAACTTGTCGGCAATCTCTTCCATCAAAACCTCAATTCCAAATTGACACTGCATAGCGCCATAGCCCCGAAAAGCGCCTGCCGGGGGCGTATCTGTGTACACCACATCGCTGACGAATTGGACGTTTGGCGGGTTGTAGAGTGTCAACCCCTTGAACCCGCCAACCATATTGACCGTCAGCGCATGCGCGCCATAGGCGCCGGTATCGCCAATCAAATACAGACTTGCCGCCGTTACTTTCTCGTCCTTCACCCCGATCTTGTAACGGATGATATTTGCATGCCGACTGCGTGAGCTGGTGAACTCCTGCGTGCGAGTATATTCCATACGCATGGGTCGATTGGTCGCCAACGTTAGATGCGCACAAAGATCTTCCAGGATAAGTTCCTGCTTGTTGCCAAAACCACCACCTATGCGTGGTTTAATCACGCGGATCTTCTTCACTGGCAGGCCGATGAGCGGAGCGACCATGCGGCGAATATGGAAAGGCACCTGCGTGCTGGTTCGGATGACCAAGCGCTCGTCCTCGTCGAAGTAGGTTATACAGACGTGGGGTTCCAAGTGGACTTGCTGCTGCTTGGGTGTACGGTAAGTTCCTTCGAAGAGATAATCTGCTTCGGCAAAGACTGCATCGACGTCGCCTACTTGCGCTTCGATATGATGGACGATATTTCGTTCCGCGTCATAGATACCCTCCGAATCCGTCTCATCGTGGATGATCGGTGCACCATCCTGCATGGCGGCTTCTGGATCCACGACTGCCGGCAGGAGATCATACTCAACATTGATGAGGCTGAGAGCTTCCTGCGCCAGTTCGAGTGTTTCTGCAGCGGCAATGGCGACACGATCGCCAACATGCCGGACCTTCTTGTCCAGGCTGACCTGATCGTAAGGCAGCGGCTGCGGATAACTCTGTCCGCCGGAGGTATATTTGATCCGGGGAATGTCCTCGCATGTTAGAACTGCATGGACCCCGGGCAGCTCGCGGGCGCGACTTGCATCGATCCGTCGAATGTGCGCATGCGCGTGGGGGCTGGTGAGTAAAGCGCCGTATAACATACCTTCCAGACGAAAGTCGTCGGTAAATACTGGACGGCCTTGTACTAATTTCTTTGCGTCAACTTTAACTTCAGGTTTCCCCACGATACGGGTTGTGGTCATCTCCAGCGGGGTGAAGACGAGTGGGGGTAGCGGATTACGACTGCCATCACGACGGTAGAAAGCATGCGGGAGTTCGATCTTGGCCAGATCTTGCGGCAAAGTTTGCTCAATATGGCTGAAGGGCTCGACAGTTTTACCCCGCATCTTTGCAGCCGCACGCTGGACAGCATCCACCCCACGAACATACCCGGTACAGCGACAGAGGACACCATTCAATGCATGGCGGATCTCATCTTCCGTCGGGTTGGAATTTTCATCAAGAAGAGCTTTGGCGCGAAGGATCTGTGCCGGGGTGCAAAACCCGCATTGGATCGCCCCTGTCTCCATAAAAGCTTTCTGGAGTGGGTGCAGCATCTCGACATCGCCAAGACCCTCAATAGTTGTGATTTCTGCTCCTTCTACTGCAAGGGCCTTGATTTTACAGCTGCGCTCGGGTTTTCCATTAATGAGAACAGTGCAAACCCCGCACGTGCCATCATCACAGCCAGATTTAACACTGAAGTAGGAAGCGCGTCGGAGGGCAAGTAATAAGCTTTCGTCTTGAGCAACTGTAAGTGTTTTGAGAACGTTATTAATGGTTACGTTTACGTCCACCCCTTGCGTTTTCATGATTTCTGATCTCTCCTTAAACCCAATCAGGGTCAGGGTTTAGAATCTTCCTCGCCATCAAGCCTTTCAAGCCATTGGCCGAATTCCGATTGACACCCTGAGCATAAGGATAAGTGATGGCGTATAGACGAGTGGAGCTCGTCCACAGACGCACCTGCCGCCAGTAAATCCGCGTCGTGCTCGATCAAGGCAAAGCATTCTGCGCAGGTAAGGTGAATCGGTATTTTCGTATTGCGAGCCAACAACAGCAGTTCCCACAATTGTGATGTACCTTGCCCCATCCTTGAAACCCTTTCGACGACGATGTATGCCGTCAATGGGTTGTAGCAACCGTTCTTCAAGATGGCACCCTCCCATCTGATTTTTCAGAAATGGAAGGTGTCATCGCCGGTCTGTAAAACCCTTCAGGTAGTCTTCCCGGACATCTTCTTAACCATGCCCATGGGTTATCGAAGCGCCTAACTTTTCCAGAGCAGACAGTAAATGTGTATTGACCCGGCTCATGGCCTCAGCCGCATCCAGGATATCCTGAGCGGTTTCACCAGCCTGTTCTGCCCAGTCACGAAATTCCTGAGCATGCACGTTATTGTGTTCAACCCAGTTTGGGATCAACACCCTCAGCTTTTCTATCTCATTCATCTTTCTTCTCTTCCTTTGTAATCGCCTTAAGGATGAGTTTATTTTTCATCAAATCAATCTGCTGTATCGAGGCGGGGATCACTCTGGGTTCTTCAAACAGCTTCGTCAATCGCACCCCCTCGGAGGTTGGCTCGACCAGCATCACGCTGTCCATGATTTTCTCGTCATCCAGATACACTGCGACTTGGCACATTTTTTAACTCCATCAGTTCATCCCTGAAGCTTATAATTTCGAGACGAGCGGGATAACTTTCTTGCGGCTATGATCGGCAATCTCTTTAACATCGGCCAATAGCTCCGCGGAAAATGGGACCTCGATTTCATCTGAGATATGAGCGTTCCCTCTGCTACGGACCACTTGCATGTAGAGTCGGAATGGCGATTTGGCGCTTCGAGTCAAAATCAGATTGTCCACCACGGCCTCAAGCTCGGCGATTTCCTCTGCCTTGGCGGTTGTGCTGGCTGAATAGAGATAGGTGAACCTTTGTGCACCTTGAGCAGCCGACTTCATCTTCTCCAAAATCCCTGGGCCATAGGTGGGCGAGAAAAGCAGCAGGTTTAGCGCAGAGCTGAAGATCAGGATGCCAGGCCCATCCTCCGGCAACATACCGCTAGCCTGCTCGATGGCGCGGTCCCAAACTTCTGGTTTGACGACATTGGCCCGGAACCGATTATCCTCCGGCTCAGTCATGGAGTCTATCGTCGCATCTAACTCAATGAAGACGACCCTGCCTTTGTAATCATCCAAATCCAAATGGGCAATCTTACTCAGACTAGCTTTGATAAAGCTGTGGTCGGGATACTGCAAGGACATGAAGATCACACTGCCATATTGCTTCAGCCAGGCGGCGGCGATAACGTTTCCAACAAGGGGCTTGCCCGAACCGCCAGGTCCGCTCAGCAGTGTAGAACTGGGGATGGGTAATCCATCGGGTAGAAGTCGATCAAACCAATCCTGTTGTGTATGTAAGACTCTCACGACTCATCCTCTCCAATTTTGCTTTTCCTTCGCCAGGAAGTCTTGTCGCTCGACATCGTTCATCAAAGCCACAGCTGCCTTGACCAATTCTCCCCCTGCGTATCCCACAGCCGCTGGTAGGCTGTTCACCATATAGTTGCGCACGTTGTTCTCTCGGGGATGCTGGGGAACGGCAGCACCAGGGTCAGGCTGGTTTGTCCTTCAGGGATTATAACCACTTCACGCAGCATTCCCAGATCCATCAAACTGGTTGCGATTGCAGGATGCTCAACTTTACCAATCGCAGCGAGGATAGCCTCATTCTGAGCGCCAATCATTGTTCGTCGCCTCTCCCTACCTTCATTCTTGTCACCTCGGAATCCATTTCCCATCTTCCGCACACTCCCTGCAACCAGTGCAAACATCGCCGGGAACCCATCGAGCAATAAGCAGGGGTGAATCCATCAACTGAATCCTCCGGTGATCCTTGTGGGTTCGCATCAACCGGTTAAAGGTTGCCCGGCATAAACACAGTCATCACAGATCACACCTTTCACAGTACCATCCGAATAGACCGCAATCCATGCCCCGGAGCTGAGCGGCTGGTCACATCCAGGGCATTCCTTTTTTCCGCCAAGTTCATTGATCCGATCCAACCGTATATACCCCTGCAACACCGGCGGATTGAGTTCCCTGTAATAATGATCGATCGCCTCAAGGAGCGCCTTCGTTAGATTATTGTTGTGCTCGCGTTCGGCGATCTCTCGCAGCAGCTCGAGCTTATCATCCGGAAAACGAAATGATCGTAGTTTTGTCATCACACTTGCCTCCAATTGCTGTGCACGCCTTCTGGCCGAGATCGCTTTCCGTCTTTGTGTCGAGCTACCAGATGGCGGGGCCACTGCGAACCCTTTCCAGCAGATCTCTAAGGCGCTTCTTGCCTGGTCATCCCTGATACCTATCCAATGCCAAGCCCTGCATCGTCATCTCGAACAGCTTCCGACTTAAGGTCAATGGTCCAGGACGACCTTTTTTTAGACGATTCCTTTGCATGAAACACCTGGTTCGCAATCAGGACTCTGTATGACAATGGTATATACACTAGTATATACCATTGCAAAGAAAGTCACTTGTCAAGATCGGGGAGTCTGGGAGTCGAACGAACGCAGTTAATTGAAAGGGGCCCATCAAACCACCTGTAGTAGGGAGATACCTCATCCGTATGAAATCATTCTATACTTAAGGTGTGTTTGTAGAACACACGGCCAGCTTATGCTTTATATCGTTTGACTTTTGGGGTGAATTTCCCCCAGTAATCCCGCCAACTTATGCTTTACATCGCGGCCATAATATCCTTTAAGTGACAGCGGCGCTGTTGTGAGAAATCTTGCAAAGAACAGCACACTGCATACCCGCCGGGCGGGTGAAGCCAGTCAGTAGACACGGTCAAGTATTTTAACACTTTTCATTCGAGAGTTTTATAAATCACAATTGATATTAAAAAAAACAACCCCTCACGTATGAGGGGTTGTTTAAAGTTCAACCGATCGTTGGTTTAGTATTCCGGCATCGGCGGTACTGCAGGTTTGTCATCCTCCGGAATATCTGTGATCAGCGCTTCGGTTGTCAATATCATCGCCGCGATGGAGGCAGCATTTTCCAATGCACCCTTGGTAACCTTCGCCGGATCGATGATGCCCGTCTTGACCATGTCGAAGTAATCTTCCTTTATTACGTCATAGCCGATATTGATGTTCTTTTCTTCAGCCTGTTTGCGACGGACAGTATCCAGAATTACGGCGCCATCCTTGCCGGCGTTTTCAACAATGCCCTTCATGGGCATCTCGAGCGCTTTACGCACAATGTTGACGCCAATATTGGCATCCTCGTCTGAATCCTTGAGTTTCTTGATCGCTTCCAATGCATTGATGAGGGCAACCCCGCCACCGGGAACGATGCCTTCCTCAACGGCTGCGCGTGTTGCCGAGAGTGCATCTTCAACGCGATGCTTTTTCTCTTTCAATTCGGTCTCGGTTGCGGCACCCACACCGATCACGGCCACGCCGCCTGCCAATTTTGCCAGACGCTCTTGCAGTTTCTCTTTGTCGTAGTCGCTTGTCGAGCGGTCGATTTCGACTTTGATCTCATCGATTCGACCCTTAATCCGGGCAGTTTCTCCCTGACCCTCGACTATCGTGGTGTCATCCTTGGTGACGACGACTTTGCCGGCCTTGCCGAGATCGTTGATGGTGACGGACTCAAGTTTCCGGCCCAATTCCTCGGTGATCACGGTTCCACCAGTGAGGATGGCGATATCCTGCAGCATAGCCTTGCGCCGATCCCCAAAACCGGGAGCCTTCACCGCGACGACATTGAGCATGCCGCGCAGTTTATTGAGTACCAACGTGGCCATGGCCTCGCCATCCACGTCCTCTGCGATCACGACCAACTCGCGCTTCCCAACTTGTACAAGTTTCTCAAGAATGGGCACGATGTCCGTTGCAGCAGATATCTTCTTGTCGTGGATCAAGACATAGGGATCCTCGATAGCCGCTTCCATCTGTTCCGGATCGGTAACGAAGTAGGGCGAGACATATCCGCGATCGAACTGCATACCCTCAACATACTCCGTCTCGAATTCCAAGCCCTTTGACTCTTCCACCGTGATGACACCATCCTTGCCAACTTTGGCCATCACTTCGGCGATTAGGTCACCGATCTCGCGATCTTGCGCAGAAATTGCGGCAACAGATGCAATATCTTCAATACTTTCTGTCACATCAATTGCCTGTTTCCCAATGGCATCCGCAGCGGCTTTAGCCGCGGCGAAAATACCACGCTTCAGCATCATGGGATTTGAGCCGGCGGCGAGACTCTTCAAGCCGTTAGTCACAATGGCATGCGCTAAAACCGTGGATGTGGTTGTGCCGTCTCCGGCGATGTCATTGGTTTTGGTGGCCGCCTCTTTCAACAATTGGGCCCCCATGTTCTCAAATGGATCTTCCAGCTCGATCTCCTTGGCCACGGTCACACCGTCATGGGTGATTGTGGGGGAACCGAACTTGCGATCCAGCGCCACGTTGCGTCCTTTTGGACCCAACGTTGTGGCTACAGCATTGGCCAGCACGTCTACGCCGGCCTTCAGACGCCTTCGTGCGTCTTCCGAAAATGCGAGTTGCTTGGCAGTCATTGCTCACTTGCTCCTATCATAGATTTGTTCTTTCGGTCTTTTACGCTGGTTCATATAATTGCCAGCTTGCTTTACACGATGATCGCCAGAATGTCGCTCTCTTTTAGAATCAGGTATTTATCGCCATCGATCTTGATTTCCGTCCCCGCGTACTTGGCAAACCAGACTTTATCGCCTACGGAAACGTCGGGTGTAATGCGCTCGCCTTTATCGTCACGAGCGCCAGGGCCAACAGCCATAACCTCGCCTTTCTGAGGCTTTTCTTTGGCCGTCTCGGGCAGCACGATCCCGCTCGGCGTGACCTCTTCACCCTCAAGAGGCTTGATGACCAAACGATCAGCCATCGGTTTAATATTGAGTGACATGCGGATCCTCCTATTGCATAAAATTTGTCGTTTGAAAACAAGAAATGTGGTTTAGCACTCTACCTTTTCGAGTGCTAAACTGCGTTGGAAGTGTACCGAAATTACACTTCGATGTCAAGAGTTTTCAGTTGGATTCACAGTTGGTGTGGGGATTATTACGGGTGGACCCGGACTGGCACAAATGGTTCGGCCTTCATCCACGATCGCAATTACGATGGGATCGTTGCCGAATTCTGCCATTAACGCCGTGAAAATCCTTTCGGCGTCCACACAGGCGTTGGAAAATTCTTCCGTACCCGCGAAGGCGGCCAGAACGGATCCGTAGGTGTAATAATATTCCAGTGTGCTCGAATCGAGTTCCAAGCCGATCACATCCCAACCGATAGCTTCATTACTGGCTCCTACACCTTCACAGCGGTAGATCTCCAGATTGCACAGGATCTCTCGATTCTCTTCCGCACTGCAGCCATCCAGGGCGCAATGGAAGATCGGGATCGCGCTTTCGTAATTGCGAGCCTGGAAGTAAACGCTGCCCAGGCGGGCATAAATCTCTGCATTGGTTTGATCGATCAGTAAAGCACTGCGGATATTTACGGCTGCGATAAAAAATTGGCCTTCCTGGACATAGGTGCGGCCGATCGCCAGATAGGGCGTAGGGTCTTCAAACCCGAGTTGCTGATTTATCTTCGCCGCTTTGTCGAACGCGGCCAAGGCAGAATCGACGTCAAGTAAGGTCCGGAAGTTGGCCCCTATACGCAGGTAGAGAAAAGTCAGGTTGGGATTGATTTCAACCGCACGTTGATAGGCTTCTATGGCACTCAGATAGCGGCCGTTGCTTTCCAGCACATATCCGTACACACGATAAACATCCAATTGGTCGGGCGCGGGGAGTAAGTCCGCGTTCGAGGCCGCATCCTGCGCCAAGTCCAGCGCTTGTGCGAAGCTCTGTTGATCAACCAGGACCTCGGCGCGAAATGCCAATGCAAATGGATCGCCTGGCGCCAGTTGTACTGCTCTGGTTGCAGCAATATCCGCCTCAGCCAGGAAATCCTCGCGGCGGTTTTCATCGCGAACGTCCGTTTGATCGTTCACGATTACAGTTCGGCCACTCACAAGCCACTCGCCCGGCTGGATATTTTCCACTTCGCCGGAAAAGATGACGGCTTCTTCATTACTCTCCAATACGCCATCTTCCGGTAATCCACTCAACAATTCAATCCGTTGTGCGACTACCCGTCCCCCTTCCTCGATTGCCGCAATAACGCGGACTTGATCTCCAATGCCAATGGGATCAGCGACTTCGGCGGCTGCGGACCAATCGTAGACCAAAGCCCGGATGGCATGTGCGCGAGCGTTGTCCTCATCCGCGGCAACCGCCTCTTCGATGGATTCTCGCGCATCCGCCAAGCGTTCACTACGAAATGCCTGTGTGGTTAATAAGTCACTTGAGTAGGTTTGGACTCTGGCCAATTCGGCCCACAACTGTGCGTTGCCCAGATCGATGGCGACAGCCTGTTCGTAGGCTTCAATCGCCCTCTTCAAATTTCCGGCGGAGAAATGTGCAGCTGCTTCCTCGGCATACGAAGCCGGCATTCTCGTCGGCGTCGGTGTGGGTAAGAAGAGCGGCTGCACTTTACCAACCTGCAGCATATGCGTCAGGGATAGTCCGCCGGCAATGAGCACAAGATAAAACAACATCCGCCAGGGATTGGAACGATTCTGCTCACGCACGAGAGGCAAACGATCACCGGTTAGGCGCATGATTCCTACGACCCTGCTATAACTCGGACTCGGAGTCCGTGTTTTCATCAGGCGTTGGCTTGGGCGCGAGTTCACCACAAATAATCAAGCCTTCTTCCGCATTAAACACGGCAATTTCGTTATCCGGAACACCTTGCAATAACGCCTGAAATATCGGAACAGCTTCTTCACAACGCTCGAGTTTGGCCAACGCCAAACCATAGGTGTAATAGAATTCAACCACACGATCATCGGGTGCTTGCCCTGGTTCAGCCAATGGCAAACCATCGACCCATTCGCCATTCTCATTCGAACCACCCCGAATCGCCAACTCCAATTGAATCACGGCGTCATCCAACACGTTATTGTGATAATACATGCGTCCCAAATCGCCTCGCAGCCGAGCATTCGTCGGTTCAAGACCAACGGCATCCTTGGCAAACTGACTGGCCTTTCCGTATTCTCCAATGCGAGCATACGCCTGTGCGATACGCTGTAGTGGCTCCACATTCTCCGGCGCCAGTGCGATCGCGTCCTTATAACTCTCCACCGCTCCGATTGTATCGCCTTGTGCTTGCAACATGTTCCCAATATCGATGTGCAGGCGAGGCAAATTTGGATTTATCGACTTGGCCGTTTCATAGGCTCCTACGGCTTGGGTATAATTCCCTGTTCGCTCCCAAACGTAACCCACAGCTCGATGTGTTTCGAGCAATTCAGGACCCAGCTCGATAGAGCGTTGTGCCAAATCCAAGGCTTGCTCGTAATCATTGATGTTATTGTCGATCACCACTTCGGAATAAAAGGCCAGCACCAACGCCGAACTCGGATTGAGTTCGTATGCGCGTTCTACTTCTGTTAATGCTGCTGCTAAAAGGTCGTTCTGTTCACCCACGTTTAATGACGCTTCGCCCGCACGAAAATCAAGCGCCCAGCCAAGCACAGCGTGTGCGATTGCCGAGTCAGGATTGATCAACAGCGCGTCTCGTGCAGCTGTTTCCGCAGCCGCGTAATCGCCTGCGAAAACACGCACCCTAGCCAAATCGAGGTGATAATTGATTTCTCTTGGTTCGATGGCGATCGCCTGCAGATATGCTTCCTCGGCCTGGCCCAGTTTTCCAGCCTGAAAGAAACTCTCCGCTTCGATTATATACAGTGCCGGGCTCCTCGTGGGTGTCGGGGTGGGGCCCACCAAGATCTCGATTTCTGGCACGTAAAATTGCCAGAAATAAACGACTCCCACAACGAGCACGAGTAAGAACAGCACGCGCCAGGGTTTGGAGCGCCTCCGTTTTTTACTCGTATGCCATTTACTTCCCTTGAGATACATGATCGTTTTGGCCTATTCACTCGTGGGGGTTGTCGAATTGCATCTTACCTCCCATCTTCCAGAGCGTCAAGAAAGCTTTTTCGGGGCGATTATCCACACCATCCGACCCTCCATTTACCCACGAAAGTACCTGCAAGTTACGCTTGGTTTCATCCGAGGGGTGAAATCAAGACGCCGCATCTCATTCTCACACCTCGAGCCACCTACGGGCGATAGAAACTGGCATCCCCCTATTCATTCGGTGAATCAGTGACATCAATTGGGGTATAATCCACCCCATGAATCCCAATGCCACACAACCTCAGGAACCGGACGATCCGGTGCAAACCCAGCCAATCGCCTCACAACCTGCCGTTGCGATCTCTGACCCAGACGGCAACGGAGAGAAAAAATCGCGCAGACGCTGGCCCTGGTACGTCTTGATCTATCTTGCTGTGGTACTCCTGGTCAGCGGCGCAGCCTTTCTGCGAGGCAAGAATCTCAGAAAAGATGTGAGTGAAGATCGTATGGCGCAGTACCTTCAAGAACAATTCAATCTCGGAATGGACAACCTGGCGGCCGGACAATACGAGATCGCACGTCAGCGTTTCGAGGAAATCATTTACCACGATCCAGCCTATCCACAAGTCGAAGAGAAACTCATCGAAGTGTACGTCGTATTGGGAAAACCCACACCGGCGCCTACGGCAAGGCCGACTTCGACGCCCGATCCTTCACCGCCGGATGAACTCTTCCGCCAAGCGCAAGAGGCGCTTGCCGCCGAGGATTGGACGACCGTCATTGAGAAACTCCTCACCTTACGAAGTAAGGACCCCACCTACAATTCTGTGGAAGCGGACGGCATGATGTTCCTGGCGCTGCGCAATCGCGGCATGGAACAGATCGCCATCGGCCTGATGGAAGAAGGTCTCTACGATCTCAGTCTGGCCGAGCGTTTTGGCCCCCTCGATCGAGACGCTATGTTTCGAAGGACTCTCGCAGAGCAATACTTGTTGGCCAACAGCTTCATTGGCCTGGATTGGTTTCAGGCAGCCACACTCTTCGCCTCACTTTGCGAACAAGGGGCAACAACGGATTCCTGTCCCAAGTATGCCGAAGCGGCCTGGGAGTATGGCGATCTGCTCTGGAACGCCGAAGATCCATGCGGCGCACAAGAATATTATCAAGGGTCGCTCAATGCAGTGCCGAACAGCACACTCGAACCCACCGCCACAGAAGCGGCAAAGGCCTGCCAGAAAGCCACCGCGCCACCTACAGTACCCCCCACAGCCACACCCACCATCGAGGGCACACTAGATGAGCCCACACCTGAGGAGACGCCAACCCCAAAAACAGAGGAGGTATAAAACTTCCTGCTTCTGCGGTACCCAAGAAGCCTCAAACGGGCAATCGTCTTGCTGATCGCCCGATTTTCACGCCCCTGCGGTATTCCACACACTTTTCAGGCGAGTGAATGACCTGCGGCACATTCCTTGCACGTTTTAGCAGCAACCGATTACTTATATTGAGGCAAAAGTGCTTCACGTTTCTGTTCTTTTATGGCTTGGCGTAACCGTCCTGTACATCGGATTTGCCGCCGTCCTGGGCGTTCTGGCAAGACACGCAGCCAACGACTCCACCACGAGCATTAAATGCCTGGCATGGCTGCATGGAGCTTTTCTTTTCACCCCAGCATCGATCTTCGTGTTGTGGATGCCCGAAAGCACACCTTGGGTACAGATCCCTGTATTTTTCTCCGGTTTGGCCGTTGCGTATCTCGCTTTCAAACAACCCGAAGCCATTCATGGCCTTTGCCACACTATGGGGACTGAGTATGTTGCTCGCCGACGAAGTCCTTCTCATCCTACCGTTCATGTTGGCGACGAGCTTTGCCAGTACAATTTCGTTTCTCAGCGCACCTCGCATCACCTGAATTCATCTCCACTTTGCGGTACAATGAACCCCTCGGTACCAGAATAGCGAGATCATCCACACAGGGATTCTTTTGTTTGAAATCACGTTCTTGGGCACTTCTGCGTCCGCCCCTTCGGTTCACCGGGGCTTGACCGCGCAGGTCGTAAGCTATCGGGATTATCGCTTCCTGATCGATTGTGGCGAAGGCACCCAGCGCCAGATCCTTCGATCGGGAATCGGTTTTCGCCGACTGAATCGCATCCTGATCACACACGGTCATCTGGACCACATTCTTGGATTGGGCGGCTTGTTGTCCACCTTCTCGCGTTGGGAAACCCTCGAACATCTGGAGATATGGGCTGGCGCCTGGGCGCTCGAGCGGATAAAGGATCTCATTTTTGGTGTGGTGCTGCGCGGCACACGTCCATCCATCCAAATCGACTTGATCCCGATCAAGGCCGGGGTGCTCCTTGAGGACGAGTACTTCAAACTCTCCGCTTTTCCCGTCTCGCACCGCGGACCGGACTGCTTTGGTTTTCTGTTCGAAGAAACCCCGCGGCGCCCTTTCCTGCCGGAGCGTGCAGAAGAATTGAGTATTCCTCCCGGTCCGCTCCGCAGGGACCTGGTAAACGGAAAATCCGTAACCCTGCCGGATGGCCGCACAATAGACCCGGATGAAGTGCTCGGACCCACGCGTCGGGGAACACGCCTGGTCCACGTCGGAGATTGCGGTAAAGTGAACAACCTGCTCGATGTGTGTCAGCAGGCCGACGCGCTGGTGATCGAAGCCACCTACCTCGAATTTGAAAAGAAGATGGCCAAGAAATTCGGACATCTCACGGCCGCGCAGGCCGCCTCGCTGGCCAAGCGCGCCGGTGTGGGACATCTGTATCTCACCCACCTATCCCGGCGATATCGAGAGAAAGACATCGCCGATGAAGCAAGTAAAGTATTTCCCAACGTTACCGTGGCGAGAGATTTCGACAACTTCTCGATCCGCAAGATGCAGCGCGATGGAAACTCGATCGATCCTGCTTGAGCTTTTATGCCGCAGATGTGATTCGGGACGAATCAGGACCGCAGCTGCCGAAACCAAGGATATTGATCCCTATGCCGTTGTATGAATATGTTTGTACCGACTGCGACCACATATTCGACGCTCTGCGCGCCATGCAGGACGCCGATGCACCGATCGAATGCACGCAATGCCACAGCGATCGAACCCAACGGCGGATATCCCTCTTCGCAACCCACATCGAAGGACGCCTCCTGGCCGGTAACGGCGCAAGCTGCAGCACCTGCCGCACACACACCTGCTCGACCTGCAGCAGCAAACCTACTTAAACCAAAAACGACACCACTCGGGCGTCGCAGTTCAATCTGGTCACATTTAAAATAACTAACAAGTAATATGCAAAGCGGCCGAGACCCGCTTTTTATCAAGCATCTGGTTATACAATTCGCAGGCCTCTCGAGTGGCCAGAATGCTCATCTCGATCCCCTCCTCCCGTACCTTCTTTTGCACCTCTTCAGGCACCCGCATGCGGCCGAAAATTCCCGTTCCGATCACCAACAACTCCGGCGGATCCGAAAGCGCTTGCTGCAGATCTTCGTAAGAAAGCAAGTGCCCTTCTACGCGCCACCAATTGGGCAAGACTCGATCCGGCAGTACGATCACGTCTCGATTATAGGAATGGCCATCAATGACGATCTTGCCGAAGCGGATATTTTCAATCTTCGGTTGATTTTTCATCCTGGCCGCCTCTCGCCGTTGGACGGATCACAAATCCAACGCAGTCTTCCTGTGAAGTCTCCCATTCTACCCAGACATCATCTACGCGTGCCGAGCTTGGCCCATGTTTACACCAAGCAATGACCTCTTTCACACTCGCTTCATCACCCTGAACGACCGCCTCTACCCGACCGTCCCAGAGGTTCCGCACCCACCCATTGACACCTTTGGCAAATGCTTGTTGGCGTGTGTAGTAGCGGAAGCTCACCCCCTGGACGCGACCGCGAATATAAAGATGTGCCCTGACTTCTTCCATCCGTTAACCTTCTACCAAAGCGATGTTCATAGTCAATAGCCTTATCGACTTGTGATATATAGAACACCCGAATCCAAAGACCGGATTCAATTAAATGTCATCTGAATGAAAAGAGCGATGATTCCTCAGGAAACCTGGTTCAAGGAATGAATGAGAGGAATTGAGCCTGGCTGGCAAACTCGAGCAGCAATCCGGGCAGCAGACCGAAAACCAGAGTCCCCAGAGCTGTGAGTACAACCGTAGTGTTCAGCCAACCTTCCGATCGTGTCTGCGGTTCTCCCGACTTCATGTACATCACGACAATCACGCGTAAATAGTAGTACGCGGAGATTAACGATGTAATCACTCCCACGAGGGCAAGCCAGACCAGTTCAGCATCGACAGCCGCCCGGAAGATATAGAATTTTCCGATGAAACCTACTGTGGGCGGCATACCGGTTAAGGAAAGCATAAAAATCGCCATGGCCAGCGCCAGTGCCGGTTTCTTGCGGCCCAATCCGGCGTAATCTTCGATCTCGAGCCCCTTGCCTTCCGCCTGCTCCATTGTAAGCACGACCGCCCAAGCTCCCAGATTGGTGAATGCGTAACTGATCAGATAGAAAAGAGCGGCCCGGATGGCTTCCGGTGCGACGACGGAATTCGCCGCAGCGGGTAACGAAACCAGAATATATCCGGCGTGCGCGATGCTGGAGTAAGCCAACATACGTTTGATGTTGGTTTGTGCGATTGCAGCGATGTTTCCCCAGGCCATGGTTAGCGCAGCGATCCACATGGCAAGCGGAGCCCAATAGGAGGCCATTTCCGGAAAGGCGGTGACAAAGACGCGCAGCAGCGCTGCGAACCCCCCCGCTTTGGCACCGACAGACATGAAAGCCGTAACGGATGACGGTGCACCTTGATAGACATCGGGCGTCCACATGTGAAACGGTACGGCAGCGACCTTGAAGCCCAATCCAACGAGGAATAGGCCACACCCTAGCAGCATCAATACGGATGGGGTCTTAACCGCTGCGACGATTCCTGCGAGCGAAGTGGTCATCGTGGCGCCGAAGATCAACGCAATGCCGTAAACCACAAAACCCGAAGCAAACGCCCCCAGCAGGAAGTATTTGATCGCCGATTCCTCCGATTGCAGATCGGGTCGGGCAAATCCCGCCAGGATGTAAAGCGGCAAGGAAAGCAATTCCAACGCCAGAAAGACAACGATCAAATCACCGGCGTTGGCCATGAGCATCATGCCGCTTAACGTGAAGAGCAGCAAGATGTAGTACTCACCGCGTTCGATCCCTTTGCGTTTAATGTAATCGTAGGACTGCATGACGGCGAACAAACCGACACCGATGAAGAGGATATGCAGGACTGCGGTGTAGCCGTCAACGACGATCATCCCGCCAAATCCCTCTGCCTGCATACCAAGCTGCTGTACCGCTGCTGCCAGACCGGCAACTAAACCGGCAGCAGCAAGAAAAGCGGTTAGACCCTTTTTCTCGCGCGGGATGAAAAGATCGACGAGCAGCAAGACGCATGCCCAGACGATGACGATGAGAAACGGAAGGATCGTAGTTAAATCGTTTAAGTCCATGATCTACCGCACCGCTTGAGTAACAGCCTGCAAGGTCGCCATCACTTTATCCACCGCAGGCGATATCAATTCGAAAAATGGCTTCGGATACAGACCGATCCAGAAGATCATCACGATAATGGGAACCAGGATGGCAATCTCTCGCCAGTCCAGGTCTTTCAAACCCTTGTTTTCCTCTTTATCGACGGGACCGAGGAACAACTTCTGGAACATGTAGAGCATGTAAATCGCCGCCAGAATCACGCCGGCTGCGGCGAAACCGGCGAAGAGCTGAGATCCGATCGCAGCGGAGCCGAAGGAACCAAGCAGGATCGTAAATTCACCCACAAATCCATTCAGTCCGGGCAACCCCATCGAGGACAGGGTCACGATCAAGGTCAGGGCGCCATAGACGGGCATGACCTTCCACAATCCGCCGAATGCATCCATTTCGCGTGTGTGCCGCCGTTCGTAGATCATACCCACGAGCAGGAACAACGCCCCTGTGCTGAGACCATGATTGACCATCTGCAAGATTCCACCCTGTATGCCCTGCGAATTGAGCGCGAAAAGGCCCAACATCACAAAGCCCAGGTGGCTGACGGATGAATACGCCACAAGTTTCTTAACATCCTTCTGGGCGTAGGACACCGCCGCGCCGTAGAGAATCCCGATCACGGCCAGCAACGCCATCCAGGGGGCAAAGCGCACGGCTGCATCGGGGAAAAGTGGGATGTTGAAGCGCAGGAAACCATAGGTTCCCATCTTCAGCAGCACACCCGCCAGGATCACAGAGCCAGCAGTGGGTGCTTCAACATGTGCGTCCGGAAGCCAGGAATGGAGCGGCCACATCGGCACCTTGATCGCAAATGCGGCTGCAAAGGCCAGGAAGAGCCAGGTCTGAATGTTGGACGGGATGCTGCCAGATGCGATCAAATCCGGAACCGAGAAACTATCGAAGTTCAAACCGAGCCACAGGATGGCCAGCAGCATCAGGATCGAACCGGCCATGGTGTAGAGGAAAAATTTGATCGCGGCGTAGATACGGCGGGATCCACCCCAAATCCCGATCAGGAAGTACATCGGCACGAGCGTGAATTCCCAGAAAACGTAGAAGAGGAACAGATCAAGCGCCAGGAACACACCGATCATGCCGATCTCCAGAAGCAGGAAGAAGATCATGAATTCTTTAACCCGCTCCTTAACCGCCTTCCATGTCGAGAGGATCGAGATGGGGGTGAGGAATGTGGTCAGCAGTACGAGTAACACGCTGAGACCATCCACGCCCAGAAAATACTCGATGTCCACATTGGCGAGCTGGAACCAGCTTGCCCGCGCAACCATCTGGATATCCCCACTTGCGCGGTCGAACTGCAGCAGCATGAGAATCGAAATAACGAAAGTGACCAACGATGCGCCTAGTGCCACAGCGCGGATGGCGTTATGTCGTCCTCTCGGCAGTACGAGGATCAACAGTACGCCGAGAAGCGGAGCGAAGGTCACGAGTGTGAGAATTATTTTCGGTTCGATCATTGCCATTCCTTGTTATGCGAAAAGAAAATAGCTCAATATCAACAGTACGCCCACAAACAACGCCAGGGCATAGTTACGGACGTATCCCGTCTGAACGAGACGCAAACGTGCGGCGACTCCTTTGGTTAAGTTGCCCAACCCATTGGCGGCGCCGTCGATAACACGTGCGTCGAAACTTTCATTGAGCCAACGCGTTCCCAGCTGGAAAGCGCGCGCCAGCACCGAGTCGTGGAACCAGTCATGCCAGAAGCGCCAATCGACAACATCCGCCAGGAAAGCCGCCAGTGCCTTGTAAGGACGAATGATGATGGTGTTGTAGATCTCATCCACCCACCACTTGTTTTCCATGCCCACGAAAATCGGGCCCAGAAACCGTCGCAGTGGATCGCTTTCCCCGCGTTTCAGCGGCACTCGTCCGTAAATCAGCCAGGCGAGCGTGATGGCCAAAAGCGCCAATCCCGTCGAAATGGCGGCCACCTGAAGATTGAACTCGGAAACGTGAACGTGAAGCGTGTGCTCGATCCAATCCGTGAGGGAATGCAAACCCGGCAAATTCAAAGCCCCACCGATCACCGCGCCGAGCGCCAGTAACATCAGCGGGATGGTAATCACGGGCGGATTTTCCGGTGCATGTTCGGCGGCCTCAGACCGGGCTTTTCCGAAGAACACCATCAAGATCTGCCGACCCATGTAGAAAGCGGTGAAGAATGCCGCTACGGCCAGCAGAATGTAGACAAGCGTATTCTCTTGAAAAGCGTCCGCCAGGATCTCATCCTTCGAGAAAAATCCTGCAAAAGGCGGTATACCGGCGAGTGCGAGCGCTCCGATCAGGTACACCCGGAATGTGGTTCTCATGCGTGAACGCAATCCACCCATGTTACGCATGTCGTTGGGATCGAAATGCTCTTCGCCGCCATGCGAGCCGTGTTCGAGATGGTGATGGCCGTGTTCGATGCCCAGGATCACCGACCCGGCGGAGAGGAAAAGCAATGCCTTGAAGAACGCGTGTGTTACCAGATGGAACATGCCGGCGACCTGTGCGCCAATGCCGACCGCAGCCAGCATGAATCCCAACTGGCTGATCGTCGAATACGCCAGGACTTTCTTAATATCGAATTGTCCTACGGCAATCGTCGCCGCGAAAAACGCCGTTGCACCACCAACAATCGCCACCAGTGCGGATGAGAACTCGGAGACGGCGAACAAAGCTTGATTGCGGGCGATCATGTAAATCCCCGCCGTGACCATCGTGGCGGCATGAATGAGGGCGGAAACGGGTGTCGGACCGGCCATGGCGTCCGGCAGCCACACGTAGAGTGGGATTTGCGCCGATTTGCCCGTCGCTCCGAGCAAGAGGAACAGCGTGATGGCGGTGATCACGCCTTCATGCGCCAGGCCGTGCTCGTGCGCCCAGTGAAAGACCTCGTCGAATTGAAGGCTGCCCACGGCGCCAAAAATCAGGAACATGGCGATCAGAAATCCAAAATCGCCGATCCGGTTGGTGATGAACGCTTTCTTGCCCGCGATGGCATTGCCGATGCCGTCTTCACCCTTCTCATACCAGAATCCGATAAGCAAGTACGAGCACAAACCCACACCTTCCCAGCCGACGAACATCATCAGGAAGTTATTGGCGGTCACCAGGATCATCATCGCTGCGACGAAAAGGTTGAAGAAAATGAAGAAACGTGTGTAACGTCCCGGGTCCCCCTGGAAACGCACGTCATCGTGCATGTAGCCGATGGCATAAATGTGGATCAAGGCACTCACGCCGGTGACCATGAGCATCATCGTCGCCGAGAGCGTATCCACCTTCAAGGACCAGGGTACAGAAAGTTTTCCGATCGTGATCCAGTCGGCGACGTGTACCGAAACACCCTCTGGTTGCCCGAGTAAAGCCACGAATTGCGTGACCGCAACGATAAACGCCAAACCAATCGCACTGCTGGCGACGATGCCAACGAAACGTTCGCTTGAACGACGCCCAAAGATCATATTGATCAACAAACCAAGGATAGGGAAGGCGATGATTAACGGGGCAATTGAAAACAAGCCGCTGCCTTCCACAATCTCACTCGACAACATTCATTTCCTCCATGAATGAGATCAGCCCTTGAGACTGCTCACCTGATCGACGTCGATACTCTGCTTGGTCCTGAAGATCACTACGATCAAGGCCAGGCCAATCGCCACCTCTGCTGCGGCGACGGCGATGACGAAGAAAACCAGGACATGCCCCCGTAATGCCTCAGCCGCCGGGGCAAACGAACGCGCAAAGGCGATCAAGGCCAGATTGGCCGAATTAAGCATTAATTCGATCGACATGAAGATCACAATTGCGTTGCGGCGTACGAGCACGCCCAAGATACCGATCGTGAAGAGGACACCCGAGAGCACCAATAAATAATTCAACGGGACGTTCATTGGCTCTCCTTGCGATGATCGCGCGTGATCACGATCGCTCCGATCATCGCTACCAGCAGCAAAATCGAAGTGATCTCGAAAGGAACGAGATATTGATCGAACAGGATCCGGCCGATCGAAGTTGGGCTGCCAAATCCCTGAGCGACATTTTCGGAAAAACCTTCCGCCACATTTGCCGCATCATTGAAAAGCGCAAAAACAACCTCCGCAATCAATGCCAAACCCAAAAGGATCGCCACGGGAAGCTGCCACGGCATACTGCGCGTCGACTGTAACCGTTCGGCGCCCAGCAGCATGATCACGAAGAGGAAAAGCACCATGATTGCGCCAGCGTACACCGTCACCTGCACCATGGCGATAAAGGCCGCATTCATCAGTAGGAACAACGTAGCCATGGTGATGAAATTAATCACCAGGAACAAGGCCGAGTAGATTGCATTTCGACTCGCCAGCATACTGATCGCCGAAATCACGGCGATGAGCCCGATACCGATGAACAAAATCAAATCAACGTCCATTTTACTTCCTAATCGCCAGCCATTCTGATGCCTCAAACGTAGCCAACGAGCACATCTGGATCAACTACTTCGGATCCTCCATCTCGGGTACCGCGCGATCGAAACTGCCCGGCTCGACTTTCATCGGCGTTGGTTTGCCACTCTCGGGCACCGGCACCAGCAATTTATCCTTGCCATAGATCGCCGACCTGCGGTCTGTATAGGATAACTCATAATTATGCTCGAGAACGATCGCCTCCGTCGGGCAGGCGTCCTCGCAAAACCCACAAAAGATACAACGCAGGAAGTTGATCTCGTAGGTGCTGGCGTAGCGTTCGCCCGGCGAAAAACGCTCTTCATCGGTGTTCTCGGCAGCCTCGACGAAAATCGCATCGGCCGGGCAAGCCGCAGCACACAGGGCACAGCCAATACACTTTTCCAGACCGTTATCATATCGCTTCAACTCATGGCGGCCCCGAAAACGCTCCCGCACCGGTCGCTTGATTTCCGGATACTGATACGTCACCGGGCGTTCCAGGAAATTCAGAAACGTGGTCCAGAGACCGCGCAGAAGTTCAAACGGATTCATCGATCAGCCTCCCACCAATACAATAACTGCGGCCGTAATCATCACGTTGAGAAGCGCCAGGGGAAGCATAAATTTCCATCCAAATGCCATCAATTTGTCATATCGCATGCGCGGATATGTCGCCCGCAGCCAGACGATGAAATACAGCAACACTACCACCTTCGCCAGCAGATACACGGGTCCAAGCAGGGGAACTTGATCGACGAAGGGACCCCAATACCCACCCAGAAACAGAGTCGCCCCAATAAAACTTACTACCAGCATTTTGCCGTATTCCGCCAGGTAGAAGAGGGCGAATTTCAAACCGGAGTACTCGGTATGATAACCAGCCGTGAGTTCTTGCTCGGCCTCCGGCATATCGAAAGGTGCACGATTGATCTCGGCGACGGCTGCCATCAGGTAGATCAGAAAACCGACCGGCTGCAAAACGACGAACCAGAGGCTTTGCTGTGCGCGCACGATCTCGTGTACGCTCATTGGATTTTCGGAGTTGGTCAGCAAGATAGGGCCAACGAACGCGAGCGCCAGGGGAAGCTCGTAGCTGATCATCTGCGCCGCGGCACGGATGCCGCCCATCAGGGAATATTTATTGGCCGAGGACCAGCCAGCAATCGCAATTCCATACACGGCTATCGAAGATACAGCCATGATGTAAAGCACACCCACATTGATGTCCGCTGCCAGGTCCAGATTGATTCCCCAAACTTCCGGTCCTATGGGGATAACCGCCAGCAAAATCATCGCCGGGATGACCGTGATGATGGGCGCAAAGATAAAGAGTACCTTATCCGCCTCGGCCGGGATCAGATCTTCCTTGAACATTAGCTTGATCGTGTCGGCGATTGGCTGGAGCAATCCCAACGGCCCGGCACGGTTCGGTCCGATGCGTACCTGGAAGCGGGCAAGCATACGCCGTTCGAAGTAGGTCAGATAGGCCGCGCCGAGGACCACGAAGACCATCAGGATGACCAACGCTTTTATCGTCCATTCCAGCAGCAATGCGAGGTCCATACCTACTCCCGTTTCCCCATGGGTTTTACCTTGGCGTAAACCGGATCGGAGACAACGACGTCGAGACTTCTCGGCAGCAGCAGCGCACCCTCGACTGCATTACGATCCACACAAGCGCCAATCTCTTCTACACGTCCGTTTATCCGCAGTTCGACTTGGCCGCCATCCACAACGCCAATCCGCTTTGCATCCGCAGGATGAATCCGCAGCTGCGTGCTGGCGAGGCGGGGATGGAGCACTTCGGAGGGCGTTATGGTCGCACCGCGATCGTAGAGTGCGACAATCGGCACGAGTAATAAGCCGTCTTTCGATTTTCGTTCCGGGGGCGCTACCCAGGCGATTTCACGCGTTTCTTCACGTCCGGCTGCCGATGGAAGCTGCACGCCGAGACCTTGATGGTTTTTATAAGCCGTACCGCCAAAATAAAGATCCTCATCCCCCACGTCCGGCCATTGGGCTTCGTACCTGGCCAAGTCTGAGTAGTCGATGTCTGTGTAAGCGGGAACGACTGAAGCGATTTCGGCGAAGACCGCCGCAACGGAGTCGGCTTCGAATTCGTATCCCATCTTGCCACCCAGCAGCATTAAGATACGCCAATCGGAAAGCGATTCATCCCGGGCAGGCAGCGCTGTATAAGCTCGCTGCACTCGGCGTTCGCCGGACGTGTATGTCCCCTCCCGCTCGACGATCGTCGCCGCCGGGAAGACGACATCGGCTTGTTGTGCCGTCTTCGTGAGGAACAACTCCTGAACCACAAGAAACGTGTCTTGCTTAAGCACATCGGCCAAAGCAGGATCATCACCGATTGGGTCGGCTGCCATAACATACAAAGCATCGGCTTTCTTCAACGCGGAAGGCAAACCTTTCGCATCCGGCCGCAAACCCATATCCCAGGCGCCTTGCGTGTTGTGGCGCGGCCAAACGGCGATCAAACCGTTATTCGGCTTGCCGGCACGTTTCGTCGCCCGTATCATACTTCCACAAGCCAACGCCAGCGCTTCGCTTTCGGCGTAGGTCAAGCCTTCACCACCGTAGAACACAACCAAGTTACTGGCATCCGCCAACGCACGACCCGCCGCTTGAATGTCCTTTTCCTTTGCATAGGAGGCCAGGTCTTTCTGCTTCGTGGCAGCATGCAGCAAACCCAATACCGTTTCCGTGGCTTGTGGGTAGGCATAACGCACGATGTGGCTGGCATGGGTATCCAGCGCCGTCGTTCGGCCATTGGCAACCACCAAAGTCGCACCTCGGTCGCTGGCTTGCTTCACCCGCAGCCACCAAAGCGGCGCCTCTTCATGCAAATCGGATGCCACGACGAGGATGGCGTCTCCTGCACCCAACTGGGTCAAATTGGAGCCGCTTCCCAGACCAACCTGCTGGACGACATCGCCGCCTGCCAGAGAATCATCCAAAATCATACGGCCGCCAGCTTTTTCGATCAGGCTGCGAAAGACGTACAGGTCCTCATTGGAAGCGCGGCCGCCTGCAAGGCCGATCAACTTCTCGGATGACTTCAGCGCCTCCGCCGCTCGACTCAGCGCTTCATCCCAGCGGGCTTCAACCAACTTGCCGCGCTTCCTGACCAGCGGTTTGGTAACCCGCTCCGGGCTGTGTGTGAAGTGGTGGGCGAAACGGCCTTTGTCGCAAATCCACAATTCGTTGACCCATTCGTTCTGGCGCGGCATCACGCGTTTGATAATTTCGTGGCCACCGGATTTCGCTTCGCGCCGCGTGTTCAACATCAGGTTGCATCCAACCGGACAATGGGAGCAGATCGATGCCGCGCTGTGCAGTTCCCAGGGACGGGCGCCGAAGCGGAAATCCGCCGTGGTCAGCGCACCGACGGGGCAAATATCCGTTGTGTTCCCCGAGAAATACGAGTCAAAGCCCGGCTCGGAATAGGTCACGATCTCAAGTGCACGACCGCGCTCCTTGAAACCAATCACCGGCTGGCCGACGATCTCATCCTGGAAACGCACACAACGCCCGCATTGAATGCAGCGTTCTCGATCCAGGAAGATCAATTCGCCAAGCGGTACGTGTTTCGCCAGATGTTTTTTCTCATCGTAGAGGTAGCGGCTCTGGGCAGGGCCGTGTTCCATGGTCAGATTCTGCAGCGGGCATTCGCCGCCTTTATCACAAATCGGGCAGTCGAGCGGATGCGAGGTCAATATGTATTCAATGATCTGCTTGCGTCCGGCTTGCGCGACGCCGCTTTCAACGCGCACAACCCAACCGTCCCCAACGGGTGTAGTGCACGCCGTCTCCAGATTCGGACCAAATTGAATGACCGGATTTCCCTCTTCATCCAGCACCGGGGCATTTTTCTGGCGGTCCCAGGCAGGACGACCGATCTCCACCAGGCACATACGGCACATGCCCACCGGTTTCAGCTTGGGATGATAGCAGAACACCGGGATGTCGATGCCCGCCTGTTTGGCAGCATCTACAATCAACGTGCCTTTGGGCACGGTCACTTCGATTCCGTCAACCGTCAGGGTTACCAACGCTTCACTCATCGTCCATCCCCGATATGACTCTCGAAATCCGAGCGGAACAAATCGAGTCCCGAGAGTACGGGCATCACGGAAAACTCACCCAACGCGCAGAGACATTTGCCCGTCATGCCCCTGGCGACAGATTCCAGCAGATCGATGTCCTCTGCCTTTGCATGGCCTTGATTGATGCGCGTGAGGATGTTGTTCATCCAATAGGTCCCCTCACGACAGGGTGTGCACTTGCCGCAGGATTCGTGTTTGAAAAAGTTCGTCGTCTTCTGGCTCAACCAGGCGATGTCCACTGTTTCGTCCATCACGATCACCGACGCTGAGCCCAACTGCGAGCCTACCTTGGGCACCGATTCGTAATCCATGGGTGTGTCCAGGACCTCGTCCGTCGCAGGGAGCAAGGGAGCGGAGGCGCCTGCAGGCAAGATCGCTTTGATCGCTCGTCCACCGGCGATTCCGCCGCCGTGTTCGAAAATCAACTCGCGGAAGGTGGTCCCCAGGGGAAGTTCATAATTCCCCGGCTTCTCAACGTGTCCGGATAAACAGAAGATCTTCGGACCCGGGCTTTTCTCTGTGCCAATCGAGCGGTACCAGTCCGTGCCATGCGCCAGAATCGGCGGCAGATTAGTCAGCGTCTCGACGTTGTTGACCACGGTTGGTTTGGCGTAGAGGCCCTCTGCAGCCGGAAACGGCGGCCGCAATCGGGGCTGGCCGAGTTTACCCTCGAGAGACTCCAGTAAGGCCGTCTCTTCACCGCAGATATACGCGCCAGCGCCGAGATGAACGTAGATGTTGAGATTGAAATTTGTTCCAAAGATGCGCTCACCGAGCAAATCCGCGTCGTGCAAGGCTTCGATCTTGCGCTCGAGTTCGTGCGCCAGATCCCAGAATTCACCGCGGCAGTACACGTACGCCGTTTCCGCCTGGGCGGCGTAACAACAAATCGCCACACCCTCCAGGAATTGGTAGGGGTTGCGTTCGAGGAGCTCTCTGTCTTTGAAAGTACCGGGCTCGGATTCGTCGGCGTTGGCTACCACGTAGCGCGGGAAGACATTGGCGCTCAAGAAGCCCCACTTTACACCGGCAGGAAAGCCGGCGCCGCCGCGGCCCCGCAATCCCGCGGCCTTGACGATGTCGACCACTTCCTGCGGCGTCTTGCCGGTAACCGCGGCTTTGAATGCTTCAAATCCGCCGTGCTTACGATACACCGCCAGTTGATCGATATCGGGGATATCCCTGTGCCGCAGCAGGATGTGTTCAGCCATCGGAATGCCTCTTGCGCAGCATCTCGATCAACGCCATCGCCGATTCCACCGTTTGATGTTCGTGATAATGGATGCCTTCATCGTCCTGCAGCTGAAACATCGGCGCTCGGTCGCAGGCCGCCAAACACTTGACTTCCTCCACCGTGATCAACCCGTCCGAGGTCGTCTCGCCCATGCGGATGCCCAGCTGTGCACACAATTCCTGGGCAAATGTCACCGCGCCGCGCAGTGCACAGGGCAAATCGGTGCAGATCTGAATACGGTACCTGCCGCCTTCACTTTCATGGAAAAGGGTGTAAAACCCAACCAGCGAGGCGACCTGTGTGGGATTGATTCCGACTAATTCCGCGATTTCGTCGATCGCCTCATCGGTGATCGATCCGTACTCGTGCTGCGCCAGGTAAAGCAAAGGGAGCACGGCCGAACGGCTCTGATCTGCCGGGTATTTGGCCAACAAGGCGTCGATTTCCGAGCGATGTTTTTCAGCGAGCAATGTCAGGCTCCAGAACGTAATAATCGAATAAAAAGATGTATTCTTCCTATCGGTCCGTATCACCCAGGACCGCGTCGAGACTGCTGATAATGGCAACGATATCCGCCACCAGGAATCCTCGCACCAGCGTTGGGATCGCCTGGATGGAGCAGAAACTCGGCGTGCGGAAATGCGCCCGATACGGCTTGGGACCGCCATCGCTGACCAAATAGCACCCCAATTCTCCTCGCGGCGATTCCACCGCAACGTATACTGCGCCCTCCGGTGCCGAGAAGCCCTCCGTCCACAATTTAAAGTGATGAATCAGCGCTTCCATACTGGTGCCAATTTCGGAGCGCGGCGGTGGTACATACTTGCGATTGTCACTGCGTACCGGCCCATCCGGCAGGTTGTCCAGCGCTTGTTCCACGATGCGTAAGGCCTGCCCCATCTCCTGCAGACGCATTTGATAGCGATCGTAGACATCCCCGTTCGAACCCACCGGCACATCAAATTCGTAACGCTCATAACCGCTGTAGGGATTGGATTTACGCAAATCGAAATCCACACCGGTGGCGCGCAAATTGGGTCCACTCAAACCCCAGCGAACCGCTTCAGGACCAGAGATAGGGCCGATGTTTTTCGCGCGGCTGAGGTAAATCGGATTCCCGCTGAGAAGATCGCTGTATTGTTTCAGTCGTTTGGGGAAGATGCGGATGAAATCACGGACCGCATCCTCAAAACCTGCGGGCACGTCTCGCCAGAGACCACCAGGCCGGATGTAGGAGGTCATCATGCGCTGTCCCGAGCACATTTCGAAAATGTCGAGAATCAGTTCTCGCTCCCGGAAGCAGTAGAGAAACACAGACATGGCGCCGGTGTCCAAAGCGTGCGTAGCCAGGAAAACCAGATGCGAAGCGATGCGCTGCAGTTCCGCCAGGATCACACGGATCACCTGCGCCCGTTCGGGCACATCCAGTTCAATCAGCTTCTCCACCGCCAGGCAGTAGCACAGGTTGTTGCCCAGGTTGTTGAGGTAATCCATGCGGTCGGTCAACACCAGTGCCTGGGTGTAGGTCTTGGCTTCCATGGTTTTTTCGATGCCGGTGTGCAGGAAACCGATATCCGGCACGCAGTTGACCACCCGTTCGCCATCCAGTTCGAGCAGCAGGCGAAGCACGCCGTGCGTGCTCGGGTGCTGCGGGCCCATGTTCAGCAGCATGGTTTCGCCCTCGATGGCCCGATCGGAGACCAGATGTCGGAGTTCTTCGAGGGTGGTATCCATTTCTTTGCGCATCAGGTTTATGTCTCTCTCGTCCTGCTACTCTTTGGCATACGGCTTGCGGTCGTCAATTTCATCGAAGTTGAAACTGAACTGAACTTCCTCATAACCCAGAGGATAATCCTTGCGCAGTGGATGACCTTCCCAATCCTTGGGCATCAGGATGCGGCGTAAATCTGTGTGGCCCTTGAAGGTGATCCCGAACAAGTCGAAGATTTCGCGCTCGTGCCAGTTGGCATTGGCGTAAACCGATTCGACGGTGTCGATTTCAGCGGACTCGCTCTGCAACGGCACGCCCAAACCCAGAAAAACCCGCTTGGGAATGCTGTAGAGTTGGTAGACCACCGTGAAGCGGGGTTCCTGCGGCCAATAGTCGACGGCCGTCAGCGCGGCGAGAAAATCGTACTGCAATGCCTCGTCATCGTGAAGCAGCTTACAAGCATCCAGAATCACATCACGATCGAGTTTTACCGTGGTCTCGTCACGGAACTCATCAACTGAGAGTACTTTATCCTTGAATGCAGCTTGTAGTGCTTGTACGGCTCGTTCGACTTGGCTCATGCACATCCCTCAGGCAAATCGGACCATCCGGCGGCGTTGTAAAACGTTTAGCTAAATCAGTCAGGACCAAGTTTTGATCCCCTCGGCCTTGACTTTCTCGTAAAGTGTGAGGATGCCGTGGATCAATCCCTCCGGCCTTGGCGGGCAGCCGGCCACATAGACATCCACCGGCACAATCTCATCCACACCGGGCACGATGGCGTAATTGTTGAAAACGCCGCCGCAGGAGCAGCAATCGCCCATGGCGATCACCCATTTGGGATCCGGCATCTGATTGTAGAGTCGACGCAGTACGGGAGCCATCTTGCGCGTCACGCGTCCGGCGACGATCATCAAATCGCTCTGGCGCGGGCTGGCGCGCATCAACTCCATCCCGAAACGACTCATGTCGTAATCCGATGCCTGGGCTGCCATCATTTCAATCGCACAGCAAGCCAGACCGAAGAGCATCGGCCACATGGCCCGGGTACGGCTCCAGTTCACCACTTGCTCCAGCGTGGTGGTGACCACGCCCATGTTCCCCAGTTTGCTCTCTACTCCCACTCCAGAGCTCCCTTCTTCCACGCATACACAAAACCGACCATCAAAATACCGATAAAGATAAACATTTCGATCAAACCGAAGATTCCAAGCTCACGCAGCACCGCGGCCCAGGGCAAGAGGAAAATGATCTCCACATCAAAGAGAATGAAGAGCACGGCAATGAGGTAAAAATGAACCGGCACGCGCCGTTGGCCGGGACCGATGGGGACCATCCCGGATTCGTAGGGTTCGGATTTATCTTTGATTGTTCTGCGGGGGCCAAATACTGCACCGAGGATCACGATGAGCAACGCAAGAGCAGTTGCCAGGACGACCAATATTGCGATGGGGATATATTCACTGGGCATCCGTACCTCGGTTTTTGGGATTATATCGTAGGTTATTATATACCAATCCGGCAGAATCTATATGTGAACAATATCACAATTGGGGTGTGATTGAGGTAGTCACTCTGTTTTGGAAATACCGGTTGCGGATGAATATCCGCAACCAACGTTTATAGAACAAGAAAACACCATCCCCCTGCCGCCAGGCAGAATGGATGGTGCCTTCTCAATAAATCAACGATAGCTCAGGAAAGATAATCGCGCAAATGTCGGCTGCGCGTGGGATGGCGCAGTTTACGCAGCGCCTTGGCTTCGATCTGGCGAATGCGCTCGCGCGTGACCTTGAAATGTTTCCCCACTTCTTCCAGCGTATAGTCCTTACCGTCACGCAGGCCAAAACGCATCTCCAGTACCTGACGTTCCCGCTCGGTGAGCACCGACAAGGCGTTCTGCACCTGCTCCTTGAGCAGACCCAATGCCGCTGCATCCACCGGTTCGGGCATGGTCTCGTCTTCGATGAAATCCCCCAGTTGGCTGGATTCCTCATCACCCACCGGCCGCTCGAGTGACATCGGTTCCTGGGCAATGCGAATGATGCCGCGCACCTTGGCGGCCGCCCGGTGCCACTTCCTGGCCAGGTTTGCATCCAGCGGTTCATTCTCCTCGCGCCCGCGGATGGCCTCGATTTCCTCCGGCTCGAGCAGTTCCATATCCAGCGCCAGCTCTTCGGAAGTCGGTTCCCGCCCGAGATCCTGCGTGAGGCGCAGTTTCACACGCATCATGCGGTTGATGGTCTCGACCATGTGCACCGGGATGCGGATCGTGCGCGCTTGATCGGCGATGGCGCGGCTGATCGCCTGGCGAATCCACCAGGTGGCATAGGTGCTGAACTTATATCCCTTGGCGGGGTCGAATTTCTCCACAGCCCGCAGGAGCCCGATGTTGCCTTCCTGTATTAAATCCAGAAAGGCGATGCCGCGCCCCATGTAGCGCTTGGCCACACTTACCACGAGACGCAAATTGGCGCGGATCAATGCAGCTTTGGCTTCAGCCGCCAATTCCACGATCTGCCATGCGTCCCTTTTCAAACTCTCGATGCTTTTCAACCATCGCTTGAAAGTTCGCGACGCGGGCATTTTCTTGCCCTCGCTAAATCGTTTCGCCAGACGATCCTGGATATCTGCGGGCAGCATGTACATGGCTAAAAACACCTCGATCGCATTGTGTGCGACTTGCTCCCAGGCAGGATCGGTACCCCAGAGTTCGTTGTTGAGCCAATTCCGTAAGTAGGATTTATCCAGACCGTCCCAAGGACCGCGCAGCAAACGCGCTTCCTCGAGGATCTTGGGCAGCTCCGGCTCCGTTGAATCCAGACGCTGCGCATCCTCAATCACCCGTTTCCAGGCTGTGCGCATATCGTCGATAATGCTAAGTTGGACGCTGATTGCAGTTTCACCCGCTTCCTTGCGTAATGCCCTGCCGGTACGCAAAACCTCCAACCTGCGCATCGCGTTCATACGTACGGCGAGCCACAGTTCTTCATCCGAGGATAAAAGCTCGACTCGACCGATCTCTTTTAGATACAAACGTACCGGGTCGTCCCCCAACTCGACTGAAATCGGAGTCTTGCTGATTTCGACAATGTCATCACCCTGGCCTTCGCCCGTGGAACTCGAGAAATCCGGTTCCACTTCGATCGATTTCCCGCCGACAACGTCGACGGCGTCGCTGGGATCGGTTTCCACTTCATCCTCGACATCCAGAGGCTCTTCCACCAGTTCTTCTTCTTTTGAGATTTTTGTTTCGCTCATTTCGATCACCGTCCTTGGGTCATGAGCATAACTTGGGAAGCGCCTCGCTTGATGGCGCGGTCTAGACGATCCTTTTGTGTGGCGATATCCTGCACTCGGCGTGTGTAGTGCCACAAATCCTCTTCTACCCCATCCTTATCCTCTGCATCTTGTATGGCTTGAAGTTGAAAGCGAAGTTGGTTCAACTGTACTTCTAAATTTCGTTTCCGCAATTGCATGAAATGTCCAACGACAGCTTCCAAAACGTTCGCCTGAGACATATCGAGATCCTCAACGCTGGCCGAAAACGCCTCGGCTTTTTCCAGAAGGGTCGCCTCCAGCTTGCTTCGCCAATGCTCGATGGGTTCCATATCATCCTGGGCAAGTGCATTGCGTAAGGCTACGAAGATGGCTTGATTTTCAGAGCTTGAAAAATCCTTCGGATCGAGGCGAGTCAGTTCTACCATTTGCAGTTGACGATCGATACGATAAAACAGTTCCGGATCGCTTAAAAGAATACCCAGGCAAAAACCTTCCAGAGGCGAATCACGACGCACTTCCGGAAGCGGTTCCGCAGCCTCCACGCGCGAGCGTGTTACCCTTCGCCTGCGCTGCATTTCCTTTGGTTGCCACTGCATCAACGCCCGCTCGTCGACACGCAGGCGCCGTGCAAGCATCTGACGGTAGGCCTCTCGTTCGACAGGATCTGCGACGTCTTCGATCAAGGGCAATACCTGCCTGGCGATTTCGGCTTTCGCCTTTGGATCATCCAGATCATGTTCCTGTGTCATTACATCGAGCACATATTCCACCACGGTTTGTGCTTGATCCAACAGTCCGCGCCATTCTTCCGGATTTTCTGCGACAACCTCATCCGGGTCGACTCCCTCCGGAAGCTTCAGTACCCGGATTTCTGCATCCAGGCGACCCTCGTGCCGTACCAGACCGCGCGCATCGAAAACCGGATCGAGTTCTCGGTCGAGTGCTTCTCGCGCCACGGAGAGGCCGCGTAATGTGGCCTGGCTTCCTGCAAGATCAGCGTCCATGGCTAAAACAATACGGCGGCTATAGCGTTTGAGCGTGCGCAGTTGATGCTCGGAGACTGCTGTGCCCATCGGTGATACGGCGTTTTCGAAACCGGCCTGGTGCAGGCCGATGACATCCATATACCCTTCAACAATGATGGCTTGATCCTGCATACGAATCGCCTTGCGTGCTTTATCCAAGCCATACAGCAGGCGTCCCTTGTCGAACACTACTGTCTGGGGTGAGTTCAGATACTTGGGCACATCCTCGGGATCAATTACCCTGGCACCAAAACCCGCCATCCTCCCCCGTGAGTCACGAATGGGGATCATGATCCGATTGCGAAAGCGATCGAAAATCCCGCCACTCTCCCGCTCGGAAGCCACCCCGGCATCCAGCAATTCCTTTTCTTCGAAACCCTTTTCCTTTAAATAGGGAATGCTGTTTTCCCAACCTTCCGGGGCCATACCGATTTCAAACCGCTCCAGAGTCTCTCGACTTAACCCCCTGCCCAGCAAGTATTCCAGCACCTTCTCGCCCGCAGCGGTATTGTGCATCGTATGCCGAAAGAAAACCGACGTGGATTCCATAATCGTACGCAAGCGTTCATATGCTTCTTCCGCTTCCTGCTGCGCCGGCGATTGGGGTTCGAGTTCGATGCCTGCGCGATCAGCAAGATAACGCAGCGTCTCTGCGAAATCCCAGCCTTCTTTCTTCATCAAGAAGCTGAAAACATCTCCGCCTTCGTTGCACGCGCCAAAACAACGCCATGTACCGCTATCGGGGAATACAGCAAACGCCGGGGTTCGGGTGTTGGCATGGAACGGGCAGAATCCCGTATAGTTCTTACCCGATTTGCGGAGTCTGACCGACTCTCCGATCACATCGAGAATGTCGATTCGTTCCTTGACTTCATCGATAACAGACATCGTACTCCGTCGCTTGTATTATCCTGCTGAATGAGATGGGCGGGAATTATAGCCCCTGACCCGCTTTCAAGCAAATCCGTTATTTCTATTGTATCCGGACCGTAGAGGGATGTTAGAAGCCTTCGAGTTTCGATAGGTCCAAAACGCCATCGGCCAAAACCACAATGCGCTGTAACAAGCCGAGGCGATTGCAGCGCAGCTGCTCATCATCCGCCATAACCAGCACCTCATCGAAAAAGGAGGTGATCGCCGGAATCATCGGAATGAACGCTTCGAAGAAATCTCCCACCGAACCGGGTTTCCGAGATTTCTTCTCAGCAGCTTGAAGTTCGTCAAACAGTGATTTCTCCGCCGATTCAATCAGCTTTTTCGGATCGACCGAATGAATCACGTCCAAATCGCGAGTGATCCGCACGCAGCGCGCGTAGGCTTGTAGAATCTCGTCCCAATCCTTCCGCTGGCGATATCGATCGAGTTCTGCGACCGCAGAAGCCGCACCCGCCGGATCGCGTCCCTGTGCTGCCAGAACCGCGTCGACGGCATCATGCGCAGCACCTTCGCCGCGCAGAAGCATTTGTAATCTGGCGACAATGAAATCCAAGCAAGACTTGAGATGCTCCTCTGAAGCTTCCCGCGGCAAACCTCCTGCCGCCATTATCAGTCCTTCGTTAAGATCAAAACGAATTTGCTTCGAGATCAACAGCTGCACGAGGCCAATCGCAGCTCGGCGCATCGCAAAGGGATCGCTGGCGCCGCTGGGTTGGATTCCCGCCGCAAACAGCCCCATCAAACTATCGAGACGATCGGCCAAACCGACGATATACCCGGGGTTGGATACCGGCATTCGATCGCCTTGAAAGCGAGGCAGATAATGCTCACGAATCGCCTGTGCAACCTCCGCTGTTTCACCGTTTCGCAGTGCATACTCGCCTCCCATTTCCCCCTGTAGCGAGGTCATTTCGATCACCATCAACGTAGCCAGGTCCGCTTTCGCCAGATGAGCGGCCCGGACTGCCGTATTCCGCTCCTTTATCTTCAATTCCAATTGATCTGCAAGCAATTCCGCCAGACGTTCGATCCGATCCGTTTTGTCCAGCATCGAGCCCAGATCGGCTTGAAAGGTAAGCGTCGAAAGGCGGGAAAGGTACTCTTCCAGCGGTTTTTCCAGGTCACGACGGAAGAAGTAATCCGCATCGGCAAAACGAGCTCGGATCACCTGCTCGTTACCCCGTGTGACGATATCGAGATGCTCTTCGCCGCCATTGCGTACAGCGATGAAATACGGCAGCAAAGCACCTTCCTTTTCTACCGGGAAGTAGCGTTGATGTTTTTTCATCACGGAAATCAATACCGGCATGGGCAATGCCAGGAATTTGGTTTCGAACTCTCCCCGCAGCGCGGTAGGCTTTTCTACCAGATTGGCGACCTCAGCTAACAAATCCGTTTCCCCTTCAAGATTGCCCTTCACTTCTTTTGCCAACCGGGAAGCCTGTTCTAGGATCTCTTTGGCCCGTTTTTCACCGTCGAGGATGATGCCGTGTGAAGCGATGGTTTTGAAATAGTCCTTAACTGATTTAATCGAAACCTGCTCCGGATCATCGAAGCGCATGGTGCGCGTCACGCAATCGCTCGATAAACCGGCGTATTCAAAGGGCACGCGATGATCTCCATGAAGCGCCAGCAGCCAACGTATCGGCCGCGAGAAGGCGACTCCGCTCTGATTCCAGCGCATCGATTTTTCAAAACGCAGTCCAGAAATCGTCGCCGGCAGGGTTTCACAAAGAACCGCATCCGCAGAAACCCCCGCCTGGCGCACTTCCACAACCACATAGCGGCCGCCATCCGTATCACGGACCTGGAGATCTTCAACCGCTACGTTCTTGCTGCGCGCAAATCCTTCGGCAACCTTTGTGGGTTTTCCTTCTTCGTCGAATGCTCGTTCCGCAGGAGGCCCTTTCACCAACGATACGAGATCGGATTGTTTGGGCGCCAGTTTTTCCACGTGAACGACCAGCCGGCGCGGTGTACCGCTGACCTTTACACCCTCATGGACGAGCCGGTTTTCCTCGAGCATATGGATCATGGATTCTTCCAATTGATTTACCGCTTCATCCAGATCCTCCGCCGGTAGTTCCTCCGTTCCGATCTCCAAGAGAAAGTCTGCCGGCGACTTTGGAGCCGGTCGTTCGTCCTGCGCGTCTCCCGTTTCCGGCAACGACACACCCCAGCGGTCGCGCAGCGGAAAGTCTAAGCTCTCGCGTTGTTCGACGTATGCATCCGCCACATTTCGGGCCAAATCCCGCATACGGCCAAACAACGCTGCTCGTTCGGTTACACCAACCGCACCGCGCGCGTCCAGCAAATTGAAGGCGTGGGAACACTTTAGGATATAGTCATGTGCCGGGAAGACCATTCCCGCAGCCAGGCAAGCATCGGCTTCGGTTTCGTACTCGTCGTAGAGCCGACGTAAACGCTCTACATCCGCTGTTTCGAAGTTATAACGGCTGTGTTCCTGCTCGGCGGTTAAATTGATCTCGCCGTAGGTGACGCTATCATTCCATCGAATATCGACGAAACTGTCCACCTCCTGCAGCGCCAGGACGATGCGTTCGAGACCGTAGGTAATTTCCACCGATACCGGATCCAGCGTCTGACCACCAGCTTGCTGGAAATAGGTGTACTGTGTGATCTCCTGACCGTCCAGCCAGACTTCCCAACCCAACCCCCAGGCACCGAGGGCCGGAGAGATCCAGTTGTCCTCGACGAAACGGATGTCGTGTTCTTCCGGGTGGATTCCCAGAGCTACGAGCGATTGCAGATAACGTTCGATGGGATCGCCCGGATCGGGCTTCAATATCACCTGGAATTGGTAATAATGCTGCCAGCGGTTGGGATTCTCACCGTAGCGTCCATCCGCCGGTCGGATGGATGGTTCGACATAGGCCACACACCATGGCTCCGGACCAAGCACCCGCAGGAACGTGGCCGGATTCATCGTGCCCGCGCCGACCTCGGTGTGGTAGGGCTGCCAAATGATACAACCTTGATCTGACCAAAACTTCTGAAGTCGTAGAATCACGTCTTGTAAATTTGGTCCTGATTTTTCCTTCAAATTCGAGCCCTCGCTATTCTGTGATGGTATCCGGTTCTGGTTGATCTCGTATCGTACGGCGTACACGCCGCAGGAATGACGGACTGTTCAGCTTTCGCTCCAAAATGAAGGATAGAAAATCCTCCATCAATGATTCGATCTCCCGATAGGTTTTCGCCCGAATCCGCACCGTTGATGCAGAGGCGTAAGTATTCCGCTGGTAGTGCCGTATCACCTTCAACGCCGCCAAAGATATCGGGCGGGCGCGCTCCCTTCCCGGTCTGCAAACCGGGCACAAAACGCCGCCGGATGAAAAGGAAAAATATTGATCCTCCGGTTTTACCTCCAGCTCACATTCCACACAGTTGAACAGCTCCGGCTTATATCCGGTGAGATCGAGGAGCCGCAGCTCATAAAAACGCAAGACGGCATCTGCGTCCGCACCCGCCTCGAGACGCTCCAGCGTGTTCACCAGCAATCGGTAGAGTGAGCGATTGGGATCGCGTTCAACCGTGAACCGATCCAGCAATTCCACGACATACGCTGCCTGGCTCAAGAGAACCAGATCCTGCCGCAGGTGCGGAAACAATTCGATCGCCTCCGCCTGTGTAATGATATCGAGTTCACGGCCTTTCGCCACCATTAATTCCACCTGGGTGAACGGCTCGAGGTGGCCGGCTTTTCGGGATTGTGGACGCCGGACCCCCTTGGCGATCGCCTTGATTTTGCCATGATCTAAGGTATACAAGGACAGCAAGCGATCGGCTTCGCCTAAATTTTGGCGCCGCACGACGACTGCATCCGTTCGATAAACACGTTCCCTGGCTGACATGTTGCGATTATACCAGCGCCCTATTCATACGTGGAATTCCTTCGCTGTTGGGGTACAATCCCTTGTTGATCGAATACATACCCATTAACAGGAATTACCTGTCGAGGAACACAACCATAATGAAACGCACCCTGGTAATCCATCCCTTCTTGTTTGCAAGTTATCCCATACTCGCACTCCTGGCTTACAACATCGAGTGGGCGTTTATCGCGGATGCCTACCGATCGCTCGCGGTAACATTGCTCGTTGCAGCGGTAGTATTTCTCATCGCCCGTTGGCTGATGAAAGACTGGTTGAAGGCCGGTTTGATTGTTACTTTGGCCGTTCTGCTTTTCTTTTCCTACGGCCATATTTATGAACTGTTAAAAAAATCGGAACACTTTGCAGCCATTGGACGCCATCGCTATATGATTCCCACATGGGGTCTGCTTTTCATTTTCGCTGCCATTTTCATCGCGCGCACTCGATCGAACCTTCAATCCTTCACCAACGCCCTCAACATTGCATCTATCGCCGCGCTCATCCTGCCTGTCGCTACCATCGTGCAGTTCCAATTCGAGTCATCATCCGGCCGGGCGACCGCAGACTCCATCCACGAACGTCCGATTATTCAACTCCAACTACCTCCTGGAGAAGATCCACCCGATGTATATTACATCATCCTGGATGCCTACGGACGGGCGGATATCCTGCAGGAAATCTTCAACTACGATAACACGCCCTTCCTCGACGAACTCCGAGAGAGAGGTTTCTACATCGGTGACTACAGCCGTCCGAATTACGCACAAACAAGTCTCTCTATCACCTCTTCTACGAACATGGAATACATTCAGGACCTAATCCCGAATCCTGACCCGAACGATAAGAGTCGCGACGTGTTGTGGAGTTTGCTGAAACGCAGCAATGTCCGCAGGGCACTGGAAGCTATCGGCTATAAAACCGTAGCCTTTCCAACAGGTCTCGCGGGGACGGAACTTCAAGACGCGGATGTCTACTACAGCGCGGGGATCATCGACGATATCGTCAGTTTGAGTGCCGTAACGCCGTTTGAAAACATGCTGGTTTACAACTCTGCCGGTCGAATCCTCACTGATGGCCTGATCGTCCTGCCCAGTTTCATCAAAGAATTAAACTATCCCTATGAAGTACGGCGAGCGCGCACGTTGAACGCCTTCGAGCATCTCATGGAAATTCCCGATCTCGAAGGACCGCATTTCGTGTTCGCTCACATCATCGCACCACATCCGCCGTTCGTTTTCGATCGTTATGGCAATCCAGTGCAGCCGAATGCGCCATTCTCACTCGGCTTTGGTTATGGAGAGTACCGGCCGGAAGAACTGGAGAGCTGGGTCGAGGGCTACCGCGAGCAGCTGATGTTCGTCAACGATCGCATTCTCCAGGTCATCGACGCGATTTTATCTAAATCTAAAACCCCGCCGATTATTGTCATTCAGGGTGACCACGGGCCGAAAGCCGAAACGAGTATCTTACCCTACACGCACGAACGCTTATCCATTTTCAATGTCTACTATCTTCCCAATGGAGGCGACGAATCGCTCTATCCGACGATAACCCCGGTAAATTCATTTCGTGTGATCTTCAA